>Ga0187778_10003184_pt1 | contig 11073 bp, 8 predicted proteins | sample 1015_Q2_SP5_20_M_FD_132418 | JGI IMG/M metagenome (GOLD analysis project Ga0187778, IMG submission 132418) | Tropical peat soil microbial communities from peatlands in Department of Meta, Colombia - 1015_Q2_SP5_20_MG | ecosystem: Environmental > Terrestrial > Soil > Wetlands > Peat | place...
GCTGCTGCCGGGCCACGCCAAGCTGACACTGTTAACGGTAACCGGTGCCAGACGGGCATAGCTTGGCCGCAGCGCCGGCAGCGGCCGGCTCAGCGCCAAAACCACCCAAGCGGCTATTAGCAAAAGCAGTATCACCAACCATTTTTTAGGCTTAAACCTACGCCGCACTTTTTCCTCTTAAGTTAATCATACACTTTCCGCTGTTTATTATGCGGGGCTGGCTGTATAATTAAAACCGTAAAAGACAGGAGTTTTTGGCAATGATTATCGCGATTATCATCATAGTAGTAATACTGCTGCTGGCGGCATACCTTTATAACAGCCTGATCCGGCTCAAGGTTCGCACCGACGAAGCCTGGAGCGATATAACTGTCCAGCTAAAACGGCGTTATGATCTTATCCCAAACCTTGTAGAGTCAGTCAAAGGCTATGCCAGTCATGAAAAAACCGTCTTTGAAGATGTTACCAAAGCCCGCGCCAACGCCTTAAGCGCCCAGACGGTCGGTGACGCCGCCAAGGCCGACAACCAGTTCCAAGCCGCGCTGAAAAGCCTGTTCGCCGTAGCTGAGGCTTATCCGCAGCTGCGCGCCAGCGAGAACTTCCAGCAGCTGTCGGGTGAGATTACCGACACTGAAGACAAGATCCAGGCCGCCCGCCGCTTCTATAACGGTGCCGCCCGCGACCTGAACACCAAGATTCAAGTTTTTCCAACCAACTTCTTTGCCGGCTTGATGCACCTGAAACCGCGCGAATTCTTTGAGGTAGAAAGAGCCGAAGCCGCGGCCATAGAGGAGCCGGTTAAAGTTGACTTTTCCTCCAACGGTAATTCCAAAAAAAGCTAACCCTATCCCCTTGACCCTATACCCTATACCCTAGTTTTATGTACGAGCAAATATCCAGCAATAAACGCCGAACAGTGGTATTGCTGGCTGTGTTCTTGATATTGGGCTGGGGCTTTGGCTGGCTGATAAGCCAGGCGCTTGGCAGCCCCGACCTGTTATTTATAATTGGTATTTTCTCACTCAGCTATGCCGCCTTCAGCTATTTTTCCGGCAGTAAGATGGCGTTGGCGGTCAACGGCGCCAAAGAGATCCAGAAGTCCGATAACCCCGAGCTCTGGCGGACCGTAGAGAATCTTGCCATCGCTGATGGCCTGCCGATGCCCAGGGTTTATATCATGGACGATCCGGCTCCCAACGCCTTTTCTACCGGCCGCAACCCCGATAACTCGGTGGTTTGTGTCACTACCGGCCTGTTGCAGATCATGAACGAAACCGAACTGCAGGGCGTGATCGCCCATGAACTGGGGCATGTCAAAGATTATGATATCCGGGTCAACACTTTGGCTTTCGCGCTGGTGGGCGTTATCTCGTTGATTGCCGACTTTTTCCTGCGTTTCAGCCTGTTCGGCGGTTTGCGCGATGACCGCGAGAATAATAACCAGATATTTATCATTCTGGCAATCATTGCGGCGATTTTAGCCCCCTTGGCCGCGACTTTATTGCAATTATCCATCAGCCGGCGCAGAGAATATCTGGCCGACGCTCAAGGCGCCCTGACCACTCGCTACCCCGAAGGCCTGGCTGACGCGCTGGAAAAAATCGAACAAACCGGCAGCGCCACCGTGCGGCAGAACACCTCTACGGCCCATATGTTTTTTGTTAACCCCTTGAAGGGCCACAGCATCCTAAATCTTTTCAGCACCCACCCGCCAATTGAGGCCCGCATCAAAGCCCTCAGAGAGATGAAGTTGTAAACCAGCTCAAAATACCTCTGTTTTTGGGTATAATGTAGGCATGGCAAAAAAGGCGAGTAAGAAACGGCCCGCCAAATTAGCGGCCGTTACTGGTCGGGTGCGTAAACTTAGCAAGAAACAGGCTCGGCAAAAAGCCAAGAAAGAAGCCGGCAAGCAACCGCCGATTCCCGGCAGTTTTAACCTGACTCGCACCGTGTTCGCCAACCTGCGCAAATTTTGGAAACCGCTGGGCGGCATTTTCTTGGTTTACTTGATTCTGAATGTTGTTTTTGCCAGCGGTTTTATCGGTGATATCAACTCGTCTGTGGGTACTGTCAGAAATAATCTGCACAGCTCGCACAGCCTGTCAAAAGCCATCAGCGGCTATGGTACGCTGCTCGGCAGCGGTGCCGGCGGCAGCCAAACTTCATCGGTGGCCCAAAGCGCCTTGCTGGTGCTGGAAAGCCTGGTCATTATTTGGGCGCTAAGGCGTTTGCTGGCCGGCGAAGCTGTCCGCGTTAAACTGGCTTATTATCAGTCCACAGCGCAGCTGGTGCCTTTCGCGCTGGTGATTTTCGTGATCATCCTGCAGCTGCTGCCGCTGACCGTCGGCGCGGCTCTGCTGGCTCTTGTCCTATCATCCGCGATCGGCGGCTCTCTGCTAAGTGTAATTTTCTGGGTTCTACTAGCGCTTTTGGCCGCTTGGTCGATTTATATGCTCAGCAGTTCGGTCTTTGCGCTCTACATTGTCACTTTGCCGGATATGCAGCCGCGCCAAGCCCTGCGCTCGGCCAAAAATCTGGTGCGCTTCCGTCGCTGGTATATTCTGCGCCGGCTGCTTTTCCTGCCCATTTGTATCTTATTGCTGATGGGATTAGTGATGATTCCCATTATCTTGCTGCTGCCATTTTTAGCCACCGTGGTATTTTTTATCCTGGCCATGGCGGCAATAACGTTCGTTCACGCATATCTTTATAACCTTTACCGGGGTTTGATAGCATGAGCGAAAGCCCAGCTCAGCGCGCCGCTAAGCTGCGCGAACTCATCAATGACTACAGATACAATTACCACGTACTGAATAAATCCATCATGAGCGAGGCGGCGGCCGACAGCCTTAAGCATGAGCTGTCACAGCTGGAAGCTAAACATCCGGAGCTGATTACGCCCGACTCGCCGACTCAACGTGTGGCCGGCGAACCGCTACCCGGCTTTAAGCAGATTCGCCACAGCAGCCGGATGCTCAGCTTAAACGATGTCTTTAGCCAGGACGAAATAGAAGCCTGGGTGGCTCGCATCGGCAAGCTTTTGCCAGACACGAAGTTTGAATTCTTTATTGATATCAAGATGGACGGCCTGGCCTGCGCTTTGGTGTACGAAAACGGGGCGCTCATACAGGCCGTCACCCGCGGCGACGGTTTTGTGGGAGAAGACGTCACAGCCAATGTGCGCACCATTGAATCAGTGCCGCTCAGTTTGCGCCAGTCTAAAGAAGCCGCGGCTTTTTTGCGCGGCCGGACGGAAATCCGCGGCGAGGTCGTGATGTATAAGAAAGACTTCGCGAAACTCAATGCCGCCCAGGCCGAAGCCGGCAAGCCGGCTTTTGCCAACCCGCGCAATCTGGCAGCCGGCACCATCCGCCAGCTTGACCCCAAACTTGTGGCCGCCCGGCCGTTACACTTCCACGCTTACGATCTGCTGTGCGATGACCCTGGCGATGTACCGACCAATGAATCTGCTTACCGGACCATCCGTGAGCTTGGGCTGATCGCCAACCCGACCGCCCAGAAAATGGGTTCAGTGAAAGAGATCATAAACTTTGCGGATAAATGGGAAGATAAGCGCAAAGAACTGCCGTTTAACACCGATGGCTTGGTAATCAAGGTTAACGACCGCGAGAGCTTTGCCAAACTCGGCGTAGTCGGCAAAGCTCCCCGCGGCGCGGTGGCATTGAAATATTCGGCCGAAGAAGCCACAACCGTAGTCAAAGACATCGTTATCAGCGTCGGACGGACCGGCGCGGCCACGCCGGTGGCGGTTTTTGACCCAGTGCAGGTGGCTGGCACTACCGTGCAGCATGCCTCCCTGCATAACGCCGATGAAATCGCCCGGAAAGACGTGCGTGTCGGCGATACGGTCATTATCTTCAAAGCCGGGGATATTATCCCTCAGGTCAACAAAGTCCTTACCGACCTAAGGCCTAAATCCGCCAAACCTTTTGATATGGAAGCCGAGCTCAAGCGCCAATATCCTGAACTTCAATTTGTACGGCCAGCTGGCGAAGCAGTTTACAGGGTCAAGGGTGCCACCGGCAAGCTGCTGCTTAAAAAAGCTTTGGAGCATTTTGCCAGCAAATCAGCCTTGGACATTGACGGCCTGGGTGAAAAAAATGTCGCAGCTTTGGTAGACGCCAAGCTGGTGCACGACATGGCCGACATCTACAAGTTGACCAAAGAGCAGGTGGAGAGCTTGGAGCGCTTCGCGGATCTGAGCGCCAGCAATCTGATAAAAGGCATAGCTGCCAGTACAAGACCGGATCTGGCGCGCTTTGTTTACAGCTTGGGAATCCGCCACGTTGGCAGCCAGACAGCCATAGATTTGGTGGAACACTTCGGCTCGCTGGACAAACTCCCACGCGCTACCCTTGATGAATTGATGGAGGTAGAAGGCGTAGGAGAAATAGTCGCCGAATCCATACTGGCTTGGTTCGCCGACCCCGACAACCATAATTTACTGAAGAAATTTGAAAAGCTTGGCGTTAGGCCGGCTCATCATAGCCACAGCGGCGGCCCGCTGGCCGGTAAAAACTTTGTGATTACTGGAACACTAGAGACTATGAGCCGCGAAGAAGCCGCCGATAAAATCAGGGAACTCGGCGGGACATTTCAGACTTCAGTCGGTAACGACACAGACTATTTAGTAGTAGGTACCAACGTTGGCGAGAATAAGCTAACCAAAGCCAGAGAACTCGGTACCCAGCAGCTCACCGAGAAGGAGTTACTCAAGTTGCTTGACATAAAGTAAGCGTAAGCGTGTAATTAGGGCAGCTTCGCGCACCGGGCCCTTCCGGCTATTGCTCGCTAGAGCCGGATGCGAAGAGAAAGATAAAAATTATTAAAATAAAATCGCCCGGGCCCCGGGTGGGCTGCGCGAAGTAAGCAACAATCCGCCAAACGGCGGGTTTTTGCTTTTTAACACCTTAAAATGCTATAATTTAGCCGTTCGGAGACGCGGGGATGTAGCTCAGTTGGCTAGAGCGCTGCATTCGCATTGCAGAGGTCCGGGGTTCGACTCCCCGCATCTCCACCACTGTTCTTTATCAAATTTTCAAAGCGGCGGTCTTATCACCGTTTGGAAATTTGAGAGGAGCAACATAGCGCTAAGCCGAAGCTTTTGCTAGACTGGCAAAACGAGGCAGGTGCGTAAGTTGCGACGAGGGGCATTGGCGCAGTTGGCTAGCGCGCTTCCATGGCATGGAAGAGGTCAAGGGTTCGAATCCCTTATGCTCCACCACGCATCAACTAATATCAACCCCGCCTCAATTCGCGCAATCAAGTGGCACGAATTGGGCGGGGTCTTGCATTGTTGCTGCTTTCCCCCACCGTGCAGCTCCGCACGGCGGGGACCCTGATTATGTACAATAAGTAGATGAGGCTTAATGTTTTTTTGGCTAAATCCGGAGTGGCTTCGCGGCGCGGCGCGGACGTCTTGATTAAAGCGGGCAGAATAACAGTCAATGGCAAGGTGGGGCGGCTTAACGACGACGTATCAGAATCAGATGAAGTAAGAATTGGCCAACAGATTATAAAATTGCGACAAAGTCGCTACATCATCTTAAATAAACCGGCCGGTTATATAACTACTCTTAAGGACCCGCAAAACCGCCCCAAAGTTACGGATCTGGTAAAGGTCGCGGAGCGGGTGGTGCCGGTCGGGCGGTTGGATTACGACACCACCGGCGCGCTGTTGCTAACCAATGACGGCCAACTGGCGCACCGCCTGATGCATCCCAGCTATAAGGTGGACAAGACCTATGAAGCGACAGTGCGGAGGAACGTCACGCCAAAAATACTTAACATGTTAAGTATTGGCATCAAACTTGAGGATGGCCAAACCGCGCCGGCCAAAGCCAAGAAGTTGGCAGCCAACAAAATTGAACTGACCATCCACGAAGGCCGCAAACACCAGGTCAAACGTATGTTATCAGCTGTCGGCCTACGGGTTATGAAACTTCACCGCTCCCGATATGGCCCGCTGGATTTAAGCGGCCTAAAGCCCGGCGCTTGGCGCGACCTGACACCAAAAGAAATAGAGTTGCTTAAGCGACCAGACTCTGTATAGTTAAGCTTAAGCAAAATCACAGTTATGGAACCGCTTCCCGGCCAATCATTCAACCCCACACAACCGACTCCCGAACCAGCGGCGAGTGAACAACCCGCGCCGCCCGCGCCTTCTGTCATGCCCGGTTCGATGACAGCGTATCCAAATCCCCCGTCACCTAATCCAACGATACTGTTCCAGAGCGACCAGCCGGCGGCTCCGGATGAACCTAAGGGATTTTTTGGCCGCCTGCGACGTAAAGCGGTAGTTATTCCGGTTCTGGCAGTCTTATTGATTGGCGGAGGCGGCGCGGCCGCCTACTTCGGCTACTATATGCCAAATAAGCCGGCCAATATCTGGGCATCGGCTTTGGCCAATACCGGCAAGGGTTACGACGCCTTATCCAAATACGCCGTCAGCCAAGTCGGTTCCAAAAACAAGGGTATCAAGCTCAGCGGCTCTTTCCGGACCACCGGCTCTTTCGCTTCTGACGGCAGCATACAGGGCAGCAACGACGGCACCAATGGCGAGTTTACCGGCAGCGTTTCGGCAGTCGGCGTCAAGGTCAGTTTTGATACCCGACTGGTTAGATCAAGCGTCGGCACACCGGATGTTTATTTCAAGATTGACGGCTTGCAAGGCCTGGGCACGCTTTTGGGCGGGTCGGACTCGCCTTACGCGTCGGTGCTGAACGGCATCAATGGCAAATGGTATTTCATTGACCACACGCTCTTTGACCAATATACGGGCAGTGCCACGGGTGGTCTGCAAATCACTTCTTCGGATGTCAGTTCCATCCTTAATGCCGTCGGTAACGCCGGTGACCAAAATGTCTTTACCAAAGACCCGACCAAGATGGCCTTCACGGTTTCGCAAAACGTCGGCAAGGAAAAACAGGACGGCCGGAGCGTTTATCACTTCAAAGTCTCCGTTAACAAACAGAACTTTAAGAGCTTTGTAACATCTTTGTGTTCCAATCTTGAAAACAGCAGCCTCAAGAAATTCTTCGCTAACGATTCCCAAAACGTCGCCAGCGCCATTGGCTGTGACAATGTTACCAGTGTGGTCAACAGCCTCAATACAACCAGGACTGCGGATGTTTGGGTGGACCTCCATACCAAACTTGTCCACAAGATCCGCTTTACCGATAAAAACAACAGCACCAATTACTTTGAGATCGGCCAGGATTACCAAGGGGGCAGTAGCTATCCGTTCAGCATCGGTTTCCATGACAAATCCGGCAGCGACGTTTCCAGCGGCAGCCTAGGCATCACCGTCAACACTCAGACCAATTCGGTTACGGTCAACGGCTCCGTCCAGGACGGCAATAATTTCACCGGGTCGCTTAACCTGACAGTCGCACCCAACAACAGCGCGGTAAATGTACAGGCGCCCGCCGGAGCTGAAAACATTATCCAGTTGTTGAATGACGCCGGTTTCTCGAATCTTCTGGGCGGTGGCAGCTCTGTCAACGACACTAAACGTATGACAGACATTAATGCCCTGCAAGGCCAGGTTGAAGCTTATAACACAAACACCGGGTACTACCCTACTTTAGCTGACCTGAATAATGCCTCCTGGCGATCGCAAAACCTGCAGGGCTTGGATCCCAGCGCCTTGCAAGACCCGGCCGGCAACTCGCAAACCCTCGCGGCTTCCCCGGCGGCTCACGTCTACGCCTATCAACCGACACCTGCAGGCTGTAATAATACGACCATCGATTGCAGCGGGTACACGCTTGCGGCGACACTGGACGATGGCACTCCTTATGTCAAAACCGGCAGCGATCTTACCACCCTCACCAACTAACCCAGCTTGCTATACTTTAATCGATGAAAGAAATAGCCAAAAAGACGGTTGCCGCAGTGCTAGGCTTCCAGATAAGAAGGCTGTATAAGAAGAATGACTTTAAAGCGGTTGGAGTGGTTGGCAGTATAGGTAAAACCAGCACCAAATTGGCAATCGCTACTGTGTTGGATAAAAAATTTAAAGCCCAGCATCAGGAGGGCAACTACAACCACATCGTTACCGCGCCCCTTGTTTTTTTTGGCGAAAAAACGCCGAGCCTTTTCAACCCGTTCGCCTGGCTAGGGGTATTTTGGCGGAACGAGAAGCAGCTGCGACGGCCCTACCCTTATGAAATAGTCGTTCTGGAGCTTGGTACCGACGGCCCGGGCCAGATAGCAGAGTTTCAGAAATACCTGAAGCTGGAAGTAGCCGTAGTGACATCTATTGTACCCGAGCACATGGAATTTTTCGGGACGCTTGACGAAGTCGCGGCAGAAGAGCTCTCGGTCAGTAAATTGTCCGGGCTGGTGCTGGCCAATGCCGACCTTTGCGATAAAAAATATTTGGACAGCCTGCCGGATATCATGACCTACGCCATGCGCACGAATGCCGACTACAGGCTTGTCAACGACAAAAACACAGCAGTAGTCAGCACCGGTCAAACCCAATTGGCCCAGTTTGATTCCTCCAACAAAACTTTGCCGGAACTTTATAGTATGCTGGCGGCAGCGGCCGTAGCGGTCAAGTTTGGTTTGGAGCCCGACGAAATCAAAAATGGCCTGCAAGCCATAAACCCGGCACCCGGCCGGCTACAAAGATTGGCCGGAATCAATAATTCGGTCATCCTTGATGATACCTATAATGCCAGTCCGGCTGCGGTCAAGCTGGCGCTCAGCAGCCTTTACCAAATGGAATCGCCGCAAAAAATCGCGATACTTGGCAACATGAATGAATTAGGCCCATCATCGGAAGAAGAACACCGTAAAATCGGCGAATTTTGCGACCCCAAGCATCTAAGCATGGTGCTGACTCTTGGCCCGGACGCTAATAAATACTTAGCGCCAGCCGCGGAAACCAGAGGCTGCAAAGTCATCACCTTTGATAACCCCTACACAGTCGGTGATTATTTAAAACCGGTCATCAAACCAGGAGCGATAGTCCTGGCGAAGGGTTCGCAAAACGGCGTGTTTGCCGAGGAAGCCCTTAAAGTGCTGTTGGCCAACCCGAAAGACCAGACTAAACTGGTACGTCAGAGCCCGGCCTGGTTAAAAATTAAACAAAAAGCCTTTAAGAAATGAAGCTAGCCATTGTTTTAATTGATTCGCCGGAGCGCGATGTATCTGCGCGGTCGGCCAAAGCCGTAGCCAGCGCCGCGCGCCAAGCCGGGTTCGACGTTATAGAAATCAGCTTGATAGATGATCTAGCTGGTTTAGATAAGATACCCAAAGGCATGGTTGTGCTGCCGATATCCCACGGCGTGAACGCCGAAGATGGCTGGGTGCAGACCGAACTGGAAAAACGCGGCTTACCGTTCCTGGGTTCGGATAGCCAATCGTCAAAAAATTGCTTCGATAAGTGGCGGGCGCGACAGATGTTTATCGGCGCCGGAATCAAGATGCCGGAGGCCGTAAGGGTTAACAGGGAATCATTTAGCAAACAAGCTCTAGCCCAAAAACCTTACGTGCTAAAAATCTTAAGTGGCGGTTCGAGCATTGGCACGCTAATCGCCCGCGATCCCCTAGCCGTTAAGCAATCACAAATTGACGAGCTGTTCGACATGGAAAACGACGCCGTTCTAGAAGAACTGATAGAAGGCGCAGAAATAACCGTGCCAATCTTGGACCACAAAGCTTTACCGGTCATAGAAATCATCCCGCCAACAGATGGCGAATTCGACTATGATAATAAATATAACGGCGCTACCCAAGAAATCGTACCTCCTGAAAACGTGCCAGCTGACGTTCAAAAAAAGGCTCAAGAAATCGCCGAAAAAGTCCATAGAACAATGGGCTGCCGCCACTTGTCACGCACCGATTTTATGGTGGATAAAGCCGGGGACTTATTCGCTCTTGAAATAAATACAATGCCGGGTCTGACCGACCAAAGCCTTTACCCCAAAGCCGCGGCGGCCGCCGGGATGGACATGCCAGCATTAATTACCAAATTCGTCGAACTAGTAAAGCGCGATTACTCAATCTAATCTCCATCTGTTAAAATGGGGCTAAGATGAGGCGAAGTTTCATGATGCAGGGGCTTCACATTTGGATGAAGCGCAAGGCGCAGGCGAGTAGCGGACTGAACTGTATATGGACATACAGTGAAGGAGCAACGGAGCCTGCAACGCAGCGATTCGACAAAAGCTACCGGCGCAGTCGGCTCTTGCCGGCTGGCAGGGTAGCGGTGTGGAGGCCAGGCACATGAAACGTTATAATCCGCAGGAAATTGAGCCTAAGTGGCAGAAGATTTGGGCTGAATCCGAGCTATACAAAGTGGATATGAACCGCACGGCGGATAAGTTCTACATAATCCCGATGCTGCCGTATCCGTCGGGCGATTTGCATGTGGGGCATTGGTATAACTTTGGCCCGACGGATACGGTGGCGCGTTTTCGGCGGATGTTAGGCCAGAATGTTTTTCAGACCCTGGGCTTTGACGCTTTTGGCCTGCCTGCCGAAAACGCCGCCATCCAGCGCGGCATCCAACCGGCCAAGTGGACCCACCAGAACATCGCCGCCATGATCAAACAGATCGGGCAGATTGGCGCCAGCTACGATTGGAGCCACACCCTAACCACCAGCGACCCCAAATACTACCGCTGGAACCAGTGGCTGTTTTTGCAGCTCTACAAACACAAACTGGCCTACCGCGCCAAAGCCATCGTAAATTGGTGCCCCAAGGACCAGACAGTGCTGGCCAACGAGCAAGTAGTCGGCGAAGAGAACCGTTGCGAGCGCTGCGGTACACCTGTCATCCAAAAAGAGATGGAGTCGTGGTACTTCAAAATAACAGATTATACTGAGCGCCTGCTAGAGGATTTGGAAAGCGTGGACTGGCCGCAAAAAGTCAAGACTATGCAGATCAACTGGATCGGCCAGAGCCGTGGCGCTTTGATAGACTTCGCCACCGAGGAAAAAAAGCACAAAATCCAGGTCTTTACTACCCGTCCGGATACCATTTACGGCGCTACTTATATGGTTTTGGCGCCGGAGCACCCGCTGGCCGAGAAACTGGCC
>Ga0187778_10003186_pt1 | contig 11067 bp, 8 predicted proteins | sample 1015_Q2_SP5_20_M_FD_132418 | JGI IMG/M metagenome (GOLD analysis project Ga0187778, IMG submission 132418) | Tropical peat soil microbial communities from peatlands in Department of Meta, Colombia - 1015_Q2_SP5_20_MG | ecosystem: Environmental > Terrestrial > Soil > Wetlands > Peat | place...
CCGTGTCGGAGCAGGATCTCGCTGGCTGCGGCTTTGATCTCGGCCCACTGTGCGAGCTGTCCACCGGGACGGCCCGGTGCGAGGACGGAGTAGTACGGGGCCGGGCCATCGGGATACACGTGGGTGAAGCGGCAGGTGACCGTTCCTGCGCCGCACAGGCGCTTCAACGCGTCCTGCGTCGCGCCCATCACCTCCCCATGGAACTCCTCGAAGCGGTCCCACGTGATCGCGGTCTCGAAGGTCTCCACGATCATGCCCAGCCCCACCAGCGCGTCCCTCAGGTACGGCGCGTTCAGGAACGCCGTACGCCAGGCGCCGGCCGCGCCCTCGCGCGAAGCGCTTTCGTCCGTCCGGGTGTGGATCTTCTCCGCAGGCACGAGCCCCCCGGCGTCCCGGCACAGCTCGAGCGCGCGCTCCATCCAGGCGTCGAGCCCATGGTCTGCGGACTCGAAGCCCAGCACCAAGACTGCGGCATCGGCGCGGGGGCTCGCTCCGCTGTTGGCGGCCTCCCCGGGGTCCAGCAGCCGGCAGTTCGTCGGATAGAGCCCGGCCTGCGCGAGTGCGCGCACCGCGCGGGCGCCACGCACGAAGGCCTCGTCGCCGCTGAAACGCACCGCTGCCGAGGTCCGCAGACGCGGCCGGTCCTGAAGCCGCATCCAGGCTTCTGTGATCACGCCGAGCGCGCCTTCACTCCCAATGAAGAGCCGCTCCGGGCTCGGACCTGCGCCGGAACCCGGCAGGCGCCGGGTCGCGACGACACCTGTCGGGGTCACGACGCGAAGCGCCTCCACAAATTCGTCCACGTGCGTCCAGAGGGTCGCGTAGTGTCCCCCCGAGCGCGTTGCGATCCAACCTCCGAGGCTCGAGAACTCAAAGGATTGGGGGAAGTGCCGCAGTGTGAGACCGTGGGGACGGAGCTGGTCCTCGAGCGCGGGTCCCAACACCCCGGCCTCGATGCGAGCCGCCCGCGAGGTGCGGTCGATCTCGAGCACTCGATCGAGGCGCCCAAGGTCGAGCGACAACGCGCCAGGAAAGGCGTCACCGACTGCGGCTTCGACGCCGCCCACCACGCTCGAGCCGCCCCCGTAGGGGATGACGGCAGTGCGGGACTCCGCGGCCCAGTCGAGGAGCGCCACCACGTCCTCCTCGCGGCGCGGAAAGGCCACAAGGTCCGGCGGATGCTCGAAGTGGCGGTCGTAGGCGCGCACGAGATCGCGGAAGGACTTGCCATAGCAGTGGCTCGCCCGGTCGTAGGGCGCGCTCGAGAACAGGCTTTCGAGGGCCGGAGGAGGGCGCAGCCGCGGGGCAGGGAGCGCGATCTCGTCGAGCGTGGGCGGCGGGCGAAACGCTCGGGTCGCGCCCGGAAAGCGCGCCTCGAGGCCGCGCGCGATGCCCGCGATCTGCTCGGGAGACGGACCGGCGCCCTCCAGCCCCCAGCCCCAGAACTTGCGACGCGTCGGACCCGTCACGGGCGGCCGGGGGAGAGCGCCTCGAGCAGCCGGAGATCCGGGCCGGGCTGTCCGTCGGGGCGAAAGGCTTGAATGCAGACGTGATCGGCCCCCGCATCGAGGTGCTGTTGGATGCGCGAGGCGATCGCCTTCTCGTCCCCCCAACACACGATGGCGTCCACCAACCGGTCGCTTCCACCGTTTGCGAAATCGTCGTCGCCATAGCCAAGCCAACGTAGATTGTTCTGGTAGTTGGGGAGACCGAGATAGATCTTCATGTGGCTCCGGGCGACGGCCCGCGCCTTCCCGGAGTCGGTCTCGCGCAAGACCATCTGTTCCGGGGCGAGCCAGGGTCCTGTGCCGAGAATCTCCCGCGCCCGCGCGGTGTGCTCGGGCGGGACGAAGTAGGGGTGCGCGCCTTGGGCACGCTCCCGCGCGAGCCGCAGCATGTGGGTGCGCAGGGCTGCCAGCAAAATCGGCGGCTCCTCGGGCGGCGCGGGCGCCAGGTACGGTTTCCCCTTCATGGCTTCGAGGTAGGCGCGCATCGTCGCGACGGGCTTGCCGTAGGCATGTTTGCGCACGCCGCTCACGAGGTGCGCATGGGACACTCCGATTCCGAGCACGAAGCGTCCGCCCGTGAGCTCGCCGAGCGTGAGGCGCAGCGCGTTGCAGGTCATGGGATCGCGGGCGTAGATGTTCGCGATGCCTGTCGCAAAGACGAGCCGCGAGGTCTTTGCGCCGAGAAACGCGGCGAGCGCGAAGGGATCGCGTCCCACGGCTTCCGGCAGCCACAACATCGAGTAGCCCCAGCCCTCGATCTTGCGCGCAAACTCGGCAGCCTCCGCGGGCCCGAGCATGTCGAGCCAGGTCCACACGCCGAGTGTTCCAAGCTGCGAGAGTTGCACGCGTCTCTCCTCCGCGAGCACGGCGCTGCCTTGAGCCCGGCCGAGCGTACCCTATCGTCGCGCGGGTGGGGTCGCCGAGCGCTGTGGGGGGATCGCGGAGTCGAAGGCTGCGTCCCCTAGGGCTCGTGGCGGCGCTGGGTCTCCTCGGAGCCTCCGCGGGCTGGGTCGTGACGGACCGGCTCGAGCGGAACAACGAGTTTTGCAACGCCTGCCATCTCACCCCGAGCCGACCCCTCCACCACGAAATCCGCGAGGTCTTCGACGGACGCCCGCCCGCGTCGCTGGCGGCGGCGCACGCGGCAACCACGCTGCGCGGGCGGGAGGACCCCAAGTTCCGTTGCATCGATTGCCATGGAGGGACCGGGCCCCTGGGGCGCGTCCGGGTCAAGGCGCTCGCCGGCAAGGACGCGCTCTTCTATGTGATCGATCGCTTCGATGAGCCGAAGGCGATGCGCTTCCCGCTCTGGGATGGCGACTGCGCGAAGTGCCACGCGAATCTCGAGGCCTCGCTGCAGCGCGACCGGGGCGATTCGGGCGCACCGCCTTTCCATTCGCTGCCGGTGCACAACAGCAACCTCGGCGTGGCGTGCGTGGAGTGCCACACCGCCCACCAAGTCGGCGCATCCCAAGACACCTACTTCCTGAATGCCGACCACTTGCGCACGCAGTGCGCGCGCTGCCACTCCGAGTTCGCGGATCCTTAGACGCGGGCGCTAGCCGCCCCGCGTGTGCATCTCGAGGTGGGGATCCGTTCGGAGCTCGACGGGAGCGACCAAAAAACGCGCACGCTCGGCCGCCGCCAGGCGAAGCCGCTCCTCCGCGCCGCGGTCGCTGCGGCGGCGCCAGGTCTGCGCGATGAGGTCCTGAAGCTCATGGGCCTTCGCGCCCGCGCGCAGCGGACCCCGAAGGTCGAGCCCGCCGCGCGCGTAGAGGCAGCGGTACCAGATGCCATCGGCCGTAAGGCGGCTGCGGTCGCACGAGTGGCAGAAGGGTCGCGTCGTGGACGAGATGATCCCGAAGGTCGTCCCATCCTTCAGCGCGAAGCGTTCCGCCGGTGCGGAGCTCCTCTCGGGCAAAGGCTCGATCGGTCCGTAGTGCGCTTCGAGCCGGCGCAAGATCTCCGGGCGCGAGACCACGCGCTCCATCGACCAACGGGTCGCGCCGCCGACGTCCATGTATTCGATGAAGCGGACTTCGCCCTCCACCTCCTTCCCATATTCGATGAGCGCGGCGAGCTCGTCGTCGTTTGTGTCTCGCATTACGACACTGTCGAGCTTCAGCGGACCTGCTCCGCGCCTGCTGCCCGCGCGGCGTGCCGCGGCGATTCCGGCCAGCACCCGCGGGAGATCGTCTCGTCGTGTGAGCGCCCGGAAGCGCTCGCGCCGCAGCGTGTCCAAACTCACGCTCACACGGTGAAGCCCCGCCGAAAAGAGGGGCTCCGCGAACTCTTCGAGCAGAATCCCATTGGTCGTGAGGGCGAGCTCCTGCAGGCCGGCCTTGGCGGCGAGCAAGGCGACGAGCTTGGGCAGGTCGCGCCGAAGCAGGGGCTCACCCCCCGTCAAGCGCAGCTTGTCGACTCCAAGCGCCAAGAAGGCATCGATCAAGACCGAAAGCTCCTCGAAGCGCAGGAACTGCTCGCGCGGGAGCCAGACGTACTCCGCCTCCGGCATGCAGTACGCGCAGCGGAGGTTGCAGCGGTCCGTCACCGAAAGGCGCAGGTTGCGAAGTGGCCGGGCGAGCTGGTCGAGGACAAGCGGCGCTTTTCCGCTGGGGGCCGCCATGGCCGAAGCTTAGCCGGCAGCGCCAGGGAAATCCCAGTGCCCGTCGCGCGCGGCGGCGTGGTAGAAAGACGCTCCACGACGAGGAGGGGGAGTCATGGCGCTACGAGTTCTGGTTCGTCTGGCGGGGCTCGGGTTCGTCTTCCCGGGTCTTGCGTGGGCCTATCCCGGCGGTACACCGGAGTACCAGACGGACGCCGCTCCCTACTGCGCGGCCTGCCACTCCTCGGTCACGACGTCCGAGCTGGAGGGCGCGCCTGGTGACCGGGCCACCAAAGAGCTCGCCGCAAACAAGCACATCGCGCAGATCCTGTCGGGTGCGCCGAACACGGGCTACGCCGAGCTCAGCGAAACCGAGCGCCAAGGGCTCGCGGACCAGATCCGCGCGCTGGATGCGGCGAGTACGGTGCGAATCCAAGTCCCCGCCCAGGTTTCGCCGGGTCAGGTCTTCGAGGTGGAAGTGACCTTCACGGGGGGTGACGGGCCGGTGGCGGGTCTCGCGCTCGTCGACCTCGCCCACCGCTGGTTTGCGCGTCCGGCAGCCTCGGCGGGCTGGCAGATCGTCGACGTACCGATTGTCCGTTCCGGTGTCACTGGCTCCCCCGCCGATGCGTCCGCGACCCCAGATCGGCTTCAGCTCGGCTGGCTGGACAAGCGTCCAACAGCCCTTGGGCACAACCTGTCCTACGTGAACGTCGGGGGCATCAAATCGAGCGTCGACCGGCAGAGTTTCGCCCAAGGCAGCGTGTTGTGGAAGGTGAAGGCGCCGGCCCAGCCCGGGACCTATCCGATCGCGGCCGCCTATTTCTACGGGACCGAGCTTGCCACGCCCCTCGGTTACAAGGTGGATCCCAAGGATCCGCTCAAGCGCGCGGTGCCGCGGGGCGGGTTCACGGGAGCTTCGGGTCGTGTGGCGTTTACCGCCGTACAGCAGATCACCGTTGCCCCCTAACTTGGGAGGAAGCCGTCCGTGCTGAGTCGGACGCCGATCCGCGTCTTGGGTGCATTTTTTCTGGTGTGGATCTCGAGCGTGCACGCAGCTGCCGACCCTGCGCCGAGCGCAGCGGCGGGAGACGAGCCCCTGCTGGCCCGAGTTCGCACGGCGACCTCGTCGGTGGACGACGCGCGCCTGCGCGCGGCCCAAGGAGAGCCGGGCAACTGGCTGACCCACGGCGGCACCTACGCCGAGCAGCGCTACAGCCCCCTCGAAGGGATTCGGGCCGACAACGTCGGCCAGCTGGGTCTCGCCTGGAGTTTCGACACGCAGACCAATCGCGGGCTCGAAGCGACACCGATCGTCGTGGATGGAATCCTCTACACCACGGGATCGTGGAGCGTGGTCTTCGCGATTGACGCGCGGAACGGAAAAATGCTGTGGCGCTATGACCCGCAGGTGCCGCGCGAAAAGGGCCAAGACGCCTGCTGCGACGTCGTGAATCGGGGCGTTGCGCTCTACAAGGGCAAGGTCTACGTCGGCACCCTCGACGGCAGGCTGGTCGCGCTCGACGCGGGGACGGGTCAGGTCGTGTGGGAGACGCTCACGGTCGACGCCACGCGGCCCTACACCATCACGGGTGCACCGCGCGTCGTCGAAGGCAACGTGCTGATCGGAAATGGCGGCGCCGAGTTCGGCGTGCGCGGCTACCTGTCCGCCTACGATGCCGAGACCGGGAAGCTTGCCTGGCGCGTGTACACGGTGCCCGGGGATCCCGCGAAGCGGCAGGAATCCAAAGCCCTCGAGCGCGCGCTTCCCACCTGGCACGGGGACCAGTGGTGGAAGGTGGGGGGGGGCGGGACCTGCTGGGACTCCATGGCCTACGACCCGGAGCTGCACCTGCTCTACGTGGGGACGGGCAACGGCTCCCCCTGGAACCGCTATGCCCGCAGCCCCGGCGGCGGCGCGAACCTCTACCTCTCCTCCATCCTCGCCCTCCGGCCCGACACGGGGGAGCTCGTCTGGTACTACCAGGAGACGCCCGGCGACTCCTGGGACTACACCGCGACGCAGCACATCATCCTGGCCGAGCTCCCGATCGGCGGGACGCCTCGCAAGGTGCTGCTCCACGCGCCGAAAAACGGCTTCTTCTACGTGCTCGACCGCGAGACCGGGAAGCTTCTCTCCGCGGAAAAATACGTCGAGGTGAGCTGGGCAACCCGGGTCGATCTCAAGACTGGAAAGCCCGTCGAGACGAAGGCCGGGCACTACCGCGACAAGCCCGCGCTGGTCAAGCCCTCCATGTACGGCGGCCACAACTGGCAGCCCATGTCCTTCAATCCGAAGACGGGTCTCGTGTACATCCCCGCCCAGGAGGTCCCCGCGCTCTTCGTCCCCGACAAGCATTGGAAATACACCCCGGGCCATTGGAACACCGCCACGGACTTTACGCAGATGACCGAAGCGCCGCGGAACTTGGCCTCGGGCCATCTTCTGGCGTGGGATCCTGTCAAGCAGCGGGAGGCGTGGCGCGTACCCTACACAACTGCGTGGAACGGCGGCACGCTCACGACCGCGGGAAATCTGGTCTTCCAGGGCACTGCGACCGGGAAGTTTGTGGCCTATCGCGCGGACAGCGGAGAGAAGCTGTGGGAGGCGCCTGCCGGCACGGGCGTCGTCGCCGCTCCCATCACCTACAGCGTGGACGGCGAGCAGTATGTGTCGGTGATGGCGGGCTGGGGTGGGGCGTTCGCCCTCTCCGCGGGGGACGCCGCCGCGGCGGCGGGAGTGCACAACGCGGGTCGTCTCCTGACCTACCGGCTCGGCGGAACGGGCACCCTGCCGCCGCCGCCCGCGCCGCCCAGCGGCGCGGCATCGGCGAACGCCGCGCTCCCCAAACTCGAGGGCGAGGCCAAGCGCGGGGAGGGGCTCTACGCCACGAACTGCGCGGTTTGCCACGGGGTGGGAGCGGTGAGCGGAGGGGTGCTCCCCGACCTGCGCCAGGTGAGCGCGGAGGTGAACCGGAACTTCGAAGCGATCGTGCTGGGCGGCGCACGCGCCAAGCAGGGCATGCCGTCCTTCGCCGATCGCCTGACCAAGGCGGATCTCGCGGCGATCGAGGCCTATCTCTCGCACCAGCGCGCCGCAGCGCAGGCGGGAGTGGCCGAGGCCCACGCTTCCCAAAATTGAAACATGTTGCAATAATGGGCAGAGGCCCCCCGGCCGCGGAGGTCTCCCGCATGCCCCGCATTCCCCTGCCTCCGTATCCCAACGGTTGGTTCGCCCTCGCGCTCTCGAGCGAGCTTGAAATCGCCGCGGTGCGCACGAGCCACGCCCTGGGGCGCGACTTCGTGCTCTACCGCGGGGAGGACCGACAGGCCCGCGTCGTCGACGCCTACTGTCCGCACCTGGGCGCGCACCTCGGCCATGGGGGACGCGTGCGCGGCAACGCAATCCAGTGTCCGTTCCACTCCTGGTGCTTCGATGGTCGGGACGGCCGCTGCATCGAGATTCCCTACGCGCGCAAGATCCCGGCCAAGGCGCGGATCGGATGCTGGCCGACCCTCGAGCGCAACGGCCTGATCTTCGTCTATCACCACGCGGCAGGGCAGACGCCGACCTGGGAGCCGCAGACGATCCCGGAGATCTCCGACCCGGACTACGTGCTCCACGGGACGCGGGAGTGGACGATCCGCAGCCATCCCCAGGAGATCATGGAAAACGGCGTCGATTTTGCGCACTTCTCGACGCTGCACGGCTGGAAGACGGCGAACTGCAACTGGGAGCCGGAGGGTCCCTACTACCGGCTGAAGATCGACGTCGACAGCACGGCGGAGGAGCAGGCCGCTACCGCGTCGAACGCGACCGACGTGGACTCGTTCAACTCCGGCCCCGGGTTTCTGTTTACCCGCGTGCGCGGCCCAATGGATGGAATCGCCGTGAACGCGCTCACGCCGATCGAGCCCGAACGGGTGCGCATTCTCCACATCTACTACGCGCACAAGAAGGTGCCCCCTGAGCTCGTGCGGGGCTTCTTCGAGGCGTATGCAGCGGACTGGAAGCTCGATCTGCCGATCTGGGACCACAAGATCTACCGGCCGCGTCCCGTGCTGGCGGAAGGGGAGGGCGATTTCGTGCGCTTCCGCAAGTGGTACGCGCAGTTCTACTCGGAGCCCGTGGCGGGCCTGTAGTCCCCCACAGCAAGCGCCTTGCCGTCGGCGGCAGAGGGACAGGGCCGGGAGCCCCGCTGGCTGGGGGCTTGACGGACTCGCATCGCTGAATGTAGCGTCATTTTCTGACATGGATGTCAGTTCCGAGCCTCGCACCGCCCCCGCGCGCAGCCGCATCGAGACCCGCCGTCGCCTGGTGGATTCGGCAACCCGTCTTTTCGCGGAGCGCGGGCTCCACGGCGTCACCAGCCACGACATTGCCCGTGCGGCGGGCGTCGCCGCCGGCACCTTCTACCTCCACTTCGAGGACAAGGAGACGCTCTTCCGGGAGGTCGTGTTCGAGGCCGCCCTGAAGCTGCGCGGCAGAATGGAGCGCGCCGGCGGGGCTTCGTCCGAGCCGAGCCACGTGGCGCGCGCCCGAGCGGCGGAGCTCCTCGCCTTCGCCGAGGAGAACCGCAGCCTCGTCCAAATCCTTTTCGGGCGAAACCACGAGGCAGCGGGCGTCGGTGTGGACGTGCTCGCGTTCCTCGCCGAGGAGATCGAGCGCAGTCTTCGGGCGCGTGGCCACGCGGGCCTCCTGGCCAAGGGCATCGACCCTGCGGTGGCGGCCCAGGCACTCGTGGGAATGCGCGCACGGATTGTCGCGTGGTGGGCCGAGCAGCCCGGGCGCATCCCGCGCGAGACCGTGATCGGAAGCCTCTCCCGCATCCAGCTGAGTGGCGTCTACCCCCCCGATGCCGCTGGCCCGGCCCGGGCACGGCGCCCCCTCCCCCCTCGAAAGGAGCCCCGAAGATGAGCGACTCGATTCAGCACGATCCCATCTACGACACCGTCGCGCCTACGGACTTTCAGGCGATGATCGAAGTCGACCGCTATGGCGCACGGACGGGGGCCTTCGATCAGATCATCGCCGCTACGAACGACCATTTCTGGGATCCCATGGACTCCGCGTACCTCGACTTTGGAAAGCCCTTCGACCTGCGCGAAGACACCATCCTGCCGCGCGACTTCATCATCGAGCTGAACTGTGCGGTGGGCGACAAGCTCGACGAGCGGCAGAAGATCGACCTCGCGAACGCGAGCGCGCGCTGGACGCTCTCGGCGCTCCTGCACGGCGAGCAAGGGGCACTCTCGCTCTCCGTCTCTCTGTGCCAGCTGCTGCGAGATCCCGGGGCGCAGGAGTATGCGGCCAACCAGGCGCGCGAGGAGGCGCGTCATGTCACGGCCTTCGCGCGCTACATGCACACCCGCTTCGGCAAGCCGCTTCCCGTCGGCAAGACGCTCGGTTCCTTGCTGCACGAGCTGGTGTCGGCCGAGGAGGTCTACAAGAAGCTTGTGGGCATGCAGATGCTCGTCGAGGGCCTGGCCATGGGCGCCTTTGCCACGCTCCATTCCCGGGCCAACGACCCGTTGCTTGTGCGGATGGTCCAGCTCGTCATGACCGACGAGGCGTTTCATCATCGCTTTGGCAAGATCTGGGCCGATCGCACGGTGCCCAAGCTCTCGGAGGAAGAACACCAGAGGGTGGAGGATTGGGCCGCGAAGTGCTTCCACACCCTGCTCTTCAACCTGGTGAACGCCGAGCAGAAGCAGGCCATCTATGCGCCCTTCGGCCTCGATTGGCAATGGGTGCGCGCCGCGGTGCTCGAATCCTTCACGGATGCCGACCGCCGCCGCACCATGACCGAGAGCACCAACATCTTCCGGGTGCTGATCAAGACCTTGCTCAAGGCCGGGATCATCACCGAGCGCACAAGGCCGCTCTATGCGGCCTGGGTCGACATGAACGAGCTCGCGGGTGAGAGCGACGAGATGGTGGGCGACGCCATCGCCGAGTCCGCGATGGTGGAGCTCCGAGAGATCAACCAGGGCCGGCGAAAGATCGGGAGAGCGCTGCGCACCGATCGCTAGTACCGGCGTGGCGGCGCCCCTGCGGTAGCATCCCGCCCACCTTGAGGAGGATCCCCCATGCGAGAAGCCGTAGTCGTGGCGAGCGCGCGAACGCCGCTCGCGAAGTCCGGGCGAGGCTCGTTCAACCTGACTCGCCCCGATGACCTCGCCTCGTTTGCCATCCGCTCCGTCCTGAAAAAACTGCCGCAGATCGAGGTGTCCGAGGTCGAGGACGTGATTCTGGGCTGTGGACTGCCGGAGGGCCCGCAAGGCCACAACGTGGCGCGGGTGGCACTGCTCGGCGCGGGCCTGCCCTCTTCCGTTCCGGGCACCACCGTGAACCGCTTCTGCTCCTCGGGTCTCCAGGCGATCGCGATGGCCGCCCACCGCATCCTGGTCGACGGCTGCGACGTTGCGATCGGGGGAGGGGTCGAGTCGATCACGTTGGTCCAGAACGAGAAGATGCGCGTGGGAGATATGGTGAACGCGCGGGTCGCGCAGCAGTGGCCCGGTCTCTACATGGGAATGGGACAGACCGCCGAGGTGGTCGCCGACCGCTACAAGATCTCCCGAGAGGACCAGGACGCCTACGCCCTCGTCTCCCAGCAGCGCACCGCCCAGGCCCAGAACAAAGGCTGGCTCACGGACATCGTGCCGATCACGGTCAGCCGCAAGGTCAAGCACAAGGATGGAACCGAGACGACCGAGGAGAACGTGGTCGTCTCGAAAGACGAGTGCAACCGCCCCGACACCACCCTCGAGGGACTCGCGAAGCTTCCTCCCGCCTTCAAGAAGGACGGTGGGACGGTGACGGCCGGCAACGCGTCTCAACTCTCCGACGGCGCCTCGGCCACGGTCGTGATGTCTGCGGAGCGCGCACGCGCCCTGGGCATCCAACCCCTGGGCGTGTTCCGAGGCTTTCAGGTGGCGGGCTGCAATCCG
>Ga0187778_10003188_pt1 | contig 11066 bp, 10 predicted proteins | sample 1015_Q2_SP5_20_M_FD_132418 | JGI IMG/M metagenome (GOLD analysis project Ga0187778, IMG submission 132418) | Tropical peat soil microbial communities from peatlands in Department of Meta, Colombia - 1015_Q2_SP5_20_MG | ecosystem: Environmental > Terrestrial > Soil > Wetlands > Peat | place...
CCCTTGTACGACACCTCGCCCACGATGATCCCCCTCCGGCGTATCGACTCCGAGATCATCCACTTCGGCCGCACCAATCACCAACCTGACAATGCCCTGCGCAGGGGTGCCGCCGAGCCGGTCGAGGCCACCGCATCCATCGCGAGGCCCAGGTCCCTGTTCATCAGCGCGGTCGCGAAGCCTGGTTTGAAGCCTTCGTTGGCCGGCGATGTCGGCACCGGGCCCGGACCGCTACCGAATGAACCGCAAGCGGTTCCGGATCGTGTTACTGCTCAAGAACCGCGGGGAGGGAGTCATACCGCTTGTGTTCAGTAATCGCCGCGATGAGTAATCCTGTCATCATCGCCTGCAGTTGCGCGGACCGCCGCGCGCACGTCGATGTCACCGCGGACCATGACGCACCGGTCCGCGAGACCGTGCCTGAGCCCGAGGTCCTCGTCACCCAGCAGATGAAGGGAGATCGCGGATGACCACCGAGCTCCAGAACAGTCCCGACGCCGTTGTCATCGGGGCGGGGCCCGCCGGTCTGGCTGTCGCACGCGAACTCGATCATCAGCACGGCATCAAAACGCTCGTCTTCGATCGCGCAGCGGCGCCGGCGATTTCGTGGCGTACGCGCTATGACAACTTCCGCCTCAACACGAGCGGGTTCTTGTCGCATCTTCCCGGACAACGGATTCCCTTGAACGCCGGCCGTTGGCCGACCAAGGAGGAGATGGTCCGCTATTTCGATCACTACGTTCAGCGGCAGAACATCGCGCTCCTGCTCGGGTGTGAAGTCAACCGCGTCGACCGTACAGGGGGGGTCTGGCAACTTGACACATCGTCGGGTGAAATCCGAACGTCGGCAATCGTCCTCGCCACGGGGAACTACAGCGCACCCACCATCCCTCCCTGGCCTGGGCTCAGTCGATTCAACGGCGAGATCGTTCACTCCGGCGACTTCACAAACGCTTGGCCCTACCGTGGTCGCGACGTCCTCGTTGTCGGCGCAGGCAATTCGGCCGCCGACATCGCCGTGCAGCTCGCTAACGACGGCGCGCGCCGGATCTGGCTTGCGGTGCGCACACCACCGCACCTCGTACGGCGGGCCATAGGACCGTTTCCATCGGATATCTTCCTTGAGCTGTTCTCGCGGGTCCCTGCGCGCATGATCGATCCGCTGATCGCGCGCGTCAACCACCTGATGTGGGGTGACCTGTCAGCCTACGGCTTCCAGCGGCCGCCGCTCGGGCTGAAGGCGACGGTGGAACAGCGGGGTCGCATCCCGACGCTGGCCGACGAGCTCATCGACGCCGTGCGGGTCGGGCGCGTCGAGGTCGTCGGCGCCGTCAAGGCGATCGAATCCGACGGCGTGATCCTCGCCGACGGCACGTCCGTAGCGCCGCAGGTGATCATCGCCGCCACCGGGTTCGGCTCGGATCTCGACGGTTTGGTCGGACATCTTGGCGTCCTCGACGAGCACGGCAACCCGCGCGGCGGCTTTGCCTCGCACGTCGGCGACGGAATGTTCGCGATCGGATACGGCATTCCGCCCAATGGCCCACTCCGGGCGATCCGCCTCAACGCTACGCCATTGGCCCGGCAAGTCGCCGCCTACCTAAAGCGGATTGGTCCATCCGTCCGGGCGCCACTTGGCTGTGCGCCCGCGGGTCTCCTAGCACCAGGGCAGCAGTTTCGAACGTTTGACGACGGTGTCTCCTTAGCGATGCACGCTGAGATGTCGCGCGCGAAAAGCAAAGGAACACAATGATTTTACTTTCGACCGAAAAGACCTTCTTCCGTGGCACAGACGGTTACGAAACGGCCCGTCGGGCAACGGTATGGAATGGCCTTCTGCCGGACCGTTTTCCTGATGTAATCGTGCAGGCGCACGACACCGACGACGTGGTCGCAGCGATCCGCTATGCGCGGGCCAACGGACATCACGTCGGCGTACGTTCGGGCGGGCACAGCTGGGCGGCCAGTCACCTGCGCGACGGTGGCCTGCTGCTCGACGTCAGCCGCCTCGATCACTGCACTGTCGAACCGGATCGGATGATCGCAGACGTCGGCCCGGGCAAGGTCGCCAGCGTCTTCGCGGCAGAACTGGACGCACAAGGGCTTTTCTTTCCCGCAGGCCACTGCGAAGGCATTTGCCTCGGTGGCTATCTTCTGCAGGGCGGATACGGCTGGAACAGTCCGGTGCTCGGGCCGGCATGCGAAAGCGTGCTTGGATTGGAAGTCGTCACCGCCGACGGCGAACAGATCTACTGCGACCCCGAAAACCATCCAGACATGTATTGGGCAGCTCGCGGCTCTGGACCGGGCTTCTTCGGTGTGGTCACCTCCTTCAAACTGCGGGTTCACTCACGTCCCGCGGTCTGGGGCACCTGCCTGTACATGTATCCGATCGAGGTCGCCGACGAGGTGTTCACCTGGGGACGCACGATCATCTCCGAGATCGACGACCGGGTCGAACTGCAGATCCACACCGCGCGCAGCTTTCCGGGAGCCGGGCTCAACCAACCTGGCATCACGATCGCCTCCCCAGTATTCGCCGACTCGCAGGACGAGGCGGTGAAAGCCCTTGCCCCGCTGGGTACTTGCCCGGTCATCGATAAGGCGATCGTCAACCTTCCTTATGCGCCAACAACCTTGGCCAATTGGTATACCGCCGTGATGACCAGCTACCCCAAGGGGTACCGCTATATCCCCGACAACATGTTCACGTCGGCTTCCGCCGAAGAACTACTGCCGGGCATCCGCAAAATCATCGAAACCATGCCACCGCACCCCTCGCACTTCATCTTCACGGGCTGGAAGACGTCCCCGGAGCGCGCGGACATGGTGTACGGCTTGGAAGACGAGATCTACATGGCGCTCTACACGATCTGGCAGGATCTGGCCGACGACGAACGGTACCGCGACTGGGCCGCGTCCAACATGGCGGCGATGTCGCACTTGGCGACCGGCATCTCGCTCGCCGACGAAAATCTGTGCCGGCGTCCGGCGCGATTCATCGCCGAATCCAACATGGCACGCCTCGAAAAGGTGCGCTCGGCCTACGACCCGGATGGTCGATTCCACAGCTGGATGGGCGGCATCTGACCGCTGGCGGCCGCCCGGACGAAGAAATACCGGCTCGCCGCGCTGGTAACCGGGTCCTGCGCGATGATCAATGGACGATCACTAACGTTGACGCTTCCGGGTGCTGCAACTGGGAGGACACCGTGGCAGTGGCTGACGACGAGCCCCGTACCTTGCCTCTCAGCTAACCGTGGCCGGTGTGCCGCGTGTGAACCAAACAGGCGCTTCGATCGTTTCCCCAGCAAGGAGGTGAATGGAGTGCCTATTCTAACCAGGTCGGCGGGTGCGGAAGCCGAGTTGATGAAGGCACTCTACGACGAACACACCCCGGTCTTGTGGCCCTATGCATTCCGCCTGACCGGCAATCGGACCTGTGCCGAAACTTGGTGTAAGAAGCGCTATTACGGGCGTGGCAGCATCCGGAGGTTATCGGCGGCACCGAGCGCTCCGCACGGGCCTGGCTGTTCACCGTCGCCCGCAATATAAATCATCAACGAGAGAGCCGCACTGCACGGGCCCGCGATGATGGCTCTACTGGCTATCCGAACGGCCGCCGGCTACGAAATATCTGACGTGCCGGGAGATGGGAGTTACACGATGATGCCGCTATGGCGGCCCGGGACGCCGCACGGCGGTGACCTATCCGGGCATGACGAGTACGCGATGTGGGATGCCGCGTACATGCTGGGATCACTGTCGTCCGCCGAACGGCGGGAATTCGAAGCGCACATGACCGGCTGCCCGTTGTGCCGCAGCGCCGTTGGCGAGCTCAACGGCATGCCGGCCCTCCTGTCGCAGCTGGATCGCTACGAGTTGGCGGCGATCAACGAGGCCGACCGCAGTGGCGTAGAACCGTTGCTGCCTGACGAATTGCTGCCGTCGCTGCTGGCAAAGGTGAACTGGCGACGGCGCCGGTCCCGCATCCTGACTTGGACGGCTGGGGCCGCCGCAGCCGCGGTGCTGGCGATCGGTGTGCTTGTCGGCGTTGCGGGCCATTCCCCGACATCCGTGCCCACGCCGCCGCAGGCGAGCGTGTCGGTTCAGCCGATGGCGCAGGTCGGGACGAACAGGCTGGCCTCGACGGTCTCGCTCAGCAGCCAGCAGTGGGGAACATTCATCTCGATGAACTGCGTCTGCCTGGCCCCGCTAAACGCCCATCACGACACGCTGGCGATGGTTGTGGTAGGTCGCGACGGTAGTCACACTCGGATGGCAACCTGGGTGGCGAATCCGGGCCATACGGCGACGCCCGCTGGCAGCATTTCGACGCCTGTCGATCAAATCGCCTCTGTGCAGGTGGTTTCCGCCGACGACGGCCAGGTGCTCCTGGAGCGTTCGCTGTGAATTTTCGCCCCGGCCTGAACTGAAGTCACCCGCGGGTCGTGTTACTGGCATCGACACAAGTTAGGTGAGCAGATGCCCAGGCAACACCGGGTGGTCGACCATATCGTCGAGCACCTCGCGAGAATCGACAGCGATTACATATTCGGTGTCGACGGTGCCAACATCGAAGATCTTTACGACGCCGCACATTTCAGTTCGGATATCACCGCGGTGTTGGCCAAGCACGAGTTTTCCGCGGCCACGATGGCCGACGGGTACAGCCGCAGCGGCGCCGGTTTGGGGGTAGTGGCGGCGACATCTGGCGGAGGTGCGCTCAATCTCATTCCGGGCCTTGGGGAATCATTGGCCAGCCGGGTGCCGGTGTTGGCGTTGGTCGGTCAGCCTGCGACCACGATGGACGGTCGGGGCAGCTTTCAAGACACCAGTGGCCGCAACGGTTCATTGAATGCCGAGGCATTATTTTCTGCGGTGTCGGTCTTCTGCCGGCGGGTGTTGACGCCCGCCGACATCGTTTCGGCGTTGCCCAGCGCTATAGCGGCGGCGCGAACCGGTGGTCCGGCAGTGTTGTTGCTGCCCAAGGATATTCAGCAGGCGAAAGTCGGCGTCAACGGCTACGGCGGTGATGACCGGCGTGGCTTCGAGCGCCCGGGAGCGTGCATCGGTGATCCACATGCGATCGTGCGCGCTCTGGGCCGAGCGACTGGACCTATCACAATCATCGCCGGCGAGCAGGTGGCTCGCGATGACGCCCGGTCCGAACTCTCGGAGCTGCGGGCACTGCTGCGCGCGCAGGTGGCATGTGTGCCCGACGCCAAAGATGTAGCCGGTACACCAGGTTCTGGTTCGTCGTCAGCGCTCGGGGTGACCGGTGTGATGGGCCATCCCGGTGTGGCCGACGCGGTGGCAGCGAGCGCCGTGTGCCTAGTGGTCGGCACCCGACTGTCGGTGACCGCCCGCGCCGGTCTCGACGACGCGCTCGCGGCGGTGCGGACGGTCTCAATCGGCTCGGCACCCCCCTACCTGCCGTGCACGCACGTGCACACCGAAGATCTGCGAGGATCGCTGGCGATGCTGACCCGGGCGTTGTCCGGGCGGGGGCGGGCAAGGGGACTGCGCGTGCCCGATTTCGTGGCAGACACCGAACTCAGTCCACCATCCTTCGCCGGTGCGGGTGTGCGCTACCGCGATGCCATGGTCGTGCTCGATCGCGTGTTGCCCGACGGAGTGGACATCGTCGTCGACGCCGGCAACACCGGCGCAGCCGCAATCCATCACCTCCCCGTTCGCCGGGACGGTCGGTTCGCGGTCGCACTCGGCATGGGCGGCATGGGCTACAGCTTTGGCGCCGGTATCGGGATGGCCTTCGGCCGTGCGATGAGCAACGGGCCTAGCCGGCGCACCGTGGTGATCGCCGGGGACGGTGCATTCTTCATGCACGGCATGGAGGTGCACACCGCGGTGCAGTACCGGCTTCCGGTGACTTTCGTACTGTTCAACAACAACGCCCACGCCATGTGCGTCACCCGCGAGCAGCTGTTCTACGACGACCTGTACAGCTACAACCGGTTCGCTCCCAGCCAGCTGGGGGCCGGTCTGGCGGGCATGTTCCCCGGGCTGTCTTCGGTCGACGTGGCCGACATCGACGCACTACCTGCAGCACTGGAACGGGCAATGGCCGTCGACGGTCCGTCCGTGGTCAGCGTCGAGTGCGCCGCCGATGAAATCCCACCATTCGCAGCATTCCTGAACAGGCAACCCACCAACCACGTTGTCGAACAACAGATCACAACACCAAAGGAGAACCGATTCCATGTCCCTAGCAGCACTTGACGATATCGCCGTCCATAGCGGCACCACCGAGCCGATCGAGGGAGTGGTCCGTATCGAGACCTCGCCACTGGAGGAGACCGCCCCGATGTTCATGGCGAAGATGCGGTCGGTGTACCCGCACGACGAGGTCTTCGGCCAGTACTGCACGGTCAACGACTACGTTGACTGCCCACCCGACGAGCTGTTCGAATACTTGGCCCACACCCGCAGCCTCGAGGAGTGGACCTATACCCTGCGTGACTTCACCCCCACTGAGGAGTCCGGGCTCTGGCTGGCCTACGACCGGTTGCTTCCCGACACCAAGATCTACACCCGCACGGTGGCCAACGCCGAGGCCCGTGCCGTCGACTACCACTGCGCCTGGGACCAGGGCAAGCACCTGTGGATGATCTACCTGATGCGGGTCCTCGACGCGCAGGTGGTGCTCGGCAAGCCCGGTTCCGTTGTGCTGTGGACCAATTGCCGTCACCCGTTCTACGACCACAACCCGTATCCCGAGGCCGCACCGCCACAGCGCACGGGCTGGGTCGGCGACTTCTGGGACATATTCGGTGCCGGTCATGGACTGGAACTGAACAACCTCAAGTCAATCGCCGAATACCGCCACCGCAACGGACTGCCGGTCACGCCGGCCTGGATGAGGGCATCATGAACCAACCCACCGTCAGCCTGACCGACGTTTCCACCTATCTGCCCGGAGAACCGATCGGCGCCGACTACTACGCGCAGTTCGCCGGCTCGGACGACCTGGCGGCCAACCTGATGTTCCGCGCGCCCAAGTTCCGCCATCACGTCGCGCCGGACGAAACCGCGATCGACATGGTCGAGCGAGCCGCACAGGGCCTGATCGAACGGCACGGCCAGGACGTCATTGCTAACGTCGACGTCCTGATCACCCACGCCCAAATGCCCGACATGCCGTTTTACGGAGGGGGCGGCGGCATCGCGCACCGCTTGGGCATGCGCCCGTCCTGGGTGCTTGATCTGCACAACGGCGGGTGCGCGGCGTTCGTGCTGGGGCTCAAAGTGGCCCGGCAACTGCTGGCCTCAGGACAAGGACGTACCGCGCTGATCGCCATCGCGCAGAACGCCGCCGGGCAGGTCTTCGACCAGCCGGGAGTGCGCCGCAAGGCGCAGGCCTCGGTTCCGGGTGACGGCGCGGCGGTCGGATTGGTGACGCTGTCGGATCGATCACCGATCCTCGACATCGAGTGCCGCACCTACGGCGAATACGCCGGCGACATGACGCTCGCCATCGACCCGCCCCGCAAGTGGTGGCAACCCGGCCCCGGTGAGGGCTGCATCGGTTTCACCGAAACCAAGATCACCAAGGTGCTCGCTCGCGGCAATCGACAGGTCCCAGAAGTGGCGCTTGCCGTCTGTGATCGAATCAGCCTGCCGTCCAAGGACATCGACCTGCTGGTCACCAATCAGCCAAACCGGGTGTTCCTGCGCAACTGGCGTGAAGCGCTCGAGGTGCCGAAGGAACGGCATCGCGACACCTTTGATGAGTGCGGCAACCTGTTCGGCGCCGGCATCCCGATCAACCTGGATCATGCGATATCCGACGGTCAGGTCAAGGCCGGCGACATCGTGATGATGGCCGCCTTCGCGCACGCCGGCGACTTCGCGGGTGCGGCGGCGGTCCGCTGGGGCGGACGAAGCTGATGCTACCTCTGCTGGAGGCGAGCCCTGTCACCGCGGAGATCCTCGATGCACTGCCGAACGCGACCGATCCATTCGCATTGTCGCTCAACGAGAACCCGTTTCCGCCGCTGCCGGCGGTGCGCTCGGCACTGATCCGCTCGATCGATGTCGCCAACCGGTATCCGCAGTTCCTGCCCGAACGGCTGCGCCGCTTGATCGCCGGTCATATCGGGGTCTGCGACGAGCAAGTCGTGCTGGGAGCGGGTGCGAGCGGGGTGGCGATGCAGGTCCTGCATGCGGTGACGCGGCCCGGTGATCGGATTGTGCTGAGCGAGCCGACTTTCGACGGGTATCCGATCTTCACCCAGATGGCCCGCCTGACATCGGTCACTGTTCCGCTCGACAACCGCGGCCACCACGACCTGGAGGCAATGGCCGAAGCGGCAGCGGACGCCAGCGTCGTCGTCTTGTGTCGGCCCCACAATCCGACCGGCACCCTGGAACCTGTCGCGGATGTGCAGCGATTCCTGCGGCGGGTGCCGGACGACACGGTCGTGCTGCTCGACGAGGCCTACATCGAGTTTGTCGCCCCCCAGCACCGCATCGATGGACCGGACCTGATCCGGCGCTTTCCGAATGTCGTTGTGTTGCGGACGTTCTCTAAGGCCTATGGGTTGGCCGGACTTCGTATCGGGTACGGCTTCGCGTCACCAGAACTGGCCACGATACTGTGGGGGATGCAATTGCCGTTCGGCATGGGCATCACCAGCTTGGCCGCGGTGGCGGCGTCCTACGACGCCGAAGACCAGTTGCAGCAACGCATTCTGCGAATCACTGGTGAGCGGGATTACCTGTGCCGGCGCCTTCGCGCAATGGGCATATACACCACCGACGGGCACGCCAACTTCGTTTACCTGCCGGCCCGCGGGCGACCCTGGCGAGAGGTATTCGGCGACACCGAGCTGAAGGCCCGCTACTATCCTGGCGGCGCTGCTCGGATCACCGTCGGAAGCCGCGCGTCCACCCAAGCGGTGCTGGCCGCAGTGGCAAAGCCGCCGGGCTGACCAAACCGCGTCCGGAAGTGCAGTAAGAAAAGGGCGTGGCCGTAGGAGGTTTGAGATGAATCCGTCGCTGACGGTTTACTTTTCAGTGGGCGCGTCGTTCGCTGGACTTGGCCTGCTGAAGCTGCAAGCGCGACTTGAGCGATGGGCTTACCAACGGCACGCAGAGGACTGAAGTGAGCCGTCAATTGAGGCACGGGGACGAAACGGATCGTCGAGAGCCGATTCCGATGTCGAACGCGCCGTCGACCCGGTCGCTTCGGATCCTCGTTGTCGGCGCCGGTGTGGGCGGCATTTCCATTGCTCGGGGATTATTGCGCGACGGACATGACGTCACCGTCTTCGAACGGCGGCCGGATGTGCAGGCAGGTGGCGGCGCCGTCACCATCTGGTCCAATGGCGCGACCGTTCTGGGGCAGCTGGGGGTCGATATGGATGGGGCCGGTCAGCCGCTGTCCACCGTGCGGGTCGTGACATCCACGGGTCGCCCGGTCACCACTATGGACCTGACTGCGGTCGTGGACCGGCTGGGCGCACCGGTTCGGATGGTCCCACGTCGAGTCCTGCTTGAACGGCTGCTGGAAGGCTTTCCGACCGATCGCATCCGGTGCAATACCCGTGCGATCGGGGTCGTCAGTACGCAAAACGGAGTTCGGCTTGAGTTCGAAGACGGCAGCTCGGCCGAAGGAGATCTGTTGATCGGTGCGGATGGCCTGCACTCGATGGTTCGAGACATCGTCGGCGCGCAACCCGCGGAGCCGACCGGCTGGTGCAGCTGGCAGGGACTGGTCACCCTTCCACACGTCGCCGACAAGCATGTCGCACAAATGATTATCGGTGAGCACGGAAACGTTGGTCTGTGGCCGGCTGGAGGTTCGGATGTGCAGTGGTGGTTCGACTTGCCATGGTCGCCCGACTTCGTCAGACCGGGACGTCCGATCGACATGATCCGGTCCAATTTCAAAGGATGGTCCGAGTCGGCCGATCGACTACTCGCGACATTGACTGACGAGGATCTGGCCCGTTCGCCGTTCCCGCATTTTCGGCATCCGATCCCCCGCCCGGGCCAAGGCGCGGTTACGTTGCTTGGCGATGCCGCACACACGATGCCGCCCACCCTTGCGCAGGGGACCAATCAGGCGCTGCTCGACACGATGGTGTTGTGCAAGGCGCTTTCGGATTTCGTAAAGGGCTGGAAAGGCGTGCGCAGCAGCAACCGTGATCTCTCGAGCGCGCTGCGCTGGTACGAGAACACCAGGCGACGCAAGGTCAAGGCCGTGTCCTGGGTGACCACGCTGCAAGTGTCCCGCAGTGAGTCCGCGCTCAGGCCGGCGGCGATGATCTCGGACCGGTTCATGACCTGGGCACTGACAACGTTTCTGCGTGCGGTGAGTCACCGGCGGATGTCTGCGGAGATCAGCCGAGACCTCGGGGCCGCGACGACCACCCATCTTGTCGATGCCAATGAATAAATTGAGCAAGTCGCCCCGCACGAACCCCGAAGGTGAGGCGATGTCGGCGAGCACCAAGGTGCCACCCGCCAAGCTGGCCCGGGTTGTCGAGTGGATTCGCCACTACCTGTATCGGCTCCATCAACGGCTGACACCCGCGCCAGCAGCGATGATGGAGATGATCATTGCCACCTGGACATCGCAGGCGATCACTGTGGCGGCCCAACTCGGTGTCGCCGATGCCCTCACCAACGGCCCGCTGCCGATCGAGGAGCTGGCCGCCCAGGTGGATGCGGACGCGGACGCGCTACGCCGGCTGCTGCGGGCCTTGATCAGCAAGGGCATCTTCCGTCATTGTCGCGACGGACGCTATGAGCTGAATTCCCTTGCCGGCACCCTGCGTTCGGACGCACCGGTCTCGATGACTTGGGCGGCGCAGTTCTACGGGTCGCGGGAGCAGCGCGAACGCTGGACCCTGATGGTGGATTCGATCCGAACCGGAAGTACGGTCGTCCCGGCATTGCGCGGCAAGGAGAGCTTCGACTACTTCGCCGGGCAGCCCGAGCTTGCCGAACTCTTCAACCAGACGATGACGAGTGTTTCGGAGCTGACGACGGCGCCCGTGGTCGCCAGCTACGACTTCAGCGCCTACGCCACGATCGTC
>Ga0187778_10003189_pt1 | contig 11063 bp, 8 predicted proteins | sample 1015_Q2_SP5_20_M_FD_132418 | JGI IMG/M metagenome (GOLD analysis project Ga0187778, IMG submission 132418) | Tropical peat soil microbial communities from peatlands in Department of Meta, Colombia - 1015_Q2_SP5_20_MG | ecosystem: Environmental > Terrestrial > Soil > Wetlands > Peat | place...
ATCGGCGCCTCCAAGCGCGAGCTGGCCAAGCTGAAGGAGCTCGCCGCCGAGCAGCTGAAGGACGGCCGCCCGCTCATCGAGGACACGCGATTCCGCGACCGGCTGACCCGCGTGGAGGTCGAGCTGATGGCGCTCGAGATCACGAACCTGCGCTTCCTCGATCAGATGCGCCGCAGCGGCCGCCCGCCCGGCGCCGACGTCTCGATGCTCAAGATCAAGGGGACCGAGATCCAGCAGGCGATCACCGAGCTGATGATGCAGGCCGCCGGTCCGCTCGCCCAGGCCTTCCGGCCCGTCGACGCGATGGACTTCGACCACTTCACCGCGCGCCTCGCCCCGCGCTACTGCAACCTGCGCAAGGCGACCATCTACGCGGGCTCGAACGAGATCCAGCGCAACATCATCGCGAAGGCGACGCTCGGGCTGTAGTGGGCCGAGGCGGCGACGTCGGGCGCGGTCGGGGGGTGGGGACCAAGTGGTCCTCTGACCACGGCCCGCTCTTCTCCGGCGGCCCGGTTCGGAGTTCCCAATCCGGGAGGGTTTCATCGTCATATTCCTTGGCGGGAACGGGTCAACCGGACCACCCGGTCCCCACCCCCCGACCGCGCCAGCGCAGCGGTCTCGACAACTAAACGCCCTCTGGGAGTGACTGGATGAATTTTGATTTGACCGAGGAGCAGCAGCTGCTGGCGGATAGCCTCAGGAAGTATCTGGGGAACGAGTACTCGATCGACAAGCGGGCGAAGATCGTCGACTCGGCGACCGGATGGAGCGAGGCGGTGTGGGCGGCGTTCGCGGAGATGGGGCTCTTGGGCGTGCCGTTCGCCGAGGAGCATGGTGGCTTCGGTGGGAGTGCGGTCGACGTGATGCTGGTCATGGAAGCGCTCGGCGAGAGCCTGGTGGTCGAGCCCTACTGGGTCAATGTGGGGCTCGCGGGCCGGCTGCTCGTGCGGGGCGGCTCCGCGGCTCAGCAGAAGCGCATCCTGCCCGCGTTGATCCAGGGCAAGCAGCGGCTGGCCTTTGCCCACACCGAGCGCACCGCGCGCTACGACCTGGCCCACGTCGGGACCCGCGCGAAGCGGAGCGGGGGAGGGTTCATGCTGGAAGGCGAGAAGCGCGCGGTGCTCCACGGCGGCTCCGCCGACACCCTGATCGTCTCGGCCCGCACGAGCGGCGGCGACACCGACGCGACGGGTATCGGCCTCTTCCTGGTGGACCGAGGGACGCCGGGCGTGACCGTCAAGGAGTACCGCACCATCGACGAGCTAAGGGCCGCCGACGTGTGGCTTTCCGACGTCGCGGTCGGCGCCGAGGCGCAGCTGGGCGACGAGGGCCGCGCGCTGCCGCTCATCGAGGACGCGGCCGACTACGCGACCGCACTGCTCTGCGCGGAGGCGGTGGGCGCCATCCGCTTCGCCAACGAGGCCACGCTCGACTACCTCAAGACGCGGCGGCAGTTCGGGGTGCCGATCGGCAGTTTCCAGGCGCTCCAGCACCGCATGGTCGACATGGTCATCAGCTACGAGCAGGCCCGCTCGATGGCGTGCCTGGCGTGCGTGAAGGTCGACACCGCGCCGCCCACCGAGCGACGCCACGCGGTCTCCGCGGCCAAGATCAAGGTGGCGGACGCCTGCCGCCACGTGAGCCAGGAGGCCGTCCAGCTCCACGGCGGCATGGGCATGACCGAGGAGCTCAAGGTCAGCCACACGTTCCGTCGGCTGACGATGATCGGGCAGACGTTCGGGGACGCCGAGCATCACCTGGAGCGCTTCGCGGCCAGCGAGGTCGCGGGCGCCTGACGTTGCAAAAGTTGACTCCCGTCGCGCCTCGCGCCCATAGTCCATGGATATGGACGGGCAGGATCCCGCGGGGCGTCCGTCGTTCTTCCGGAAGCCCGGATCACCGCCCGACGCGCGCCTGACCCCACCGTCGCCGACGGCTCCGCCGCCTCCTCCGACTCCCCGGCCTCCGGATCCCGCTCCGCCGGCGCAGTGGGGCGGGCCGGCCGAGTCTCCGCCGCCGGCTCCTCCGCCGCCGCGGCTGCCGGTCGGGCCGCCCGTGCCGCCGCTCCCGCCGCCGGGTCCCGAGGTGACCGGCCCCGGCGCTCCCTATTCCGGCTCGATCCGCCGGCCGATCTTCCACGGCGCGGGGGGCACGCTGTTCGGCATCCACGTGGTCAACGTCCTGCTGATGATCGTCACGCTCGGGATCTACTACTTCTGGGCCAAGACCCGGGTGCGGCAGTACCTGGCGGGCCAGACCGAGATGGAGGGGGATCGCTTCGCGTATCACGGCACCGCGCGCGAGCTGCTGCTGGGCACACTGAAGGCCGTCCTGGTCTTCGGCCTACCGATCCTGGCCATGAACGTGATCCGCGACGTGCTCGACGTGCCGATCGCGATGAAGATCGTGGCGGGCCTCGTGTCGGCCACGCTGATCTTCGTGTTCTTCCCGGTCGCGATCGTGGGCGCGCGCCGCTACCGGCTCTCCCGCACCTCCTGGCGCGGCATCCGCTTCTCGTTCCGCGGTCGGGTGCGGGAGCTCATCAAGATCTGGATTGTGGGCACCTTTCTGATCGGGGTCACCTTCGGGTTGTACTATCCGTTCTTCCTGGTGACTCGCCAGGCGTTCATGGTGTCGCACTCCTACTTCGGCAGCGAGCGCTTCGACTTCACCGGCCGGGGCCGCGAGCTGTTCAAGCACTACCTGATCGCGCTGCTGCTCACCCTGCCCACGCTCGGGCTGTGCTGGGTGTGGTACGTCGCCCGCAAGCGGCGCTACTTCTGGGACTCCACGCGCCTGGGGGAGGCGCGCTTCTCCTGCAGCATCACCGGCGGGGCGCTGCTCGGCCTCTGGGCCGTCAACGCGCTCCTGCTCGTCGCGACGCTCGGGATCGCATGGCCGTGGGTGCGGGTGCGGAACATCAGCTTCTCCTTCCGCAACCTGGCCCTGCTGGGGCCCATCGACCTGGAGCGCATCCAGCAGCAGGCCCAGGACGTCTCGGCGATCGGCGAGGGCCTGTCGGGCTTCTTCGATACCGGCTTCGACCTGGCCTGATCCCGGCTCTCCGCTCCGCCCATGCGCACTGACTGGCAGGGGGCCTATCTCGACGGCCAGACCGCGGCTCGCCATCCCGCCACGATCCGGCTCATGCGCGAGGGGCTCGAGGTCACCACCGCGGGGGGCTGGACGCGGCTCTGGCCCTATCGCGAGGTGCGCCAGACCCAGGGCTTCTACGCCGGCGAGGAGGTGCGCCTCGAGCGGGGGGGCGCGCTGCCCGAGACGCTCCTCGTCCCCGACGTGGCGTTCCTCGAGAGCCTGCACGAGGCCGCGCCCAATCTGGGTCTCCGCTTCCACAAGCCGAGCCGTCGCGCCGCCCGCGTGCGCTGGACGATCGCCGCCGCGGCTGGTGTCGTCGCGGCGTCCGCCGCGATCTACCTCTGGCGCATCCCGCTCCTGGCCATGGTCCTGGCCCCGCGCGTGCCGGTCGCCTGGGAGGAGAGCGCGGGCAAGTCGGCGCTCGACTACCTGGCCCCGGCCGGGCGGCGCTGCACGGATCGCGAGCTGGCGGCGGCGCTGGACGCCATCGTGCGCCGGCTCACCGCGGCCGGCCCCGCCTCGCCCTACACCTTCCGGGTGTACGTGGTGGATCGTCCGGTCGTCAACGCGATCGCGCTGCCCGGCGGCTACGTGGTCGTCTTCCGTCCGCTGCTCCAGCGGACCCACACTCCGGAGGAGCTGGCGGGCGTCCTGGCCCACGAGCTGCAGCACGTTCTACGCCGGCACTCGACCCGCGCGGTCATCCACGACGCCTCGACCGGGCTCCTGCTCGTGGCCTTGACCGGGGACGTGACCGGGCCGCTCGCCTACGGCCTGCAGACCGCGCGGACGCTGGGCGGGCTGCGCTACTCCCGTCACGCCGAGGACGAGGCGGACGTCGGGGGCATGCGGATGCTCCTGGCCGCGCGGGTGGATCCGAGCGGGATGATCGCGTTCTTCGACTCGATGGTGAAGGAGGAGGGCGAGCATCCCACCGCGCTCGCGTATCTGTCGAACCACCCGCTTGCCGTCGAGCGCACCGCCCGGCTGAGGGCGATGGCCGCCGGCTGGAAGGGCCCCGCCGAGCCGCTCCTTCCCGGCGTGGACTGGTCCGCGCTGGCCCGGCGCTGCTGAGGGACCGCCGGGCCGCCCCTCAGGACGGGGGCTGCCAGCTCTTGAAGCGCTCGCGCAGGACCTTCTTGTCGAACTTGCCGACGCTGGTCTTGGGCACCGCGTCGATGAAGACCACGCCGTCGGGCAGCCACCACTTGGCCACGCGGGGCTTCAGGTACTCGTAGATGTCTTCGGCGGTCAGCGTGCCCTTCCACTCGGGCTTGGGTACGACGCAGGCGAGCGGGCGCTCGACCCACCGCTCGTGCGGCACCGCGATCACCGCGGCCTCCAGGACCTGGGGATGGCCCATGATCGTGGACTCCATGTCCACGCTCGAGATCCACTCGCCGCCCGACTTGATCAGGTCCTTGGTGCGGTCGGTGATCTGGATGTAGCCGTCGGGGTCGATCGAGGCCACGTCACCGGTGCGGAACCACCCGTCGGGGGTGAACTGGACCGCACCCTCGGGGTTGTTGTAGTAGCCGCTCGTGACCCATGGCCCGCGGACCTGGATCTCGCCCGCGCTCTTGCCGTCCCACGGCAGCACGTTGCCCGCGTCGTCGACGATCCGTATGTCGACGCCCGCCACGGGCACGCCCTGCTTGGCCCGCACCGCGTAGCGCTCGTCCTCGGGGAGTGCGTCCATGTACGACCGGGGCCGGCACACGCTGCCGAGCGGGGTCATCTCGGTCATACCCCAGGCGTGGAGCATGTAGGCGTTGTACTTCTTGTCGAACAGCTCGATCAGGGTCCGGGGCGCCGCCGAGCCGCCGATCGGGATGCAGCGGATCGAGGAGATGTCCCAGTGCGGCTCCTTCTCGAGGATGCCCTGGATGGCGATCCACACCGTGGGTACCGCGCCCACCACCGTGACCTTCTCGTGGTGGACGATCTCGATGATGTCGCGCGGCTGCGGGTTCGGCCCACCGAAGATCTGGGTCGCCCCGTTCATCACGCCCGCGAACGGCACGCACCAGGCGTTGGCGTGGAACATCGGCACGATGTGCAGGATCACGTCGCGCTCGCAGATGCCGAGCACGTCCACCGTCGAGGACGCGAAGCAGTGCAGGTAGATCGCGCGGTGCGTGTACACCACGCCCTTCGGGTGCCCGGTGGTGCCGGAGGTGTAGCAGATGCCGGCGGCGTCGGTCTCCTCGAGACGCGGCCACTCGGTCACGGGCGGCGTGCCCGTCACGAGCTGCTCGTAGTCGAGGGCGCCCGGCGGCACGACCGCATCCGGCGTGTCCTTCATCACGATGACGTGCTTGACGGTGGGGAGGTCCTTCCGGATCGGCTCGAGGACGTGCCAGAGACTCGCGTCGACGATCAGCACCTCGTCGCCCGCGTGGTTGACGATGTAGGTGATGTCCTGGGTCGACAGCCGGATGTTGACGGTGTGGAGCACCATGCCCACGAGGGGCGCCGCGAAGTAGACCTCCATGTGGCGGTGCGAGTTCCACGCGAACGTGCCGACCCGCGCGCCCTTCTGCAGCCCGAGCCCGCGGAGCGCGCCGGCGAGGCGACAGACGCGGTCGGCGTAGTCGGCGTAGGTGTAGCGCTGCAGCCCGACCCCGGGCACCCGCGTGGCCATGGTCTTCCGGTGGAAGAGCCGGCGCGTCCGCTCGAAGAACTGCGTCAGGGTGAGGGGGTAGTCCATCATCAGGCCTCTCATGACGTCCTCGTCCTCCCGGGTCTTCCGACGTGGTATGCCGCGAGCCGGCGCGGCGTCGGGGCCGGGCCGCGGCGCTCCTATCATACGGGCAGACGCCCGCGGTCGTCACGCGCCGCGCAACCTTTACCGCCCTGGCGGATTCGGGTATCGTGAGGGCGCGATGAACTCCCGATGGAGCGACGCCGACGCGCAGGGCAAGAACGATCTCGATCTCCTCGTCTACGCCTCGCGCCTGATCGGGGCGGAGTCCACGCTGGTGGTGTGGGGCGGGGGCAACACCTCGGTCAAGCGCGACGAGCGCGACCATCGTGGCCGCCCCACGCACGTGCTGCGGGTGAAGGGGAGTGGGTCCGATCTCAAGAGCATCCAGCCGAAGGACTTCCCCGGCGTGCGCATGGAGGACGTGCTGGCCCTGCTCGAGCGCGCCGACATGGGCGACCAGGAGATGGTCGACTACCTGGCCCACGCCCTCCAGGAGCCGGCGAGCCCACGCCCGTCGATCGAGACCCTGCTGCACGGGTTCCTGCCTGCGGCCGCGGTCATCCACACCCACGCCGACGCGGTGGTGTCGCTCACCAACAACGATCGAAGCCGCGAGGTGCTCCGCGAGGTGTACGGCGACGAGGTCGTCGCGCTGCCGTACCGTCGCCCCGGCTTCCTCATCTCCCGCGAGGTGGCCCAGGTGTTCGCCGCGCACCCCAGGGCGCGCGCGATCCTGCTCGAGAAGCACGGGACCATCTGCTGGGGCGGGAGCGTAAAGGAAGCGTATCTCGCCACGATCGAGCTGATCAGCCGCGCCGAGGAGGCGATCGCTCACCGGGCCCGCGGGCGGACGCGCTTCGGCGGCGTCGCCGCGGCGAGCCCGACGGCGGATGTTCGACGGAGCATCGCGCTGGCGGTGGCCCCGCATCTGCGCGGACTGGTCGGGCGGGACCGGCGCCAGGTGCTCTTCTTCGACGACGCGCCCGACGTGCTGGAGTTCGCGTGCTCGCGCCAGGCGGAGGCCCTCTGCCGGATCGGGCCGGCCACGCCCGACCACACGATCTTCACCAAGCGGCTCCCGTGCTTCGCCCCCGTCGCCGACCCGGCCGACCCCGAGGCGGTGCGGACGGGCATCGAGGGTGCGGTCCAGCGCTTCGTGGCGGACTACTCGGCCTACTTCGACGCGCACGTCACGGGTACCACCCGGCTCACCGATCCGTTCCCCCGCGTGATCGTGGTGGGCGGACTGGGTCTCTTCTGCACCGGCAAGGACCGGCGGACCGCCGGGATCGTCAACGACATCTACCACCACACCGTCTCGGTCCTGGGATCCGCCACCGCTTTCGGCGGCTACGTTTCGCTCACCGCCCGCGAGGCGTTCGACGTCGAGTACTGGCCGCTCGAGCTGTACAAGCTCTCGCTGGCCCCGCCCGAGAAGGAACTGGCCCGGCGGATCGCGCTGGTCACCGGTGGCGCCAGCGGCATCGGGCGGGCGGCCGCCCAGCGGCTGGCCGCGGAGGGCGCGCACGTGGTGGTGGGCGACCTCGACGCGGCCGGCGCGCGCAAGGCCGCGGAGGACATCGTGGCGGCCCACGGCGCCGGCCGCGCGATCGGGCTCGGCATGGACGTGACCAGCGAGGTCTCGGTGCGAGCCGCCTTCGAGGAGGGGGTGCTCGCCTACGGCGGCCTCGACATCGTGGTCTCCAACGCGGGCACCGCGCACTCCGCGCCGGTGGACCGGATGGAGCTGGCCGACTGGGAGCGCTCCTTCGCGGTCAACGCCACCGGCCACTTCCTGGTGGCGCGCGAGGGGATGCGGCTGCTCAAGGCGCAGCGGCTCGGCGGCGCCTTCGTGTTCGTGGCCACCAAGAACGTGATGTCGCCGGGCAAGGACTTCTCGGCCTACTCCGCCTCCAAGGCCGCCGAGGCCCAGCTCGCCAAGGTGCTCTCGCTGGAGGGTGGGCCCCACGGTATCCGCTCCAATATCGTGAACCCGGACGCGGTTTTCCGGGACTCCAAGCTCTGGTCGGAGGACGTGCGGCGCGAGCGGGCGCGGGCGCAGGGCATCGCGGTGGACGAGCTCGAGGACTTCTACCGCAAGCGGAACATCCTGGCGCGGCCGATCCTGCCCGAGGACGTCGCGGAGGCGGTGCTCTTCCTGGCCTCCGATCGCTCGGCCAAGACCACCGGCTGCACCATCACGGTGGACGGCGGCGTGAAGGACGCTTTCCCGCGCTAGATGGCCGCCCGCGTCACGTTCGGCGCCTTCCTCTCCATGCATCCGCCGGAGGAGCAATTCCGGCTGGTGCGCCGCTGCGAGGAGCTGGGACTCGACTCGGTGTGGACCGGCGATCACGTCTCCTTCCACAACCCGCTCTACGAGTCGCTCACGCTGCTCGCCTCCTACGCGGCGATCACGACCCGGATCCGCCTCGGCAGCGGGGTCTACCTGCTGGCCCTCCGGCAGCCCACCGTGGTGGCCAAGATCACCTCGACGCTCGACGTCCTCTGCGGCGGCCGGCTCATCTTCGGCGTCGGCGTCGGCGGCGAGAACCCGAAGGAGTTCGAGGCCTGCGGGGTCCCGCACCGGGAGCGGGGCGCCCGGGTGAGCGAGGCGATCGACGTGGTCCGCACGCTCTGGCGGGACACGCCGGCCACCTTCAAGGGCCGCTTCACCCAGTTCGACGGCGTGAGCATCGATCCCAAACCGGTGCAGAAGCCGGGCCCGCCCATCTGGGTCGGGGGGCGCTCGGACGCGGCGCTCGCGCGCGCGGGCCGGCAGGGCGACGCGTGGATCTCCTACGTGGTGCAGCCGGAGCGCTACGCCCAGAGCGTGGCCAAGATCCGTCAGGCCGCGGAGGCGGGCCGGCGCCTCGATAACTTCGTCACCGCGCATCTCACCTTCGTGACCGTGGGGCGCGACTACGAGGCGGCCGAGCGGGCGTGGGTCCGCCACCTCTCCAAGCGCTATGCCCAGGACTGGGGCCCGCTCGCCCGCAAGTACGGCGTCATCGGCACTCCCGAGCAGTGCGCGGAGCAGCTCGATCGCTTCGTGCAGGCCGGCTGCCGCTACTTCGTGATGAACCCCATCGGCGACCTCGCGGACGAGCCGACCCAGCTCGAGGCGATCGCGAGGGAGATCGTTCCCCGCGTCCAGGCGGGCTGAGGTGGCCGCCAAGCCCCGCGAGTGCCGGGCCCGGGTGAGCGCGGTGCGGACGCTCACCCCCGAGATCCTGGAGGTCGATCTCGAGGTCGTCGAGCCCGCCGACTTCACCTTCGAGGCTGGGCAGTGGATCTCGGTGCCGTTCGGCCCCAAGACCGTGCGCGCGTGGACCATGGTCTCCTCCCCGACGCGGCGCGGGGTCTTCGCGCTCTCGATCGACGTCTCGCCCGGCGGGATCGGCTCGCAGTGGGCGCGGGGGCTTCAGCCGGGTGACGCGGTTGCGTTCAAGGGCCCGAACGGCGGCTTCGTCTTCAGCCGGGCCGATGCCCGTCGGGCCGTCTTCGTGGCCGAGGAGATCGGCGTCGTGCCCGTGCGCTCGATCCTGACCCGCCTCTACGAGACCGGCTACGGGCGACCCACCGCGCTGATCTACTGGGCGCGCAACCCGGGCTGGCTCGTCTACGACGCCGACTTCCGCTCGCTGGCTCGCCGCTACCCGGGCTTCTCGTACCTGCCCGTCCTGCGCGAGCCGCCGCCCACGTGGCGTGGCGAGAAGGGCGAGCCCGCCGAGGCGGTCGAGCGCCTCGTCCACAGCGTGGATCGGCTGATCGTCTACGTGTGTGGCGGCGGCGAGACGATCAACCGCGTCCGGGACGTGCTCGTGGGGAAGGGCATGGACCGCAAGAGCGTCAAGTGGGAGAAGTTCTGGTGAGGGCCGAGGTGTACCACTTGCAAATCAACGTGCGAGACGCGGCGGTCTCGTTGCCGTTCTACCGTGCGCTGCTCGGCTATCTCGAGTACCGCACCGTCTACGAGTCGGAGACGGTCGCCGGGTTCTCGGGCCGGGGCGCCGACATCTGGGTGATCGCCACGGAGCCGGCCCACGCCGCCCACGGCTTCCACCGCAAGCGCACCGGCCTCAACCACGTGGCGCTGCGGGTCGAGCACCGCGCCGACGTCGATCGCTTCCGGGACGACTTCATGACCCCGCGCGGGCTCGGCGCCCTCTACCGGACCCCACGCGAGTTCCCGGAGTATCGCCCCGGCTACTACGCGGTCTTCTTCGAGGATCCCGACCGGCTCAAGCTCGAGATCGTGCACATCCCGTCCGCGGCCGGCCGCTAGCATGGCGGACGTCAACGGCGGGCACCTCGTCGCGCGCACACTCCGCCAGGCGGGCGTCGGCCACATCTTCACGCTCTGCGGCGGCCACATCCTGCCGATCTACGACGGTTGCCTCACCGAGGGCGTGCAGGTGATCGACATGCGTCACGAGCAGGCGTGCGCCCACGCCGCCGACGCCTACGCTCGCCTCACCCGGAACATCGGCGTGGCCGTGGTCACCGCCGGGCCCGGCGTCACCGACGCGGTGACCGGCATCGCGAACGCCTTCTCCGCCCGCAGCCCGGTGCTGCTGATCGGCGGGGCCGCTCCGCTCGGCCTGCACGGGCTGGGCTCGCTCCAGGAGGTGGAGCAGGTCGATCTCCTGCGGCCCATCACGAAGGGCTCGTGGACGGTGGCCGAGACGCGCCAGATCCCGGAGGTGCTCACGACCGCGATCCGGCACGCGCTGACCGGCCGGCCGGGGCCGGTCTTCGTCGAGATCCCGGTGGATCTGCTGATGACCGTGGTCGAGGACCGGCTGGCCCCGATCCCCACGGCCTACGTCCACCGGCGGCCGACCGCTCCGGATCCGCGCTCGGTCGACGAGCTGGCCACGTTGCTGATGCGGGCCGAGCGGCCCGTGATCATGGCCGGCAGCGGTGTCTACTGGGACGACGCGGCCGCGGAGCTCTTGGCGCTCGCCGAACGGGCGGGCGCGCCCGTGTTCATGAACGGGGCGGGCCGCGGGTGCCTGCCGCACGACCATCCGCAGGCCTTCGCCCAGGCTCGCGGGTTCGCCCTGGGGCAGGCCGACCTCGTGCTGGTGCTGGGGACGCCACTCGACTTCCGGCTCGGCTACGGCCGGCCGCCGACCTTCGCGGAGACCGCGCAGGTCGCGATGATCGACGCCGATCCGGTCGAGCTCGGGCGTAACCGGCCGCTCGCGGTCGGCCTGGCGAGCCACATCGGGCTCAGCCTGCGGGCGCTGGC
>Ga0187778_10003190_pt1 | contig 11062 bp, 7 predicted proteins | sample 1015_Q2_SP5_20_M_FD_132418 | JGI IMG/M metagenome (GOLD analysis project Ga0187778, IMG submission 132418) | Tropical peat soil microbial communities from peatlands in Department of Meta, Colombia - 1015_Q2_SP5_20_MG | ecosystem: Environmental > Terrestrial > Soil > Wetlands > Peat | place...
CGCTCGCACCGTATCACGATTTCGTGTTGCGCGTTCTCCACACGCCGTAGACGGCGGCCGCAATCCCCAGCGAATTGCCCGTTATCTGCTCGGGAGAGTGAAAGAGCCAGGCGTTGTACGTCCACAGCAAGGCGCTCACCAGCATGACGAACCGCAGTTGGGCGCCCGCGAGATAAAACACGCCAAAGCTTACGGCGACGGAAGCCGAGGCAGTCAGAAGTGTTGGCCAGCCTTGCCACGTGAGCACCGAGGCCGCTAACGCAACCAGCACGAAAGCGGCGCAGGTCCAATGCCGCGCGTGGGCCGCGCGCCGCTGGACCAGGTCGGCAGCGGTCGTACGGGTGGCCGACAACGCGCTCATGGCCGCGGCGGAAGTTGCGCCCAGTAGCAGGTTATTGCAGGTCCACAGCAAGGATGCGGCGCTACTGTTGCGGCGAAGGGTTTGGTCGTTGCGATTTATCAGCCCGTTGAGACTAAGACCCAGAGCCGCAATACCAGTGGCGTGGGCAAGAAGAGATGGCGTCATGATTGCAGCGGCGTTCGTGAAGCGAGGCAAGAAAAAACACTACGGCACGATATGGTACCCGGCGCGCTCGGGCCGCGAGCAACGTGCGTGCGCCGGAAAAACCCCCCTTTTATCCTGTCTTTTTTTGACACCCGCCCGGTAAAGGACTGCGGTCGAGAAAAAATGTGTCGGGATCGCCGCGCGCGCATTGGCCGATTGCTTTTGTCCGGCCGACTCGTCTTTCTTTCTAAGGGGGACATTTGCGGCCTGCTCTTGCTGGGTGCCAGCGGCAACCTGGTGTCTTGGAGTCGGGAATTTCATAGCGTGATAATTTGCCGAGTTTCGTCTCCTAGCGACTCGACGATCGGGTGCAGAAAAAAGAGCTCGCGGGCGCGCCGGGACTCGTGAGTCGTCGCCCGAGCGTGCGCCGATGGTTGCGCGCCGGTACGGTGGCAAAAAGCCGGTTCGCGCCCGTACCGCATGGCGCCTAGTGTCCGAGTTCGGCCGCGCTTTGGAACGCAAGCGCGGTACTCGCAATCCTGCGCAGCAACATTTGCGGGCCGAGCGCGCAGCACGGGTACAACAAGAATCCTTTTGCGAAGAGCCGGCGACTTGACGAAGGGCACTCGGTGTGATCCGTTGCGCCGACGCACCGCAACCTTAGTGCTGGGATTCCCGGGAGCGCGAATCGGCCTACGATCCGTGCATGATCAAAGCCGGGGCACATAATTTGTGCCACCTTTGGTTTCCTAAGCGGCATGAGGCACTTTGCGCAATCGCCTCGGCCCCGGAGGCAAGGATGGGTGCGCTGTCGAAAGGAGGAGCGGCGGCTTACGGTGCAACGGCACGGGCGCAATTGCACCACGCACGGCGATTTACCTTTTCGTTGCTGGCGGCCAGCGTTGCGGTCGGCGCTGCAGTGCCTTTTGCACCCGCGGCGTATGCCGACGAAAACGAGGTGGTGAGTGACTTGGGCGTCATTGTCGTAACGGCACGGCGTCGGGACGAGAAGCTCGTTGATGCACCGGTCGCGATAACGGTGGAAACGGGGCCGCAGCTGCAGGATAAAAATGCCGTGCTGTTCGATGACGTCGCACGCGAGGTTCCGAATCTGCGCATGATGCCGTCTCCGGAGTCGGTCTCGGCGATGGACGTGACGATGCGCGGACAGACGGCACTTCGGTCGGCGATTGCCTACGACCCGGCCGTCGGCATTTACGTCGATGGTGTCTACGTGGCCGAGGGTCAGGCGGCGATGAATACGCTGCTCGACATCGATACCGTCCAGATCGTGCGGGGCGCGCAGGGCACCTTGTTCGGCCGAAACAACACCGGCGGTTCGATTTCGTTTAACACCAACCGGCCGCAACTTGGGGTCTACGCCGGCGAGGCCGCGGCGCAGACCGGAATCGATCACCTGTTCATGGGGCGAGGAATCGTCAACGTCCCGGCGGGCGATACGGTTGCCTTTCGCCTCGCCTATCAAAACGACCAGCGCGATGGTTACGGTTCGAGCGTGGGTAGCGGACAAGGCGACTTTTTAAACCAACACCGCTACCAACTGCGTGTGGGGGCGCTGTGGCGGCCGAACGGCGGGTTCGACGCGTATTGGACCTATGAATACTTCAATGCCCAGGAAGTCGGCGGGTTGCTCCATCCCTTGGTCGGTACCGGTACCGTGGTCCAGCAACTCGGTCAGCTCGCGCAAACGCCGCCGTATTCGGGCCTGGGCCTGGCGCCCGTAGCGTTCCCAAGCAATTTGTATCAGACGGACGCGGACCTGCCCTCGTACGACAACACGAGTCTTGACGCCACGCAACTTACGCTTACGCAGGCCTTGGGGGTATCGACGCATGCCAAACTGATCCTGGGCTATCGCCACCTGCACAACGAGACGGCGATCGACGTTGATGCGACGACCCTGCCCTATGCCGATACTTATCTGCAAAACGGCTCCAGCCAGAAAAGTGCCGAGTTGCAGCTCGGTGGGGCGGCGTTGCAAGAGAAACTGAACTGGGTGGGCGGACTGTACTGGTTTCGCGACGATGGAAGTGCGCCTTCGCAGATTCCGCCGCAGTCGCTGGCCTATCAGGCGTTTTTCGCCCAGGCGCAACTTCTCGGTATTCCGGCGCCGGTGATTCCGTACCCGGTCGTGGAAAGCAACTCGCTGGAAAATCTCTCCTACGCGGGGTTCTTGCACGGCGAATACCGTTGGAGCGACCGCTGGTCGGCCGCACTGGGACTGCGCCGCACGGACGATGTGCGCAAGCTCAACGAAAACGACTACTCCGCGACACCGATCGGACCGATTTGCACAATCGGGGGCGCGCCGCTGGGCCCCTGCCCACCGGTCAACGAGAGCGTGAGCTTCTCGTACTGGTCCTGGGAGTTCTCCACCCGCTACCGTTTCTCCGAGGAACTCAACGGCTACTTTCGCACGGGCCGCGGACAGCGCTCGGGAGGATGGAACGTACCGGTCTCCAGTTTGCAGGAGCAGCCGTTTTTACCGGAAGTGCTCACCGATTACGAGCTCGGACTGAAGGCCGATCTGCTCGGCGGCGCCTGGCTCATCATGGGCGATGTCTTTTTGGGCAACTACGACCAGATGCAGCGCCTGCTGCCGCAGTTGGTAAACGGTACGCCGACGACGTCCGTCATTAATGCCGGCAAAGCGCGAGTCAGCGGCGCCGAACTCGAATCGGAGCTGCGTTTGTCCGCGAGCTGGTGGTTTCGGGTAGCCGCCGGCTTTACCGATGCGTACTACCGGCAATTTCTCTACGCGCCCATTCCGGGTCAACCGGCGATCGACGAGTCGCACAACCTGTTTTACTTGACTCCCCGATACAACGCCGGCGTGGGGGTGGCCTATGAGACCCCAGTGTCCGACGGCAAGCTGCGCGTGAACGCCGACTACGATTGGCAGGACTCCGTGCAGTTCAGCGTATTTAATGACTTCAACAACCAGGCCGCCTACGGCACGCTGAACGCGCGCGCGGCGTACTCTTTTGATCGCAACGGCAAATGGGAGATCGCGGTCTTTGGCACAAACATCGGTGGCCAGCAATACGCGGTCACCGGCGGCAGCGTCGATATCGTCGGTTCACCCACGCCGGCGACCTCCTGGCAGATTCCGGGCCCGCCGCGGGTATACGGCGTGGGATTGTCCTACCGATTCGGCCCCAAGAGCTGAAGTGTCGCGTCCGCGTGCGCGGTGCCGCAAGGGGAGATTCCGCGCACTGCTCCTAGCCTTTGCCCTCTTGCGAGGCGCGGGCGCGCAGGAGGCAAAGCCGGCCGAGCCAAAGGCAACCGCACCCGAGACGGCGACCTCGGCGAGCTCGTCGCCCGAGAGCGTGAGCGCCTCGTCCAGCGGGTTCGATCTGGACAAGTTGCCGTTCATCCCGATTCCCGAGATCGATACGGCGCCGTTTAGCGGCGTGACGCTGGGCCTAATTCCCGTCATGTTGTCCAACAACGCCAACGGAGAGATCGACAAGATCCTTGCGCCCGACATCATTCACAGCCAGTATTTCGGTTGGGGCGCACGCTGGCGAATTTTTCGCAATCCGTCCGAGGACGAGAAATGGTCCGTCGTCGCAGGCGCCAAGCAGTACGTGGAACGGGAATTTGATGCGCAATACAACCGCGGCCTGCTACGCGATACCGCCTGGTCCTGGAGCGTGCACGCCGTGTACGATCGCAGCGGCACCGGGCGGTTTTTCGGTCTGGGAAACGAAACGCCCTACAGCAACCAGACTACCTACGTCAACAGCCAGGTCCTGCTCGAGGCCACGGTGGCGCGCAACTTTACGCACGCCCTGCAGCTTTCGTACATGGCGCGTGCCGATTCGGTCGAAATCGAGCAAAGCGCCCTCGATTCCCTGCCGGCCACAACCGCCGTCTACCCCAACCAAATGGGCGTCGGAGATGTCAGCGAAGTTCTGCAGCAGCGCCTGATTTTGAGCTACGACACGCGCGATTCGGTGATTGTGCCGCACATGGGGGAGCGTCTCGTGGCGTTTGCCGGCTTTTCCACGCGGGCGCTTGGAAGCAGCGACTCGTATACCTTTCTTGGCGTCGACGCCACGCACTTTCAACCGGTCGGTAAAAACCTGACGCTGGTTGCGCACGCGGCCCTGCGCTACATGCCAACGTATACCGATGCGCCCTTTTGGGCGCTATCGAGCCTGGGCGGCGACCGCAGCGTTATCGGCGAGGCGCAGCCGCTGCGCGCGTTTGGCGCCGCGCGGTACATCGACAACAACAGCTTTGCGGCCAGCGTGGAAGCGCGCGCCTGGGTGCGCAGCTTTCATTTCTTCGGAACCGACCTGAAGTTGGAACTGGCGCCGTTTGTCGACTCGGGCAAGGTGTTTCCCGCAATGTCCAATAGCCCGCTTTCGCAACTGCACGTTGGCGGAGGCATGGGTTTTCGCTTGGTTGCAAGTCCCTTCATCGTCGGCTATCTGGACGTCGGTTTCGGCTCCCAGGGGGTCGCCGTGTTCAGCGGCATCGACTACCCGTTTTAGCGGGCCGTCGGATGCCGCCGACGCGGCGTCGGCGGATCGTCAGACGGCCGCAAGCGCCTGATCCAGGTCGGCCAGCAGGTCGTCCACATGCTCGATGCCGATCGACAGGCGCACCGCGTCCTCGGAAACGCCTGCGGCCAGTAGTTCGCTCGGCGCGAGCTGTCGGTGCGTCGTCGAAGCCGGGTGCGTGGCAAGCGAGCGCACGTCGCCGATGTTGACAAGACGCGTAAAAAGCTGCAGCGCATCGAGAAAACGCGCGCCGCGCTCGCGGCCCTGGCCGGCCGGACCTTTGAGCCCGAAGGTCAGCAGTCCCGAGGCCTTACCCGACAGATATTTCTTCACTAGCTTGTGGTCGGGGTGCTCCTCGAGTCCCGCGTAGTTGGTCCAACTCACCTTGGGATGCCGCCGCAGATGTTGCGCAACCTTCAGCGCGTTTTCGCTGATGCGATCCAGGCGCAAGGACAGCGTCTCGACGCCTTGCAGGATCAGGAACGCATTAAAGGGCGAAATCGCGGCGCCGATATTGCGCAGCGGCACCACGCGCGCGCGGCCGATGTAGGCCGCGGGTCCCAGTGCGTCCGTGTACACGACCCCGTGATAGCTCACGTCGGGTTCGTTTAACCGGCGAAACCGGCTCTTGTGCTGCGCCCAGGGAAATTTGCCGGAGTCCACGATCGCCCCGCCGAGGGTCGTGCCGTGTCCACCGAGGTACTTCGTCAGCGAGTGCACTACGATGTCGGCGCCGTGCTCAAAGGGTCGGCACAGGTACGGCGTTGGCACCGTGTTATCGACGATCAGCGGCACGCCTTGCTGGTGCGCAATCTGGGCGATGCGCTCAAAATCCGTCACGTTGCCCTGCGGATTGCCCAGCGATTCGACGAAAACCGCCTTGGTCTTGGCGTCGATGAGCGGCCCGAATGCTTCGGGTTTGCGATAGTCCGCAAAGCGTACCTCGATGCCATATTGCGGCAGAGTGTGGGCGAACAGGTTGTAGGTTCCGCCATATAGCGCGCTGGAGGCGACGATGTTGTCGCCCGCCTCGGCGATCGTCAGGATGGAGTACGTCACCGCCGCCTGTCCCGATGCCAGCGCAAGGGCGGCGATGCCGCCCTCGAGCGAGGCGATGCGCTGCTCGAGCACGTCCTGCGTCGGGTTCATGATGCGCGTGTAGATGTTGCCCGGCACCTTTAAGTCAAACAGATCGGCGCCGTGCTGCGCACTGTCGAAGGCGTAGGCGACCGTCTGATAAATCGGCACGGCCACGGCCTTGGTCGTTGGCTCGGGCGAGTAACCGCCGTGCACCGAAAGCGTCTCAAAGTGCCACTTTTCGCGTCCGCCAGCTTGCGCCATGTTCCCTCCCATTAGGAAAATCGAAAACGGCAAGCCTACGGGATCGTCCGGGCGTCGGCAAACGATCCAATCCGAATGAGCTCATTTCCGGCGGAAATGAGCAAGCCGCGTCGCGCGCGGCGCAACCCGCCCCCGGGGCCTCCGGTTGCAATCAGGGACGAACTTCGCGGGTCGCGCCGCTGCCGAAATATTTGAGCAACTCGGAGTTGGGCGAGAGCACGAGCGTCGGGTTGGAGTCGGCCAGCGACTGACGGTACGTCTGCATGGCTCGGTAGAACTCAAAGAATTTGGGGTCCCGGCCGAAAGCCTGCGCGTAGATGCGGTTGGCCTCGGCGTCGCCCTGCCCGCGCGTGGTCAGGCTCTGGCGCTGCGCCTCCGACAAGATGACCGTCCGCTCGCGGTCGGCGTGCGATTGGATCTGCTGCGCCCACTCGAAGCCCTGGGCCCGCAGCTCCTTGGCCTGGCGCTGGCGCTCGGACTTCATGCGGTCATAGATTGCCTGGCTGGTTTCGGCGGGTAGGTCCGCACGCCGTATGCGCACGTCGGCCACCGTGATGCCCAAGGGTTTGGCTTTCTCGATCGTCTCTTGCAGGACAACGTCCGTGATGCTGCGCCGCTCTTCTCCCAAAAGCGCCGTCAGTTTCACCTGTCCCAGGGCGCGCCGAAGCGCGGAACTTACGATCTGCGTCAATTGCGAGCGCCCCTGCTCGAGCGTGCGAACCGACTGGTAGTACAGCAGGGGATCCGTGATCTGGTATCGAGCGTAGACCTGAACCTCCAGGCGTTTTTGGTCGCCCAAAATGATCTGCTCCGGCGGCGGCTCCAGCGGCAACAAGCGCGTGTCGTAGTACAGCACCGTATCGGTCAACGGGGCCTTGGTATGCAACCCCGGCTCGCGCACGACGTCGACCGGTTTACCCAGTCGCACGACCAATGCCTGCTCGGTCTGATCGACGGTGAACAGGGACAACACGGCCAGCAGCGCCAGTGCCAGCACTGCCACGAGAGCCATCTGAAGCCGCGTCATCGCGGCGCTCCCGGGACAGGCGTGGCCGCGGGTGCGGCCGGGCGCTCCCGCGTCTCGGTGATGGGCATGTAGGGGACGACGCCGGCCACGCCCTTGCCCGAGGAATCGATGATGACTTTGCCGGACTTCTTGAGCAGCTGGTCCATGCTGTCTAGGTACAGGCGCCAGGAGATCACGTCCTTGGCCTGACGATACGTTTCGTACACCGAGAGAAAGCTTTGAATTTCGCCGCGCGCCACGTTGACGACCTGTTCCTTGTACGCCTTGGCCTCCTCGTTCATGCGATCGGCTTCCCCGCGCGCGCGCGGCAGCACGTCGTTGGCGTACGCTTCGGCCTCGTTGCGCGCCCGCTCCTGGTCGGCGCGGGCGCGCTGCACGTCGTTAAAGGCGTCGATGACCGCCGCCGGCGGATCGACCCGCTGCAATTGCACCTGCGTGACCAAAATGCCGGCTTGATAGCGATCGAGGATCCTTTGCAGCATCTCCTTGGCCTGGTCGGCGATCTCCTGGCGCTTGTCCGACAGCGCGGCCTGGATGGGGTGCTGGCCGATGATCGCGTGCATCGAACTCTCCGCGGCCGTGCGCAGGGCCGCCGCGGGGTCGAGGACGTGAAACAGGTAGGCACCGGCGTCCTTGATGCGCCAGAAAACGACGTACTCGGCGATCACGACATTCTCGTCGCCCGTGAGCATTTGGTTGGACACATCGCCGCGCACCGGGCCACCGGCTGCCGGCGCGGGGCTGATGACCGTCATCTCGCTGGGTCCGCCCAGCTGCAACTGGTTCACCTGCGTCACCTTGGGCAGTAGCACGCGCTCAAACGGGTAGGGTAGGTGGTAATGCAGGCCGGGCTCGACCGTAGTGACCCATCTTCCAAATCGAAGTACTACGCCTTGTTCGTCGGGCTCCACGCGGTAAACTCCCGAGAGCAGCCACGCCGCGACGAGAAAACCGGCCGCTATCAGTCGCCCCTTGCCCTGCAGACCGAGCGATTGCAGGATGCTTTGCATCGCCGCGCGAAAGCGCCGCAAGACTCCTGGCCGGTGCACGGCATCCGCGGCGGGCACTTGCTGTGGCGGATGCGGTTCGGAGCGTTGATCCATCGTCGAATTGTCCTACGAATAGCCGATGAAATGGGGGCGGTCCGGTTCTTGCCTGGCAGCGTCAATGCGAACCGATCGCATGCCAGATCACGTAGACCAAGGTCCCCAGCAAACCGAGCAAGGGTGCGGCCATCCCGGCCATGATGGCCAAATCCATCGGCGAGAACTTCTTGGGAACCGTATCGGCCGACTCAAGCGCCAGGAAGGGCTCGGGTGCGGCCGAATCGCCCTCCGACGGCGCCGGCGCAAGCCGGTCGGGCATCCGAGCGACCTGCGGTGGCGGCCCGCCCCCGGCGCGCTGCTCGCGCAGCAAACGTCCCTGCAGCAGAACGTAAGCGGCGCCGAGCAGCGGTGCCGCGGCGACCAGACCGAAAGACTGCGCCTGCAGTGCCGGCGCAATTGCGGGGTCGCTCACCGCCGTCTTTCCGGCGATCCACCCCAGAAGGCCCGCCCCCGCCGGAACCAACAGGGGATGCGCGTCGAGCACTCGGGCGATCAGGAGGCTGGCAAAAACCAGGATCGGAACACTGATCAGAAGACCGAGGAACAGAAAAAAGAAGTTGTCCTGTGCGGCCGCCGCCACAGCAACGACGTTGTCCAAACTCATTACGGCATCGGCGACAACAATGAGGACGATCGCCTTCCAGATCCCAGCGCTTGGATCCGGCGCCGGTGCCACTTTGCGACCGCTCGTATCGCTGGCAAGCAGTTCGATCGCGATCAGCAACAACAGCACCGCGCCGATGAGTTTCAGAAAGGGCGCGCGCAGCGCGAGCGTTGCCGCGAAGGTGAGCACGACGCGAAACAGTACCGCCACCCCCGTGCCCAGGAGTACCGCCCTGCGGCGCACGTCTTGCGGCAGGTGCTGGCAAGCCATCGCAATCAGGATGGCGTTATCCCCGCTTAAGAGCAGATCGATCAGGCAAATCTGTGCGATCGGTCCGATAACGTCGAGGCTGTAGCTGAACTCCACGCAGGCAATCCTCTGAGGCGGCGCGCACGGGGCGTCGCTTACGCAGCCGCGATGGTATATCAGGGCGCGAGGAACAGAACCCGTTCAATGTTCAATAGAATGGGACCCATGGCTACCGAATTTGTGCACCTGCGCCTGCATTCCGAGTACTCGGTAGTCGACGGCCTGACGCGTATCGACGAAGTGGTGCGGCGCGCGGCAGCCGACGGGCAAGGCGCCATCGCCTTGACCGACAGCGCCAATTTGTTTGGTGCGGTGCGCTTTTACACGGCGGCCCGGCGCGCCGGTGTAAAACCCATTTTGGGCTGCGATGCCTGGATCACCAATGATGCCGACCGCGAACAACCGCATCGCCTGACTTTGCTCGCGCAAAACCGCACCGGCTACCGCAACCTTTGCGGCCTGCTCTCGCGCGCTTGGCTGGAAAACCAACACCGCGAACGCGCCGAGATGCGCTCCGATTGGTTTGCGCCCCACGCCGCCGATGGCCTGATCGCGCTGTCGGCCGGGCCGGCCGGAGCCGTTGGCCAGCTGCTCGCCGGTGCACAGTTGCAGGCCGCACGCGAGGCCGCGCAGCGCCTTGCGGGGCAGTTTCCCAACCGTTTTTACATCGAAATTCAGCGCGCGGGCCGCAGCGGCGACGACGCGTGCAGCCGCGCCAGCATTGGGCTGGCCGCGCAACTGGCTTTGCCCTTGGTTGCTACGCACCCCATTCAATTTCTTGCGCCCGAGGACTATCGCACGCACGAGGCGCGCATCTGCATCGCGCAAGGACGCACGCTGACCGATCCGCGGCGCCCGCAAAACTTCACGCCCGAGCAGTATTTCAAAACCACCGCCCAGATGCGCGAACTTTTTGCCGACGTACCGTCGGCATTGCGCAATGCGGTTGAAATCGCGCGGCGCTGCAATCTGCAGCTCGATTTGGGCAAGGCGCGTCTGCCCGACTATCCGACGCCGGAGGGAGTCTCGCTCGATCAGCACTGCCGCGAACTGGCGCAGGCCGGTCTGGAGCGGCGTTTGCGTTCGCTGTTTGCCGACACGGTTTCGCGCGAGGCGCAGCGCGTACGGTATGCGGCACGCCTGGATGCCGAACTGCAGACGATCGCCCGGATGGGTTTTTCCGGTTACTTTCTCATCGTGGCCGATTTCATCAATTGGGCCAAAACCCACGGCGTTCCGGTTGGACCGGGGCGCGGCTCGGGCGCCGGATCGCTGGTCGCGTACGCGCTCGGCATCACGGATCTGGACCCGATTCGCTACGACCTGCTTTTTGAGCGTTTTTTGAATCCGGAGCGGGTTTCGATGCCGGACTTCGATATCGATTTTTGCCAGGACGGGCGCGACCGGGTCATCGACTACGTCAAGAAGAAGTACGGCGCGCAGGCGGTGGCGCAGATCGCGACTTTCGGCACCTTGGGCGCCAAGGCGGTCGTGCGCGACGCCGGGCGGGTGCTGGACCTGCCGTATACGAAGTGCGACCAGCTCTCCAAGCTCATCCCGCACAACCCCACCGATCCGTGGACGCTCGAGCGCGCGCTGCGCGAGGAGCCGGCTTTTGCCGCGGCCGTCGAGGGCGAC
>Ga0187778_10003191_pt1 | contig 11062 bp, 8 predicted proteins | sample 1015_Q2_SP5_20_M_FD_132418 | JGI IMG/M metagenome (GOLD analysis project Ga0187778, IMG submission 132418) | Tropical peat soil microbial communities from peatlands in Department of Meta, Colombia - 1015_Q2_SP5_20_MG | ecosystem: Environmental > Terrestrial > Soil > Wetlands > Peat | place...
CCACCCATTCAGATCAGCGCGGTCGCAGTGCGCAGTTTGGCCGACCGGCGGGCCGTCTCTCCCCCAAACTACCCTCCCAGCCAGTCGGCTTCGCCCGGCATTCTCACGCACGACCGGCTTTTCATATCCAGCATGCCCGGCAGCGATCCCGTCAGTGGAAAGGTGCCGGATGATCCGGCCGCGCAGGTCGATCTGGCTCTCGATCGTTTGCAGGCGGTCGTGAAGGCGGCTGGCCTTGAACTCAGCCATATGGTTTTCGTGAATCCTTATCTGACATCAGAAATTCCGATGCGGGTCATGAATGAACGCTATGCGCGGCGCTTCGAGTTCGGCAACACGCCGGCGCGGGCCACGATCGAGGTGTCGAGCTTGCCGGGTGGAGCCCACATCGAGTACACGGGCGTCGCCGTGCGTGATCTCGAGCAACGGAAAGCCGTGCGCCCCAAGAACATGCCTCCCAGCCCCACGGCAAGCCCCTGTGTTTTCGCCGGCGAAACTCTGTATTGTTCCGCCAAAGATGGCTTTATTCCCGGGCCTCACGGCGGCGTCTATGCCACGACTACACCCCATCAACTCCGGCAGACCATGCGGAACCTTCTCGACAACCTCGAAGAAGCTGACATGAAGTTCGCCCAGACTGTCGCTACCAACGTGTACTTGGATGATCTGTCAGAGCTGGAGATTTTTGACCAGGTGTACGCTCAGTATTTCGGGGATGTGCTGCCGGCGCGAACCACCATTCAGCAAGTTGCACCCACGGAACGCAAAGCCGACAAACAAGATCACTTCCCCGGGTTGGAGCAAGTATCGCTCATCGCCGTTCGCCGGCAGCCTGGTCGCTGAATTTCTGGTATCGAATGTCCTGTCGTACATGCAGCGTGATTGGAGCCCGTATGCACCTGCCTAGAGTCGCCGTCGTTGCTTGTCTCCTCCTTTTCCTGGGCGCTTCCTCCGCTCAGACCGCCGTGCAACAAGACTGGGCCAACTATGCCCGCATTGGTGCCTACGGGCTTAGGACAGACAATGCCGACAAGATTGTGGGCAATGCTCAGGACACCGGTGTCTTCGGTATTGAGGTGGACAACGATATTCCCGGCCGCTATGAGAGTTACCTCCATCCCGAGGAAAAGCTGAAGGCGATCCAGCAGGTTGCCCAGGCAGCCCATCGGGTAGGCAACTACGCCTTTGTTTACATAGCGGGAACGGAATGCATCACGGCCAATGCCGATCAGACACCCCATACCCTCGCCAAAGATAACCCCGACTGGCTGCAACGCAAAATTACCGGAGAGCCGGCGGTTTTCGGTGGGGGCGCGGCCTTCTGGATCAGGAAGGGCGACGAAGATGTTTGGGTGAGCCCGTATGCGTCGGAATGGCGCAAAACCTATATGGAACGGGTGCGGCAGATCGCCGCCACCGGAATCGACGGCATCTATGTCGACATTCCCTATTGGATGACGCACTTCGAAGGCTGGGAAGATACTTGGGCCAGCTTTGATGACTACACGGTGGCGGCATTCAAGCAACAAACCGGACTGGATGCGAAACACGACCTCAAACTCGGAGATTTTTCCGACCCCAATTTTCGAAAGTGGGTTGAGTTTAGAATTCAAACCTTCACCGACTTTCTCAGCGAGATTGATCACAACGCCAAATCCGTCAATCCTGCCATCAAGACCATCCCTGAGATCTATCCGGGCATTGAAGAAGAATCCGTGCGCGTGGGCGCGGACGTTTATAGCCTGTATCCCGTAGTCGATGTCATTGCCCACGAATATGAATTCGGCGAAGGCGATCACATGGCGTCTGGGCGCACGCCATTCGACTGGTTCGCCTATCAGGTCGGTATGCACTCCTTTCGCGCCTTTGCCCAAGGCAAGGCAACCTGGATTCTGAACTACTCATGGGACGGAGACAAGAAGGTAGACATCCGCGAAGCCATGATGAATCTAGCCATGTCTCAGGTAATGGCGGGGGCGAATTTCTGGGATGCGCCGGGACATTCCATGGCTGGGTCGAACGATCCTCCGACACGCAAAAAGATTTTCGCGTGGATCAAGCAAAACGAAAAGACCTTTTACCTTCCTCGCCTGCCGCTCGATCCCGTAGGAGTCTACTTTTCTCCCCAAACCCGGAACTTCTATGCCAAGGATTTCATTCAGTCCTATCGCGGGATTCTCATTCTGCTCCTGCAGTCCCACCGAGAATTCCAGATTGTCACACCCCGGACCATCGATCGGTTTCACGGCGAAACTCTCGTTCTCCCTGATGTTCGTCTGCTCAGCGAGCACGAACGGAGTTGGCTTGAACACTACGTGAGCCAGGGGAAGCGGCTCATCGTTACCGGGAACAACCCGCTTCACGCCGGCAATCCGGCCAACGTGGTGCAATTTCCCACCTGCCCCGGGAAGGCCTATGTTGCAGCTCTGGAGGCGGACTTCGAGCACACAACTCCGCAGAGCGAGCGGGCGTTCCTCGACAGCCTGGCCCCCAACCATGGCGTCGAAATCTCGGCATCTCCCTCGGTGGCCACCTCGGTAGCTCAGGTCGACGGCGTCGACCATGTGTTCCTGGCAAATTTCGCCGGCCTGGTGGGCGGCAAGAACCCGGTCCAGACCGTGCAAACCGATATCAAAATCAGTCTGCCGGCCCCGCCCGGCGGTTCGGGATATTTCTTGCCTTTCCTGGGCGAGGTCCAGAAATTGGCCGGCACCACACTAGAGGGTCGCGTAAGGTTTACCCTGCCACCCCTGGGCAAGGGCGGAGTCTTCTGGTATCGACCATGAAGGCGAGAGATTTCGCTTGACAAAGTTTCAGGAAATGGCCAAAGATTGGCCATCCGTAATAAATCGTAACAATTCGCAAACAAGAGGAATCGGCGCGGCGAAGGAACCAGCGCCGGCAATGTACGCGGAGGATCGCAATGCGGGTGACTCGACAGATTTCTTCTTGGATCCTGACGGCTTCCCTGTTCCTTGGCTTCGCGACCTTGGCTGTCGGCCAGGGCAGCTATCGAGCCCAGTTGCGTGGTGTGGTTGCTGATGCGAGCGGAGCGGTTGTCGTCAACGCGAGAGTGACCATCACCGACGTGGGTACGAACATCTCTAGTTCCACGAACACCGACGAAAAAGGCGAGTACCATTTCACCGGTCTGCGTCCATCCACCTATACGGTGAAAGTCGAGAGCACCGGCTTTCGTCCAGCGGAGCGAACCGGCGTAGTTCTGGCGGTTGACCAGGAGTCATCGCTGAACTTCACTCTGGGAATGGCCGGGGTATCGACCACGGTAGAAGTTACAACCACGGCACCTCTGATGGATACGGAAAACGCGACGCTCGGCACCGACATCACCAGCGAGTATGTCAAGGAATTGCCTTTGTTGAACCGCGACTTCTTCGGCCTGACCTTCTTGGCCGGAGGTGTGACCGAAACGGCCGGATCGGGGGCAATGGACAATTATCCGACCGGAACCAACTTTGTCTCCAATGGTCAACGCAACGCGACGGCCGAGATCCGGATCGATGGGTCCTTGATCAGCGCGCCCGAACAGGGCGAGGGAGGAAACTCCAACGTCTACTACGAGCCCTTGGTCGAGGGTGTGCAGGAATTCAAGGTTCAGAACAACCTCTTCTCGGCGGAGTTCGGCAACAACGGCGGCACCGTCGTGAACATGGTGTTGAAGAGCGGCACCAACGCATTTCACGGCAGTGCCTGGTATTTTTTCCAGCGTTCGGACTTGGCCGCGCGCGATTTCTTTAACCCGGCACCCTTTCCCAAACCCAATAGCCAGCGCGACCAGGGAGGGTTTTCTCTCGGCGGGCCGATCCGGAAGAACAAGACATTTTTTTTTGGGGATTTCGAAAAAGTCGCCAATACCTCTGCGTTCAACAACGTCGCGACGGTGCCGACCATGGAGATGCGAGCCCTGGATCCCAATTTCTCGAACACCGGGACAAACATTTACGACCCGAAGCGCTATAATCCCACCTGTCAACCGACCTGCCGACCGCAGGTCCCAGGCAACATCATTCCCCACAACGAAGTCGACCCCCTCGGTCGCGCTATTCTCAATCTCTACCCGCAACCCAACCTTCCGGGATATTTCAACAACTTCCTGCTCAGCGGCACAGCGGAGGCGCCCGATTATCAGTTCGACATCAAAGTGGATAACCAGATCAACGACAAGCAGCGCATTAGCGGCCGCTACAGCCGGGGAGTGTCGGGTTATTCCACTCCCATGATTCTCGGGGACGGTTTCACGAATAACGGAACCGGCGACGGAATCGCCGCGGACAATGTCACGGCACAAAATGGCTCGATCGAATGGGCCTGGACCATCAATCCGCGAATGGTCTGGACCAACCACTTTGCCATCGACCGAGTGTCCGAAAACGAGAACACCAATATTCCTACGATTCAAAGCTTCAACCAAAAACAAGCGGCCGCCGGCCTTCCGCAATTACCGTCCCTGCTCATGCAAGCGAATGGAGTGGACCGAATGCCCGAGATCATAATGTCGGGGGAGGCCCTTGCCGCTAACGCACCCGGCGACCTCTATGATCAGTGCTGCGTCAACACCACCTTTGCCCACACTCTGTACAGTTATTCGTCTCAAATGGTGTGGTCCAAAGGCTCGCATTTGATCAAATTCGGCGGGGAGCAGAGACTTTTCTACAATAACTTCTTCCAGCCTCCGGGCCCCACCGGCGTCTACAGCTTTACCGATTTCGTCACTTCACCGTCTCCGAACAGCGAGACCGATGCGGCTGGCAACGTCGCCGGCAACCCGTTTGCCAGCCTGCTTTTCGGCTACGCCGACAATATCAACCCCTCCAATGCAACGCCGTCGCTGTTCGTCATGCCCTCCGTAGCCAACAAGTCCAAGGAGACCGGGTTCTATATTCAGGATGATTGGAAGGTCAATCGTAAACTCACTCTGAACCTCGGCGTCCGCTATGAGTGGAGCACCCCGTACAACGAGCGCTACAACCGTATCCAGTTCAGCGATTTCACCGGCCAGACTGGGTACACTCTCGATCTAAGCAGCGCCCAAGCGGCGCTCGCGGGGATCGGGGTCGGTTTCCCATCGTCGGAGAAGTTGCCCGGCACGACCGAGTTCCCCACTTCGTCCATGAGAAGCGTTCCCACATACTACGGCGACATTGGACCGAGGTTCGGGTTCGCTTACGGCATCGATTCGAAGACGGTCGTGCGCGGCGGAGCCGGCATTTATTTCGGGATGAGCCCGGCCACAAACTTCCAATATCCTGGAGCCGCTTTCAGCAAGAACGCAACGATGTTATTTACCACCGATAATTTTCAGACCCAATACGCGACCCTGTCCAATCCATTCCCCGCCAACGGCGGCTTACCCCCCCAGCCCCAGGGTAAGCAATACGGCCCCTACGCCGTATGGGGATACAGCAACGGCAATGACCTAGGCACGACCGCGGCGCGAGATGCCGACATTTACCAGTGGAATCTTGGAATCCAACGGGAGTTGCCTAGCCAAATCGTCATTGGCATCGACTACGTTGCCAACCGGAGTACCCACCTGCCCTGGGCCGGCACGAACAACCGGGATTTCATCTCGTCGAGCTTGCTGTCAAAGATTTCAACAAATTTGCATCGCCAATACGACGCTGCAAACGGCTCTGGGGCTTGCGATGCCAACGGTTGCGTGAGCAGCTTCCTGTCGAACACGGTGAACAATCCCTTCTTCTCTCTCTTCACCACACCTTGTACCCCTCAACCACCCGCCCCATGCTTCAACGCGCCAGATTCGGTGTATACATCTCCGCAAATTGCCCTGGGGTATCTCCTCAATCCCTACCCCCAATTCACTGGTGACTTCGAGGGGCTGATGATCGAAGAAGCCAGTTCCTGGTACAACGCGATGCAGATCCGCTTCCAGAAGCGCGCAACGCACCATGTCAGTTTCGAGGGCAGTTATACGGTGTCGAAGTTCACCGACGACTCCTCGGCGGGGAGGAATAATTGGGTGGGTTCGCTTGGGGCCGGCATTCCGCAGCAGCTCGACCGGCTGGACTTAGAGCACTCAATCAGCGCCAACGATACTCCGCAGCGGCTCGCGGCGGCTGTGGTTGTGGACTTGCCCGTCGGCCGCAATGAGGCCATTGGCGGAAATATGAACCGCGTGCTCGACGCAGTCGTCGGAGGCTGGTCGGTCAACGCCATGGTCTCGGAACAGTCGGGCCAGCCCATCAACATCTTCGATGACGCCGGGGCGCTCGCGAATGGCACTCAACGCCCCAATGTTATCTGCTCCAATCTCAAGACCGGCATCAGCATGAAGGAGGTAGCCGAGAGCTGGAGCTCTGACAATCCGCTCTCCTTCTTCAATAGCAACTGCTTTGCCCATCCCGGCGACCAGATCCCCGGCAATGCGCCCCGCTACTTCCCCGGCTTGCGCGTCAATGGCGTCCACAACATCGACGCGAATTTTTCGAAGTCATTTGTGCCCAAAGAAGGCACGCGGATCGAGCTCCGAGCCGAGATGTTCAACCTTTTCAATCATCCACGCTTCGCTTCGCCGGACACTGCCTTTGAAGGACAGGGCTTTGGAACGATCACTTCTTCGGCGGCGGGATACCTACCCCGATATTTCCAGTTCGGAGTGCGATTCGAGTTCTGACAGAGCGAGCGCATCAACCCGGGCTAGCTTTCTGGACTGCACATTTTCTCGTCGAGGGTCCTGCCCTTGTGGTGGAGATTCTGGGCCGGGGAAGATGTATCCTATTCACCGGCGGTCCTAGAGCTTTTCCAGTTTGATCCGAACCGAGAGGAGTAAGTATCCCTATGCCAAGAATCACACCACACCTTTGGTTTGAGAAGGAAGCTAAAGAGGCGGCCGGCTTCTATACATCCATCTTCAAGGATTCGAAGATCAAGAGCATGGCGACGCTCGCCGACACTCCTTCCGGCACGGTGGATCTGGCAACCATCGAGCTTTCGGGACTTGAGTTCAGTCTCCTCAGTGCAGGTCCGCTGTTCAAGTTCACTCCGGCGGTTTCGTTTCTGGTTCGCTGCGACACGAAAGACGAAGTCGATGCCCTGTGGAGTGAACTCTCCCAAAAGGGCTCGGTTCTCGTGGATCTCGGCGAATATCCGTTCAGTGAGAGATATGGATGGACCGAGGACCGATACGGCCTTTCCTGGCAGGTGATGTTCTCGAAGGAGCGTGCCAACGGACCGAGGATCACACCCAGCTTGCTGTTTGTCGGCAATCAGTGCGGAAAAGCGGGAGAGGCGATCAATTTCTATGCCTCGGTATTCCACGACACAAGAGTTGGCCCTATTCTCCGCTACGGCAGAGGTGAAGAGCCCAATCAAGAGGGAACCATTAAGCATGCCACCTTTGTGCTGGAAGGCGAGACCTTCGCGGCCATGGACAGCGCTCGAGCCCAGAACTTCACCTTCAACGAAGCGATTTCGTTTATGGTGCCCTGCTCCACTCAGGAAGAAATCGATTACTACTGGACAAAGCTGTCGGCGGACCGAAGCGCAGAGCAGTGCGGGTGGCTGAAGGATAAGTACGGCCTCTCCTGGCAAATTGTGCCTACGGTTATGGAAGAGATGCTGATGGACAAAGACAAGGCGAAAGTGGCACGCGTTACCGAAGCGTTCCTCAAAATGAAAAAGTTTGATATCGCAACATTGAACGAAGCCTACGGGCAAGGCAGGTCAGCCGCCTAGCTGATCTCCTCAAGAATCTCTAGGGCTGAGAACCCAAGGCGAATCCCCCGTGTGCTCGGGGTGGTAAATCCTTTGGAATTCCCCCGCCATCTGTCCTCGGTTGTGTCCCCTCGGTAGCGACCCTTCTAACGAACACGGCGGCTGTAGTCTCAAACTCCGCAAACTCAACCAGTAAATAACCAGGCCAGAGGGAAAATCGCCCTTCCGACCGAACCAGCCCAATGGTGCAACACAGGATTGCACCAAGGACCATTCTTGAGCCCGCCAAGGTGGTCCAAGGGACTACGGCCATAGAGAGCTACAGCTACCACGGCGCGAACAATAGACTGAGTTCTTGCGGCGATTACAGGGGTAACCAACAGCGGCGAAAACTTACGTATGGACTCCCATTACTGGCTTGTCAGAAGTAAGCTGAGCCCTCGCGCACCCAATTCTTCGGTCCCAGATCTTTGCGCGCTGGCTGTCATTCTAATTACCTGTTTCGGGCTATCAGATTGCGGCTCTTCGACCTCATCTTCTTTCTCTCCTGGAAAGACCTCCGCACCGACGATTGCCTCCTTTGCCGCGGAACCAACAGCCGTGACCGCGGGTACAAGCAGCACACTGAGTTGGGCGACAACAGGAGCGACGAGTATTGCCATTGCGCCCGGAACATTCACTTCTACCTCCGCAACTGGTTCCACCAACGTCAGCCCAACGGCGACGACGATTTACACGCTGACGGCAACGAATGCCGCGGGCTCGACCTCATCGACGGCAAAAATCACGGTAACAGCGGACGGCGGTTCCTTGGCGATCGCAACCACTTCTTGCCCCAGCGGAACACAAGGGGCAGCCTACGCAGGCTGCACCATCGTCGCCAGCGGCGGTTCTCCACCCTACACCTTTTCTGAAAGTACCAGTTCCGGATTTCCTCCATTACCGGAGGGGATGTCTCTCAATCGAACGACAGGGAACGTCAGTAGCTCACGGATTGGAGGCCAAGGCACCTACACGCCCGAATTTGTGGTTACGGACTCGACCGGTACCCAGGCGACGCAGGCCATTAGCATCGCCGTGAACGGCAACAACGCGTTTCTGGCAACCATCTTTCCCGCAACTTCCATCTTTCACCATCGGGTGGACGCAGCAACGACAGGCCTGCCCGTAGATACATCCCCCGCAGCGCCAATCTATAGCGGTTATCTGTCAGCGACGGTTAAGCCATTCTTCGGGAACAATTCCAATGCTCCATTCCCGAATGGAATACCTGCCATTGAGGTTCCGTCCAACCAGGCAATGGTGTCGGTGACCACCACCGTATATCAGTCCTACTTTACCTCTGGGCCCATTCCGGCGAATGCACCCGTCGAGGGCACAAGCAACTCCACGGGAGATCGGCACGTGTTGGTCTACCAGGAGGCAGGCGGCGGACACAATCCTGCCCTCTACGAGATGTGGCAGGGAATCTATGAAGGCGGTCCCTGGACCGACTCTTCGAACGCGCTTTGGCCTGACGTCTCCTCGAATGCCCTGACGCCCCAAGGGATGGGAACGTCCGATGCCGCCGGACTGCCGGTAGGGCCGCTGCTCGCGAATGCCGACGAGGTAATCGGCGCAGGCACACCCAGCTCACCGAAGGGTACCATTCAGCATCCCATACGCTTCACCCTCAACCATATGTTGAACTACTGGGTCTGGCCGGCAACGGAAACCGCAGGCGTGGGAAGTTGCACGGAGACGGGAGGAGGTTCCATTAGTGTCGAATCGGAAATCTCTCAATCTTCTCCTCCCGCAAGCTGCACCATGTCCGGACCCGCTGGCGAAATCTATCGACTCAAGGCTTCTGTCGCGACTCCCTCTTGTGCTTCCACCAGTCCACAAGCGGCCATTATCATCACCGCATTCCGAAACTATGGGATCATCCTGGCCGACAATGGAGACAGCGGGGGGCTAATCGGCACACCCGACGCGCGCTGGAACGATGCCGATCTTGCCTGCCTTACAAGTCTTACCTTAGCCGACTTCGAGCCGGTTAACGTCTCAAGCCTTATGGTCAGCAACGACAGCGGGGCGACCAGCCATTAGCAGAACGTGAGGCTGATGGCGGAAGCGGATAGAGATTGGTAGCGCCTAATCGGAGTTCGCGTTCAGCGACAAGAGATTCTCGAATACCGATGCTGCATTATCTCTTCGACTGCTCAAACTTCTCTTGGATCTCAGGGTCGAGAGACGTGCCTTCGCAGAACTGTTTGTATCGTTCTGGATCATCGATGATCGCCTGCAGTTCCTGACTCACCGGAAGACCATAGAGCACATGACGAGTGAACTCCTTGACCAAGCTGATCTCCGAAGGAACGGGGGCGAGCGATACCTTCTCCTGCTTCTTTGTGATTGTCATGGGCTCAGTATGGTGGAGGGTGTCGACGAAGGCTAGTTACGGATGTAATTGATCTCCTCGCTAGCTGGCCTGCGGACCACGATCGTAGAGTATTGCCACGACCACTCCGCCTATGGGGAGGTACTTTACGGAGCGCTGTGGCCGGCGCACTGCAGCACCCCAAGGTATGCACACCACGGACCAACAGCCTCTCGATATTGGTGGGCCATGACCCTGGAGACTTGGTGCAGATGGGTTAAATCATGCGCTGCCCAGGTGGCTAGCAGCTGGGACAGAGTTACGACTCCAAGGGCCGGATGTCTTCCACGCCGCTCGAGGTCCTCTGCTCGCAAATTCCATGCGCGCAGCTCACCCAGATTGGCTGACCGCAAACGAGCAAACTCATCCAATAGCTGCCCCACTGACTTACCTTGACTCTCGCGTACGTGTCCCCAACGATCAAAGGGTACAAACGTCTGAGCTTCGCCAGAGTGCAGCACCATCCTCGCCCGGGGCATCCAATCCGTGCGCTCGCCGTGGATGAGATGGCCGACGATATCAAATGGGTTCCAGGTCTTGTCACCTTCATTGCACAACGTCCAAATCTCGGGCAGATCGCGCAGAAGAGCATCGAAAACAGCGGGGGTACGAGCGAGAAGCGACAGGGTGTGCGGCAGGTTATGTTCCATCAGACTACTCAAGCCGGAGCAGAGATTCTCACAAGACTCCGATTCTATCTGTTCTACCGCAAACCGTCACCGACATCGCGGACAGGCGCCTCGGAGGACGTCTGCCTGCGGCGAATCCTCCAGCGCAACAGCCTAGAAGGTGAATCGGGCGGAGAACTGGAACACTCTTGGCTCGCCGTTTGGGCTGATTTCCTGCAGAGTCCCAAAATTGCCAGGACCAGAATTGGGCACCAGATAACAGGTCTGGTGGAGAGTTGCGCCGTCGCCGCAGGTGGTACCAATGGGGTTGTATTGCAGC
>Ga0187778_10003196_pt1 | contig 11056 bp, 11 predicted proteins | sample 1015_Q2_SP5_20_M_FD_132418 | JGI IMG/M metagenome (GOLD analysis project Ga0187778, IMG submission 132418) | Tropical peat soil microbial communities from peatlands in Department of Meta, Colombia - 1015_Q2_SP5_20_MG | ecosystem: Environmental > Terrestrial > Soil > Wetlands > Peat | place...
GCCCACGCACCATTTGCTCGCGACCGCGAATCAGATCCTTTCGATATTCGTGCCGCACTGGCGCGTTTCCGGACACCGACCACGCGTGAACATGCTTGGATCAGCCCATGCAAGGCTCGGCGACAGTTCATATGGCAGCACCCCCGGACAAAATCTGGGACCTGATCGCGGACGTCCGCAACACCGGACGGTTCTCCCCGGAAACCTTCGAGGCGGAGTGGATCGGCGGCGCGACGGGGCCCGCGCTAGGCGCACGATTTCGCGGACACGTCCGGCGAAACGAGATTGGACCGGTGTATTGGACGACGTGTCAGGTGACCGCGTGCGAACCGGGCCGCGAGTTCGGCTTCGATGTTCTCCTCGGCGACCGACCGGTGAACCACTGGCACTACCAATTGAGGCCCACCGACGGTGGCACCGACGTCACCGAGTCGTTCCGGCTCACCCCGTCAGCGTGGACCACGGTGTACTACTGGCTATTTGGCGGCATTCTGCGTCAGCGACGCAACATCCGCGATATGACGAAAACGCTCCAACGCATCAAAAATGTGGTCGAGGCGGCCTGACAGCCAGCCGTCGTGAAATCGACCTTCATCACCGGCGCCGGGAGCGGAATGGGGCACGAGGGAGCAAAGCCCTTCCACGCCAACGGCTGGCGCATCGGTGCTATCGACCGCTACGACGACGGCCTCGCTTCGCTGAGCCAGCAGCTCGGTGCCAACCGTTGCGTGGGGTCTAGATTTTGGAGTCGAGCTGGATGGAGCCGGGATGGGACAGTGGTCGCACGCTGAAATCGAGTCGGCTTTCCAAAGCCACCAACAGGTCGTCGCAGAGATCGGTGAAAGTTGGGACTGGTCCCGGTTCGCCGACGCGTTCACCGAGGACGCGACCTACGTGGAGCACGTCTTCGGAACCTTCGACGGACGCGAGCAGATCCGCAATTGGATTGTCACGACGATGGCCGTCTTCCCCGGTAACGAGATGCCGTTCTACGTTCCCGCCTGGTATTCCATCGACGAGGACCGCGGCTGGATCTTCTTCGAATGCCTCAACCGCATGCGCGACCCCGGCGACGGCAGCATCCACCAGGCAGCCACCCTGTCCATCCTGAAGTACGCCGGTGACGGCCTCTGGAGCCACGAAGAAGACGTCTACAACCCGATGAACTTCCTGCCGATGATTCGGGAGCACATCCAACGGTGCAAGACGCTGGGCACCGTCTCCGAAGATGCCATCACCTTCGCGAACAACATGAAATGGGAGCTGACCTAACCAGGCGGGGTGGGCGGCTCACTCACCGCTTGCCGCAGATAGGGCGGTGCGCTGCTTGGACAGGAACTGTCCCACATACAGATACAGGATGATCGCGGTGATCCGCGGCCCGTGCTGCACCCGCACCGCCACGCCCGCAGGGCCGAGTACCCGCATCTGCGCGCGATCACCGACCCGGCCACGCTGCGCGCCGAACTCGCCGAAGTGCGGACGCACTGGAATTCCGTTCGCTTGCACGCCGGCATCGGATACGTCACCCCCAACGACGAACACGAAGGAAGAGGTGAGGCCATCCGCAAAGCCCGACAAGCCGGGCTCGAACAGGCCCGCAACCGCTGGCTTGCCTGGCACCGCCAGCACCGGCAGACTCAACCCATCCAGGACCCCGACGATGTTGGCTAATGCAACGCGAATCTCTATCGCGAAGTCAGATACCGGTCAACTGCAGTGCCAGGCTAGCTCTCGATGAGCCGCGGCGAGGGCTTGCTCGAGTGTCTTCACTTCAGCCTTTAGCTCGGCGATTTCGGTTTGGTAGCGCTGCTTTTGGGCGTGAAGTTGTTCGCGTAGCGCGGTGACGATGGTGGATTCGCTGGCGGCGGCCGGCACGGCGCTGGTGATGCTGGGTTTGGTGGATTGGGCGCGGATCTGGTCCAGAAGGTCGGTGCGGTTGTAGACGCTCGTGCGGGCGACTCCGGCGTAGTTGGCGACGGCGTGGTGGTTGATCGCGAGTCTTTTTTTGCGTATCTCGCGTAGCGCTTTGGTGATTTTGCGGCGGGTAATGGTGGTGCGTTGTTTGGGGTGGGCGCGCAGGCCGTCCACGGAGCGCGTGCTCACTGTTGTCCGCCGTGCGAGGACGGGTGATCGCGGCAAGGCGCCGCCGAACTGACCCGCGGGTGGCTTCAACATCGCGACCTCAGTCGATCGCTAGTGCGGCGACGTGCTCGCAGTCATACAGCTCGCCGCAAGTGCACTTTTGCGGAACGTCGATGAGCGCGCCCTCCTGGTCGCCGAGCGGGCGCTCACGGTAACGAAGTCCCACGGGCCGGTGACCGCGCACGGTCGTCCAACTCATCATCGGGTTTGGCTCCTTTCATGCAGGGATTCCGGTGCATATCCGGGCACCGCGAGCCATCGAATAAGCCGGGCTGTGGTGAATAGGTCGATTGAGTAGGTCACAACCCGCGCGTATTCGTGGGGACGGCGGGGCCTGCGGGTGTGTGTAGCACCGATGACAATGATCCGCGACCGCATTATCGCGGCCCAAGGTCAAATCCTCCCAACCAGCCAAAACCGATGATGCAAAGTGCACCACGGTCCTAGGATCGGTTCGTGGTAGGGCAACGCCCGTCACCGCGGGTGCGCAAGCTGATCCGCGAGGTAGCGCGGATCACCTTAAAGCCGAGCCAGGAGTGGCTCGACGGCCTCGACCGCGCCACCCTGGCCGCCAACCCGTCCATCGCCGAGGACCCTGTCCTGGCGGCAGTTGTCAGCCGTGCTAACCGCGCGAACCTGGCGCATTTTGCTGCGGCCAATCTGCGTGACCCCGGTGCGCCGGTGCCGGCCAATCTGGGCGCCGAGCCGATGAGCATGGCGCGGGATCTGGTGCGCCGCGGCCTGGACACGTTGGCCCTCGACGTCTACCGCATCGGTTCGAACGTGGCCTGGCGCTACTGGATGGACATCGCCTTTACGCTCACCTCTGACCCTCAGGAGCTTCGTGAGCTGCTCGAGGTGACCTTCCGGACCGGCAACGAGTTCATCGACGCCACGCTCGCCGGCATCGCCGCGCGAATACAGTCCGAACACGACGAATTGACCCGCGGCACCCATGCCGAACGCCGCGAAGTCGTCGAGCTCATCCTTGAGGGCGCCCCCATCGGGCGGGAGCGCGCCGAAGCGCGATTGGACTATCCACTCAACCGAGCCCATACCGCCGCCATCATTTGGAGCGATGAGCCCGACGGCGACCACAGCTATCTTGATCGAGCCGCCGACGCCGTCAGCCACGTCGTCGGATCGCCGCGGCCGTTGACGGTGATTGCCAGCGCTGCGACCCGCTGGCTATGGGTGGCCGACGCCGTCGCGCTCGACGTCGACCAGATTCACCAGGCGATCAGCTGCGTACCCGGGGCGCGCATCGCAATCGGGACCACCGCGCCAGGAATCGAAGGCTTCCGGCGCAGCCATCTAGATGCACTCACCACACAGCGCACATTGGCACGGCTGCAGTCGTCTCGGCGCGTCGCGTTCTTCTCTGACGTGCAGATGGTCGCTTTGATCACCCAAAACCCGGACGCCGCCAGCGAATTCATCAAGAGCACCCTCGGAGACTTCGAGTCAGCCAGTCCCGAACTGCAGGCAACCGTGCTGACCTTTATCAACGAACAGTGCAACGCCTCCCGCGCCGCAAAACGCCTCTACACTCACCGCAACACATTGTTGCGCAGACTCGAGGCCGCTCAAAGACTGCTGCCGCGGCCCCTCGATCACACCTCTGTTCACGTTGCCGTCGCCCTCGAAGCGCTACAGTGGCGCGGCACCAAAACAGCTCGTCAAGCTCGCCGGGCAGCCGCGGTGACGGTGTCGGGGCAGATCGCACCGGCATGACCTCGACCGCAACCCTTCGGTTAGTGGCCTGCCAGGGCCGAGCCAGTGCCAGAGGAGTGTGGGGGCCTAGCCATCCCGAACACCTTCTGAGACACCAGGCTCTACATCAGACAGTTAAGCCGGCGGTCGGACCATCCACGCGCCAGCGGTGCTGCGGACCAACTCGCTGACCGCCACACCACCGAGGCTAGCCAGAAACGCGCGCCGTTGCGCCAGCGGTCCTCAGGCATGCACGTCAGCGTCGACGTGCAGCCGGATCGCTCCGGTGCCGTCGACGTCGGCGCGATACGCAGTCACGGCGGTACCACCGTTGGCGACCTCGCATCCGGTGGCGAGGTCGTAGGTGTAGTTGTGCAGCGGGCAGATCACCACGCGGTCGTCGGCCAGCCCGTCGGCCAACGGGCCGCCGCGGTGTGGGCAGACCGCATCCAGCGCCCGCAGCGAGCCGTCGCGCAACCGAAACACCGCGATCTGGCGTCCGCCGACCGCGTACGCGCGGCCCTCGCCCATCGGAATCTGATCCACCGGTCCCAGCGTGACCTCACTCATCGCACCGCCCGTGGTAGCGGGAGCAGCGGCAGTGAGGTGCGGAACTGGCCCGGCGTCACCGGGTTTAGTGCCTCCTGCCACGGATCTCGATAGGAATCGACGGACTTTTGCATCCGCGCGTCGAGGTCGGCGGCGATTCCCTCGCTGTCGTCGACGACGACCGCACGGATCTTCTCGATGCCCACCCGTGGCACGAATGCATACGTGCGCTCGAGCCAGCTGGCGTTCTCGCGGTAGTACTGCAGGAACCGCCCGGTGAGAGTAAGGACTTCCTCGTGCGTGTTGACGGTCGCCAGCAGGTCGCCCTTGCGCACGTGGGAGCCGGCCGCGCCGCCGACGTAGATCTCCCACCGGCCGCCCTCGATCGCGACGACGCCGAGGTCTTTGCACAGCGCCTCGGCGCAGTTTCGCGGGCATCCGGTGACCGCCAGCTTCATCTTGGCGGGGCTGGGTATGCCCTGGAAGCGTTCCTCGATCGCGATACCTAGGGCAGTGGAGTCGCCGACCCCGTAGCGGCAGAAGTCGCTTCCGACGCAGGTTTTCACGGTGCGGAAGCTCTTGCCGTATGCGTGCCCGGACGGCATCCCCAGGTCGGCCCAGACCTTGGGAAGGTCTTCCTTGCGCACCCCCAACAGGTCGATGCGCTGTCCGCCGGTCAGCTTGATCAAAGGGATCTGGTACTTGTCGGCGACATCGGCGATCTTGCGCAACTGCTCCGAGTTCGTCACCCCGCCCTTCATCTGGGGCACGACCGAGAAGGTGCCGTCGCGCTGGATGTTGGCATGCACGCGGTCGTTGATGAATCGGCCGTCGCGTTCGTCGACGAACTCGTCGCCCCACATCATGTGCAGCAACGACGACAGCGCCATCTTCGAGTTGGCGTCCTCGCGCCCGTTCGGCGCGAGGGCCGCGAACACCGACGACACCGATCGCAGGTTCTTCTCCCGGATGAGGCGCATCAATTCCCGTTTGTCGTAGGGGATTGCGGGCACGTACCAGTTGGCGGACGGATCCTCGGACACGTCGCCGCCGGCAGCCCACTCGACAATCTGGGTGACCAGGCCCTTGCAGGATCCGCAGCCCTTGCCGGCGCGGGTGGCGGCCATCACCCCACTGACCGATTTCTCGCCGGCCTTGACGCAATTGACGATCGTTGCCTTATTCACCCCGTTGCAGTTGCAGACCTGCGCGTCATCGGACAGCTCCGCCGCGCCCACGGCCACCTCCGGTGTGCCGATATCGAACATCAGCGAGATGCGCTCCTGCGGAAGCGGAAGCCCGCGATCGAAGGCCTGCATCAGAAATGCCACCTTGCTGACGTCGCCGACCAGGGTGGCCCCAACGAGCTTGTCGTCGCGCACCACGACGGTCTTGTACACCCCGTGCTTGGGTTCGGAGTATTGGACGAACTCGTCGTCGTCGCGCTCTGGCGCCTTGAGCCCCATGGAGGCGACGTCGACGCCGGCCACCTTCAGCTTGGTCGCGGTGCGCGAGCCGTGGTAGACCGCCGCGGGGTCGGCGCCGGTGATGTGGTCGGCGAGCACGTTCGCCTGCTCCCACAGCGGTGCGACCAGCCCGTAGACCTGGCCGCGATGCTGGGCGCATTCGCCGACCACGTAGATGTCGTCGTCGTCGATGGAGCGCATGTGATCGTCGGTGACGATGGCGCGCTCCACGGTCAGGCCGGCGCGCTGGGCCAGGCCGATGTTGGGCCGGATCCCGGCCGCGACCACCAGCATGTCGCAGCCCAGTCGGCTGCCGTCGGAGAATTCGATGCCGACCAGCGCTCCGTCCTCGCTGAGGACCTTGGTGGTTCGTTTCCCGGTGTGCACCCCGATGCCCAGGTTCTCCACAGACCGACGCAGGATGGCTCCGGCGTGCTCGTCGAGTTGGGCGTTCATCAACGTGTCGGTGGCATGCACCACGTCGACCTGAAGGCCCCGATTCTGCAGTCCGCGTGCAGCTTCCAGGCCGAGCAGGCCGCCGCCGATCACCACGGCTTTCGATCGACCTGTGGCGAACGCGATCATCAGCTCGCAGTCGTCGAGGCTGCGGAACCCGAACACGCCGCGGGTCAAGGTCTTGTTGTCCTGCCACATGCCGTCCATCGGCGGGAAAAACGACCGGCTGCCGGTGGCCAGGATCAGTTTGTCGTAGCGGATCGTGGTCCCGTCGTCGGCGTGGACCAGGTGCGCGAACCGGTCGAGTTTGACAACGCGCACCCCGGCGCGCAGGTCGACGTCGTTGTCGGCATACCAGGCCATCGGGTTGAGGTAGATCTCGGATGTGTCATCGGATCCGGCAAGCACATTGGACAGCAGGATTCGGTTGTAGTTGCCGTAGGGTTCGTCCCCGAAGATGGTGATCGCGAAGCGCTGGCCGCCGCGGTTCAGGATCTCTTCCACTGCGCGCGCGCCCGCCATCCCGTTGCCCACCACCACGAGAGTGGGTGCCGCCGAGCGGTGGCCGTTCGGTGATGCCTCCAAAAGATGTGTCATGCAATATCCTTCCCGGGCGAAGGTCAGATTTCGATCAGGCCGAGATCGACGACGACGGTGCCGGTCACCTCGGCCGGGGCGGCGACGAAGAGCTCCAAAACGGTGTCGGAGAGTAGGTCCTCGACGACGCGCAGCGACACGTGCAGCGACCCCTTGGCGGCGATCGGGAAGTAGCGCATCGGGGCGCCGTCGCGCATCAGCACGACGGTGATCATCTCGGCTGAGCTGTTGCCGCCGCGGAAGTAGACGGGTTGGGTGGTCGCCCCGGCGGGGACGACATAGCGCAGCGACGGGTCGAGCAGTAACGGGACGTCGAAGCCCTTGCCCTCGAACGTGAAGAACCCTTGCAGGAACCGGGGGACGCTGCTGTCATTCATGGAGTCACACCTTCCTCGGCTGAACCGGCCACATCGACGCGGGCGACGGCGACCGCGCACACCTTGAACTCGGGCATTCGGGAGTACTCGTCGAGTGCGGGGTTGGTCAGCCGGTTGGCATTCCCCGGCCCACCCCAATGAAACGGTGCGAACACCGTGTCGGGCCGGATGCCCGCCACCGTCTGTACCGTCATCACCGCCTCGCCCGCCGCGTCGTCAACCGCACCGCATCGCCGTCAGCGGCGCCGATGCGGCGGGCCAGGCCGGGATGCATCTGCGCCACCGGCTGCGGTTCGGCCTCCGACAGCTGCGCGACACGGCGGGTCTGGGTACCCGACTGGTACTGCCGCAGCACCCTTCCGGTGGTCAGGTAGTACGGGAACTCGTCGTCTGGCGGCTCGGTGGCACCGTGCTGCTCGACGGCATGGAAGCGGGCCTGTCGATCGGCCGTTGGGAAATCCACGCTGAACAGGCGCGGCGTGCCGGGGTGCCGGGGCGACGGGCACGGCCAGAACACCCCCTGCTCGGCAGCGATCCGCTCATAAGTGATGCCTGCATAGTCCGCTTTGCCGCCCCGACTGGCCCGCGTCAACTCTTCGAACACCTCGTCGGCATCCGGAGAGAAGCCGCGCGCCCCGAGCCGTTTGGCGAGGTCGGCCATCACGTCCAGGTCGGTGCGCACCTCCCCCGGCGGTGACATGACCTGTCGTCGCAAGATCACCCGGCCCTCCAGATTGGTCATCGTGCCCGACTCCTCGGCCCACTGGGCCGTCGGCAATACCACATCGGCCAGTGCCGCGGTTTCCGAGACGAAGATGTCCGACACCACCAGAAAGTCGAGCTGCTTCAATTTGTCGGCCACGTGCAGGGAACGCGGCGCGGAGACGGCGATGTTGGAGGCCATCACCCATAACGCACGCACACCGTCGGCAGTGCCGATGCTGTCGAGCATTTCGTAGGCTGACCGTCCCGGCGGCGGCAGGTCGGCCGGATCAACACCCCAGACTGCGGCCACATGTGTTCTGGCGGCGGCGTCGTCGAGCTTGCGGTAACCGGGCAGCTGATCGGCCTTCTGGCCGTGTTCACGACCGCCCTGCCCGTTGCCCTGCCCGGTAATCGTCGCGAAGCCCGAATAGGGGCGGCCGGGCAGGCCGAGCGCCAGGGCGAGGTTGATGAACGCCTGCACCGTGTCGGTGCCATGGCTGTGTTGCTCCGCACCGCGCGCGGTCAGGATCATCGCCTTATCGGCGCCGGCCAGCAGGCGGGCCGCCTTGATGATGTCTGCTTCGGGCACCCCGCTGATCCGCTCGGCCCGGTCGGGCCAGTACAACCGCACCGCGCGGCGTACCGCGTCGAATCCCGTTGTCCGCTCGGCGATGTACTCCTCGTCGATGAGCCGTTCCCGAACCGCGACGTTGAGCATGCCGTTGGCTAGCGCGAGGTCGGTGCCGGGTACCGGCTGCAGGTGCAGATCGGCGTTGCGGGCGGTCGCGGTGCGGCGAGGGTCGACCACGATGTGCACGGCGCCGCGCGCCCGGCCCTCGTCGAAGAACTGCATCGCCGGCGGCAACGTGTCGGCAGGGTTGGAGCCGACGAGGAGGATCACGTCGGCGTGTGCGATGTCGGCCAGCGGGAAGGGCATCCCGCGGTCGATCCCAAATGAGCGGATTGACGCCGCGGCAGCCGATGACATGCAGAACCGGCCGTTGTAATCGATGGCGGAGGTGCGAAGCGCGACGCGCGCGAATTTGCCGAACTGGTAGGCCTTCTCGTTGGTCAGGCCGCCGCCGCCGAAGCAGCCCACCGCGTTACGACTATACCGGTGCTGGGCGGTCTGGAACGCCTCGACGATCCGCTCGAGCGCCTCGTCCCACATCGCCGGGCGCAAACCCGACGCTGCGTTGTCCCGCACCAGCGGTCTGGTTAGGCGATCGGGATGTCCCAACAGCGCGGCGGCTGTCCAGCCCTTTGCGCACAATCCGCCGCGGTTGGTCGGGAAGTCGTCCTGCGGCGACAGCGTAATTGCTTCGCTGGACACATCGACGGTGATGCCGCACTGCAGCGAGCAGTACGGACAGTGCGTCTTGACCGGTGCGTGATTCATCGGCACAGCCACCTAGGGCGGGCGCAACATCGCCTCCGGTGATTTGGTTCGCGCCCACGCTCCATCGACACCTCATCAGCGCCGCTTCTAGGAGACAAGCTAAAGACGGGGTGTTTCCGCGACGTTGCAGACGATTAACCAAACCGCTACAGGCCACAAACACGCCGTGCGGCGCATGGTGATCAGGTGACGTCTTTGACAACGGACCGAGCGCCGAGCCCGCACCACACGCCCGCCTCCCGCCCGCTGTCGAGGCGGCGGTCATTGCCTACTAGGGGTCGGTTCAGCAACGGAACGAAGTTGCTGAACACGAGACCATTGACCGAGGCATTGACCGGTCGGTTCACCGACCATCATGCGTTCTTGGCCCGGGTTCACCTGGATAGCAGTAAGGAAAATTCTCACAGCCTCGGGCCCTGGCACAGTGCCCTGGCACGTTTGGGCTGGTTGCGGGCGATAGGGCTGATCGGGTCTCCGTGGCGGCAGACGGCAGCGCAGCGGACGGAAGCCGCCACGGCGAAACCTTCGGTACAGAAGGCGAACTCGGCGCCAGGGAAGCGTGCGCAGCCTGACCAGCGAGGGGGTAGTTCAACGACATCTTACCTTGCCGGAGTGCGTTCGCCCGCCGTCGCTGTGGGCGACTGTGAGGTCGACGTAGCACGGGATCGACCGGCGAATGACACGCCGTACGTCGGCCGGCGCAAGTGGGCGATCCCAGCGGCGCGGTGTTCAACCTGTCTTCGCTTCGCGAATGATGCTGACCTCTTGGTCTTCTTGGTCTTCGCGCGGGCGCTCATCGCCGGTACCGGGCTGCTGGGGAGGCTGTCCCTGACGCAGCGTGGCCAGCAATTCCCGGTACGGGCCGACGAGGTAGGCGGTGTCGCCGGCTCTGAGCCGGGCGTCGCGGCGCGGGTGCAGCTTGACCGGCGCGTCCTGGCGGGTGATCGCGATGACGCGGGTTTGGGTGGACAGTTCGAACATCTGCAGCCCATCGAGTTCGCTGCCGGCCTCCACACGCATTGCGCCGACCATGAAAGAGCGCTGTCCGACCGAAAAGGTCCCCAGCACCTGCAGGCCCATCGCGGCGCCGATGAACCACGGTGCGGCCAGTTCCACGGTCGACCGAACGTTTTCGAAACCGAACCGCTGCGCCACCGCGAAGCCGAGCGCGCGGTCGTATACCCGCAGCACAAGCGGAACGTCGAGCCACCGGTTGACCTGGGGCATCACCCGGGGTCCCAACATCTCGCGTAGCACGATCCCGGTCTCAATGTTGACCATGTCGTCGCGGGTGGTCACCGCCACCGCGCGGGCGCGGTCGAGGCGGGCCGATTCCAGCGTCTGGAACAGCGTCGCGTCCCCGAAGATCACCGGCACGTCGAGTTCGGCTGCCGACGCCAGGAAGCGGTTGTTCTCGTCGCGCTCGATAACCGCTACCTCGTATCCGGCGGCGGTCAGATCACTGACGACGCGGATGCCGAGCGCGCTCAGCCCGACAACGATGACGTGGTTGCGCAGATGGTGTACCCGCCGGCGTCCGGCCGATTGGGTGAAGCGGCGCGACAGCAGCAGGTCGGCGACGAACGCGACAAGGAGAGCGATGGTAGTCACGCCTGCGAACATCATCATGGCGGCGAACAGTCGCAGCC
>Ga0187778_10003197_pt1 | contig 11056 bp, 10 predicted proteins | sample 1015_Q2_SP5_20_M_FD_132418 | JGI IMG/M metagenome (GOLD analysis project Ga0187778, IMG submission 132418) | Tropical peat soil microbial communities from peatlands in Department of Meta, Colombia - 1015_Q2_SP5_20_MG | ecosystem: Environmental > Terrestrial > Soil > Wetlands > Peat | place...
AAAACCGTAGAGCGCATCGTGGGTTCGTTTCCGCTGGGCGACCAGAACGCGGTTCGCATGCGCATGGCGAAGACGTTCCGCTTCGTTGTGTCGCAGCGGCTGCTGCCGAAGAAGGACGGCGCCGGGCGCGCCGCCGTGTTCGAGATTCTGAAATCGACGCTGCGCACGCGGGAATACGTGCAGAAGGGCGAGCACGAAGGCAAGTCGCTGCTCGACGCCATGCGCGATGGCTCGACCGAGGGCATGCAGTGCTTCGACGACGAAATCGAGAAGCTGATCCGCTCGGGAGTGATCGACATTCAGACCGGGCTTTCCTACGCCACAAATGCCGGAAACCTGCGACTTCACCTGGCGGATTTGCTCGAGCCGCAAGGCGAAGATCCCGCCATTGAACGCACTTCTCCACCGAAATTAAATGGCGCTCCGGTGTCCACGCACGCGATGGATCCGGAATTCGAGCACACCTAATCGCACGAAAGAATCGGGATTCGGATGACCAAGGATTTGGTGGACGTGGGGGGGCTCGAACCCCCGACCTCCTCGTTGCGAACGAGGCGCTCTCCCAGCTGAGCTACACGCCCACTGCGTTTTTTCATCTTAGCAAACCGACGAACAGCCGCCAATTGCGTTTCCGATCCGCTTTTCCGTGGAAAGCCCGTCGCACGGTACAATACAGCTATGGGAATCCAACTGATCGCCATGGACATCGACGGGACGCTGCTCGACAGCCAGTCGCAGCTCTCGGCAGACAATGCCGAAACGATTGCAGAGGCGGCGGCGCGCGGCGTCGAAATCGTGATCGTGACAGGGCGGCGGTTTAGCTCCGCGAGATTGATTGCCGAGCAGCTTCCTTGCGAAGTCGAACTGATTGTGAGCAATGGCGCGCTCGTCAAATCGAAGTCGGGGACGACCCATCTTCGGTCGCTGCTGCCGGTGGAAACGGCGCGCCGGGTCGTGGATGCAACTGAGGAATTCCGCAAGATGTCCGGCGTGATTTTCGACAGACCCGCCGAGAATCAGGTGATCTTCGAGCGGATTGACTGGGACGGGCCGTTCGTCGGGCCGTACCTGCGGAGGCACCGGACGCAGGTCGCCGAGGTCGCACCGCTAGCGAATTGCCTGAACGGCGAGGATCCGGTCGAGGTAATGTTCATCGGCGAGTGCGCGCCGGTGAGCGCCGCTCGCGAGACGGTCGAATCGCTCGAATTCCGCAGCGATTTCACGATTGCGATTACTGAGTATCCGCGAACAGGATTTTCTTTCATGGACGTGCTGGGCCGCGGAGTGACGAAGGGATCGGCGCTCGAACAGTGGGCGCGGCGAAAGGGCATTCCGCGCGAGAACGTGATGGCGATCGGAGACAATTGGAACGATCGCGAAATGTTAGAATACGCGGGCTTGCCGGTGGTAATGGGCAATAGCATTGCGGGATTGAAGTCGCTCGGTTGGGCGACGACACTCACGAACGACCAGAGCGGCCTGGCGGAAGCGATACGAACGCACGTTTTGCGAAACGGGTAGCCAGCGCGACGCGTCACAAGGCGAAGCAAGGCCGATTCGAAAAGGGGGAATGCGATGAAGTTTTCCATCGGGGTGGGAGTCGCACTGCTTGCATGTAGTCTCGGAGCGAGCGCGGCATTGGCGCAGCAAACGGCGCCGCCAGGGCCGCCGCCGGGGCAGCTACCAACGCCTGCAACGCTTGCAGCCGCACTGGATTTCCAGTTGACGATCGAGGAGCGCGAGGTGGTCGGAGCCGCCGACGCGATGCCAGAAGACAAGTATTCGTTCGCGCCGACAAACGGCGAATTCAAGGGCGTGCGAACGTTTGCGCAACAGGTGAAGCACATTGCGACCGTGAACAACCGTTTCTTTGGCGCAATTCTCGGACAGCCCGCCGCAACGCCCGGCTCGCAGTTTGAAGCCGAGAACGGTCCCGAGAACATTCAGACGAAGGCTCAAATCATTCAATATCTGCGCGATTCATTCACGCTCGGACACAAGGCGATCGCGACGATTACTGCCGACAATGCGTTCGTGGTGATGAAGACGCCGCCGACGCCGTTCCTGCGCACGCCCGGCTCGATCGTCATCTTCGACGTTGCGCATACGATGGATCACTACGGGCAGATGGTCGAATACCTGCGCGACAACGGAATCGTCCCGCCGGCGAGCCGACAGCGGCCACCTGCGAATCCAGCGCCGGCAAGCAAGTAAAGATTCACAACAAGCGATGCGAACGCAGCCGATAGTAGCCGGAATACTACTCGCAGTGGTGAGTTGGTTCGTCGCGCCAACACCGGCGCAGGCGGACTACGCTGTGCTGCGATCGGGAGGACGACTGCATGTAAGCGGCTACACGATCGAGGGCGATCAAGTGCGACTTACTGTGGCGGGCGGCTCCGTACTGATTGCGGCTGACGATTTGATTACCATCGAACCCGAGGAAGTGTTCCCTGCTCCTCCGCCGCAGGACGTCGACTTCGGCGTTCGCTATGCGAAGCTGATTCACGCGTCGGCGCAAAAACATGGCGTGGAGGAAAAGCTCGTCGCCAGCGTCATCGCTGCGGAGTCGAATTTTGACGCGAAGGCCGTGTCACGAAAGAAGGCGCTTGGATTGATGCAATTGCTGCCGACGACGGCGGCACAATACGAGGTCAAGAATATCTTCGATCCGGCGCAAAACATCGACGCCGGCACGCACTACCTGAAGGATCTCCTCGAACGCTACCACGGAAACCTGACGTTCGCGCTCGCCGCATACAACGCCGGCCCAGAAATGGTTGACCGATACGGCGGCGTCCCGCCATTTGCAGAAACGCAGAATTACGTCAGGCAGATCACGTCGGCACTGGCCCGAGGTGTCAATTAGAACCCCGCGAGGCCTATCGCCGCTCAGCATGAAAGCGGCTTGAGCTCGACGCCGGCCTGCCGCAACGTGTGGGCCACCGCACGAGCGATTTCGGGCGCGCCGGGAGTGTCGCCGTGGATGCAGATGGTGTGCGCGTCAACGGCGATTTCGACGCCGTTGCTGGCGATGACTTTTCCTCGCGTGGCGATGCTGAGGGCCTGTCGGGCGGCTTCCGCGGGGTCACGGATCAGCGCATCACTGAATTTACGCGAGCGCAAGGTGCCGTCGGCTTCGTAGCGGCGGTCGGCGAAGCCTTCCGCGGCTGCGCGGAATCCGACTTCTCGAAAAACATCGAGCATCGTCGAACCCGCGAGACCCACGAGCACGACCTCGCGATTCCAGCGAGCGACACCGTCGGCGATCGCGCGCGCCAACACACGATTCTTGACGGCCTGATTGTAGAGCGCGCCGTGGGGCTTCACGTGAGTGAGGCTCGCGCCACAATTTGCGGCGATGTCGGCGAGAGTGCGCACTTGCCCGAGAACAGCATCGGCGACCGCTTCAGGCGGCAGGTGCAATTCCAGGCGACCGAAATTCGCGCGGTCCGCATATCCGGGATGCGCACCGATCGCGAGATGCCAGCGAAGCGCCTGCTCGACTGTCGCCCTCATCGTGCGCGCGTCGCCAGCGTGACCGCCGCAGGCGATGTTGACCGACGTCAGCGACGGCATGAGCGATTCCTGCGTGCCATCGAAGACAGCGTCGGGCATTTCGCCCATATCGCAATTGAGATCGATGTGCGTCATTCGAGAATCGACTCCGGCGATGCCAGCATTCCCTCCTGTTGGATCAAAATGGCGCGCGCAGTCTCAAATGTGACTAGCTCGAATCGAATCTCATCGCGGGGGCGCAGCTGGCCGAGGCGATGAAGGTCCGCCGAGATCACGTTTGCGATTTTCGGATAGCCGCCAGTGGTTTGTTGCTCGACGAAAAGAATTATAGGCGAGCCGCCGGGCGGCACCTGAATTGCGCCGAGTGAAACGCCTTCCGTGATCATGGATGCTTTCTTCGATTGAGCAATCTGCGCGCCCTCCACACGAATCCCCATGCGATTCGATTGCTCGCCCACGCGGAAGGTGGCCATCAAGAATGCGCGAGACGATGACTCGTCGAACCAATCGGCTTGCGGGCCGCGTGTGACGCGAAAAACCTTGCGTTCAGACAGGCTCTCCGCGACGCGAGGGGCAATGGTTCGCCTGCGAAATGGCACATTCGTGAGTCCGATCTGCAGCACGTCTCCTTTTCGCAGGGCCCTGCCCTCGAAGCCGCCGAGGCCGCTCAAGAGATGCGTCGAGGCGCTGCCTAGGAATGGCGGCACCGCGATTCCGCCCTGAACGCACAGATAACAACGCGCTCCTGAGCGCGTGGGACCGAGGCGAAGAGTCTGGCCCGGTCGGACTTCCACGGACGTTCCCACAGCGATGTCGAAATCGTCGAGTTGCGCGCCAAAATCGGAGCCTGTTAAAGCCATGATCGCGCCATCGGGGAGCGCGAAGGCTCCGCCGATCAGCGTCATCTCAAGCGCAGCAGTGCCTTCGTCATTTCCGACGAGACGATTGCCGAGCCGCAGCGAAACAGGATCGGCGGCGCCCGAGGGGGAGACACCGATCGTCCCGAATCCTAGCCGTCCCAAATCCTGAACTGGCGTGAGCAGGCCCGGCGATTCGACCAGAATGGAGCTCATGCACTTTTCAGCGCTGCAAATCGTTCTGGGGAGATTGGCGTGAAGCGAACGCGGTCGCCGATCGAGAGGAAGCTCATATCGCTGCGATCGGGGCGAAACATCGCGATCGGAGTGCGGCCGATCAGGCGCCAGCCGCCAGGCGTGTCGAACGGGTAGACGCCGGTCTGATCGTTGGCGATTCCCACGCTGCCGGGCGGCGTGTTCCGTCGCGGAGATGCAAGCCGCGGAGTCGCGATCGCTTTCGGCAGTCCGCCGAGATACGCGAAACCAGGAACGAAACCCAGGAAGTAGACCACATACGCCGCTGAAGCATGCAACTCGGCGACTTCGTCGGGCGTCAGGCCGTGAAGGCTGGCTACATCGTCGAGATCGGGGCCAAACTCGCCGCCGTAGCACGTGGGGATTTCGAGCTGTCTTGGCTCGGGCAGAGGGAGCTCGTCGATGCGCGCGAGACGGGCGGTCAAAGCGTGTTGCAATTCGTCGTGCGTCATCTTCAGCGCGTCGAAATCAAGAAGGACGGAGCAATACGCCGGATGAAGATTGCGGACGCCTATGATGGGTTCTGACTCGAGCAAGCGCAGAAATTTCCGAACGCGCTCGTGAGTCTCGAGAGAAATTCGCTCACCGAAATAGACGAGAAGCGATTGATCGCTCGCGGGCTGGAATCGGACCTCATCGGTGATCGAAGCGGACATTTCGCCGAAGTATATAGCAGATGCGAGTCGAACGACTGAAACGCGACCTGACACAGCCCGCTTCCCAACCAAGCCTCGCCTGTAGATACTAACTGCCGTGAACTCACCCACGGCTGCCGTTCTGGGCGAAATCGGATTACCCGCTACGATCCGCGAGCTGACGGCGCGGCGGTGGGAAGTTGTGATCGTGGGCGCCGGGCACAACGGACTCGCCTGTGCGACGTATCTGGCGCGCGCGGGCAAGCGCGTGCTGGTGCTTGAGAGCCGCGCGCGAGTGGGCGGCGCCTGCACGATCGAAGAACCCTTTCCCGGCGTGCGAACGTCACCCTGCGCGTATCTCGCCGGGCTGCTGCATCCTTTGGTCGTCTCCGAACTAGGCCTGCCTGCGCGCGGATTTCAGTGGACGCCTGCGGTGAACGGTCTTTTTGTTCCCTTTCTCGATGGGTCGAGCGTGCAGCTCTGGGACGACGATCAAAAGTGCGCGGAGGAAATCCGCAAGCTCGCGCCGGGAGATGTGGAAGGATGGCGCGCGATGAGCGACGTGCTGCGACGGCTGCGCGACGCGCTGCGTCCGGAAGGAGAACGCGACTTGTGGATCGGCGACGCTCCGACGCGCGGACAGATCGAAACGCGGCTCGGCGATGATAACGAGGCCAAGCACGTACTGTTTGATTGGTCGATGGCCGAATTCGTCGAACACTATCTGCGCGACGAGCGGCTGCAAATCGCTTATCTGGGCCAAGGGGTGATCGGCACGAATGCGAGCCCATTTGACCCGGGAACCGCCAGCATTCGTTTTCATCACGCGTCGGGGCGGCTGGGCGGAATGCCCGGCATGTGGGGCTATGTGCGCGGCGGGATGGGAATGGTCTCTTTCTATTTCTGCGACGCGGCTCAAGAGGCTGGCGCAGTGGTGGCGACGGGCGTTGGGGTGGCGCAGATATTGCCGGGCGAAGGCGTCATCCTCGAAGCGGGCGGGCTGATCGAAGCGCCGATTGTGATCTCAAATGCCGACCCGCGGCAAACGCTACGGCTACTGGCAAATGCGGCTGATCCGGAGTGGCGCAAACGCGTCGAACAAATTCCCATCGAGGGCTGCACAGTGAAGCTCAACGTGCTGCTGCGCGAGCTGCCCAATTTCACCGCGCGGCCCGGAACCGACGAGCCGCACCACTATGGACAGATCAACACTCCGCTCACAAAGGACGAATGGAAGGCCGGATATGCCGCCGCACGTCGCGGCGAGCTGCCGGAGCAGGTCTGGTGCGAGCTGTATTTCCAGAGCGCGCACGATCCGATGATTGCGCCGTCCGGACAGCACACCATGAGCGTCTTCGCGCAGTACGTGCCGTACAAATTCGCGCGCGGGACGTGGGATGAGAGACGAGACGAAGTGCGCCGGCTGACGCTCAGGTCGCTCGCTCGGTTCTGCTCGAATATCTATTCGGCCGTGATCGACGTGCAAGTGCTCGGCCCGCCCGATATCGAAGAGAAGGTCGGTCTCACCGGCGGCCACATCTTTCAAGGCGAGTGCTTGCCCGCTTACATGTGGTCGAACCGGCTTTCGGCGCGCACGCCCATGGAGGGCGTTTATTTGTGCGGCGCGTGCACCTATCCCGGCGGCAGCGTGATCGGGATCAACGGACGCAATGCCGCGATGGCCGTGCTCCGAGACACGGCCTAGCTGCGCAATTATGACTTGCGAAGCTGCCAGCTAAGGTATTCTGCGCGTTCATGCCGGCCGACAAATCCGCGTCCATTTCTGGTGAAGCCCCACTCAGGCGCGAACTTGGGCTGCGCGACGTCGTCCTGTTTGCCATCGCCTGCATCACCTCCGCGCGATGGATTCCCATAGCGGCGCATGCGGGACCGGGCTCCGTCATGCTGTGGATTTTGGCGGCGGTGCTGTTCATGGTCCCGCTTACCGTTGCTGTGGCGGCGCTGGTTGCAAAGTATCCCGGCGCCGGAGGGCTCTATCTCTGGACCCGGCAAGACTTCGGTCCCTGGCCGGGCTTCCTGAGTTTTTGGGTTTACTGGATCGGAACCGCATTCCTGTTCCCAAGCGCCGCGCTTCTGTACGTCAGAGTCGGATTTTCGATGTTTGGATCCACGTTCGCGCGGCTGGGCGACAGTCGTTTCTATCTACTCGCCGCCACGCTGGCGATGATCTGGATCGCGCTTGGCTCGAACCTGATTGGGCTGAAGGTCGGCAAGTGGACGGAGAATCTGGGAGGGCTTGCCACATGGGCGGTGGGGCTGCTGCTGGTCGCGGTGGCGTGCATGGTGTGGGCGCGGCGTGGCTCAGCAACTCCTATGTACATCCTTCCGAAATGGAACTGGGGAACTGTCAATTTCTGGGCCGCCATCGCGTACGCAATGTCCGGCATGGAAGGTCCCGGAATGATGGCCGGCGAGATCCGTGATCCCGAACGTACGATGCGCCGGGCAGGCTGGATCGCCTCCGCGTTTGCGGCGGCATTTTACGTATCGGCGACGATTGCCTTTCTTGTTGTGCTTCCGCCCGAACAAATCAGCGAGCTGAACGGCTTCGCGGACGTGGGAGATTCGGCGGGACTGCTACTTCGAGCTCCGTGGCTTTCGCCGTTGATTGCGCTGCTTGTGGTCGCGGGCGGACTGGGATTAATCGGTGGCCTCGGCGCGGCGACTTCACGGATGCCCTTTGTCGCCGGAGTCGATCGATTGTTGCCGGCAGCCTTCGGAAAAATTCATCCGCGGTGGGGAACGCCCTACTTCTCGATCCTCGCGCTCGGAATTGTGTCCAGTTCCCTGCTCGTCGTTTACCAGCTTGGAGACACGATGCGCGTCGCGTACGACGAGCTCGTCTCACTGATGGTGATCGGCGGGTTCCTCCCCTACCTATACATTTTCGGCAGCGCGTGGAAGGCCGGCAAGTACGCGAGCGCGCTTTCGGGCGGTGCAATGACGGCACTCGCACTGTTTTGCACAGTCGTGCCGCCAGGGGAAGTTACCAACGTATGGCTGTTCGAGGGCAAGCTCGCCGCAGGAACGCTCGCGATGGTGGGATCGGCTTGGCTCATTTACCGACGAGGAGCACGGTCATGAATAGCATGACCGCAAGTGAAATTGCGAGTGCCAGAGCCGATCGATAGAGCGTTCGGCGCACACATGCGCGTGCTGGAATCTTCGAGTAAATCGTGGGAATGGGAACCTTCAGGCGTTCAAGCGGGCCGGCCCTCGACCACGCTCACAGCAGAGGCCGTCGGCGTCACCTTGCTGAGCCGGAAACCGGTTTGCTCGAGAAGGCAGCTGTATTCCGCTTCTGTTCGCTCGAGCCCGCCGGGGAACACGAGCATAAACATGTCCACGTCCTTGCCTAGGCCCGGCTGATTTCCCGGCGGCACGCTGAATTCGACGATCAGAACTCTGCCGTTCGCGGGAACCGCTTTGCGCACGTTCTTGAGGATTTGAATGGACTGTTCGTCGGTCCAGTCGTGGATGACGTGGCGCAGCACGTACGCATCCGCTCCCGTCGGAACTGACTCGAAGAAGCTTCCCTCCACGACCGAGCAGCGATCGCCGAGACCCTCTGCGTCCAGGCGTTCTTTGGCCCGGGCGACGACGTGTCCCAAGTCGAACAGGATTCCCCTCATGTTCGGATATCGGCTCAGGACGGCGCAGATCTGTGACCCGTTGCCTCCGCCGATGTCCGCCAGCGTTTCGACACCGCTGAAGTCGTAGGCCTCGAGCATCGCCGCCGTCTCGTGCCCGTGGAAAGAAGTCATCCCCGCGTCGAAGATGGCCGGTAGCTGCGAGAGCGCACCGACGTACTCAAATATCGGTCGGCCGTAGGCCTCCTCGAAGCCCGGCTTGCCCGTGAGCAGCGAATGATGAAGGCACGGCCACGCACTGCGCAATGAGTGAAACAGTCGCCCGGCGGATCGAAAGGAGTTCGGCGCACCGCTTCGGAGAACCGCGGAAAGCGGCGTATGATCAAACTGGCGGTTCTCGGTCTCGCGGAAAATTCCATGGGACGCCATGTATCGGAGGACCCGGTAAAGCGATCGTTCGTGGGTTCCCGTGGCTTTGGCCAGTCGCTCCACGGGTTGTGGAGTGCCGGCCTCGATCTGGTCGGCGACTCCGAGTTCGGCAATGCTGCATATCGCGTGGCTCAGCGCAGCGGCGGCGATCAATTCGGTCAGACGTTCAGTTTCAGGCAATCCCATCTCGTCTCCGGTTGTGCCTGAGTAGAGGCTAGTGGCGTGCGCCGAGGGGCATATTTTTCACGAGCCAATCGAACGTCTGCTTGGCATACGCGTCCGCGAGCGGGCCCGGCGTCAAATAGTGGCTCGCACCTTTCACCCAGACCAGATCGCGCTGCGGCGACGCCGTAAGGCTGTCGTAGATCCTCTGCGCGTTCGGCGGAAGTGCAAGCTCATCCGAGTCTCCGTGAATCACGAGCGCCGGAACTCTGATCTGTGGCCCGTATTTGATCGAGCTGGGCGAGCCAGGGTCGCTCGGCGCTCCGAAGTAGCTGAGCAGGACTTTCGCCGATCCCATCACCGACACGCCGAGCGGAAACCAGTTGTCAAACGACACCGGCTCGTTCCCCTTGCCCTGCGCGACCAAATCGCGCGCATGCTGGAGAGTGGCTTCCAGGCGCCGCTTTTCCGCGTCGCTACTTCGGACTTGAAACTCAAGATAGGGCGACGGAATCGACGCGATGAAGCCGACCGCCTTGATCGCGGGATCATTCCGCTCGACCACGTACTGCGCCATGCGCGCTCCGCCAAGGCTGATCCCCAAAATCGCGATCCGTGAGTATCCCCTCGATTTTGCGAACGCGACGTACGCGGCGATGTCCCTCACGCACTCGCCATATTCGGCGTAGGCGTTGTTGTACGAGGCGCGCATGTTGGAAAGCAGAAACGCGTAGCCGCGCTCGACCAGCAGGCGTGCAAGCGGAGTGTAATCGTGCGCCGGAAACAGCGCCGCGCCCGTTGTGCCCCCCGGCACCATGAGGACGAGCGAGTCGCCCGGCCTCTGCGGCTCCCAGATCAGGCCGTTGAGCGGGGCTTTGTCTTCCGCCTCGATGTGAATCAGCTCAAGGTGGCCTAGCGATTGTGGAATCGGTGTGGCTGCTGACATGGCGCAGACTATATTCCAATCAACCACGAGCGATCAAGGCGTGATTGACGCGACCCCACATTGCCCGGCCGAAGGTTTCAATTCGCGTCCGATCACATCCATTTGTCGATCGAGGCGCTGCGGCCGTGGTTCATGTTGGCCACCTGGAAAAAGGCGTTGGCCTGACCGCCGCACACGACGAGATTGATGTCGGAAGCGCGGGGGAAGAACGGGATCAGCGTGTCCTCCGGGACCTTGTACCAAGTGGCATAGGGTTCTCTTCCCTGAAGCGCGAGCGGATACAAATGAAAAGGAGCTAAGAAGGACTCGCGAAAATCTTTGGCTGTGCGCACCGTATTCTTCCACAGCCAGTCGATTAACTTTTCCTTGGTGTCGTAGCCCTGATCGACCAGACGCCTCGCCACCAGCGGATCGCAAATCACGAGCGCGCCGGATCCCCCGACCATCGATTGCATCATGTAGCTGATCTGCTCGTCGAACATCGCGGGCTCCGCTCCCGCACCCTTTGCGCCATGACCCTGGCGAAGGTCCGGGCCGCCGAATATGCTGACGACGTTTTCTTCGGGCTTGAATCCAAACTGCACGTGAAGCGGAGTCCACGGGCTGGTCTTCTCGTCCTCCGCAATCACACAATTGTTGTAG
>Ga0187778_10003198_pt1 | contig 11056 bp, 6 predicted proteins | sample 1015_Q2_SP5_20_M_FD_132418 | JGI IMG/M metagenome (GOLD analysis project Ga0187778, IMG submission 132418) | Tropical peat soil microbial communities from peatlands in Department of Meta, Colombia - 1015_Q2_SP5_20_MG | ecosystem: Environmental > Terrestrial > Soil > Wetlands > Peat | place...
ATTCGGAACTCGGCGCGGTATCGATAATAATGATCTGCACGAATAACAGCGCAGACATTGAGCTAAGCTCTCGGTGCAGAGCGAATGCCGTAATACTGAGGCCGATAAGTCCCGCCCTGATTTTAGCAAAAGCGCAACAGCTCCTCGACATTACCTGGAGGGAGACCTACCGTGTGCTTATCAGCCTCTCCGTTGACGGGAATACGAATGACACGCCGTTCTTCTGCCGCTCGCAAAATATCAGCACTTCGGGTATGCTCATTGAAACCGATAAAACCATCCCGCATGGAGACCGGGTAATCTGTTCCTTTTTCCTTCCCGAGTCTATACGGATACAAGCGACGGGAGAGATTGTCAGGATCCCCCAACAGGCAACAGGTGCAACGCTCAAACAGTACGGGGTAAAATTTTCTAACCTCACGCATGAAGCCAAGCAAGCCCTAGAAGCTTTTGTCGAAAAGAAAGCTAAAAAAATGCAATCTGGGGGCTCATGACGCATTTGAGCGGCAATGCGACCCCGTGAATCAGGAAGGAGGATACAATAAGAGGATTGAAGCCCGAAACATATGAGCCTGATGCTCGGGCCTGTTCTCTGGCCCTTAATCAAGGCACCCGGTTACGTCTTTCCTTTTTATCAGAATTTCTTCAATCTCTTCCGCTGAGTACATCCTGCCCTTACCCACGCCAGGGCAGTAGGATGCGACTTCCTCTTCCCACACGGTCCTGCTCATATTCTCAGGCCAAAACGGCCACGTGCGGCACTGCCAAGGACGTGCGTCGTATACTGTACAACGGTTATTCTGATAAAAAAAGCAGTCCTTTTCTACATTTTTTATGTGATACCTGCCATCGGTTTTTTGGGCATATCTAGACGTAAAAGTATCCGTAGAAATGCCAAGGTAAGCGGCAAGTCGCTTGCGATCTTTGAAGGATATGTAAACATACTCGTACTTTCCCCTCGTTATGCAGCACTTGCCAGAACCCTGGCACTCAAATTTAATGCCATCCCTATAAAAGCTCTTTTTCATACCTTTATCCATTATCCATGCATTCGGTCTGCAGGTGAATATAGACCATTCAGCATAAATCCCAACACAGCAAAGACCTTATCACACGTAGCATTGAGAGCAGGGCAAGATAACCTTGGAATGCATGTGGTCAGTATAGCTGATATGGGCCTAGAGACCTATGCGGCGGTTGCAGCCCGCCACATTCACTTAAGGGGCTCCTTTGGAATATACAAAAGTGAGCGTCTATTGTAAGTATCATTAACGATATATCCAGCTTTTGGCCTAGTAGTATCATTAACACTACGCTGTGTCAAGCAGCGCCGAGACTTTTTCGCCTTTCACCTTGTATTTTCCCCAATTCTATACTATGATTTTTACGAGAGCAGCGAATTATCGGGCTAGTATTCTGTGGCAATAAACAGCAGGAGGGCGCATGCTCGGGAATGGAAACATATCGCGGAATACCATCGCCATGGTTATGGCCGGGGGCAAGGGAGAACGCCTCAGCCCCATCACGATCGCTAGACCGAAGCCCGCGGTACCCTTCGGCGGGAAATACAAGATCGTCGATTTCGTGCTTAGCAACATGTTCAACTCCGGCATCAAGAGGGCCTATATCCTCACCCAATACCAAGCCTACTCGCTCAACAAGCATATCAAAGAATCGTGGGGGAAGTGGGTCGGGCTCGGCGAATTTTACGATACCATATCGCCAGAAACGACTCACATCGGTGAGCAGTGGTACAAGGGAACTGCCGACGCCATCTATCAGAACCTGCGATTCATCGAGTCTTCGGGCGCCGAATATGTAGTTATCTTCGGTGGGGACCATATTTACAAGATGGATATCTCGCAAATGATGGCATACCACCGCATGGATAAGTCGGATATTACGATCGCCGCGCTCGAGGTTACTCCCGACGAAGCGACGCGGTTCGGTGTCCTGAGTGTCAATGAAGACCTGCAAGTCACCTCGTTCATGGAAAAACCAAAAAAGCCACCCCAGGTCCCTGGACGGGGCACCTGTTTTGCGTCCATGGGAAACTACATTTTTTCCACGACTAAGCTCATCGACGTACTCAAGAAAGGCAAACGCAGGTACGATGACCTCGATTTCGGCAAGCATGTCATCCCTATGATGCTCGAGGGAGGGGATAAGGTCTGTGCCTACAGTTTCTTCGATAACTATGTCCCCGGAATGGAACCAAATGAGAGAGGTTACTGGAAGGATGTCGGGACCATCGATTCCTACTATGAGGCAAACATGGATCTGATCAGCGTGAGCCCCCAGTTGAACCTATACAACTACAGCTGGCCCATCCTGACCAATCAGGGGAACCTACCTCCGGCAAAGACCGTTTTTGATGCCGACGGCCGACGCGGGCAAAACCTCAATTCACTTGTCTGCGGAGGATGCATCACTAGCGGAGCAACGGTTCGGCGGTCGATCCTCGGACCTTCCTGTAAGGTCAATAGCTACGCCCTATTAGAGGATTCAATCCTCTTTGAGAACGTGCGTGTCGGACGGGGGGCAAAGCTCAAGAAAACAATAATCGATGAGAACATCGCCATCCCTGAAGGAATGGAGATCGGCCTTGACCATGAGAGTGACCGGTTGCGAGGGTGCATCGTGACGGAATCGGGAATCGTGGTGGTGACAAAATGAAATCAAATCAACATCTCCCGCCACAATCGCTGTCCGCGTGATATGCTCCTGAAACCCCGGGATGTTTAAAACACCGACTTTTCGAAACTTTGAAAATTCCCTATAGGGCGGTCTACTGCATGTCAACGCCCTGCTGCTAAAGCACGGGGCTTTCAGCTATTACGCACCGCCTCACTTTCGCTCTTTGAGAGCCAGTATTAGTATCAATAGATCACAAGGGTCGATCGATTGACGCGACCCCCGGATTTCCTCCCCTAACATGTTGCCGATGAGTCACTCTAACCACTCATGATCACACTAGTTACTCGCGGAATGCAACAATCCATTGACATCGTTCTCCCGGTTGTGTTATTGATATGAATCGTTCTGCCCCTCGTAATAAACAGTGGGAGACCAATGATCTCATTGATTTTTCAGAGGAATATCACTCTGCCACTTCCGTCTGACGTTGATCGGCGCGCCCATGACCAGCGCATAAGAGATGCCCTGGGGCTTGCCCAATTGGACATTCCTCTCGGTGTCTTGCGAAAGACGTCTTCTCTCCTCTTCGAGGGCAGGACCCTAACGTGTATTGTAGGACGGATCGAGAACGCATACAGGCTGATCGATGTAGGCAAAGAGCGATCTTATTCCATCGCCCTTGACCTTGGAACGACGAACCTTGTCGGGCAGCTCTACGATAATATCTCGCAGAGGGACGTTCTCGTGAAAAGCATCGGGAACCCCCAGGTTGCTTACGGGAGCGATATCATTACCCGCATGCAATATTCAATGACAGATCATGCGGATGATGACGTTGCTCGAGTGCTCAAGGACGGGATAAACGGTCTCATTGAAGCGCTCTGCCGGGAGGCCGGGATAGATGCCCGTGACATTCATGCCATGACCGTGGCGGGAAACACCGTCATGAGCCACTATTTTCTCGGCCTCGATATCAGCACGATTCCTGTAAACCCCTTTGTCCCTGTGGTGAGGACGCCGGGATTCCTGCGCGCATCCGAACTGTCCCTCGCCATGAACCCAGAAGCGATCGTATATGTATTCCCGAACGCGGGCAGCTATGTGGGCGGCGACATCACGGCCGGCATCATCGCCTCGGGCATGTTTCAATCCGAAAAAATTTCCATCCTGATCGATGTCGGCACCAATGCCGAAATCGTGATCGGAAACAGGGAATGGATGATCGTGGGCGCTGGAGCAGCAGGCCCGGCGCTCGAGGAGGGCATATCGAGGATCGGGAAACGGGCGCAGAAGGGGATCATCTACGAGGTCGAGATCCGAGGGAGCGACATTCTATGCAAGACCTTTGATGATGCTACGCCTGAGGGAATCTGCGGTTCCGGCATGGTTAGCCTGCTGTATGAGCTCTACAAGGCGGGGATTATCGACAAGAGTGGGGCGTTAAAACCTGCGGGAAAACAGGTGATTGACTTAGACGGGGAGAAAGCTTTCGCCATTGCCTGCACATGTGAAGACTTTCTGTATATCAAGCAGAGCGAGATCCAGAATTTCATGAAATCCAAGGCCGCCATGTTCACCCTGCTCCTCGTGCTGACCCGGTCCGTCGGCATAGCGTTCAGGGACATCGCGAGCGTCTATGTTTCGGGCGCGCTCGGCACGGGCATCAATGCCGAGAAGGCGGTCGGCATCGGCATGCTTCCCGCGTGGCCCCCGGAAATCGTAAGGCCCCTTGGAAACTCATCGCTCACGGGTGCACGAATGCTGCTTGCCAATGGCGACCTCGCGAGCGCGGCGAGCGAGATCGTTGCCAGGATTACCTATAAGCACATGAACGACGATCCCGAGTTCATGAAGGAGTACCTTGGTGCCGTATTCATACCGCACACCAATCCCGAGCTGTTACGGACGGAGTGATGTGCTCGTCATGATTTTTCTGTGATCCGTCTGAGGCGCGTTGTGGAAAAAAGTTTTTTTTTCACAAGTAGTGACAACCACACGAAGTTGAGAAGGAGTGTAACACTAATGTCCTGATCCACCTGAGAAATATTGGATCGGCATTTCAGCTCTCGTATCAATTTGCTTTGCAGAGGATCAGTATTTCCGGATGACAGTGATACTTAGGTAACGAATGTCCTCGGGAAGCGCTCCAGCCGTTTATTGCACCGCAGATCTGATGACAATTTCCCTTTTATTCCAAATATATATACTGTGCTGGGGGAGCAATTCATTCAACAGTCACGCTTTTCGCAAGATTACGCGGCTGATCAACATCGCAGCCCCTCTGGACGCCGGCATGGTACGCGAGCAGTTGGAGCGGAATGACGTTGACGAAGGGCGTGAACAGCGGATGCGTTGATGGGACCTCGATAATGTCATCAGCCTTGCCTTTCAGCGCTTCGGGAGAATCACTTACCGCAATTACCCGACCCCCCCGGGCCTTTACTTCTTCGATATTGGAAAAGACTTTTTCAAAGAGATCGTTGGAGGGGGCCAGAACAACGACTGGCAAATCCTTGTCGATTAGCGCGATCGGCCCGTGTTTCATCTCTCCAGCCGGGTAACCCTCGGCATGGATATATGATATTTCCTTCAATTTCAAGGCCCCTTCGAGGGCGATGGGATAGTTGATCCCCCGTGCGAGATAGAGAAAATCCTTCGCCTGAATAAGGGTTCTGGCAAGTGCTTTGATCTCGGCGTCTTTATTCAATATCTTTTCTATCAAGCAGGGAATCCCGCTGAGCTGTGACTTTACTGCATCGGCTTCTTTCTCGGTCAGACAGCGCCGTCCGATCGCCACTCCGAAGGCAAGAAGGAAGAGAGCGGCCAGTTGGGATGTAAACGTCTTCGTGGAGGCTACGCCGATCTCCGGACCGGAGCGAGTGTAAAGGACAGAATCAGCCTCTCTCGTGGAAGTGCTTCCCACAACATTGCAGATGGTGAGGGTCCGCGCACCCATGCGTTTTGCTTCGCGCTGAGCCGCAAGGGTATCTGCGGTTTCACCTGATTGCGTGATGGCGACAAAGAGCGTGCCGTGCTCAACAATCGGGTTCCGGTACCGGAATTCCGAAGCGATCTCGACGTTTACCGGGATCCGAGCAATGCTCTCGATGACGTACTTGCCTATCAGCGCTGCATGGTAAGATGTGCCGCAAGACACGATGTGCAGCTTCCGTATGTCTGCTCTCCTCTGAGTATAAACGCCAAGGTCCATGATGAAATGCAGCGGATCATTGATCCTCTCGCCGATGGTATTTCTTATAGCCTCTGGCTGTTCGTAGATCTCCTTATGCATGAAGTGCTCATGACCGCACTTTTCAGCCATGGCAGGCGTCCAGCCGATCTCTACCGTCTTGTCCTTGCATGATATGACCGCGTTTGATTCAAGATGACGAAGGTCAATGTTGTCGCGCGTGAGAGTACACATATGACCGTCTTCCATGAATATGAACTTCCGTGTGTAGGGAAGGATCGCGGGGATATCCGAGGCGAAGTAAAATGCCTCGCTGCCAATTCCGAGAACAAGCGGGCTCCCTTTCCTTAGGGCGAAGAGCGTGTTCGGGCAGCTATCGCTTATGATCCCGAGGGCATAGGTCCCCCGTAACTGCGCGACGGCCACACGGATCGCGTCGCCGATGGCAACACCCTGACGAAGATATTTTGATATCAGCTGCGGCACGACTTCGGTATCGGTCTCTGAGTGAAACCGGTGGCCCTCGTTTTCCAAATGCGATCTTAGCTCGCGATAATTCTCAATAATCCCGTTGTGAACCACAGCAATACCTTCTACCCGATGCGGATGAGCGTTCACGGAAGACGGCGCACCATGCGTGGCCCACCGTGTATGCCCAAGCCCGACCTGTATGGCCGGTGCGGGGTCAGGGAGGATGCTCTGAAGATCTCTGAGCTTGCCTTTTGTTTTATATACTTCTAAACCTCTCCCGTTCTGGAACGCCACCCCCGCCGAGTCATATCCGCGGTATTCAAGCCTCTTTAGTCCTTCCACAAGCATCTGAAGAGAACCGTTTTTACCGACATATCCAACGATCCCGCACATAGGACACAGCCTCCAATGTCTAACTTAAACGCTGAAAATATTATTGTAATCCTGATAATCTCTGAAGATTATTTTTAAATGCTTTGGGCTACGCTGGTTGTTTCGCCATGAAACTCACGTTAAATGAAAGAGCATATCCCCTTATTGTGCATCAGAGCAAGGAAGTGGATGGTGAAGAAAACATTGAATCTAAAACTCAGGGACTTTAAAAAAAATGTGCAGATCTTTCTTTATAAAGACCGCATGTATTCCCGTGACCGCCTCAGCAGATGAAGTTTTATAGTCCAGAACTGATCTGGCGATCACCGGCATCAAGGATTTGCCGCCGGAGAGCGCGAGAGGCTAATCCTGGCTATGCCAGATGTAACTTTCTTGCTCACAGGGGGAAACGAATACCTTGGCTGTCCTTTCTCCTTTGCAATCCTAGAAATGCACAAGAAACTTTTTTACGCGAATATTTTCCCCATATTATCTAATGTACCGTTCACTCCCCGGTGCGGTAAGGATCCCGCCAACCACTGATTTCACCGGCCCTGGCCGACAGCCACGCCATTATGACAGCGTAACAATCATTGAAGGTGTTAACATTGCTCCGGAGCCCGTTTTACCGTGCAATGGCAGTTCCTGTAGTCATTGTCTGATCGTTCGGTAAATCCGAAGCCGTCCCGAATGCCTCAGATGCATTTTCTATCCGGACCAGAGCAGGGAGCGAAGATCCCCTGATGTTCGCAAGTCTGACGCTGAGCGACGTGATTTTCCCGGGAGAGGATCCGGTGCGGTCAAAGGCAAGCGTTGCAATTACTCCACTGCCTTTCACCGGCGTAAGGCGTACGACAGCCATCCGTACCGTGCCTGGCACCTTTGGGTTTATCGCCGTCATGGCCCCCGCAATGAGCGGACCCTCAGTGACGCGGGGATTGGCGAGCGTGGCGGTATCGTACACTACAATGATATCAAGTGCAGCTGCATCCTCGATCCCGATACCTTGGAGGAGAAAGACCCCTTCTCTGGCTTTGGTTATCGTCACTATAGACGTTGCGAAGGCCGGCGAAGGCCGGTACAGCGACAGAAGCAGCACAACGGCAACGCTGATACTTATAGATGTGATAGCCCTTATTCTCATGGTGAAGACTTCTTAATTGATGGCCGCCGTGACCGTCATGGATAATTGACCGGTTAGATCTACAGTCGTGGGCTGTGGATTTTTGTTGAGACCGCTAGCTTTAAAAGTAAGCTGCTGGAAATCGGCTGCAGTTGGATAATAGCCTGCAGCAATGTTGCAGTTCACTTTGCAGAATTCTCCAGGACCGTTAAATCCATTTCCTTGCGGGCTCACGAATACTATGTGCACCTTGCCAGTGGCTGGTGAAAAGGAGCCGGTGTTATAGGTCCCGGGTGCGGCACCATTGGCCGTTCCAACCACGACGCTGGCATCTGTCTGCGGCGGTGTTGTGCTCTTGACCGTTACTCCCGCGGGGAGGGTAATCGTCACGTCATATCCGGCGATGACGGTAGATGCGGGAATCGAGCCGGTAACCGCGGTCGAAAGTGTGAGGACCGCCGTGGTAGGCTGTACCGGCGGCGCGCTGCTGCTTCCACCTCCGCCACCTCCGCCACAGGCTGTAAGAGTAGTCAGTGCAAGAGCGAATATCAGCAAGCTCGATAGGGCTTTCTTTTTCATGTATTTAATCCTCCTGAAATATTTATACGTGCCGTGTAACCACTGACGCATGTAAGCGTTATAAGCCTGACCATACCATGAGACCCTGCCATCATGAACGACTTTTTACCAGCTTGGTAGTCCTGCCGCCTTTCTCAGGATTGCCACGACATCATCTATATCGATCTTCCCATCCGGTTGACGCTGGCCATCTATCAGAGGGGCCACGTCTCCATGGGCAAGATCGGAGGCCGTAGGGGTATCTATTCCGGCAGCGATCCGAAGAGCCATGAGGGCATCGGTTACATCAACTTGAGTCCCCGAACCATCGAGCTTACCATCGGCTATCAGTACGGTAACTGGAAGAGCCGCTGAACTCGATGGTGCGAAGTTCGTGTTCCCACCATATTGCGCAGTTATGTTATGAGGTCCAACTGACAATGCCGAGGTACCGTACGTTGCCGTGCCGCTTGACAAGGTGCCCGTGCCAAGGGTCGTTGCACCGTCCATGAACGTCACCGTCCCTGTTGACGCGGACGGGGTCACCGTTGCCGTGAAGGTGACCGACTCTCCATAGGCCAGCGGGTCGAAAGTTGACGCGATGGTCGTTGACGATGATGTAGTGTTCACGGTCTGGGTGATGGCGGGTGACGTTGTCGTCGCAAAGTTTGTGTCACCACTGTAGGCCACCGTGATCGAGTGCGCGCCCCCGACCAGGGCGGACGTGGTGTAAGCGGCCTTGCCGCCGGACAAAGTGACAGTGCCAAGGGCCGATGCGCCATCATTGAACGTCACCGAACCGGTCGGCGTACCCCCGCTGCTTGTGACAGTAGCCGTGAAGGTGACCGATCCTCCGAATATCGACGGGTTAGAATTGGCGGTCACTAGCGCAGACGTCGGTATCTGATTTACGGCCTCATTGACGCCAGACAGCGTTGTCGATGAGGCGAAGTTCGCATCACCGCCGTAAACCGCCGTGATCGAGTGTGACCCTAAACCAAGAGCGGACGTGGAATAGGTGGCTATCCCGCTGCCGTTAAGCGTTCCCGTGCCAAGGGTCGTTGTTCCCTCCTTGAACGTCACCGAACCAGTTGGAATGCCGGATGTCCCGCTTGCAACAGTGGCCGTAAATGTCACGGAAGCGCCTAATATCGATGGATTTGCAGACGAGATGACGCTTGTTGTTGTCGACGCCGGCGTCACCGTCAGCGTGCCATTCACAAATTTAAAGCTGTAGTTGGTTGACGAAAGACTGCCGACAACCGCATTTATGGGATAGGTGCCCACTGAACTCGCCGTTGTTGCCGTGGTGGACAGTGATGGGGTGCCGGTAAGCACTGTCTGCGGATCCCCATTCACAAACCCGGTGTAACTTGCCGTGAACACCGGGTTAGCAGTGTTATAGGTCTTGCTCGCGTTGTTCGCCGTCACCGTGAGTACTGCCTGATTCACGATCAAATTGCCGGTACCCGAACTTGCCGCGAAGTTGCCCTGTGCGGAATATGATGCGCTTAGGACGTGACTGCCAGCACCCGGGCTGTTGAACGTGAAGGTTGTAGATCCATTAACAAGTCCCGGCCCCGTCAATGGCGTGCCGTCGAGACTCAGTGACACGCTGCCTGTCGGCGTCCCTGACCCTGAGCTTACGGTCACTGTCACGCTGGCTTGTGCGCCATACGTGGCTGTAGCAGGCTGGGTGATCGTCGTTGTGGTCGCTGACCCACCGACGGTCAACTGGCCGGTTGCTGAGCTTGCCGCGAAGTTGCCGTCCGCCAAATACGATGCAGATAAGCTATGGGTACCAAGAGACGGGTTGGTAATTGTGAATGTGTATTGTCCGGTGCCCGTTATTGATCCCGGCATCGGTGTTGTTGCGCCGTCCACATACAAGTAGACGTTGCCCGTGGGGCTGAGAGTCCCCGAACTCACCTTAACGGTCACACTACCGTTTGCGCCATATGCAATCGTAGGCGCGCTGATCGTCGTAGTTGTCGGCGCCGGGTTTACTGTCAATGTGCCGGTAATCGAACTCGCCGCGAAATTGCCCTGCGCAGCATATGATGCGCTTAAGGAATGGCTGCTCACACCCGGGCTGGTGATCGTGAAGGATGCGGAACCGTTGCTCAATGTCAGCGTCGTTGCCGCTCCGCTGTCCACGATTAAGGACACACTACCCGTAACAGCGGGGGAACCAGAGGAGCTCACGGCAACAGTCACGACGCCGTTTGCGTTGTACGTTACCGCAGGAGCGCCGATTGACATCGTTGTCGGAGCCTGGTTCACGGTCTGAGTTGTAACAGGTGACGTTGACGCTACAAAGTTTGTGTCACCACCGTAGGCCGCCGTGATCGAATGTGTTCCCGCATTAAGGGAGGTCGTGGCGTAGGTGGCCGTGCCGCCGGACACAGTGCCTGTGCCAAGGACTGTTGATCCATCCTTGAACGTCACCGAACCGGTCGGCGCGCCTCCGCTGCTTGTGACAGTGGCCGTGAAGGTGACCGAACCGCCATAAACCGACGGATTGGGAGTGACTGTGAGAGCCGTCGATGTAGAAGCCTGGTTTACGGTCTGCGTGACGGCAGGTGATGTTGACGTTGAGAAGTTTGTGTCACCACCGTAGACCGCCGTGATCGAGTGCGACCCCAAACCAAGTGTGGTCGTGGCATATGTGGCCATGCCGCCGGACACAGGGCCTGTGCCAAGGA
>Ga0187778_10003199_pt1 | contig 11056 bp, 6 predicted proteins | sample 1015_Q2_SP5_20_M_FD_132418 | JGI IMG/M metagenome (GOLD analysis project Ga0187778, IMG submission 132418) | Tropical peat soil microbial communities from peatlands in Department of Meta, Colombia - 1015_Q2_SP5_20_MG | ecosystem: Environmental > Terrestrial > Soil > Wetlands > Peat | place...
ATGCTCCACCTTGCGCTGGTCCAGAACCTGCTGACGGCCGTCGGCGCGGCCCCGCGCCTCGCTCGCCCGAACTTCCCGATGCCAGCGTACAGCTACCCAGCCGGCGTCCGGATCGAGCTGGTGCCCTTTGGCGAAGCCGCGCTCCGCCACTTCGCCTTCCTCGAGCGGCCGGAGGGGATGGACGTCGAGGACGCCGAGGGGTTCGCGGCGATCGAGCGAGCTGTTGCCCTGCCCCATGATGGGCCGGACCAGATCGTCCCGCAGCTGCAGGAGTTCGACACGATCGGCCAGCTCTACCGGTCCATCCAGGCCGGCCTGGAGCACCTCGACGAGCGGCTCGGCACGGAGCGCCTGTTCATCGGACCGCCTAACGCCCAGGCGACCGAGGAGCACTTCCGGTGGCCGGAGCTTGTCGCCGTGACCGATCTCGCATCGGCGAGGCAGGCGATCGACACGATCGTCGAGCAGGGCGAGGGGGCCCGCGGCGAGTGGCGCGAGGCCCACTTCGGGCGCCTGCTCGGCATCCTCGACGAGTACCTGGAACTCAAGCGGGCGGATCCGGGTTTCGAACCCGCCCGGCCGGTCGTGGCGGCCAACGTCCGCCCACAGCCCACGGGCATCGTGGTGCCGCTCATCACGGACGCGGGAACGACGCGCGCCATGGACCTCCTCAACGTCGCCTACGAGGTCTTGCTCCAGCTCCTGTCGCGGTACTTCGCCCACACGGACGAGTCGCCGGAGCAGCTCCAGGTCCTGGCCGACGTGTCGGTCGGGCTGATGTACACGGTGATCAAGCCGCTCGGCACCGTCGTCACGACGCTGCCTGTCGACCCTGCCCTGCCGGGCGTCACCGCGGGCCCGGGATTCGAGCTCTTCTACCAGGTGGACTATCTGCTGCCGCACCAGGCGGCGGCCTGGGTCCTGATGGAGGAGCGCCTCCGGGACGCGGCGTCGTTCGCCCGTCGCTGCGGCGAGCTGTGCACCCCCGCGCTCATGGAACCGCTCGCCAAGGTGGCTCGATCGCTCGAGAAGTACGCCGACCAGCTGCTGGCCGCGAGCTGAGGCATGACGCCCAGGAACGCCGCACTGCGGCCGCTCCGGCCGCGCGACCCAGTCCCGCGACATCGGTTCGAGCACGCAAGGCATACTCCGCAACATGCTGGGCGACCCGACGTCCGTTGAACAAGGCGCGTCGCTGAGGGTGGTCGGCGGCGGGGCGCTCGACCCACTCGTCGGGCCCCAGTGCTCGCTCGCGGTCCAGTTGCGGCGCGCGACCGGCGCGGTCATCGGCCGGGGCGCGGAGCTTGAGGCGATCTCCCGGGAGCTGAGCGAGGCCTCGGGCCGACTTGCCGCCGTGACCCTCGAGGGCGAGCCGGGCATCGGCAAGACCCGCCTCCTGCTCGCCGCCGCCGAGCTTGCAGCGGCAAGCGGTTTCAGCTGCGTCGCGATCACGGCCGACGAGGAGATCCGTGGCCCGTTCCTCGTCGCACGCAGCCTGTTCGCATCGCCGGCGATCCACGACCTGGCCCGGGGCACGCCGGCCGAACTCGCGGTCAGGCGCGTCGTCGAGGCCATCTCGGGCCGTGACGAGCCCGGGCTCGAATCCCTGTCGCCCGACGCCAAGCTCCTGCGTGCCTTCGATCTGGCGGGTGTGGCGATCTCGGAGCTCGCCGGGATCCGGCCCCTCGCCCTGCTGATCGACGACGTCCAGTGGGCCGATGACGACACCCTGCGCCTGCTGCGGTATGTCGTCAGGAGCGACGCCGATCGGCCGATCTTCCTGTTCCTGACGATCCGCCCGGTCGAGTTCGCGACGGTCACGGAGGCGGTGAACTTCGTCGCCGACATGGAGCGGATGGGTCTTGTCCGACGATTGCGACCGGGACGGTTCAGCTCGGTCGAGACGGCTGAGCTCCTGAAGAGGGTCCTCGGGGGGACGGTCGAGCCCGCCACGGCGCTGGCGGTGCACGCGCAGTCCGAGGGCGTGCCGTTCATCGTGGAGGAGCTGGCCAGGACCCACCGCGAGGCCGGTACGCTCCAGCAGTTCGACGGGGACTGGCGACTCAACCGCAACGCGGCCCAGCTCGTGCCATCGGCCGTCCGCACGCTCATCGATCGTCGCGCCGCGCGACTCCCGGCCCCGACGCGCACGGCGCTCGGGGACGCCGCGATCCTGGGCCGCAGCTTCAGCCTGCGCGACCTCAGGGCGGTCCGGGCTCGGATCGGCGAGGGCGAGGGCGACCTCGTCCCGACTGCGGACGCGGTCGCCACAGCACCCGCCGACGCCGATCCGTTGGCCGATCATCTCGGGCCGGCCGTCCAGGCCGGCCTCCTGCTGACGCAGGCTCCCGGCGAGCCCTCGGACTATACGTTCACCCACGAGCAGGTCCGCGAGTTCGCTGCGAACGCCCTCTCGGCGGCCCGCCGTCGCCAGGTCCACGCGGCGATCGTCGATCTGCTCACGGAGGGCGGCCCCCCCGACCCGGCCGCGCTGCCGATGCTCGCCCGGCACGCACTCGCCGCAGGCGACACGGAGAGAGCTGCCCGTTTCTCGATCGAGGCGGCGGGAGCGGCGCTCGACTCGAACGCCCCGGAGGAGGCCCTGCGGCTCGTTGAGCAGGCCCTCCCGGTCGTTTCGGCACCAGGCGATCGGCGTGTCCTCCTCGCGACCCGCGACGATGCGTTCGCCGCGCTCCGCCAGACAGGCGAGCGGCTCGAGGGCTTGACTGAGCTCGCCTCACTGGCTGAGGCGATGCGTGACCCGGCGATCGAGCTGGACGTGCAGCTGCGGCGCGCGTCAGCACTCCGGATGGGCCACGACGAGGAGGCCGCGGTGGAACTCGCGCGCCGCGTCCAGGCCCGCGCCGCCGAACGAGGCGATGCCGCGCTGGAACTGCGGGCGGTCCTCGAGCTCGGGCAGGCACTCCTCCGGAGCCCGCTCGGCGAGTCGTTCGGTGGCGCCGCCGTCGAGATCGATCTTGACGCGGCCGAGGCGGCGTATCGACGCGCCATCGTGCTCGCCGAGGAGCTCCATGACGACCGTAGCCTGGCCGCGGCACTGCGCGAGATCGGGACGATCGACTTCGCAAGGGGCCGCGGGTGGTTCGCGGCACAGGTCCGAGCCGGCCAGGCGAACGAGCTGCTCGCCGTTGTGGCGTCGGGCGCCAGCATCGAGGAGATGATCCTGGCGACGCCGGTCGGCCCGCTCTTCGTGGAGCTGACCCAGGTCCTTGATCGTGCCCTCGCCATCTTCGAGCGGCTCGGCGACCGCACCGGCGTCATGTCGACGGTGATCGCGATGGCCTACGCGCAGTACGGGACGGTCATGCACTTCACGTCCTCGGCTCGCCACCTCGAAGAGATCCGACGCGTCACGAATCGCCTCTCCGAGGTCGTCACCGAGAGCGAGCGGGCACGCCTCGACCTGCAGATGCTGTTCGGTGTCCACGTGTGGGCGAGGGCCAAAGTGGTCCCCGACTCGGCGCTGTCGCGCGGCGCCGAGGCCCACCGCGCAGCGAAGCTGCAGGGCAACCGGGCGATCGAGTTCCTCGCCGCCGGCGGGATGGTGCTGTGCATGCTCGAGCTCGGCGACGCCGATGAGGCCGAGCGATGGCTCGGCCTCGCGGCCGCCGCGGCGTCCCTGGCGCCCTCACGGAGCCGCTCGATCCAGCTCGAGACCTGGCGGGGCATGGTTCGAGCGGGCGCGGGCGACGCCGATGGGATGCGCGAGCATCTGGAGAAGGCCGTCACGATCGCGACGGAGAGTGGTCGAGCGTCGGCGCGATGCGACGCACTAGCTCGCCTCGCCATCGAGGCGGCGCGGCTGGTGACCGTGGGCGCGCGTGACAACGCTCCGGAACCGGCTCTCATGGAGCTCGTCGAGCGATCCGCTACGCAGGTGAAAGCGCTCCTGCCGCTCCTGCCGGGCCACGCACCATGGGGCGCCCAGGCGGACGCCGCCCTGTCGGCGGTGGCACTGGCTCGCGGCGACGCCGTGACCGCGGTCTTGGCTGCGGGCGCTGCCTTCGAGGCGCTCCAGGCCGGCCTTCACGAGGACGTCAGCCTGGAGATCGTGATCCCGGCAGCACGGGCCGTGCTTGCCGCCGGGCCGCCCGAGATGCAGGGCTTCGTCCGTGGCTTCCTCCAGCAGACGCTGTCGCGGATCGCGCAGAGCTCCACGGACGAGAAGGTCCGCGTCGCGTGGCTCAACGGGCCGGTCGGGCGCGACCTTGTCGAGCTGGTGAACCCCATGGAGCCCTTAGCCGCAGGCGTCGCCGCGACGGGTCCCGCCGGCCTGGACGTCGCACCCAGCCTGGATGCGGCCGATCGCCGCCTTCTCCAGCTCCTGACGGAGGGCAGGACCAACGCCGAGATCGGGGCCGACCTCGAGCTCGACGAGGCCGACGTCGCCCAGCGGCTCGCGCGTCTACAGGCGCAGCTGGGTGCCTCGAGCCGCGCCGAGGCGACCTCGCTGGCCTTCCGCGGGCTTGCCGCGGTCGGGGGCCGCTGATGGCCGTCCGCGCGCGCGTCGATCGTCACAAGTGCGTCGGCGCGGGCAACTGCATCACCCTCGCCCCGACGGCCTTCGACTGGCTCCGTGGCGACTATGGCAAGAGCGATGTCGTCGGACCCGACAGCGTCGACGAGGAGGTCCTGCGCACCGCTGCATTCGCGTGCCCCACGGCCGCGATCATCCTCGAGGACGTCACGGAGCTCCTGCCCTGGCAGCTGCGGGGCAAGAGCGGTCCCTCGCGACGGGTGTTGAAGACCTTCATGTTCACCGACATCGTTGGCTCGACGAACCTCGTCGAGGCGCTCGGCGACGAGGCGTGGGAGACGATGCTCGGCTGGCACAACAAGGCGCTTCGCGAGGTGTTCACGGCACACGGTGGCGAGGAGATCTCGACGACCGGTGACGGCTTCTTCGTCAGTTTCGACTCGCCGGAGCTCGCGGTGGCGGCCGCAGTCGCGATCCAGCGGCGGCTGGCGGAGCATCGCGCGACGCAGGGCTTCGCGCCCCAGGTCCGGATCGGGCTGCATGCCTCCGATGCGACCCGGGTGGGTGCTGACTTCCACGGAAAGGGCGTCCACGAAGCGGCCCGCATCGCGGCACTTGGTGGGGCTGGTGACATCGTCGCCAGCGTCGCCACGGTCGGCGACGCCCACCGGACGTCCGATCGCCGCAGCGCGACCCTGAAGGGCTTGTCCGGGCCGATCGACGTCGTGAACGTGGAGTGGCGCTGACCGCTGCTCGAGCGCGTCCGTCAGCCGGCTCGACCGGCCTCAGCTCCAGAAGTCGTGTGTGGCTTCAGCGTCGCCGATGAACTGCCACACCTCCACCACCCGTCCGTCGCGGATGTGGAAGTGGTGGATCTGCCGATCGTCCAGGGCCCGGCCGTTTCGCTCGCCCTGCGAACGCACCACGGCGGCCGCACCCTCGCCGTTGGCGAGGACCTCGAGCGGGGTCACCCGGAAGGTGCCGTTCGTGAGGGCCATGGATCGGCCGAAGAAGGCGAGCACGGCGTCCCAGCCACGGTGATCCCCCGACAGGATGCCGAGCCGCTGCACGTGCCAGACGATGTCGGGGCTGAAGGTCTGGTTGAGGGTCGCCATGTCGCCCGTGGCGAAGGCGTGATACCCCTGCGCGAGGAGTCGCGCGTTCTCGGCCGCTGCAGCCGTGCCGGTCCCACTCGGGTCGTCGATCATCGTCGCCATCATGCACCTCCGCTGCCCGCATCCTCGTCGGGACTCGGTCGAGCATGACTGGCGGGCACACGGCGGGGTATCGACTGTTCAGTGGATTTCCGGACCTCGCCCCACCAGGTCGTGCGCCATGGCGAACATCGCGGCGCCGGCGCGGGTCGTGACGCCCGCCTTCTCGTAGAGGTGGACGACGTGGGTGTGGACGGTCGATGGGGCCACCACCAGCATCGAGGCGACCGCCTTCTCGGTGCGGCCCTCGACGAGGAGGCGCAGCACCTGAACCTCGCGATCGGTCAGTCCGGCCGGCCAGTCGGCCGTCGGACGGGGAGCGCGGACGCCGCCGGCGTCGAGCACGGCGCCGACCGCGTCCCGGTCGAGCGGCAGCCCCCGCATCGTCGCCGCGGCCGCAGCCGCTGACACGGCCGGCCGGTGTGGTCGCGCGCTGGTGAGCGCCTGGAAGACGTCGGCGGCCGCGAGGATGCGGGCGGGCAGGTCCAGCATCGCCGCCGGCACCGCGCGGTGATAGCCCGACCCGTCGAGTCGCTCGTGGTGTGACCCGGCGAGGCGCGCCAGGTCGGCCAGCGCCGGGGCGACCGCGAGGATGCGCTCGGTCCGATACGGGTGCAACCGGATCCGTTCCCACTCCATGCGTGACGGCGGGTCACGCCGCTCCCACGTCCCGGTGGCGACCCCGACCCGCCCGAGGTCGTGCAGGTGTCCCGCCCGTCGCAGGCGCGTGGCACCTTCGTCGGTGACACCGAGGGCGCGGCCCGCCGCTTCGGCGAGGTGTGCGACTCCCTGGGAGTGGCCGGCCAGGAAGGGCGCCTTGAGGTCCACCGCCTCCCCGAAGGTCTCGGCCACCTCGTCAAGGCGATCGGCCTCGATGAAGCGGGGCGGGTCTGGCTCGGCCGCCACGACCGCCGTCCACGGGTCGTCAGGCTCGGTGAGGTCGAGCAGGTCGCGCGTGCGCCGCTGGAAGGCCGCGGCGATCGCGGGATCCAGGGCCCGGCCAGACCACCGCCCTATCGCCGCCCGAGCGAGGTCCGGGCCCCCTTCGCTGGCGAAGATGACGCCCACGTACGCGACGGTCGCCACCCGCGACGCGACGGCGATCGCGTCGCCGGACAGACCTCGGGGCGAGCCCTGACCATCCCAGCGCTCGAACATCTCGCGCAGCCCGCGTTCCACGGCGGCGTCGAGTGCGCACCGGCGGGCCATCAGCGCCCCGACTTCGCAGTCGGCGGCCGCGGCGGCGCGGACGGTCGCCTGCGCGCGCGGCAGGGTCGTCAGCAAGAGGCGCGCACGGGCGAGTGGCGGCCGACCCCGGGTCAGCGACGTGACGAAGGCGATGCCTTCCCGGGGGCGAGCCGCGTCGACCAGATCCCCACCGCGCCGGACGGCGATGTCGTCGCCACCGAACGTCAGGGCGTATTCGTGGGACGTCCCCGTGCAGCCGACAAAGCGCAGCAGCGCGGTCCAGTAGGCGGCGGCCAGGTCGCCCCCTTTGAGACCCACCTCACGGCCGAGCTCCGTGGCGAGAAGGCAGGCCCGCATCGCCTCGCCGTCAGGCCGTCCGCGAGCCAGATCGCTCGCGAGGGAGAGCGCGGCGAGCACCTCAACGAGCCGAAACGGCCGCTCGTTCGCGCGCGCTGGCTGGCGACGCGAGCCCGTCGGTTCGGCGTCCGCGTCGCCCCGGTCGGCTCGGCCGTCGCCCACGATCGTTCCGGATCACCCGAGCTCGACGATCCGGCCGCCCACGCGGCCGGCGTCTGGGTATTCCTCGTAGTGCTCCAGGCCGACGTCGGACAGGCCGAGGGCATTCGCGGCAGCGTCGGTCAGGAAGAGGTACGGGCGGTTGCCGAGGCGCGTGCGAACCGTGTTCTTGAGGAGGCGGTGGGCGACCGTGACCGCAGGACCCAGCAGGTCGCTGCCGGACCCGACCGCCTGCCGCACGGCCTGGCCCCGATGCAGGACCACCTTGAGATCGAGATGGGCGACCGCGGGGCAGGCCGTGCAGATGTGGTCGTTCGCCGGGAGCGCTCGTGTGCGGGCGTCCGTGAACGCCTCGTAGATCGTGGCCACCTTCTCCAGGACGCGGTCACCCCTACCGTCGAGACTGGCCGCGGGCGCGGCGGCAAAGACGGCATCACCCTCCAGCTTGACGAGCGCGAAATCGGGCGCCGCGCCCTCGATCACGGCATCGAGCAGGGCCCCGAGCACTGAGTACGCGGCCGGGATGCCGGCGCTGAAATCGACGCCGTGCTCGAGCTCCACACCGGCCATGAAGCCCGTGTAGCCGGAGATGTCGGCGAGCAGGAGATAGCGCTCGCCGGCCGGCGCATCTCGGTCTGAGTCCGCCTCGGATCGCTCCACTCGCTCCACCGCTCCTGTCTGCCGTCGCCAAGGGGTACCGCGTCATGGTAGTGGCGACGCGTTCCGACCCCATCCCGCCGACCGCTCGTGCGAGCTGTCGGCCTCCAGCATCGAGCTGGTGCTGGCCGGCATCGACGTGGTGCTCGGCCGCTCCCGCGGGCCGCCGGCGCGTGTGGCGTCCGCCGCCCGAGCCGACGTTCAGACCTGACGTGGACGGGACGCGCCGAGGAGCAGCAGCGGCAGGACGGCTCGCGCCAGCGCGTCGGGGTCCGTGTCGTCGCCGGCCAGCAGCGCCCGACGCACGCTGCGGGCCACGATGGCCACCGCTGCATCCACGAGGTCGGCCGGGGAGATGAGCAGCTCACGGCCCTGCAGCCACATGCCGCGCTCCACGAACCCGGCCAGTCGCGCCCGGAAGCGTGCGTCGGCCGCACGGAACGGCGCGGACGTCGCGGGTTCGCGGACGGCGTGGACCTCCAGCTCCGTCTGCACGAGCGACAGCGCGCGATCCTCCGGCACGGACGCCAGGATGCGGTCGACGACGCCCGTCAGGTCGAGCGAGCCATCAGGGCCGGCGGACGTCGGGCCCGTGCCCTGGACCAGCGCCAGGTTGGCGTCCAGATGGGCCAGCAGGCGGGCATGCTCACGCTCGATCAACGCCTCCACCACGTCCGCCTTGTCGACGAAGTTCGAGTAGAACGCGCCGCGGGTGAAGCCCGCCCGCTCGCAGATCTCCTCCACCGTGCCCCCGATGACACCCCGCTCCGCGAACACGTCACGGGCGGCATCGAGGACGCGCTCCCGGGTCGCGTCCCGACGCGCCGACCGCCTCGCCTCGCCCGGACTGGTCACATCCCGCCTCCTTCCGATACGGCTTCGTATCGAGTACGATAGCGTATCCGATACATCTGTGTATCCGAACCGCGGGGACCGATCCGTCCGACGACCGGCCCAGGGAGGCAGACGATGTTCGAGAGCCTGGGGTCGCTCACCTACCGGTTCCGCTACGTGGTCGTCGCCGCCTGGGTCATCGCCGCGGTCGTGGCGGCCCGATTCGCGCCGTCCATCGCCTCGCAGGGGACGGCCGACCAGGCCGCGTTCCTGCCACCGACCGCGCCGTCCGCCGTGGCCCAGTCGTCGCTGGAGCGATCGTTCCCGGGCTCCACCTCCACGAGCTCGGTGACCATCACCTTCTCGCGCGACACCGGCCTCACGGACGCCGATCGAGCGTACCTGGATGCCTTCGGGGCGTGGACACGCAGCGCGGACGCGCCACAGGACGTCCGCGCCGCGGTCACGAGCGTGGACACCGCGCGGACGCGCCCGGAGCTCGCCTCCATGCTCCAGAGCGCGGACGGACAGCTCGAGCTGCTCAACGCCAACCTGGACATCAGCTCGGCCGGTGACCAGGCCACGGCCGTCGTGGCCGCCCTCCGCGCCCACGCCGCCGGCGCCCCGGCGGGCCTTGCGGTCCACGTCACGGGCACGGCCGGCATCACCAACGACTACCTGCAGGCGATCAAGTCGGGCACCGACAGCACGACGCGGGTGACGATCATCCTGGTGCTGGTCATCCTGCTCCTCATCTACCGGGCGCCGCTGGCGGCGCTCGTGCCGCTCGCCACGATCGGCGGCGCGTTCCTCGTGTCACGCGGCCTGCTCGGCGTCCTGGCCGCGGCCGGCTGGCAGATCTCGTCGCTCCTGGACACGTTCGTGGTGGTCCTCGTCTTCGGCGTGGGGACGGACTACACGATCTTCCTGATCTCGCGCTATCGCGAGGAGGTCGGCCAGGGCCGCTGGCACGACGCGTCGCGGCGGACGGTGCGCCGCATCGGCGCCGTCATCAGCGCGAGCGCGGCCACGGTCATGGTCGGGCTTGGGGCGATGGCCTTCGGCGACTTCGGGATGATCCGCAGCACCGGCCCGGCCCTCGCCGTGGCCATCTTCGTCACGCTGGTCGCGGGCCTCACGCTCGCGCCGGCCCTCCTGGGCGTCTTCGGCCACTACGTGTTCTGGCCCCGCCACGAGCAGACGGGGGCGGAGGCCGAGCCGGAGGGCCTCTTCGCGCACCTGGCCGCCGTCGTGACCCGGCATCCGGGGCTGGTCGCCGCGGCACTCGTGATCGGGCTGGCTGTCCCGGCCTTCTACCTGCCCCAGATGAAGACGAATTTCGACACGCTGGCCGAACTGCCCACGACCTCCGATGCCCGCCAGGGCTACGACATCGTGGCGGCCCACCTGGGCAAGGGCAGGCTGGTGCAGTCGACGGCCCTGATCGATGCTGGGGCGCAGGGCGACATCCTGTCACCCGCCTCGCTGGCACGGCTGCGCGACACCGTGGCCACCGTGTCCGCCACGTCGGGCGTGGCCTCGGTCACGAGCCTGGTCACGCCGAAGGGCGACGGCGCGGTGCCCGACGGGTTCAAGCCGTCGGCGACGCTCGCGTCGATGGCCGATTCGTTCGCCTCCGGGAGCGGCGGGGCGAGCGGCTCGGCGTCCTCGAGCGCGAGCGTGCTCGACCCCAAGGTCTCCAGCGGGCTCTCCGATGCGCTCGACTACCTGGATGCGCTGGGTTTGGCCTTCCCCGACGTGGCCGGGCGGGCGCAGTTCCGCGCCGCGACCGCGGCCATCACCAGCGCCCAGTCCATCGTGGCCCAGGCGCGGGCCCAGAGCGTCGTCGCCACCCAGCTGCGGAACCTGGCGTCCGCCGTCGTCTCGCCGACCACCTTCGCCGCCTCCGCCGGCACCGGCACCGGCGCCGGCGCCGGGGCCGACACCGCGCTCCTGGCCAACTACCTGGCCGAGCTCGCCGCCGCCTACCCGGAGGTCCGCGGCCTCCCGGCCTTCGCCGACGCGACGGCCGCCGCGGCGAGCCTCCAGCGTCAGCCCGGCGCAGCTGCGGCGGTGGCCGCGGCCGACGCGCTGGACACGCTCGCCATCCACTTCGACGCGCAGCCCGGGGCGAGCCTCGCGGCGACGA
>Ga0187778_10003202_pt1 | contig 11052 bp, 6 predicted proteins | sample 1015_Q2_SP5_20_M_FD_132418 | JGI IMG/M metagenome (GOLD analysis project Ga0187778, IMG submission 132418) | Tropical peat soil microbial communities from peatlands in Department of Meta, Colombia - 1015_Q2_SP5_20_MG | ecosystem: Environmental > Terrestrial > Soil > Wetlands > Peat | place...
CACGGTTTCTCCCGGCTGCAAGCCGACGAGGTTACCGATGTGCTTGCCTTTGCCGGCGGCGCTGACGTCGGGAATTTCATAGACCTTCAGCCAGTACACCCGTCCGGTATTGGTAAAGATGAGAATGTAGGCGTGGGTGGAGGCGATGAACAGATGCTCGACGAAATCCTCGTCGCGCGTCTTCATGCCGGTGCGGCCGGTGCCGCCGCGGCGCTGCATGCGGTAGGTGGAGATCGGAGTGCGCTTGAGATAGCCGCCGTGGCTGACCGTGACCGCGACTTGCTCGTCGGCGATCAGGTCTTCGAGCTGAATCTCGGCGGCTTCGTCTTCAATGCGGGTGCGACGCTCGTCACCGTAGAGCTTTTTGATTTCTTCCAGTTCTTTGACAATGACGCCACGCAGCTTCTTCTCTGATCCGAGAATCGACTCGAACTCGGCAATGTTTTCACGGGTCGAATTCAATTCCTTAGTAATTTCATCGATCGACAACCTGGTCAGTCGATGCAACTGCAGTTCGAGGATGGCGTCCGCCTGGATAGCGGTGAACGGCTTGTCGGCATCGACCTTAGGCGCGCGGCCGGTGGTGTTGATGTCGATTTTCTTGCCCGCGAAATAAAGAACGAGGTTGTCCCGCGCTTCGGCGCGATTGGCGCTACCGCGGATGATTGTGATGACGTTATCGAGGTGATCGAGAGCCTTGATATAGCCCTCGAGAACGTGCTCGCGCTCTTTGGCTTTGTTGAGCAGGAATGCGGTGCGGCGGCGGACGACATCGACGCGGTGATCGATGAAGTGCTGGATCGCCTTGATCAGGCCCATTTCTTTGGGCTGTCCGTTGACCACGGCGAGCAGGATCATGCTGAAGCTTTCCTGCATCTGCGTGTGCTTGAAAAGCTGGTTAAGGACGAGTTGTGCCTCGCCGCCCCGCTTCAGTTCGATGACAATGCGCATGCCATCGCGGTCGCTCTCGTCGCGCACGTCGGAAACATCGTCGACGGTTTTGTTATTTACCAGTTCGGCGATACGCCGGATCAGCACGGCCTTATTCACCTGATAGGGAATCTCGGTCACGATGACGGCCTGGCGCTCTTTGGTAATGTTTTCTATCGCCGCTTTCGCGCGCATCATGAAGCGCCCGCGCCCGGTTTTATAGGCTTCGAGGATTCCGCTCTTGCCATGAATGATCCCAGCGGTCGGAAAATCCGGCCCATGGACGACTTTGAGGATCTCGGGCAACGTCGTTTGAGGAGCATTGATCAGCGTGATCGCGGCATCCACGATCTCCGTCAGATTGTGCGGCGGAATGTTGGTCGCCATGCCGACAGCGATGCCACCAGAACCATTGATCAATAGATTGGGAATCCGAGTTGGAAGAACGACGGGTTCGCTGGTCTGCTCGTCGAAGTTCGGAACAAAATCGACCGCATCTTTATCGATGTCGGCGAGCATCTCTTCGGCGATGCGGGTCATGCGGCACTCGGTGTATCGGTAAGCTGCGGGCGGATCGCCATCGACTGAACCAAAATTTCCCTGACCGTCGATAAGCGGATAACGCATGCTCCACGGCTGGGCAAGACGCACGAGAGCGTCATACACGGCGCTATCGCCGTGGGGGTGGTACTTCTTCAGCAGCTCACCAACGACGCCGGCGCATTTGCTGTACTTGCGATTGTGCAGCAAGTTCATGTCATGCATGGCGTAAAGAATGCGGCGATGCACCGGCTTCAATCCGTCGCGCACATCGGGCAGGGCGCGGCCAATGATCACCGACATGGAATAGTCGAGATACGACCGCCGCATCTCCTCTTCAATGTTGACGGGCTGAATGTTGGCGGCGCCGGGGACACCGGAGCCGTCTCCTCCGCCGGGCGGAGTCAGGGGAAGCTGGGGGTTTTGTTCATCTGCCATATGTAAAACGCTCGCTCATCTACGTGCCGCTCGCAAATCTCTCGTAAGTTATTGTTGCAGATAGACTTACATATCTATGATGATGCCATAATTATACCATAACGGGAGCCTTTTCGGGCTGGCGGAAAGGCTGAGGACTCCGCCAAGGTACTCCAATGATCGGCGCGCCTGAACCTAAGATTTGCGGCAGTGAAACGAATTCCCTCGCTCGACGGCCTACGCGCGGTTTCAATTTCGCTGGTCATCCTGGGACATTGGGTTACAAAGCATCACCAATTGACGTTTCTTGGGGTGTACGCCAATGTTGGGGTCCGTGTCTTTTTCGTGATCTCAGGCTACTTGATCACGACATTGCTGTTGAGCGAGCAGCAGAAAATAGGCAGCATTAGTCTGCGCGATTTTTACATGCGTCGGGCCTTCCGCATTCTGCCTGCAGCCTTTGCGTTCATCATCCCGGTCATCCTTCTCCGGTGGGGCGAGATGCGCTGGTACGACGTGGCGGCGGCCATGCTGTACCTGGTGAACTTTGATTTTGCCTGCCCGTGGTTCGTCGGACATTTATGGTCGCTTAGTGTCGAAGAGCAGTTTTATCTGCTATGGCCGGCACTACTGCAGAAATGCTTTCGGCACAGAGTGAAGGTGCTGGTTGCGGTTGTGATGGTCGCTCCCGTCTACAGCGCTCTCTGTTATCGATTGAAAGTGCCCGGCGGCGGATACGGAACTTTTCCGGCCGTGGCCGATAACCTGGCGATGGGTTGTCTGCTGGCTATATTCGCACCGCATATTCGGAAAATTGGGCGTAGGCTGGCTTGGCTAATGGTCTTTGCCATCGTACTGATTCCTCACTTTCCCGCAAACACGCCGCTGCGCACACTTTTCATGCTGTTTGTTCTTTGGCCGCTTATGCACTTGTCGATCGCTGGAGTTGTGCTGCACGTCGTGCAAAGTCCCTATGTGATCCTGAATCTTGGACCGGTAGTTTTTCTGGGCAAGATCAGCTACAGCCTCTATCTGTGGCAGCAGCTGTTCTTTTATCGGCCAGAGTCGTTTCCGATCTATGTGGCCTTGCCACTCTCACTAGGTTTCGCCTGTCTCTCGTATTTTCTGGTGGAGCAGCCTATGTTGAAGCTGCGGGACACTCAGCGGCGGGTGCGTGAAGCAAGACTTAGTCTCGCGACTGCGGGTGATTAAATCGCGGGTCAGGGCCGTGTCACAACTTCGTGCGGGCCGGAAGGAAGAACGAACTTCACGCCGCTCTCGGAGTTTGCGCGCAGAGTTGCTGGAATATCGAGCGTCGACAGTTGCACGGTCTTGGTCCAAAAGCCATCCCGCCAATAATCGCCGCGTGCATAGAGATTGCCATCGGCAATAACATAATCCGATACATTTTCGTGATGGCCATCACGGAAGATTAATACTGCCGGCGGAAGCTCGCCAAGCGAAGTCCGCTGCTGAGAATAACGTTGAATGTTGGCTCGCGACGAACTGGATGGCGCTTCAGAATAGTCCAGCGAAGAAACCCTCCCGGACTCATGCTCAACGCCGAGGCGAACATATCTGTCGCCCTGCCATTCAATCATCAACGGCTCAGATTTAGGCTCAGCAGGCGCAGCAAGAGCGGGAGGCTGAATAATTACGACCGGCGAAACGGGAGGTGCATAGGCGGGTGGCGGCGCGTAATCAGAGTAAAAGAAAGGATCACCGAGCCAAACCGGATTTCTGGCGCCGAATCCACGGCCAGAATGGCCAGCGAACGCTGCGCCGTTGCGGAATCCGCCGAAGCTCACGCCGCCTCGAGTCTGCGCTGCAGCGGTAAAAGTTGCGAAAACGCAAGCGATAATCAGCCATCTGCGCATGGGTCAGGAACCCGCAGGCACTTGAAAGTCTATACCGCGATCGCCGTTCTGTTTAGTGGTGGCATCCAGATCCAGTTCCGAGAGAGGGATCTTGTGGCGGCGGCCTTGCGTCAGATCGTAAAGGGTGTTTCCAACAATGGCGTAATTCTCCACTTCGAGCTGATGACCATCCTTGAAGACCAGTACGGTCGGAGGCTGATCGGTCGCGGGTGCCGCTTCAGGCTCTGCAGCCGGCGCGGCAGAAGGCGATTCGGGCGGCACACGCTCTGCGTAATCCGACCGCGGCGGCGGTGCTGGCCTTCCCGAACCGCGCCGATCGAAAATTGTTGGTCCGCCGTTGTATTGATCCGTTGAGGGATCATCTGCAGCCTGGTCGCCGGAATCGTAATAGCCATAGGGTATCGCGTAGTAGGCCCCGCCCCAGGGAATGAAGCCATCCGGCCGGTGGTGATGATGGTTGGTCTGGGGCAGGAATGGATTCACGCCAAATGTCGGCCGGCTGTTGGGGAAGGCCGGATTGAATCCTGGCGTGTAACCTAACGGGCCGAGTGAAGTCACACTCGGGGGAGTACCATTGATCGCGCGCCCGCCGAAGCCCAGCGAAGTCACCGAAGGCGGAGCAGCATTGATCTGGGCCGCTGCGACCGAGACCATTGCGAACACGCCTATGATTGCGCTGAAAAGCGCAAGGGTAGCGTGATTCCGGCGTTTCACACCACCATCATACGCCAGTTTCTGGACCATGGCCCGCCTCCGCTCGGTACTGGTGCAGTTTGGCAAAGGATGCGAGCCATATGCGCGTTTGTTCTGTCGCAAAGAGCGCCCTTCGGCGCGCTTCGCTTGCTCAGGGCGGGCTACAAGCGGTTCGCGCGGCTCGCCCAGATTCCCTCGACTTCGCTCGGGACAGGCTCTTCGCTGCGCAACAGAGGCTTGCTCGGAATGACAACAAAACTGCACCACACTTTCAACTTCTACTTAGTTAGAACGTCTGTGGTTAGCCAAGGTTGCGCGAAATTCGCTAGCGCCTGGAGAGATTTTCGCCGCGGCGTCAACCGCGTCCGACTCGGGCCAACCCGGTAAGGTTGAGCAGGATATTTGCGCTCAGCAATCCCCAGACAGAAGCCATCACCAGCCCACGCTGGCTTGTCTCCAGCAGATCCGCGATAACCCCCGATACGAAGACGAATAGGAATGGAATCGCTGCAAGACCAAAGGCAGTTTCTGCGCCGTGTGGGGTGGCGGAGGCTATCATCAGAAAAAAAACCGCGACCAACAATGGCGCGCTGTTGCCGAAATAACGGGCCCGCCGCCAGGCTATATACGCGGCCATGGTTAGAGGCAGCGCGATGAGCAGCGCTGGACCGCTCTGAGCAAGGTTAAAAAAAACGTGCTGGAAGCCCGCTCTCGTTCGCAAAGCTTGCGAACTGAATTCGATGAAATGGGCGTGACGAATTCCTTGCCAGAAGGTGCGCACGTCAAAAGCGTAAGAAGCAAACAGCAACAGCAGCGCGATTATTACCGCTGAGCTCCAGATTGCAAGAGCAGCAAGCCGCCTGCTCGAAGCAACGTACAACATGAATGCCAGGGTGAGTGGAAGCAGCACCAGCAGGGGAAAATAGCATCCTATTGCCACCGCGAGCGATAATCCCAGCAACAAAATGCGGCGCCAGTTCCAGAGCACAACTTCGCGCGGAGCATACAAGGTGTGCGCCACGGCAATGGCAGTGAAAATCGCCCCAAATGTGCCCCAGGCCTCTCCGATTGCGGGCTGGGTCAACCAAAGCGTACTGCTCCGGAGAACGATGGGAGAAAAACAGTACAAAGTCAGGGCAATGTAGCCGCCGGCGTTACCGTAGAGTCTGCGCGCGACATACCACAGTGAAGCTCCGAGCAACAGACCGATGGTGATGTACGGAAGCCGCGCGAGCCAGCTCCAATATCGCACTGAGCTTACCGTCGATGAGCCCGAGGAGACGGCAAAGGGCGCAGAAGCGATGAGATACCACAAGGGTGAGTGGTCTGGATCGAAGCCATAGTTTTCTTCAAGCTTGGGCGCAGGGAGACTGGATGCTTCCAGCCGTTCCGGGGTGGGCGTGCCGGCAACCGGTCCTCCACGCCATTGCCGTAAGCCTTCCTGCACCCGAAAGAGTTCGGATGCATCAACATCCAGCGGCGCAGTGCCCCGGAATAGAAGCCAAAAGCACTGTAGGAGAAAAACCAGCAGCAGACAGCCCGCCAGGAACTGCGGATGTCCAAAACGTTCGCGCGTGAAAAATTTGCCCATGCGGGATGCGCGAGTGTTTTACCATTTTCATGACCGGCATGGAAACTACAATGCCCGACCCCCAGGGAAATGCCAAACCGGAGACGAGTGCCAGCGCTTCGGAGTTGAGTCCGCCGGTAGCACCGACACTTATTGCCACCCCCGTGCCGCCCCGGGGAATATCGGCTGTCTTTGTCGGCAGCGAGGGGCTGCGCCCGGGGTGGGGCATATTCCTTTACCTCGGGATGGGAGTCATTCTTTTTTTCATTCTTTCGAACCTGGTGCGCCTGATTCCCTCGCGCGGCGCGGGTTTCCTGTGGCAGCAAATGTTTGTTCAGACTGTGCTGGTGACCAGCTGCCTTGTTCCTGCGTTCGTAATGGCGAGAATCGAAAAGCGGCCGTTTTGCGTCTACGCACTGCCGATCCGGCAGGCCCGCGTAAGGTTCTTTTGCATCGGTCTGTTGTGGGGGATCCTGGCGCTTTCGGCACTGATGCTCCTGCTGCGTGGCGTCGGTGTGTTCTCATACGGAAGCGTCAGCCTTCATGGATTACGCATTTGGAAGTTTGCCGCTTTCTGGGGCGTTTTCTTTTTTCTGGTGGGAATCTTCGAGGAGTTCACCTTTCGCGGCTACACGCAGTTCACGCTATCTCAAGCCATCGGATTCTGGCCTGCTGCGTATGTCTGGTCCATAGTCTTCGGATCACTGCACCTCATTGGCAATGTTGGCGAGACCTGGTTAGGGTCGTTGTGCGCGGCGCTGATCGGCTTGTTTTTCTGCTTCACGCTGCGGCGAACCGGAACCCTATGGTTCGCGGTCGGCATGCACGCCTCCTGGGATTGGGGAGAAAGCTACTTTTACTCGGTTCCCGACAGCGGGGGAACCGTGCCAGGCCATTTGCTGAACTCATCGTTTCACGGATCGCGCTGGCTCACTGGCGGCTCAGTTGGGCCAGAAGGCAGCGTGCTGGCGTTTGTGGTGATCGCGGCAGCCTGGGTGGTGTTTGACCGGATGTATCCCGGATTGCGAGTCGCCGGGCGGACGGAAGAGTCCGCCCCCAACCATACCGGAACTGTCTACCACGAATAATGGACCGTGTAGGTGACGATCTGCTCGCTATCGGGCGCTACGTTGATCGGGAACTCGGCGGTTTGCGCATCCGTTTTGCGTGAAGACTGCGACTGCTCGATCAGCTTCCAATTGGTCCAACGATACAGGTGCTCCACAACACGCACGTCTACGGGTTCCTTCTTGTGATTGCGCACTTTGATTTCGAAGGACTCTTCCATCCAGTTGTTTCTTGAATCGACGTGGAAGTTGGTGCGCTTGCGTTCGCCGACCACGTCGAAGGCGTTACCGGTATAAACGCGGATCGTCTCGTCCTTCGGAGTATGGTCTATCGTGTTCTCGCCGACGAACTCCAGATATCCATCGGTATCGCGGCGGTAGAATCGCAGCTTGCCTTTGGGTAGCGGGACGCCGAGGTGATTGGTGTCGGCGTTCTTGAACTCTTCCATGACCCAGACTTTCGGGTTCGATGCGGTCCCATAATTTGGTTCATTGCGGAGTTGTTCGCGGTTGTAGTAGCCGTATTGGTCGAGCTTGGCGCCGTCGTACACGTAGATTCGCTGTGCGTGAATGCTGGTGGCGCGAACGAACTCCACTTGTTTGGTCTCTTCGTCATGCAGCGTGGTTGGGCGCTGGAGCGTGTAAAGGTGAAATTCGTCGAACGATTTCTCTTGCACGACCGGAGCCATGGCATCTGCGGCCATGGCTTTGGCTTCAGCGGCGTAGATGGCGCCACCAACGCCTGGTGGCTGGATTTTGTTCACATCTCCTGCCAGCAGCTTGATGCGCGCGTTCTCGAAGGTTTTGCCGCTTTGATTGGACATTGTGATCCAGCCGATCATATCGAGCACATCGAACTTAGTATTTGATTTGTCGGAAACGACGAGGTTGTAATCCGCGTGCCAGTTCATGCCGCCGCTGACGTAGGAGACTTCGGCATCGAATGCGCCCGGCTCGTTCGTCTCGACCAGCCAGTGCAGCGTGGGTTTCAGGATGGAATCGGCGGTGAGCGCGGGAAACAGCGGCTGGCCGGGCAATCCGAAGCGCAAGACGCCATCCACTTCGATCAGAGGCTGCATGTAGCTGGTTTGCGGATAGCCGTTCTGATTATTCACACTGGGAACATAGCCGCTGCGCACAATCTTTCCCTTGACGATCACTGGTTTTTCGCCACCCTGCACCAGAAAATCGATGGTTTTGCCTTCGTAGAAAGACAACAGCAGCTCTTGTGAAATCGGATCGTTGCGGTAATTTTGCTCGAGAATCTGCAGCGCGCGGCCATTGGGGTCGCGCAGGATCACTGAATCCGGCTCGAGGTGTGCGGCAATTCCTGCGTATGAGACCGGATTGACGCCGGCCTTCAACTCCATGGGGAAGCGCTCGCGGGCCACAAAGAAATTGCCGTTGTAAATGGTCAGCGCCGGCTGGCTGTCGCTTGCTTTTCCTTCCGAAACGGCCAAGCTGCAGAAACAGCACAGAACTAGTATCAGTTTCTTCATTGCAAATTCTCCTTGTTGCGCCGAAGGAGGAGAGTTCCGGCCTGTTCAGAGAACGAGAGTAGCTCAGGAACTTGCGGGAAAGCGTTTACCACAGAGGACACAGAGGAGCACAGAGGTAATCGGGGGTAACCCGTTCCTTGCTGTAAGGGGGACCTTGGGCGGACGAGGGGATCCGCCCAACAGGAGTGGCCTAAATGTCCAGGTTTTTCACATCGAGCGCGTTGTCCTCGATGAACTTGCGGCGGGCTTCTACGTCTTCCCCCATAAGAGTGGTGAAGATGGTTTCGCACTCGGCGATATCTTCGAGTTTCACGGAGAGTAAAGTGCGACGCTCCGGATCCATGGTGGTTTCCCAGAGCTGTGGCGCGGTCATCTCGCCCAAACCCTTATAGCGCTGCACGTCGTAACCTTTACGGCCTTCAGCGAGCACGTAGTCGCGGAGATCGCGCGGCGTGGTCTTCTCGGCGATTTCCGGTTCTGACTTCTTCTTGGCGGCTTTAGCCGAAGATTCTGTTTTCTTCTCGGCCAAATCCTCGGCCATCGCGTCTTCGGCAGCTTCTCGCAAGTCGTCCACTCCAAGGGTCCCGCCCTGCCTGCCTCTTGGGAGGGTCTCGACTATAAAAGGTGGCTCCATGTACGGCTCGATCTGTTTGAATTTCGAGAGCAGTTGCCGATATTCCGGGGTCGAGGCCAATTCCCAGTTGATGAGATGCTCGGCGCCCTGGGAATTCACGTAACGAACTTCCCACAACGTGTGCTCCTCGTCGAAGCGCATCTCGACTTCTTTGAACTGGCGCTCTTTCTGAAGTTTCTTCAGTTCTTTTTCGAGCTTCTCGATTTTCTTGGGCGGCGTTTTCTTGTCGCCCTCAAAATCGGTGCGTTTGGACAGATCCAGCTTGGGCAGCAGGTCGGTCACTTTTTCATCGCGCACGCGCTTGACTACTTTTTCGTAGAGTTTTAAATATTCATCCAGAACGGTGATGAACTTGGCCAGGGCTGGGCCTTCAAGCTTGGCCGCACCTTCGCCATAGCGCACAATCAAACCTTCGGAGGCGCGTTTCACCATGACCTTGACGTATTCTTTTTCGTCTTTGATGTACTGCAGCGATTTGCCCTTCTTGATCGAGAACAGCGGGGGCTGTGCGATAAAGACGTTGCCGCGCTTGATCAGTTCCTGCATGTGGCGAAAGAAGAATGTCAGGAGCAGCGTACGAATGTGGCTGCCGTCGACGTCGGCGTCGGTCATCAGAATGATTTTGCCGTAACGCAATTTGCTGGCGTCGAAGTCCTCTTTGGAGATGCCGGTGCCCAGCGCCGTGATCATGGCGCGAATTTCTTCGTGACCGAGCATCTTGTCATAACGGGCTTTCTCGACGTTGAGAATCTTTCCCTTGAGGGGAAGAATCGCCTGGAAGCGCCGATCGCGCCCTTGTTTTGCAGTTCCGCCTGCAGATTCGCCTTCGACCAGGAATAGCTCGCAGCGCTCCGGTTCACGCTCAGAACAATCGGCCAGCTTGCCCGGCAAGCCTCCGCCATCGAGAGCGCCTTTGCGCCGCGTAAGGTCACGGGCCTTGCGGGCGGCTTCGCGGGCGCGCGCTGCATCCAGCGCCTTGTTGATAATCTTGCGGGCGACGGGTGGGTTCTGTTCCAGGAACGATCCCAGGCGTTCGTTGACGAACGCCTGCACCGTTCCGGCGATATCGGAATTCAGTTTGCCCTTGGTCTGACCTTCGAACTGCGGCTGCGGCAACTTGACGCTGATCACGGCAACCAGGCCTTCGCGCACATCGTCGCCGGTCAGATTTTCTTTTACGTCCTTGAACAGGCCCATCTGCTGGCCGGCGTAGTTGATGGTGCGAGTGAGCGAGGTGCGGAAGCCCGAAAGATGCGATCCGCCATCAACCGTGTTGATGTTGTTGGCGAAACTGAAAACTGTTTCGGAATATCCGTCGTTGTATTGCAGCCCGATTTCCATATTGACGCCATCACGCTCGGCTTCCATGTAGATCGGCTTATCGTGCAGCACAGATTTGCCGCGATTGAGATGCTTGATAAATTCCGCAATGCCGCCGTTGTACTTAAATTCGGCTTTCTTCGGCCCACCCGTTTTGGGATCAGTTGTTCGCTCGTCCTCCAGCGTGATGAGTAGTCCCTTGTTGAGGAATGCCAACTCGCGCAGACGCTGCGCCAAAGTGTCGAAGTTATATTCCGTGACGGTTAAGATTTCTTTGTCGGGTAGAAAGTGAACCTTGGTTCCGGTCTTCACTTTGGCGGCACCGGTTTTTTTCAGTTTGCTAGTGGGTTCGCCCTTTGAGTAGGTCTGCTCCCAGGTAAAACCGTCACGCCAGATTTCGAGCTCCAACTCTTCACTCAGCGCGTTCACACAAGAGACGCCAACGCCGTGCAGACCGCCGGAGACCTTGTAGGAAGAGGTATCGAACTTCCCGCCGGCATGCAGC
>Ga0187778_10003203_pt1 | contig 11051 bp, 4 predicted proteins | sample 1015_Q2_SP5_20_M_FD_132418 | JGI IMG/M metagenome (GOLD analysis project Ga0187778, IMG submission 132418) | Tropical peat soil microbial communities from peatlands in Department of Meta, Colombia - 1015_Q2_SP5_20_MG | ecosystem: Environmental > Terrestrial > Soil > Wetlands > Peat | place...
ACGCCATCCAGAGTGACATTACTCTGATCGCTGCGCGCTCCATTTACGGCACCGTTCCTTGTGTCTTGATCCTGATCGGCGATGCGGTTACCCGTGTAGGCGACTCCGGCTTGCAGGCTGAGCAAGTCAGGGACGTTGCGCCCTTCCAGAGGAATCTGGCGGACTTGTTTCTCCTCGAAGGAGTTGCCGATCGAAGCGTCAACTAAATCCAGAACCGGCGCCTCGGATGTCACCGTAACTACTTCCGCCATTCCGCCAACGGTTAACCCGACATTGACCGTGGCAGGCGTGTTCACCAGTAATGCGAGATCTTTCTCCTCATGTCTGGCAAATCCGGATGCGGTTACGACGAGAGTGTAAGTTCCGGGAGGAATTAGAAGAAATTGATAGTCTCCCTGCGAGCCGGTTTTTGTACTGCGTTGCTGCTTGGATTCGGCATTGGCCAGGACAACCTCGGCCCCGACGATTACTTTCCCGTGCGGGTCAGTTACGGTGCCGCGAACCGAGGTGCTGGCCTGTGCCCAGGCCAACCGGTTGGCCAATGAAGCCGTAAGCAGGACGGTTAACATGCAGAGAAAGCTGAGACGCCGCAATTCTCTGAATTTCATGGGACACCCTCCCGATTTGCGTTTGACCTTCAGACGCAATCTGCGCAGCTGCCACTTATGACTACGCCAAATCAACAAAATGAAACCGGGAACAAGTTGCGATTAGAACAGGGTGAAGATGATGCGGGATTCTCGCGCCAATTTAAGTAACTGTCAACCTGAATCTGTTTATGGGTGAGCAGCGAAAATAAACTGGTTGAAGCGCAGACCATCCTCTTCAAGGAATCGCCAGCCCATTCCTCCTATGACTGGCACAATGATCCTACCCCTCAATACGTCATCACATTGGCCGGTGTGCTCGAATTTACAACTGTAGGCGGCGAGACATTCACGATCCATCCCGGTGATGTCTTGGTGGCTGAGGATCATACCGGCTCAGGCCACAAGTGGCGATTGATCAATGATGAGCCGTGGAAGCGGGCGTACGTCATCTTCAAAGAAGGCGCGAATACCCAGTTCATTCCGGACGCAGCGTGAACCCGCGATTTAAGGAGTTATGGCAACCTTTGCGCTGCGGACCAACGGGATGCGCCCGGCCGTCGCTTTATTTCTATACGCGTTTTGCAGGCGCGGTTGCGCGAGGAGCAGACGCGCACTCACAGCTGCACGTAGGCGCGAGCTGGCGATTCCGTAGATCACGACGGCAGAGCGGACCGCCCTGCTTGGTACGAAACACCAGAGCGTTTCTCAATCGGCTACAGCAGAAATATTAATGTGCCGACGCTGGGGGCGCACTCCCTGGGCTCTTTTGTTTGGTAAACGTCTGCAGCAAGCCCTCCAGAAACGAGAAAAATACATCCACGGCATATCCGACCAGGAATGCGATGGCGAGAGGAGAAATGGACGCGCCTTGCGTAATCGTAAAGTTGAATAGGCCCACGACGGATCCGCCAATGCCGGCAATCAGGAAACGGGCCCAATTAGCCTTGGACGATGACACAAAGGTTAGCGTTTTTAGCTCTTCTTCAAAGCTGCGCAACAGATAAGCGCACGTACCCAAAAGCGCATACAAGATCGGAAGCAGACATGCGGTAAACGCGCCATAGTAAACCGAAACCAGATCAATAATGTCCTGGGCGAAGGACCGAACGTCCTGATACGTGCTCGTCAGCTTATCCAGAGTCGCCGGCATGTTCGGCAGTCCAACTTCAAGTTGAAACATTGATTTGAGCTTGGTTTGGTTATCGGCGTTTTTCCGCAGCTTTTCTTCGGATTGAGCCTGGCTCTCGCCGGACTGCTTTTTGGCTAGCTGCGGATTCCATCGAAGCTCCGCAAAGGGATCATGCTCGGCGCGCAATACAAACCAGTTCAGTTGCCTCGCTCGGGCATCGATCGCGCGAATCGTGGAGGCATATGTCTGAAGTTGTGTGATGACGTCCGCTTCATTCAGCCCCTCGGGTAGCGGCTTGTCCGGAGTCCCGCCCTTGGGTGCCGCCGGCGTGCCCAGTTCTGCCCGAAGTTTCACGGCAAGTTCATTCGCAGTAATGATGTCGGTGTGTATGGCACTTGCAATTGAGGAAGAAACGAATCCAAGCAGCGAGAATAGAACAATCGGGACCGCCAGAATGCAAGTCCACATACGCAAAGTTTTAATGTCAGGATTAGTCGTACTGCCGCACGACGCCCTGAGACTATCTGCAGTTACTGGCCTTAACTTTGCGGCGACGGCCGAGAGAGCTGCCAGCAGGCTAGCCGCACCGGGGTCGCTCCAATCGGCATCAACCGCCATCTTGGCATGCAAAATACTAGCTCGGGTCGCCTCGTCAACCTCCGTACCCGTTTCCGCCGCATGAGTGAGCAGCCACATGGCATCGTCAGCAACCCGGGAAAAATCGGCGCAAAGCTGAAGCGACGATGACGTATCGCCTTGGGCAACTTTTCCCAGCTGGGTTTTGATTGAATCAACGCCGCTTGCCGCCGATTTTGGATCAGGAGTGGGAGTGATCGCTGGTTGAGCCATTGCCGTCCCTCCTTACAACGAAGCTCGCTCGTTGTTCACTTCATTCAATTGCCAGAACGCTTCCTTCAAGTAGCCGCAATTCCTCCAGGTCATTCGATTGGACCCCGAATTGGAAAACCCAGAATTGAGAAAAATGCTGTCCCGGATAATTGGATCTGTAACGGGCTACCGGGAGCGTCACTCGAAATATTAAGAGTGGCGTTAAAGCCCCCATACGATGGCGGAGAAAATTGAACTGAGACTGACGCCTGGGCGCCCGGTGCCAATGTCAAGAGCGGTGCCGCAGGACCGGTTGGAATCACCGGAACTATAGGGATCACCGGAATTACGGGACTCACCGGCGTAACCGGTGTCACGGGTGCGACGGGTGCCGGCGTCACCGGAGGTGCTGGCGCGACCGGTGCTACAGGTGTGATGGGCGGAACCGGTAAGATCGGCGAAACGGGAGAAATCAGGGCTCTACCCTCGGCCAGTCCAATCGGTCGAAACGGGATCACCGGTGTCGGCAAGATTGGTCGAACGGGAGTTATCGCAACGACCTGAGAAACGCTGAAGGCCGTCGAAGAACTGCCGACGCCCGTAATGCTGACACCCGTAATATCGACTGGCGCCGTGCCGTTGTTCGTCAACACTATGGTCTGCGGCGCACTTTTCGTATTAACTCCCTGTGTTCCAAAGTTGAGACTGCTCGGTGAAGCGATTAATGACGGGGCAACCCCGGTTCCAGTCAGTGCGACTGTGAAAATTCCGCCAGGTCCTGCATTGATGCTCATTGTGTTGGACCGAGTTCCTTGGACCGAAGGAGTGAACGTAACCGTGATCGTACAACTTGCTCCCGGCGCCAACGTGCCGCCAGTTGTACCGCCGCAGGTGTCAGTTTCTGCGAAATCTCCGGTTGGGGGTGTGATCGTAACGTTAAGTGTGAGGTTGCTGGTTTGGGCCGTATTGTTGGTAAGGGTGATGGTTTGGGCCGCGCTGGTTGTGCCCACCAGTTGATTCCCGAAGGCCAGGCTCGATGTTGACACGCTTGCAGCCGGCTTTGAGCTCAGCCAGAACCACATTTGGAAATCGCTACCCGGCCGTCCGTTGCCGCTGGGCAATTGCAGCCCCGTATGTTGGACGCCCGCACTGTCCGCATAGGGCGAACCCACTGCAGTCCCGTCTAGCAGTACGCTCGGGTTTCCTGCCGCCCAAATCGAGCTGCCTTTCAAGGTCAGAGAGGCCAGGAATGGCGCAAGCGGGGGCGGGGTGGCAGTAGAGAGCTGGCCAGCAACCGTGGATATCTGGTTGGCCAATGCTGTGAGCGATGCATTGGTCGGCGTGACTTGAATGGTGGTCTGCGTGCTATTAAGGCTGACCTCCGCCGGCAGAACAAGAGGATTGAATCCGAGAACTGATGCTCCACTCATCGAAGGCACGCTGACAGTCATCAAGCACGTAGCTTGCGCACCCAGCGAAGGCTGCGTCGTCGAAGCTGTGCTATTCGGCTGAGTAACAGTCGCAGGATCTAACGGCCCATCACATTCCACGTTGAGACCGCTATATAAATCCTGCACGTTGATCTGCCCGTCATTTAGGATTTGACTACCGCTTGGCAGATACACCTTTGTAACGTGCAGGCCCGCATTGGCCAGAGGGGGAAAAATCGGGCGGCAATCCTGAATCTTCCAGGGACTCGCAGCAAAGTTGATGACACCAAGCCGGCAATAGTGATGACGGATGCCAAAGGGCGCCGCCTGCACCAGCGGCTCGATCGAAGCGGTGGCTGTTCTCGCTGCAAATGTCCAATAATCACCCGGATTGAACGATCCGCCCGCTGCGCTCACGCCGAAAGACACTGTAATTCCACCTTCCAAAATGATCGCAGTACCGTCCGATGGAACCTGAATGCCATTGATGCCTGAGGGCCAAACTGTCGCATTGTCGCTCTCGTAAACTGTAGTGCCTTGGTCCCAGCGCCGAATGCGAGGGTGGTAATTCGAGTTCGGATCGTTAAATCGGGACAGGAAAGGTGACGTAACGGCGTCCTGCAGAGTTATGGTCTGGCGCGTTGGATCCACACCGTTAATATCGATTTGATGCAGTTCACCAGCCTGTCCGTTCAACTCGTAATAGTCGTCGATAACTTCGACCCAGTTGCCCGGAGCAAATGAAAGCACCTGGTCTCTTCCTGTGTTCTGCACCGTCAGTTGACTAGTTGCACTGCCCGCAGAACTTGTGGTCGAATTGATTGCGGTCACCCCTGTCTCGACAGACCCGTTATCCCTCGACCACTTGAATGTCGCCGTTCCCGGCGCTCCTCCTTGGTGAATTTCCACTCGATAGAACTGGTTTTCCATCCCTGTATAACCGGTGTTGGGGGCGAGCGCGCATGCACTGGGCGCGCTGGACTGTATTAAGCTATTGCTGAGCCATCCGGCTGAGGGTTGGATTGTCTGTTCCCACGGAGAGGCTGAATCAGCGGTAGCGCAGGTCACGCCTGGGACACTTGTGACGTCGACGAGTTTGACCTGGCACACGACTTTTGTTCGCGTTGCGGTGTCGGGACCGCCTAAAGCAACATCCAGAATCTGTGGATCTTCCACTCCCGTGATCGTCCGTTCCCAGACATCGAGGTAAACAATGCTGACTCCTGTGCCGGACAACTGCGGCGCTGACGGGAAATCAGGCTGCGTAGCATAGGTGATCACGCGCTGCAGTTGCGGATTGGTATTCGGAGTTCCAAAACTGCTGATGTTCGCGTCTATAGTTACACTTCCAGAAGCGGCGTTCACCTCGGTAATTTGTGCCAGCAGCGGTGTTGGCGCGTTGCTTCCCTGCGCCGAGATTTGGACCCATTGTCCAGGTTCGAGCGGCAAGTCATCTACAATGACATTTGCGACTTGCACCTGGGTTCCCGCTGTACCCGTGCCATCTCCGGTGAAATTCTGGATTGGGATGGGAGTCGATTTCAGCTCGCACAAAATCCCATCCACATACATCCGTCCCGGCGATATCGTCAGGTCCCCGAGTCCTGCCAGCTTGCCTTCGGCAAACTGCCAGCTTAATCCGCTGCTTCCATCCCCGACCGGTGCAGATCCGATGCTGGTCGCCCATGCGGGAGCGGCGGTGCCGGAAGTGCCTTCGGTAATCGCCACCTGAATGTTTCCATTGGAATCAACGATCTCCGTCCCCTGCGCAAAGCTAGTATTGGCGGACCACATCAGACTCGGCAATTGGAGCTGCTGGATTTGAAAACCGGCAAGGTCTCTCGGCGCCCCACAAGCGCCCACGACATCCACGGTCTCAGTAGATACACGGTAAGCGGCGATGTCGACCTGCTCATTCCAGTCGGCGTCGAGGTTCACCCGGCCCTGTTGTTGGCGCACGCCGCTGTAATGTTTCTTAGCGTCGAAGGTAAACCGCGAAATGTCGCTGCCCATACAGCTCCTCCCTAGACTCTTTCCAGGATCTCAATAGAGTCATCCACGATCCCGCAGAGGCCGGTCTTAGGTTGCATAGAAAACTCCGAATTCGAGTCCAACCGGCAGATATTCCCTCATCCTCACCAGCAGGTCGGTTTCACGCAGGGGGCTCAGCAAAAAATGAAACGCTCCCATTTCGCCGCCGTCTTGCGCTCCCCTGCGAATCGCATCGTCGGTACCGGGCAAAAGCTTCCCGTAATCCGGATCTCCATAGCGCAAAGACGAGAATAGTGGTTCGGGCGAACCTTGCCCCTCTTCCACGCACTCGAATTGCCTCGGGGTTACGGACCCGCTTGGCAGATAGCTGAACTTCACACAACCTTGCTGCTTGAGGTCCGCCCAGAGCGCCGCTTTCCAGGTGTCTGCGGGAGCTAGCTGGGCGCGCACCATGCTGTCGGAGAGGTTCAACACTTTGGCGTGCAGTTTCCCTATGACAGTGCAACTTTGCAGCGTCAGAGAGCCTCCGGTGCCGGTTCCATCCAACGAAGCGTATGCCGGATTTGTCGGGGCGCTGGCATCCACCATGCTGTCGGAGATTGTCGCCGTTGCTACATCCTGGACGCGTATTCCGCCGCAAATCGATTTCTGAACTACCAGCTGCATGCCTGAGGCTTCGACGACCACCCCAGGTTCGTTGCTGTATTCCGGATCGCCTTCCGCTGTGAGCGACCAACCCGGTACAAGGGTGCAATGCGTCAGCCCGAGATAAATCAACTCATTGCCTGTGCCCGTTACGTGGATCAATGCCGTAGGCAGAGGCGAGCTACTGACGGTTGGGGGATAGGTAATGACCAGTCCATTGATGTCGCACCGGCTGTCCGCGCCGCCGGTCACGGTTATTTCCGCGCCCAGCGCCAAGGTCGGTCGGCATTCATCGGCTGCTCGAATCTCGATTCTTCCATGGGCATTGACATTGACCGTCAGTCCGGACGGCTCTGAGTACGAACCACTGTCGGTAATCTCGACGACACCTTGCCCTGCAAGCGCATTGAGAGCGGCGTGAACGGTTGGATAGGTGTCGGGTACCAGCACAACAAACGGCTCGTCGGGAAGCGCGAAGCTGTCAGCGCGCGGATATTCTCCGCCTCCCATATCGCCGCTAAAACCGTAATAAAAGGATGCTGATACCTGGGGCGTTGCCGCACTCGGCGGTAGCGCAATCCGTCCCAGTTTTGGATCGATGGCTGCAGCATAAGGGCTCCCTTTTGCTGGTAAGTTTGCCCACTCGCCATCGGCACCAGAAAGGTCGCAAACCTGAATCTGGTAAGGGTTTACAAAAGTGCCGTTGAGGTAGAGTCCCAGACTCTTGCTTTCTCCGTAGTACGATGCCGCGGCACCCGATTGAATGTCTTCACACAAGACGCGGCGCGGCAACCGATCCGGCACATTGATCGGCTGTGCGGCTACAGTAATGTTCGCGCCCTGTGTAATGGGGTTATTGAACAGAGGCATGTCCGCGCCCAGCGGGCTGAACCGAAAACATTGGGCGCTGCCTTCAACCGTGTTTGCCGGTGATGGTGAGCAAGGTGACTTCGTCAGACTGTAGGCATTCAGCGTCCAAAGGAGGATTCCGACATTTTGGATGTTGTAGCGCCCCCGTTCCACGGCAATCCGTCGTAAGTCCACGTTATGCGCGGTGGTGTCGAACGCCGTCCCTAAATATTCTCCCGGCTTCCAATCCCGCAAGTCAGGAGTGCCGAGATTGTCCGGGCGAATGTGTTTCATATATTGCGTAGTCGTTAAGAATTTGAAAAACTCCGCGGCATGTGCCCCCCATCCTGTCACGTCCCTGGCCAGCTGCTCTAAAACCAAAATTGTTCCCTTGCGCCGCCGGAAAGCGATCGTGTGGGCTACTTCGGCGCGCGGACTGCCCACGCTCGGCGCGACGCCATTTACTGGTTGATATCCAATGAGGTCTCCAATGTAGGAAATCACCCATGGAGCGCAGGTTTCGATGAACTGGTCGTCGTAAAGTTGATTGAGATCCTGCGCGATGATTTGCAATTGCTCGGAAATCACCATGAGCAGGCTCTCAAGCGGCCCTTGTGGTATTTCTGTTGTAGTGGGCAGGTTTAGAGATTGGGCCAACTGCCGGTCCTTCACTCGATAGAGCGCGGGTAACAGGTTGAACAGTTGTTGGCCGTTGCCGTTCATGACATCGCTCCCAGAATGACCTGAGTCGGATCGACCACCAGGATTTCCGCCGGTTGCGGCAACGCTTGCGCATTTGCGACCGGCACATACGCCGTCAGAAGGTTTGAAGAATCAAGAAACGGACGCTGCAGCACGATCCTTCCCGCGATCCATCGGTTCAGGCGCGAAACTGCGAACTGCGCACCCAGGCTGCCTATGTCGCCCGCTGTGCTCGAATCCCGTCTGGTTAATCCAGTGACATTTACGGCGACCACTCCGGTCACGGCTTGGATAACTGCGGTGATCTCGTCGATTCCAACGGCTTGGCCAAACGTGCGCGCCTGAAATCCGAAAGTGCTGGAAATCGTGTGCAGCACGTCTGCCTGAACTACGGATGGGTCATACCTACTGTCGTACAGGAGGCTCGCCGAAAAACTGAAGAGAGTTTCCACGAAGCTTTGCACAGTCACCGGAATCAGTGGATTTCCGTAATTCCGGAGCGAAGTAGCCAAATTGCTCAAGGTTGGATCACCCGGTTGCAGAGCGACGCCGCCGATCCCCGCCACGGTCAGAAATACCCCTTGCCCCGGACCGCTCGGGATCCAGATCGCATAAGCTTTCGCGATACCAGCAAAGCTCGCGGCATAATTCTGGTAGTCAGTGATCGAGACCGCGCGTCCCAGCGTCAAAACTGTTTGCGGCGCATTGGCACGGATCTGATCCAGCGATTGGGCATCTTGTCCGCCAGTTGCGGCCGAGGGATTGGATGCGCCGCCCACGCCTAACGGCCGGTCGATCAACGTGGTGATACTGCCGGCATTCACATTGCCTGCGGAGCCCAGTCCGATTCGATAATTGGCCCGAACATTGTTTTGTCCGGTTGGCAGTGTCGATCCTTCCACACCGTCACCAAAAAGAACATCTGTCGTTGCGTCAGATTGGTTTAAAGTCGTGAACACCGGTTCAGAAGAGGGTTGGTTGTAAAGTGTAGGTACTTCCTGCCACTGAACGCCGTTCGCCTGGACCTCCAGCGTGCTCTGTCGTCCGCTGGGAGTTGGCGCTTGTACAAAAGTCAAGGGTGACTGTTTCAGCGTGAAATTCTGATTGGGCTTGGAAGCCGATCCACTGCCCATGATTTCATTTACCGTTTGACCGTGCGTTGCCAGGACAACATTCGCATTCACGGTGGTGGCGGTCCGGTCGTAGCAATTGAGCAGGTTCGATTGGAGAGAAATTCGTGTGTGAGAAGGTCCATTGCTGGCGGCAGCAGACGCGCCGGAAGTCTGCGCAGCGACTGGCGTGATGCTGGTCACCGAGTTCACCAGAGCATATTCCTGCGCAATCGGATCACTGGAAGAAGAAGCTACGAGTATGAAGCTGTCGAGAGATGCTTGTACCGTTCCGGTCCTGCCACTGGCATCTTGTACGCTCAAAATGGTGGGCGTGGAAGAGGAACTCCAGTCCGAGACAGTGCCATCTGAGTTAGGCGTTGGCGGGGCCGTCACGGTGAGAACGTCGCCCGGTTTTAAATTCACGGTGGACATTGTTGGATCATCAGGAATGAAAGAGATGGTCGTGGCTAGATCTTCGGCTACAGCAATCTTTTGGCTTTTTCCCGAGACCGCCACAGCTTGAATTCCCGCCAGGTCTGGCCTCAGTCCTTCAAGATCTAAAGCCGTCCCATAAAGCGGATAAGTGAGCGGCTGAGGAGCGACTTGCAATTCGTCGCTCTGCGCCAGAACGGATGTCTGCCGAGTGTTGCCGTAATATTCCTTTAGGTACGTATTCGAATCGACCTTTGCGCGGCTGATTTTCGCGCTGATCGCATATGCCGAGCGCGTTATCGTTGTCACGGATTGGACGAGGTAGAGCTGGACGAAGCCAGCCGGCGATCTCGTGCTCTGCATGCCCGGCTCAATTAGGACCATCCATCCATCAGGTACGATCTTGGGGTACACCGCGTCCAAGTCGATGAGCTGCGTGCCTGGAGAACCGAAGATCCACTCAGGCGCGACACTGGTATCCGAAGGTGACGAAATAACCTTCACGCCTTGCAGGACCTGCAGGTTCGCTTGCGCCAGCATCAGTGGATTGATCGCGTTATACCCAAATAAGGCCGCCCGCTGCCGGAAGGCGTAGAACTTCGGATTCTGTTGCGCAGGCTGAACACTCGTGGGTTTGTAACCCAGCCCTTCACTCCATTCGACGTAGGTACGATTGTTTACGCCATCGGTTTTGACTACGGTCACAACCCTGAGATCCCAATTGTTGCTGTAGGTGTTCTCCAGACGTTCGTCGCCTACGATGAGAATCAAATCGCCAGGCTGTAATTGCGTGGTTGTACCTTCGAGATAGACGCTCATGTCCCCAATCTCAGGAACCCAAGGCTCATCAGTCTGCGCCGGCAGTGCATTCCAATCGGATTTCGCAGGAATGTCAGCCGAAGTTTCGAAGGTCTGAGGCTTCTGTCCTTGAGCTGGAACGCTTTGCACTTGCGTACCGGCGGGAATTGTGATCGCCGGAGTTGAAGGATCGTGGGCCTGGCCGGGTGCAGCCTTCAGCGTGAATGCGAGATACACACTGGCGGATACGCCCGGCGCGGGTTGATAACCGATAAGCCGCGACAGCTCTGTCAGGGACCGCGGTTGCGTGGCCGTACGCAGGTAGCTTTCGTTGGCGAGACGTTCCTGGTAAAACGTCAAAATGTCGAGCACGACGGAAGTCGCGTCGAGAAACGCAATGGTGAAATCGTCATCCGATCGCGTCTTCAGAGCGGCGAGGGCCGGATAATCAGAACTGGACAGCCGCGCCAGCATGGACTCTTTGAAGCTTGCCCAGGTTCCCACCCGATAGGAGAGCGAACTCAGGCCGGGCAGGTTGCTTTTC
>Ga0187778_10003204_pt1 | contig 11042 bp, 8 predicted proteins | sample 1015_Q2_SP5_20_M_FD_132418 | JGI IMG/M metagenome (GOLD analysis project Ga0187778, IMG submission 132418) | Tropical peat soil microbial communities from peatlands in Department of Meta, Colombia - 1015_Q2_SP5_20_MG | ecosystem: Environmental > Terrestrial > Soil > Wetlands > Peat | place...
GCGACACGCGCCGGATCTGCGCGCGAAACCATGCCCCGTCACGCAGGAAGAAATAGAGCATGATCAGCATGAGAACGAGTTCGAAGGCCGCCGCAGACAGACCTGTCACCGCGCCCTGAATCAGATCATTGGCCGCTGCCGCGAGGCGCGATAAGGCAGCTGTGACGAAGTCCGCGAGTCGGCCTTGTGCAAACGCGGGGAGCTGCTTCAGCCATTCGAGCTGAGGCGGAAGACTCTGGCCCCACAGTTGTTGGAACTCGCCCGGCGTCAAACGGGGGATGACCCACTGGTAGAACGACAGCGCCTGGCTGGCGATCGCGGCCAGGATCGCCAGCACCGGGATCAGGATCACAACCGTCACTCCCATCACGATCAGCAGCGCCGACGCCCAGTCTCGACCGCGCAGCCAGGTAGTCAGACGCTGGTGCACCGGCTTGAGCAGAAGGGTCAAGGCCGTGGCCAAACCCAGCGTGATGAAGAAGGGGCGAAACACCAACAGCACCAGCCACAGCACCACGAGCAGCAGGCCGATAAGCGTGAAGAAGACTACGCGCGGGGAGCGCGGCGGCGCATCGGGTGCTGTAGGCCGAACAGGGGCGTTCATGCACACGCTCAGGGGGAGCGCTATAGGCGACCCCTGTCATACTGTCCGATGCCGCCCTGCCCCGTCAAGACGATGTCAATGTCGCGCGCGTCTTCACCGAACCGACGTATACTGCGGCCGCCGCTTCGTCGCTAGCCGCTCTGCGTTTGCGCGCAAGAAGGACACCGATGACTGTCGATCCCAACCCAAAGCATTTGCCATTTTGGCTGCCGCGCCGGGTCCGGGGACGCGGCTACGCATGCCGTCGCGATGGTTGCTAGCGGGGCACCGGGACAGCTTGCGGCTAGCGTCGTGCTAGTCGCACGCAACTTTTGGTGGGCAGGCTCGAGGGTCGCGAGGGCGCTAGGGTATAGCTCGTCACGCGCATCTCGAGTGGTAGGGGGCTGCATGACGAGGCCCGCACGTCGTTTTCAACTTCGTTCAACACTGCATCGGCAGGGGAGGTGAGAAATGATCCATGTCATCGCAACGGTCGAGCTTCATCCCGGCACGCGCCAGCGTTTTCTTGCCGAGTTCGCTCAGGTCGTGCCGAAAGTCCGAGCGGAACTAGGCTGCATCGAATACGGCGCTGCCGTGGATCTGGCAACGGCAATTGCGGTCCAAGTGCCGCTGCGCCCGGACGTGGCAACGATAGTGGAAAAGTGGTCAGGGTTAGAGCAACTCAACGCGCACTTGCTCGCGCCTCACATGAAGGCCTACCGCGAGCGCGTCAAGCCGTTCGTTGTGCGCACCACGCTGCAAGTGCTGGCGCCGGTGGGCACGCCGGAGGCAGGCTGAACCGGCGGCTCACGCACCAGGCAAATCCAACGCCGATGACCTGGGGCGAGGAACACCCTCCTCGCTTGGAGCGAGCGACGCCGGCACCGCCGTTCGCGCGCGCGGCAACACCACCTTTGCCTCGAGGCCGCCTCTTTCGCGGTTGCGAAGCGTGACATCGCCGCCCATGGACTGTGCAAGGTTGCGCGCGATGGACAGACCCAAACCACTGCCGCCGGTGCTGGAGTTGCGCGATGCCTCGACGCGGTAAAACGGCTCGAACACGCGCTCGAGCTCCTGCTGCGGGATACCCGGCCCCCGGTCGCGCACACACACGCTCAGTGCGTCAGGGCTGTCGTCGATCTGCAGCTCCACGTCGCGCCCATAGCGCGTTGCATTGTCCACCAGATTCTGCAGGCAGCGTTTGAGTCCCTCGGGTTTGCCCAAGAAGGAGCCAAGCGGTTGCCCGCGCACGAGCACGGTCTGGCCGAGCTCCTCGGAATCCGCCGCGATAGCTGCGACCAGCGCCTGGACATCTATCGGCCGCAGCGCCTCGCGGTCATCGAGCCCTTTCATGTAGCCCAGCGTGGCGCTCACCATGTCCTCCATCTCGCGCAAGTCACGCACGAACTTGTCGTGCAGCTCAGGCTGCTCGAGCAGCTCTGCGCGCAGCCGCAGGCGCGTGATCGGGGTCTTGAGGTCATGGGACATGGCGGTAAGAATTGCGGTACGCGTGCGTATGTAGCGCGATAGGCGTTCCTGCATCGCGTTGAAGGCGCGCGCCGCGCGTCGCACCTCCTGCGGGCCGCTCTCGCGCAGTGGGGGGCGGTTGATGTCGCGCCCCAGCGCTTCGGCCGCCTGGGCCAGTCGATGCAGTGGTCGCGTGACCCAGCGTACCGCGACAAGCGACAGCAGCGCGAGCACCCCCACCATGATCAGCATGTTTGTGATCAAGCGGCGCGGCCAAATCGGCAGGCGCCGCGGCTCCTGTAGCCGAAAGCCAACCCAGCTTCTGTCGGACAACTGGGCTTGCCCCCTGAACTCGAAGCCTTCCACCGGCTGGGCGCTGCCGGGTTCGGGCGGCAGTTGGGCGGGCGACACTTCCACGACCACTGGCCAGTCGCGGCCGAGAACTTCGATCAGCACATCGTGAAACACCGCGGCACTGGAGCCCGGCTCAAGCGTGGACGGGCCCGGGGGCGATACACCCAAGGTCGTGGCAACGCGGCGCCTGGCGGCGATCTCCGCGAGCTTCTCGCGCCCCGCGCTTGGAAGCTGATCCATCAGCTTCAGCGTGTCGGCGAGGCGGTATGCAGCGCGCGACGCGCTGATGCGGAACACGAACGCTTCGCGGTCAGGAAGCTGGACCCAAAGCGTCACCAACATGGTGAGCGCCATGCCCAGCACGAAGGTGAGCACAAGTCGAGCGAACAACGAATCGGGAAGCAGACTCATGTAGAGATCCAAGTCCCTCTGGACATATTGGAACACACCGCCGCGATGCACAGGATCACTGTGGCTCCACGCTGGCGGCAAGAACGTAGCCCTCGCCGCGCACTGTCTTGATGATCGCGGGTTCGCGCGCGTCGTCGCCCAGCCGCTGACGCAGGCGGCTCACCTGGACGTCAACGCTGCGATCAAAAGGATCGGCCTCGCGCCCAACGGTCAAGTCCATAAGCTGGTCACGCGATAGGACGCGGTTCGGATAACTGAGGAATACGCGCAGCAGCCGAAACTCCGCACCCGAGAGGGTCACCACGACCTGTTGTGGCGACACGAGATTGCGCGCCGCGAGATCCAGCGTCCAGCCGGCGAAACCCAGCGTGCGAGCGCGCTCGGGCAGCAGGTTGTCAGGCACCGAACGGTGCCGACGCAGTACCGATTTGACGCGCGCCAGCAGTTCGCGCGGGTTAAACGGCTTGGGCATGTAGTCATCGGCGCCTAGCTCTAGCCCTATGATGCGCTCGGTATCATCACCCTTGGCGGTGAGCATAATTACGGGCCAGTTCCCCCGCGCCCGCAGATTGCGGCACAGCACGAACCCATCCTCGCCAGGCAGCATCACGTCAAGGATGATGAGATCGACGCGCGCATTGTCCAGTGCGCTCCACATGGCCTTGCCGTCGGCCACGGCGCTAGTCCGGTACCCGTGCTTTTGCAAGTAGTCGCCGAGCAAGTTCCGGATTTCTCGGTCGTCATCGACGACCAGAATGTGGTCTTGGGCAGTCATGGGACGTCTCGGTCCCTTTATACATCGGCCGCCCGGTGGTGTGGAGCCTGCTGGTAATGCGATGTTGCAAGAGCCCGGCCTGTTACATAGCGTTACAAAACAGCTCGTCCTCTATACCACTGGGATGATCCTTCGGCCGGTATCGCGTACACGCGCCCAGGGCGGATGCCGCTGCACTGTAGCCATTCAGACGCGTGCTGAGTGGATACAGCGCAACCTAGGACTGCGCGTTAGTGCTGCGCACCCCGCGCGATGAGCGGCACGGAATATGCACTTCGGGAAAGCGGGTGACTCGACAGCGAGGCTGTGATGCGAAGACTCATGATCGTACTGATTGCGGCGCTGGCGATAGGCGGGTGCGGCCGAAGCTCAGACGCGGCCAAAGCTTCCGGCAAGGCGCGCCTGTTCGACGAACAGCGCGACATTCTGGAAAAGGCGAAGGGCGTCAACGATACCCTTCGGCAAGCCGAGACGGCGCGGCGCGCAGGCGAAGACGACCAAGCCCGCTAGGAGCGACCCTCTCATCGCCGAGCGGCCTTCTGCAACTGCTCGTACTTGGCGGAGGGAACCTAGGGCGCCCGCGCCTCCCTGCGCTGAATCTTGTCGAACTGGAATTCCCCTGGCCCTTTCATGTAGAGGTCCCAACGGCTAGCGGCGCTGCCGTCTCGCTGCAGCAGGCTTCCTTCCACCCGGACGTCACTGTCGGCACCGCTTTGCAAGAACACCTTGTGCACCCTCAAACGGAGGGTACGCTCCGCGCTCGGATACTCCATCTGGATGTCGTCACCGGGAGCAAATCCATAATGCTTCTTCACGTACGCGTTGACCGATTTCTCGGCCTCGACCGACAGTCGTATCATTTCTTCGAACAACGAAGCTTCCACGCGCGTGTACAGGTCCTGAAACTCGTCGAACAAAAACTTGAGGTGTGGCGCCGCCACGAAATACTCGAGCTCCGGGATTTGCTGGTTGAGTTTCGCCCGTTTGATCTCATTATAGAAGGCCGCTACTTTGCGCAACGCCAGCTTTACGGAGAAAGCGCGATGGCGCAGTGCCGCTATGTCTTCGCTCATTGGTCCAACCCCCGGTCTCCTCAGGATCCTCGCCGCGCAGCCGATACGGTCTCGTTTTTCGCCGCGCCCGATACTGTGGCCGCGCATCTTAAATGGCAAGAATTGGTCAAACCGCCTCGTCGCTTGCCTCCTGAGACTTGCGGTGTGATTGTCGGCGAAGCGCAGCGCGAGAGGAAACAGTGTTAAAGGAATTTCGATGGCCACTCGGCTGGCCGGCTAGCGATCGGGTATGCCCTGTGCCGAAGGCGGATTCGTGCGCGGGGCGTCTCGCAGCCACATAGAGCGATCTGTTAACCCGGGTGATGGCTAGTACAGCAATTGACCGCGCGAGCGCTTATTCGAGCTAGGGGCGATCAATTCGTGCAGACTTTGCTGCTCGCCCTCACATTGTAAAACGGCCGATCGGTTGTTCGGCGACGCACTGAAAGCGCGCAGAAGGCACTGCGTTTGCTCAACGCAAACTACGTGACGATCTGGGGCGTATCCGCGGAAGATTCGGACCCACGCCGTTGACGAGATCCGCGCGGACATGCGGATCACTTTCGCCGGCCGATCCGCGCTCGACTGCGCCGCGACAACGCGCAGCTTCTAAAATCAGTGCGTTCGGGACGTCTGCGGCCTGCTGCGTTCACGTCCGTGACGCGGCAAATCTCGGGCCACGGGCAAAGCATCGCGTTGCATGCGACCGGCGCAGCACTTGCTCATTGATATGCCATGCAGATGGTCCGCCAACGTAGGCCTTTTCTTCAGTCTCAAAACGGCGACAGTGTGACGCGCCGAGCCTGGGTTGCTTTGACATTCGCCGCGGCAGTTTGCTTTGCCGGCGCGACATCGGCGGAGGAATCCGGTTTCTATACCGGTATCAGCAACGGTGTTGCGGTCCTGGGAAATCCAGGTGGTAACCACGATGGCGACGTTATCACGGCAACCACTCTGTACGGGGGATATCGTTTTTCGCACAGCTTCGCGCTGGAAGGCGCGCGCACGAGCTTTGGATCAGGCGTGAACATCCAGGACCCCGTGCTCTACGTGACGCCGGCAGAACAGATGAGCGCCTGGTCCCTGGCAGGAGTGAGCTCTGTGCCGCTCACCGACTCGCTCAGGTTGTTCGCCAAGCTCGGGCTGAACTTTGCACCTAATGCAACCTACAGCAGTTTCCCCGTGGACACGCCTTCACACCCCGGCACGGTCTATGGCTTCGGAGTGAGCTACCAGGTCAGCGGCCAACTCGAGCTGCGCGCACAATCAGAGCGCTATACGGGTCTGGGACAGGCCGACGGCAGTCAGCTGCAAGCTACGACGTTTACCTTCGGTGCCAAGCTCCACTTCTAGGTCGCGGCTTTTTAGTCCTCTAGAGCTTCCTCGCACCTTAGCTTCCCGGTGTCCAGATCTTCGGCCCGCTACCGCCAGCCAAAGCGATCATCAGTTCGTTGAGCCGCTTCACGAAGCTGCCGGGATCGTCGAGCTGACCGCCCTCGGCCAGAAGCGCCTGGTCGAACAAAATGTGACTCCAGTCCGAGAAGCGCTTCTCGTCGGACTCGTACTTCAGTGCCTGCACCAGCAGGTGGTGCGGGTTCACCTCTAACGTGGGCTTGATGTCGGGGACCTTCTGTCCGGCCGCTTTGAGCAAACGCTCCAAGTTCATACTCATCCCCCACTGATCCGAGACCAGGCACGCAGGCGAGCTCGTAAGGCGATGGGTGACGCGAACCTCTTTGACCTTCTCCCCCAGCGTCTTCGCGATCCTCTCGGTCAGCTCTTTGAACTCACCGGCTTCCTTTTCCTGTTCTTTCTTCTCCTGCTCGTCTTCGAGCTTGCCCAGGTCGAGATCGCCCTTGGCCACCGACTGCAGCTTCTTGCCGTCGAACTCGGTCAGGTTGGAGATCGCCCACTCGTCGACGCGGTCATACATCAACAGGACCTCGACGTCCTTCTTGCGGAAGATTTCCAAGTGCGGGCTGCTCCTCGCTGCCGCGATCGAATCCGCAGTGATGTAATAGATCTTGTCTTGCCCCTCTTTCATGCGCGACACGTATTGAACCAGTGAGACGCATTGCTCCTCGCCCTCGGCACGCGTGGAAGAAAAGCGCGTCAGTTTTGCGATGCGCTCCTTGTTCGCGTGGTCCTCACCTAAGCCTTCTTTGAACACGCGCCCGAACTCCTTCCAGAACTTGGCGAACTTATCCTCGTCCTTCTCGGCCAGCTCCTCGAGCAGCGACAGCACGCGCTTCACGCATCCGGCACGGATGTTTTCCACCGTTTTCGACTCCTGCAGGATCTCTCGAGAGATGTTGAGCGGGAGGTCATTGGAGTCGATCACACCTCGCACAAAGCGCAGGTAGGCCGGCACGAGTTGCTCAGCCCCCTCCATGATGAATACACGCTGCACGTACAGCTTCACCCCGTGACGGTGCTCGCGGTCCCAGAGGTCGAACGGAGCATGCGCGGGAAGAAACAACAGCAGGGTGTACTCCTGCTTTCCCTCCACATGGGCGTGGGTCCACGAGAGCGGCGCTTCGAAATCGTGCGCCACGTGTTTGTAGAATTCCTGGTACTGCTCCTGCGTGATCTCCGACTTGGGCCTGGCCCATAGCGCTGAGGCCTGGTTGATTTGTTCGTCGTCATCTTCGACCACCTGCTCGTTTTTGTCTTTGTCCCACTGCTCCTTCTTCATCAGCACGGGGATGGTGATGTGATCGGAGTACTTGCGCAGGATGGAGCGCAGCCTGAAGCCGGAGAGCAGCTCGTCTTCGCCCTCGCGCAAGTGCAAAGTGACCTCGGTGCCCCGGCTTTCGCGGGTGAGCGTCTCAAGGGTGTAGTCGCCGCGCCCATCGCTCTCCCAGCGCACGCCGTGCTCAACGCCCATTCCCGCGCGCCGCGTAACCAGTGTGACCTTGTCGGCCACGATGAACGACGAATAGAACCCGACCCCGAACTGCCCGATGAGGTGGGCGTCTTTGGCCTGGTCACCGGTGAGGTTCTGAAAGAACTCGCGCGTACCCGACTTGGCGATCGTGCCGATGTTGCTTATCACTTCGTCGCGGGACATACCCACCCCGTTGTCCGACACGGTCAGCGCACGGGCGGCCTTGTCGTAGCTCACCCGGACCCTCAGCTCGGGATCCGATTCCCACAGAGCCTGGTCGGCCAGTGCCTCGAAGCGCAGCTTGTCGCAAGCGTCCGAAGCGTTCGAAATGAGTTCGCGCAGGAAGATCTCCTTGTTTCCATACAAGGAGTGCACCATCAGGTGCAACAGCTGCTTGACCTCCGCCTGGAAGCCTAAAGTTTCACGGGTACCGACTTCGCTCATGCTCTCACTCCCTTGGTCCGAGCCCAGCTCCTACCTGGCGGCTTATGCTTCGCAATTCAAGAGTATTCTAAGAAAGCTCCGCGGCGCCCGTGAGATGGCTTCCTGGAGCTGGCGGGAGAACACCATGAGATGGAGCGTGAGGTTGCTTCTGTGCATATGTACAGCAGGTGGGTTGCATGCTGCCGCCGGCCATGCCCAGGAGCCCCTGCCCCTTGGGCGGATCCACCTCCCCCCCGGCTTCGAGATCGGCGTTTATGCGCGCCTGCCCGGCCCACGCTCTCTCGCGCTGGGCGACAAGGGCACCGTGTTCGTCGGAACACAAAGGGAGGGCTCGGTCTACGCGGTCGTGGCGGGGGGCGACGGTCCGTCCGAGGTGTTGACGATCGCCAAAGGACTCAACACCCCCAATGGCGTTGCCTTCCATGGCGGGGCGCTATACGTGGCCGAGATCGCTCGTATTCTAAGGTTTGATCGGATCGAGGCCAGCCTGCACAGCCCTCCCGAGCCGGTCGTGGTTAGCGACCGCTTCCCGCGCGACGGTCATCACGGGTGGAAGTACATCGCCTTCGGCCCGGACGGCTGGCTCTACGTCCCGGTAGGTGCGCCATGTAATGTTTGCGAACCCGACCCAGACCGCTACGCGCTCATTTCGCGAATACGCTCGGACGGCAGCGGCTACGAGGTGTTTGCGCGCGGTGTTCGCAACACAGTCGGCTTCGACTGGGATCCTGCCACTCACGAACTGTGGTTCAACGATCATGGGCGCGACATGATGGGCGACGACATGCCTTCGTGCGAGCTCAATCATGCGCCGAAGGCCGGCATGCACTTCGGCTTTCCGTACTGCCACCAAGGCGACACCCCGGATCCGGAGTTCGGCGCGAAGCGCCAGTGCGCCGAGTTCACACCCCCCGCGTTGAAGCAAGGGGCACACGTGGCGCCGGACGGGTTGAAATTTTATACAGGCAGCATGTTCCCGCCTGAATACCGCGGCCGCATCTTCATCGCCCAGCATGGTTCCTGGAACCGGAGCAAGAAAAGCGGCTATCGGGTGATCAGCGTGGCGCTAAAGGACAACGCCGTGGACCGATGGGAAGTCTTCGCCGAGGGTTGGATGGAAAATGAGCGCACCTGGGGCCGTCCCGTCGACTTGCTGGTCCTCGCCGACGGCAGCCTGCTGATCTCGGACGACTATGCTAACGCGATCTACCGGGTGAGCTACCACGGTAAGCCCTAGCTTTGGGTGCGCCTGGGCAGCAGCGCTTTGCTCCGGCTCACCCCCAGCGGGTCGAACCTGAATCGGCGTCGTCGGGACCGGCCTCTGGGGCGTTGGCCGCCGCGCCCATCGTTTCAAGTGCAACGTAGTCGGTTTTGCCCGATGCCAGTGCTGGAATCTGCGGCATCCACAGGATGTGCTTGGACAAGGCGAGTTCGGGTCGGCCTAGCCGACGTGCGGCGCGCACGAGCGCGGTGCGATTTAAGTCAGGGTCGGTAGTGAAAAGGACCGTCGTCTCCCCGCTCGCCGCCTCGGCACGCAGGACCGCCGCATGGCGGTGCGCGGGTGAAGCTTCGCTGGCCACTTCCTCGATCACGTCCAGCGACACCATTTCCCCGGCTATCTTGGCGAAGCGCTTGACCCGACCGAGCACGGTGAGCACCCCTTGCTCGTCAATTTCCACCACGTCGCCCGTGTTGTACCAGCCTTCGCCGTAAATGGAGCGCGGCGGCACGATCACGCCCGGGTTGTCATGTAAGTAGTAACCCAACATGAGCTGCACGCCTTTGAGGTGCAGCACCCCTCCGCGCTCGATTCCCTCGACCTTCTCGAGCCGGTGGTCCAGTCCGGGCAGCAGAGGACCGACCGAACCGGGCTTGAAACTCCGCGGGGTCGACAGCGCGATAACTGGGGCGCATTCGGTCGCGCCGTAGCCTTGGTAAATGCGCAGTCCGAATTTGTCCTGGAAGATTCGTGCTACGTCTGCGCCCAGCTTTTCGCCACCCGAGATGATGCGGCGCACGGAATGAAAATCGAGCGCATCGGCTTTTTTTGCGTAGTAGCTGAGGAACGTGCTGGTCCCAAACAGATAGGTGCAGTTGCGACGGTTCGCGATCTCGGGAATGGCCCGGTAGCGCAGCGGCGATAGATAGAGAAATAGCTTGGTTCCGGTCAAAAGGCACAGCATCATGCCCGCGGTGAAGCTGTAGCTGTGATACACGGGCAGGGGGTTTAGCACCTTGTCCCTTGGCGTGAAGTCGATCACCGCCGCCATCTGGGCAATGTTGGCCAGAATTGCCTCGTGGCTGAGCACTACCCCCTTGGGGCGCCCTTCGGAGCCGGAGGTGAATACCACGACCGCCGGCGCGTTACTCCGCCCAGGCCTAATCACCCGACGCGGGCTGGGCAGCGCTCGGCTGACCAACCAAAGCTTATCGCGAAGCGTGACCTGGGAGGCGAGGTCCTCCAGGTACAGCAGCTGCAGATCGGCAATGCCCGACACGACTGCGCTCAGGCGCGCGTGCTCGATGAAGGCACGCGAGGTGATGACCGTGCGCACACGGGCCGTGGCACAGGCGGCCTGTACGGCGAGCGGCCCCGCCGTGTAGTTGAGCATGGCGGGCACGCGCCCAAACGCGCACAGGCCGAGCACGCTGCACAGGGTAGGAATCGCGTTCGGCAGCAGCACGCCGACGTTTTCTCCAGGCGCGCTCGATCTAGTCAACCAGCGTCCGATGATAAGCGAGCCCTTGAGCAGGTCCCGGTAGGAGCGCGGCTCCTCATTCGCGTCCTCGACGATCAGCGTACCGCGCCCCTGCTCCTGAACCGCATCGAGGAAGGCCTGGAACAGCGTGCAGCGGGGTCGCTGGTCATAGGCTGCCGCTTCCACCAAGCGCTGCAATTCCTGCCTGGCCTGGGCTCGGCGCGCACGAGGAGCAGATTGATTTGCCGGGGAAATACGGGCTGGTGGTCGAACTCTCAGCAGCGCCTGCACGCGCCAGCCACGGGCATAACGGATGCGGATTGCGACCACCGGAACGCCGGTCTTCGCAGCGATCAAGGCCGGCACCTCA
>Ga0187778_10003207_pt1 | contig 11040 bp, 12 predicted proteins | sample 1015_Q2_SP5_20_M_FD_132418 | JGI IMG/M metagenome (GOLD analysis project Ga0187778, IMG submission 132418) | Tropical peat soil microbial communities from peatlands in Department of Meta, Colombia - 1015_Q2_SP5_20_MG | ecosystem: Environmental > Terrestrial > Soil > Wetlands > Peat | place...
GGGCTTCCGAAGCAAACCGCCGTTGGCGATGGGGTTGGCGCTCATGCGCCTGGCCCCTTTGGGGGCCAGCGCCCGCAATTCCGGAATGAGCCGGCCCTCCTGGTCGAAGAGCTTCTCTGGCTGGTAGCCGCGCATCCAGGTCTCCAGCACCTTCAGGTGATGGGGGTCGCTGGCGATGTCCAGCGGAACCTGGTGCGCCCGCCAGAAACCCTCCAGGTAATGACCATCCACTTCCCGTGGGGCCGTCCAGCCCTTGGGACTGCGAAGGATGATCATGGGCCAGCGCGGCCGGACCGCTTTCCCCGTGCGCCGCGCCTCTTCCTGGATCTTGCGGATCTGCAGCACAGCATGTTCCAGCGTCGCAGCCATGGCCTGGTGCATGCTGGCGGGTTCACTCCCTTCCACAAACAGGGGGGTGTACCCGTAGCCGACGAACAGGGCCTCCAGCTCTTCATGGCTGATGCGGGCCAGGAGCGTCGGATTATTGATCTTATAGCCATTGAGGTGCAAGACCGGCAGCACGGCGCCGTCCGTGATCGGGTTGAGGAACTTGTTGCTGTGCCAGCTCGTTGCGAGGGGGCCGGTCTCGGACTCGCCGTCCCCCACCATGACCAATGTGATCAAATCCGGGTGATCGTAGACGGTCCCGAAAGCGTGCGATATGCTGTAGCCCAGCTCGCCCCCCTCATGAATGCTTCCGGGCGTTTCGGGAGTGGCGTGGCTGCCGATCCCGCCGGGGAAAGAAAACTGTTTGAAGAAGCGCCGCATCCCGGCCAGGTCCTGACTCTTGTCCGGGTAAATCTCTGAATACGTTCCTTCGAGATAGGCCTGGGAGAGAACGGCCGGCGCGCCGTGGCCCGGCCCGGAGATGAAAATCGCATTCAGGTCGTACTTGTTGATCAACCGGTTGAAGTGAACATACGTAAGAGCCTGGCCCGCGTCCGAGCCCCAATGGCCCAGCAGTCGAGCCTTGATTTGCTCCAGTTTGAGCGGTTCACGCAGCAGTGGATTATCCTTGAGGTAAAGCATTCCCATGCATAGATAGAGAGTAGCCCGCCAATAGGCGTCGATGTTCTCTAACTCCTTGGCACTGAGCGGCGCGCCTTCGATCGTGGAGCGGGCCGGGCCGTAGGCAGAGATCGTCTCGACAGGGCTGATTTCCTTCATTGAAGTTGCCATTGTTTTCATCCTCCTTTTGCAAGTAGTGCCCGTTTTCCGGCGGGCCTGAGATTTTGGTTTGTTTATCGAGCAAGCCGCACGCTTTCTATTCCCTGCGGCTCGCCGGTCGATGCCAGCAGCCGCCGTGTCTCGCGCATGATCGCCACGTCCTCGCGTGTAGCGATGACGAGGATACGCGCTGACGAAGCCAGCACGGCCACATCCGCATCTGCCTGACAAGTTTCGTTAGCCCTCTGGTCGAGTTCCAACCCGAGGAAATTCAGGCTTTCGCAAACCCGCCTGCGGATCTCCGGCGAGTGCTCGCCGATCCCCGCAGTGAACACCAGAGCATCGATGCCGCCGAGCGTAGCTACCATAGCACCGATCGTTTGCCTGATGCGATGGACATACACTTCAACGGCGAGTCGAGCGTCCGGATTGTGCGGCAGCTCGGACAGAACCTGGCGCATATCGGGAGAGACGCCCGAAACTCCGAGCAGGCCGGATTGATAATTGAGAGCGTGATCGAGCTCATTCACGTCCAGCCCCTTGTGCCGTGACAGATAGACAAGGATGCCCGGGTCGACAGTCCCGCTGCGGGTGCCCATCATCAGACCCTCCAGGGGCGTAAAACCCATAGAGGTATCAACGCAGATGCCGCCGCGCACCGCAGACATCGATGCGCCGTTACCCAGGTGGGCAATGACGACCCGCAGATCCTGCCGGCCCACCATCTCTGCCGCCCGGCTGGCGCAGTAAGAATGGCTCAATCCGTGGAAGCCGTAGCGGCGGATGCCCCACTCGCGCGTCCACTTCCTCGGCACCGGGTAGGTTCGAGCGGCCTCGGATAGAGTTGCGTGGAAGGCCGTGTCAAAGGCAGCCACCTGGGGGACCCCTGGCAAAACCTGTTCCGTCACAGTAATGACATCCAAGCCGGCCGGATTGTGGAGCGGCGCCAGCTCCGCCAGTTCCCCGATCACCCGTTTAACCTCCGGCGTAATTCGCACCGCACCGATGTACCGCTCGCCGCCGTGAACGATGCGATGACCGACGGCTTGAATGTCCGCGAGCCCGTGCAGCGGGGCCGAGGGGCCCGCTTGCAAGTCGTCGGCAATGCGGCCGGCGGCATCGGCGTGTTTCTCCAGCATCAGCTCCTCGCGGATTTCCTGATAGCCCGTGCGGCGGTAAAGGAGTTGCGTCGGCTTTGTTGTCCAGTCGATGCTGCCCTCGGCCAACAAGATATCGCCTTCCGCCTCGAAGAGACTGAATTTAAAGCTACTGGAGCCGGCGTTACAAACCAGAATTTTCATTTTTGCCTCGAACATCGAGGTCCCTTGCCAGCATCTCCTTGGTTACATGCCGACATGCCGATTGTCATCCCACAGCCGGATCACTGGACGGGAAAGGTTATATTCGTACCCTAGCGCACTCAGGCTCGCGGTACTCAACATGAAGAATCTCCCGATCGCCACGTCGAGCCCAAGCCAGCGCGCGGCGAATGCCCGCAGAAAATGTCCGCTGGAAAAAATCAGCACGTCACCTGCGACGGCGCGCACGCGCTTCACCACTCGATCGGCACGCGCGCCAACCTCTCCTGGCGATTCCCCTCCGGGACAGCCATCAAGAAATACCTGCCAATCGGGGCGCTCCCTGTGGATGTCAGTAGCGGTGCGCCCCTCGTACTCGCCATAGTTCCATTCGAGCAAGTCCCAGTCGATTTCAGCCACAGCTCCGAAGCCGGCCAGCTCGCAGGTCCGGGCTGCACGCTGCAGCGGACTGGTAAACACCTTGGCGAAAGTCAATCCCCGCAACCGTTCCGCGAGCCGCCGGGCATTGCGCTCGCCACGTTCTGTGAGCGGCAGGTCGGTCAGTCCCGTGTGTTGACCGGTGATCGTCCAGGCGGTTTCCCCGTGCCTGGCCAGGTAAACGATCGGAAACTCTTCGCTCATCGGTTCACTCTTTTTTTCTCTTACGGCGGTCCTGCCCGTGCAAATTCAGCGCTTTTCCATCTCGGCATCGTACGAACCCAGGCGAGCCAGGTTCACATGCCGGATCACGCGCGGCGGCGTCTCCTGACTTGCAATTGCGCCAGGGAGCGGACTAATGAGGCGTTGACAGAAGCGACTTCTTGGGCAGAGAGCTTCTCTTTGAGGCGGGCTTCGGCGCGGTGGCGCGCCTCTTCGGCCTTGGCTTCATCGATCTTGTCGGCAGCAATCGCCATGTCCGTAAGAATGGCCACGCGTTTTCCCGTGACTTCAACCAGTCCTTCACCCACGGCCAGGAATTCATCATGACCGCCTCTGCGCACGATCATTTCTCCCGGTACCAATTGGGTCATTAGCGCGACGTGCTGGGGAAGAATCCCCAACTCGCCCTCCGCGCTCGGTAAGGTCACCATCTCCACGTCTTCAGAGAAGACGATTGCTTCAGGCGTAACAATTTCCAATTTCAATGTCTCGGCCATGTTTCACCTTATCCGGCGCGTGACCTGAAGCCATCATTCCAGGCCACTATCAACCATCCGCCATATGTCCAGCAGCACAAGCATCAAATTACAGGCACCAAATCACAAATAAATTCCAGTTTCCAAATTCCCAAACAAAGGCGGAAAGGTTTTGGTATTTTGAATTTTGAAATTATTTGGAATTTGTGATTTGTCATTTGGAATTTCGACGCCTGTTTAACTCCGACATGGCGTTGAGCTTTACTTGATCTCCTCAATGCCGCCCTTCATGTAGAAGTCGCCTTCCGGGACGTCGTCGTGCTTGCCTTCCAGGATCTCCTTGAAGCTGCGAACGGTCTCAGCCACGGGAACCTGTTTCCCCTCGATGCCGGTAAACACCTGCGCCACGGTGAACGGCTGACTCAGAAAGCGCTGAATCTTGCGCGCACGGAATACCGTCAGCCTGTCCTCCGGTGACAGTTCATCCATGCCCAGGATCGCAATGATATCCTGCAGGTCCTTGAAACGCTGAAGCACCTTCTGCACCCCACGTGCCACGTCGTAGTGCTCCTGACCCACAATTTCAGGGGTGAGTGCATGGGAGGTCGAGGCCAGAGGATCCACTGCAGGATAGATACCCAGTTCGGCAATGGCGCGCTCCAAAACAATAGTCGCATCCAAATGCGCGAACGTTGTGGCAGGCGCTGGGTCCGTCAGGTCGTCAGCGGGTACGTACACGGCTTGGAAGGAAGTGATCGAGCCCTTCTTGGTGGAAGTGATGCGCTCCTGGAGAGCGCCCATTTCAGCGGCGAGGGTTGGCTGATAACCGACGGCGCTGGCGGTGCGGCCCAGCAACGCTGATACCTCAGAACCAGCCTGTGAAAACCGGAAAATGTTGTCGATGAAGAGCAACACGTCTTGATTCTTCTCGTCGCGGAAGTATTCGGTGATGGCGAGGGCGGACAGGGCCACGCGCAGCCTGGCGCCCGGCGGCTCGTTCATCTGGCCATACACGAGAGCGATTTTGGACGCACTTAAGTTGTCCTGCTTGATGACTCCTGCTTCGGACATTTCGTTGTAGAAGTCGTTTCCTTCGCGGGTCCGCTCTCCGACGCCGGCAAACACCGATACCCCCCCGTGAAGTTTGGCGATATTGTTAATCAGCTCCATGATCACGACCGTTTTGCCTACCCCGGCACCCCCAAAGGCGCCCACTTTCCCGCCTCGTAAGAAGGGGCAAATCAAGTCAATGACTTTGATGCCAGTGGCAAGCACCTGTGGCGAGGTCGACTGGTCCACGAGCGGCGGAGGGGGGCGGTGAATCGGGTAGTATTTCTCCGCCTGAACCGGGCCGCGTTCGTCCACTGGGCTCCCGGTTACATTGAACACCCGTCCCATGACGCCCTCGCCGACGGGCACGGATATGGGGCCACCGGTATCCGTGACCTCAAGACCACGTTTGAGACCTTCCGTGCCTGACATGGAAATGGTCCTGACCCACTTGTCCCCGAGGTGCTGCTGCACCTCGAGCGTCAGTTTGATGGGCTGGCCGTCCACTTTGTACTCAACGGTCAATGCGTTGTAAATGGTGGGGACTTCTTCCGGAAATTCGACATCCACCACCGGACCTACGATTTGGACGATCTTGCCTTTATTCATCTTTCCACCCGCTTTCAAAGTTTCTGTTACCGGACTGATTCTGGCTCAGCTGGCCTGGCCGCCGGCGATTTCCAGCATTTCCTGAGTAATATTGTCCTGACGAAGCCTGTTATATTCGAGCGTCAAGTGCCTGATCAGGCCCTCAGCATTATCGGTGGCGCTCTTCATCGATACCATCCGGGCACTCTGCTCACTGGCTTTCGCCTCCAGCAAGACTTGATAAATGTAGATATTGACAGCATTGGAGATCAGATAGTTAAGGAGAGCCTGCGGGCTGGGCTCAAACAGGACCTCAGCGGTGTCCCCTGTAAGTTCGTCTTTGAATTCCACCCCAGGGATCTGCAGCCCTTTGATTTCGCCCACAGGAAGATACTCGAGACTTAAAGGTTGCTGAGTCATCGTATTGACGAAACGAGTCGCGACAACAAAGACCTGGTCCACTTCCTTTTTCAAGAAGAGATCGCAGGCAAAGGCGGCAATCGCTCTGGCCTCGGGGAAACGCGGCATATCCGCATATCCAAACTCGGCGAGCAGCTGCCGCTTGGAGCGTGCGACGAATTGGGCGGCTTTACGTCCGCCCGTGATGAAAACCGTTGTGGCGGGGTCGAACTCGGCGGCCAGGCGGAACAGGTTGGTATTGAGCGCCCCGCACAGACCCTTATCCGTGCCGATGAGGATGACCGCGCGTTTATGGACTTCGCGGACTTCCAGCAGCGGATGGGTAAACTCCCCTAAGTGGGTTGCCGCTGCGCGCTCCATACGGTACAACAGCTGTACAAAGGGATGTCCGTCGACGGCGGCCTGCTGAATCTTTCTCATCTTCGATGCCGCCACCATCTGCATCGCCTTCGTGATCTGTGCCGTGCTGCTGATGGACCTGATCCGTCGGCGTATGTCATGTAGGCTTTGCATGATTCATTTCCAGGTCTGTCTGAACTGATCGGCTGCGGCCTTCAACTCGGCGGTCAGGGCCTCGCTGAGCGCTTTTTCCCGAGCGATTCTCCGGAGCAGCTCAATCTTGCGGGTCGTCAGAAATTCTGTCAGTCCGGCTTGAAAATCTTTGACCCGATCGACCGGCACATCATCCATATACCCCTGTTGAACCGCCCCGATCATGGCAATCTGGACCTCGGTGGGAATCGGACTGTGTTGGGGCTGCTTGAAGAGCTCGATGATGCGCTTGCCTCGGTCGATCTGCGCCTGCGTCTTGGGATCCAGTTCCGAGCCGAATTGCGCGAAGGCCGCCAGTTCGCGAAATTGAGCCAGGTCCCCCTTGAGCTGCCCCGCAACCTGCTTCATCGCTTTGACCTGAGCCGCCGAACCAACACGAGAAACCGAGAGGCCGACCGAAATGGCCGGCCGGACTCCCTGATAGAACAAATCCGTTTCCAGATAAATTTGCCCATCCGTGATCGAGATGACATTGGTGGGGATATAAGCGGAAACGTCTCCGGCCTTCGTCTCAATAATGGGCAAGGCTGTAAGCGAACCATTCCCGTACTTTTCGCCGACGCGCGCCGCCCGTTCAAGCAGCCGGCTATGGAGGTAAAATACGTCCCCCGGATAGGCTTCCCGTCCCGACGGCCGCTTCAGCACCAGCGAGATCTGCCGGTAGGCCACCGCGTGCTTGGACAGATCGTCATAGATGATCAACGCATCCATGCCATGATCCATGAACCACTCCCCCATGGCCGCACCGGCGAAGGGCGCCAAGTACTGATTGGCAGCCGAATCAGAAGCAGGGGAAGCAAGGACGATGGTATAGGGCATGGCGTTGGTCTTTTCGAGTACGGCAATGATCTGGGCGATGCTCGATTGCTTCTGTCCAATGGCAACGTAGATGCAATACAGCGGGCGATACTCTTTGTCTTCGGCCGCCTCGGCCGCTTTGTTGAGACGCGCCTGGTTGATGATCGTATCGGTACAGATGGTTGTCTTGCCTGTGGAGCGGTCCCCAATGATTAATTCGCGTTGACCGCGGCCGATCGGGATCATCGCATCGATGGCCATAATGCCCGTTTGCACCGGCTGGCGGACCGGGCTTCGCCGGATGATGCCGGGAGCGATCTTCTCGACCGGATAAGTGACGTCGCTCTTGATAGGCCCCTTGCCATCCAAGGGTTCTCCCAGCGTGTTCACGACGCGTCCGAGCAATCCCTTCCCTACAGGCACCTGCAACAGCCTGCCCGTGGCGCGGACCTCGTCCTCTTCGTGGAGCTGAGTGTAGTCTCCCAGAATGATCACGCCAACTTCGGTCTCGTCCAGGTTCAATGCCAGCCCGGTGATGCCGTGGCCGAGGTCGATCATCTCATTGAGCATCGCGTCGGCAAGCCCCTCAATTCGAGCGACGCCGTCGCCGATCTCTCGGATTACGCCCACGTTCTGCTTGGCTGTCGCTGCCTTCGCCCCCGCGATCTGAACTTCAATTTCCTGCAGTAGATCCGTCATAAGTCTTTCCCCTCAATTTCTTTGCCACCAGGATCGCACCCTGATGGACAATCCGGACTGCGTATTAATGTCGTCCGCGGGGATGGTCAAAAGTTCTTCTCCAGTTCGGCTAACCGGGCACGCACGCTGCCGTCGTAAACATCACTCCCCACTTTGATGCGCATTCCGCCGATCAGTTCCGGGTTTTGTGCGAATGAGGCGTGGATTCCCAGGCCATAGGTGCGCGCCAGCCCGGTTTGGACGCTTACGCGCAAATCGTCCGGCAAAGGCATGGCGCTCTCGACTTTGGCCGTGTGCCGGGCGGAGTCAAGTTTCACCAGACGTTGAAAGTCCGACAGGAGGGCCAACCCACCGCGGCGTTTGGCATCGATGATTCTTTGCACGACCTGTCGCGTGCGGGCCTCGTCCAGCAATCCGTTTACGAGACAGAAACGGAATAATCGCTTGGCTTCGCGCTTGATTTGTCTAGTCGTCTTCATCCCGGGTTATCTAAGGATTCTCGTTAAGACTTCAATTCGTTAACTGTCTCTTCGGCCAAGCGCCTTTGATCTTCCGGCGTCAGAATCTTGCCGGCGACCTTGGCCGTGGCTTGAACCACCAACCGTCCGACCTCGCCTTTGAGTTCGGCGAGCATGCGAGCGTAGTCCTGAGCGGCTGCTTCTCGCGCCCTGACCACGACCTGTTCGGCAGCAGCGATGGCCTTTTGCGTCTCCTGTTCCTGGAGGCGGGAGGCTGCGGCACGGGCTTCCTCGATGAACTTGTTCGCCTGGGCGTTGGCTTGTGCCATCACTTCCTGGCGCTGGGTATCAGTCTTGGCCAGCTCTGCCTTTATTTGCTCGGCATTCGCCAAGCCCTGAGCGATTTGTTGACGCCGCGCTTCAAGCATCTTGAGGACGGGTCGATAGGCGAACCGGTAAAGGATAAAACAGACGATGGAGAAGCTGACTACCTGGGCGAGCAGATGAGCCCAGTCCACGCCGAACGTCGCAGCAATCCGTTCGACCTGTCCGCTACTCTCCACTTGCGCCGCTAACAAAAGAAGATTCATCACCATCCACTCGCCTTCTGCGGGCACTGGACTGTCTTTGGCTCCTCGACTCCGCGCCCGCGAATTTCTCCCTATCTCACGAGGAACAGGGTGTAGAACACAATTGCCTCGGCGAAGGCAATGGCCAGAATCGATTGGACCAGAATCTTCGTTGCGGCGCCGGGATTGCGTCCCACTGCCACCGAAGCTCCGTAACCGATCCAACCAATTGCTATGGCCGCGCCAACCGCCGCCAAACCAACATGTAGGCTCCCAGTCATATCATCTCCCTCCTTTTCACACGTACCTCTATTTCATTCCAGTCGGCTCCCGCGGTTTACCGCGGTCGACCCACAGGAAGATTCTCGTCCGGGGCTCGGGTTTGCCTGCGGGTCGTTCTTCTCCCTGCTGAACCATCAGCAGAGTGAAGACCGCGCACAATAGCATGAAGACCAGCGCCTGCACCAAACCGACTAGCAATTCCATAAAATAAAAGGGAATCGGCAATATCCATCCGAAGGCGCGGCTCATCCGCGACATAGTCTCCAGCATGCTTTCTCCGGCAAAGATATTGCCGTAGAGACGGAAGCTCAAAGAGATGGGCCGGAATAAAATCGAGACGATTTCTATAAAACCGGCTGCGAAGAACACGACGATCAACAGAATCTTCAAGACCCCCGTGCTCTCCCCCTTGGGGGCAAATATCTCTTTTAGGACCCCAACCGGGCCCACTTCCTGCAACGACCAGACGATCCAGCAGGCGAAGAAGACGAGGGCCATGGCGAACGTCAGGTTGAGATCGGCATTGGCCCCGCGGAAGAAGGGTTGATCGATCACAAAACCGTAGGGGGTCTGATGTCCCCACCCAATCGTGCCCACCCCGGGGATAAGGCCCACCCAGTTGGCGTAAAGAATGAAAATGAAAACGGTCGCAAAAAACCAGAACGTCCGTTTGACCAGATTGGGGCCGATGAGGCTTTCGAGAAGATTGTATAGACCCTCGACGAGCCATTCCAAGAGATTCTGCGTTCCCCTGGGTACTTGTTCCATGTCCCGTGTTGCGACCCTGGCCAAAATAATCAACCCTGCTACTACGATCCAGGTAACGACCATCGAATTGGTAATCGGGAAGCCAAAAGGACGGGCGATCTCAACTGCCCTTTGAGGCAGACCGTGTTCTTCCGGCTGAGAGGTGGCCGCAGGCAAACTACCCTTTTCAGCGTTTCCACGACCGGCCCCCCCCTTTGCTGTCGTTGCGGATCCAACCTGCGCTGCTGCGTTCCGCGCAACCGTCAAGTTGGTGCCGACGCTCATCAACAAGGCGGCAAAGATCAACAGAACCAAGTCAGTTTTCAGTTTGATCCGGATCTTCATAATGTTGCTCGCCATAATTATGCTTCCATCTTCTTGGCCTTTTCGACGGCCTCTTCAATGGGGACCCCGTCTTTGAATCCTGCATTTGTCTTCTTAATAAGCCAATTTCGTGCCAAAATAGAAATACTATAAAAATCAATATGTTGCATGAAATCCTGTTTTATGATTTACTGAATATCGTAAAGTGTGTCACGATGTTCAGTAATTGTTCCGGTATATCGTAAAGTGACTTGATCACATAGAAATGAACTACAACCCGAGGCTTCCTGCTCATCGAGGAGAAATCGAGGAGAAAACGATGAGCATGGTCCGGGCTGCACGCTGCAGCGGACTGGTAAACACCTTGAAGTCTCCCGAATTGATGACCCCAACCTTCATGAGCCAGACCTCTTCTCCTGGGCTTGGATCGCCGTGATAGCCACGGTATTCACAATGTCCGTTACAGTTGCGCCCCGGCTCAGGTCGTTGACCGGCCGTTTGAGCCCCTGTATGACCGGCCCGATGGCCACCGCATTGGCGGAACGCTGAACTGCCTTGTAAGTGATATTACCGTTATTCAGATCGGGGAAGATGAAGACCGTAGCTCGGCCGGCCACCGGGCTATCGGGCAACTTGACACGGGCTACAGAGGGGTCTACCGCAGCATCGTATTGGATCGGCCCCTCCACGGGAAGATCCGGCCGCAGGCTCTGGACCCGACGGGTCGCTTCCCGCACCTTTTCCACATCCGCCCCTTTCCCTGACTCCCCGGTGGAGTAGGAGAGCATGGCCACCCGCGGCTCGATGCCGAAGGCCCGCGCCGTCTCAGCCGAGCTGGTGGCGATGTCCGCCAACTGCTCCATGGTTGGGTCCGGGTTCACGGCACAGTCGCCAAAGACAAGCACCCGATCGGGAAGGCACATGAAAAAGACGCTCGAGGCAAGAGAGAAAC
>Ga0187778_10003209_pt1 | contig 11038 bp, 8 predicted proteins | sample 1015_Q2_SP5_20_M_FD_132418 | JGI IMG/M metagenome (GOLD analysis project Ga0187778, IMG submission 132418) | Tropical peat soil microbial communities from peatlands in Department of Meta, Colombia - 1015_Q2_SP5_20_MG | ecosystem: Environmental > Terrestrial > Soil > Wetlands > Peat | place...
CGCTCTTGAGCGGGATCGGCCTCGCCGCCGGTGCAACCATCGCCGTTGCGTCGTGGCGCTACGGCGTCCACTGGGTGAACGCGCTCGCCCCGCTCGCCGACAACGCGAGGCTGGAGACGAGCTACGCCCTGCCACACCGGCTACGCGGGCTCGGCCTTCCGCGTTCCGTCGCGCTCGCCGCCGCGCTCGCCGTACTGGGGGCCGGCCTGCTCTGGGCCGTCCGTGAAGCGCTCCGCGGCCGGGCTCGGTTGGCGTTGACCGCGTGCTTCCTGCTGGCGACGACGCCGTATCTCGCCGTCTGGTACCTCGGCTGGGCGGTCCCGCTGGCGGGAGTGGACGAGGATGACCGCCTGGCCCGGATTCTCACGCTCGGCCTCTGCGCGTACCTCCTTCCTCAGACGATTCCGCACTGAGCGGTTTTTCGCTGGGGCACCCCGAACCCACCACCCGGCTCCAATTCTATTGGCAATACTGACAACAGTGTGTGCCGGCGCCGTGTCGGATGCGAGCCGATCTATCCACTGCGGTGCAGCACGACGATGCCCTTGCGGACGAAGACGAGGTGCCAGCGGGGATCGTTGCGCAGCTTTCGGAGCGCGCGCAGCCCTTTCGCGTGGGCGAGGTTGTCGTCGCCGTAGCTCATGCGGAGCGTGTCGACGACGATCCAGCGCGACTCGCGGAGCAACGGGAAGCTGAAGACTCGACGCCGCGCCGACACGTGGGCGCCGATCGTGTTGGAGGCGGAGATCGCCGCCTGCGGCGGCACGAGCGCGATGGCCTGCTCGGCCACGCGATCTCTCGCGGTCACTCGGTACTGATAAGCGTCGACGTGCGTTCCGAGCGGGACGTGGCTCCAGAGGGGGATCGGCCCGTAGAGCACCGAGGCGACTGCAGCGACTGCGACCGCGGAGCGTGCTGCGTATGACCCCGCCTCGGGCACGATCGACCGCAGCCGAGCCGCACCGAACACGGCACCTGCGAGCAGACCCGGAATCACGCCCGCCGTGTAGTGGAAGTCGATCGAGGTCTGTGTGCTCGTGTCAGACATGAGGTTCAACGCGAGCTCGGGAAGCGCGGTCAGCGCCGCGGCGTAGCCGAGCAGCGGGAGGAGGCCGAGCGGCAGGAGGAGCTGGGCGACGTAGTGCAGGTCGGACGCCTGCGTCACTGCGGTCGCGATCCGTCCCGGGTGCGTGAACAGCGTCCGTGCGATTCCGCTCGGCGTGCCCCCGACGCTGGAGTAACGTCCCTCGAACGGGGAGCCACCCCCTGGGGCGTAGTGGGGGACGACGATCGCCACCGCGACCACCGAGATCGCGACGCCGAGGATCGCGATGACCGGTCCGGCACGCCGGCTGCCCCGTGTCGCCGTGTACCAGACACCCATCGCCGCGACGGTCAGTCCCATCTGCTCCTTCGTCAGACAGGCGAGCCCGCCGACGACTGCGAATGCGAGCAATCGATCCTCGTCGAGGAACCAGAACCCGGCGAGCAGCAGCGGAGTGGCGAGCGCCACCGGGTGGAAGTCGTCGACGACGAGCCACTGCGTCGCGGGATAGACGAGGTAGACGAGGGCGAAGGCAACCCCGGCCCACTCCGATGCGAGGTGCTTCCGCGCGAGCAGGAAGACCGGAATGGCGCCACTCGCCACGGCGATCGCCTGGGCGGTGAGCAGCATCGTCGGGCTGGGCCACAGTCGCCAGAGCGGTGCGAACGCCGCGACGATCGGGTCGAAGTGGGCGCCGAGGCGCGAGATCTGGCGACCCTCGAGATCCGTGATCTCGAGCAGGTGGCCGTGCGCGGTCGACCACACCGCCTGGGTGAGGTTGCCGAGGTCGAACCGCCCGCTCCAGAACGCGAGATGCCGGATCTGGGCGAGCGCGGCGAACCCCGCCGCGAATGCGACGGTCGCAGCCGTCAACAACACCCGCGGTGCCCTGATCGTCATCCGGCGAGCTCCTCGAACAGCGCTCGCCACCGCTCGCCGAGCACCTCCTCGCTCGCCGTGCGCTCGTAGGTCGCACGCCCAGCAGTGCCGATTCGGGTCGCCGCCGCGCGGTCGGCGGCCATGTGCCTGACGGCTTCCGCGAGCGCGTCTGCGTCGCCCGGCGGGACGAGCAGCGCGTCGATGCCGTCCGTGAGCAGCTCTCGGGCGGCCGGTGTGTCGGCCGTCACGAGCGGCGCCGCGCACGCGAGCGCCTGAAAGGCCTTGTTGGGGATCACCCGGGCCGTCTTGGCGGACGTCCCGAAGATCCCGAGCGCACATCCCGCGACGCTAAGCGCCTGTGGGAGCTTCTCGTATTCGATCCAGGGCACGTGAGCCACGTTGGCGGGCGCATCGCGGAGCAGATGCGACAGCTGGCCGCTACCGACGATCCGAAACGGGAGCTCCGGGACGCGGCGAGCGGCCTCCAAGATCGTCTCGATCCCGTGCAGCGGGATGAGCTTCCCGACGAAGAGAGCGTGAAAGTCGCCTCGTTCGGCACGGCCCGGACGAAAGAGCCGATCCTCGGCGCCGACGAAGCAGGTGCGCAGCCGGCTCGGGTCGACGTCGAACGCGTCGGCGTAGAACGCCGCCTGCGCCTGGGTGTCCGCCACGACGACGTCCGGCGTCCGGAACGCGACGCGGTCGAGCGCCTGCAACGCTCGAGCCGCGCCCGAGTCGGGCGCGAATCGGCCGCGATCTCCAACCAGGGTGTCCGTCAACGAGACGAGTGGATCGAAGACGAGGGGAGCGCCGCGCGCGCCCAGGCGTGCGGCGATCACGTCCGCATGGCCCGGGTAGCCCACGAGCACGACGTCGGCGCGCGCCCGCCGGGGGACGGCGAGCCGCGTCTCGGCGACGGCGAGCCTGGCGAGCTGGCGAGCGCCTGCCGACCACGCCTCCCGCCGCCCGTCCCAAACGTCGACGTGGCGCTCGACCAGGGCGACCTCCGCCCGCTGCAAGCACGATCGCACCTGCGCGTTGCGGGGGTAGTCGCGCTGGTACGTCCCGAAGACGAGGACACGCACCGCGAGGGACGCTAGCGGAGTACCTCGTCGACGAGCAGTCCGGTGCGATCGTGCTCGCCGACCTGTTCCTCGTGGTGGCTCGTGATCAGCTCGGAGAGAAGCCCGAGCGAGAGGAATTGCATGCCGACGACGATCAGCAGCACCCCCAGGGTGAGCAGGGGACGCTGTCCGATGGCGTGTCCGCCTGCCTTCAAGACCGTCAGGTAGACCAGCACTCCCCCACCCACCGTGAGCATGAAGAGACCGAGCCCGCCGAACAGGTGCAGCGGACGGTTCCGGTACCGACCCATGAACGTCACCGTGAGCAGGTCGAGGAAGCCTCGGACGTATCGCTCCACGCCGTACCGCGAGCGCCCGTGTGCCCGCGACCGGTGATTCACGGGAATCTCTGCGATGCGGAATCCGCGGTAGTGAGCGATCACCGGGATGTAGCGGTGGAGCTCGCCGTACAACCGGAGACCCCGAACGACCTCGGGCTTGTATGCCTTGAGCCCGCAGTTCATGTCGTGCAGGCGGAGGCCGGAGACGAAGCCGGCGACCCGGTTGAAGATCTTGGACGGCATGCGTCTGGACCACGGATCGCGGCGCTTCGTCTTCCAGCCCGTGACGAGGTCGAAGCCCTCGTCCAGCTTCGCGAGGAGGCGTGGAATCTCCGCGGGATCGTCCTGCAGGTCGCCGTCGATGGTGACGATCGCGTCTCCCGATGCCTCGGCGAAGCCGGCAGCGAGCGCGGCCGCCTTGCCGAAGTTGCGCCGTAGCCGGACCACGCGGACGTTGGCGTGCGCTCCGTGCAGCCGTGTCAACGCGGCGAACGTCCCGTCCGCCGAGCCGTCGTCGACGAAGACCACCTCCCACGGGCGCTCGAGCGGCTCGAGCGCGGCCGCGAGCTCCGCGAGCAACGGGCCGACGTTCTGCTCTTCGTCATGGACGGGCACGACGACGCTGATCACGCCCGCGAGCGTACCCCGCGACCCCGTCTCGCGCGAGCCGCACGGTAGCGTTGGGCCGGTGCCTGCGCTGCTCACGATCGACGAAGCACTCGCCGCGGTCCTCGCTCGCGCCCAGCCGCTGCCGCCCGAGGCCGTGCCGCTCGCCGAGGCGGCCGGCCGGCTACTCGCGGCAGACGCACGAGCCGGCACCGACCTGCCGCCGTTTGCGAGCTCGGCGATGGACGGATTCGCGATCCGCGCCGGCGACGCGCCCGGAGAGCTGCCCATCGTGGAGCGCGTCGCCGCAGGGCGGCCCGCGAGCCGCCCGCTCGCCGCGGGCGAGGCGATGGGGATCGCCACTGGGGCCCCGGTCCCGGACGGAGCGGACAGCGTCGTTCCGTTCGAGGCTGTTGTCGAGCACGACAACAGAATAGCGATCGCCTCGGACGTCGCGATCGGAGCCAACGTGCGGCCGCGCGGAGGCGACGTTCGCGCCGGGGATGTCGTGCTCGCTGCGGGCTGCCGTCTCGGTCCCGCGCAGATCGGCGCTCTTGCAGCGGCCGGTCTGGCGGAGGTCGCGTGCGGTGGAACGCCGCGGGTCACGATCCTCAGCACCGGCACGGAGCTTCGGCCTCCGGGAGCACCGCTCGCTCCCGGCCAGATCTACGAGTCGAACGCAGCGATGCTGGAGACCGCGCTGCGTCGCGGCGGCGCGCGAGTCGACCGGCTCGAGCCGGTCGACGACGATCGCGATGCGCATCGCGTCGCCCTCGAACGAGGTCTCGAAGCCGACGTGCTCGTGACCTCCGGCGGCGTGTCCGTCGGACCGCACGACCTCGTGCGTGGCCTAGAGCGCGAGCTCGGCGTCGCCGAGGTGTTCTGGGGAGTCGCCGTCCGACCGGGAAAGCCGCTCGCGTTCGGAACGCGCGGGGCGACGCTGGTGTTCGGGTTGCCCGGAAACCCCGTCTCCTCGCTCGTCGCCTGCGAGCTGTTCGTGCTTCCCGCGATCCGTGCGCTGCAGGGAGCGACGACGCCCGGCCCGCCGTTCCTCGCCGGGGTGCTCACGTCGCCGCTGCGGCGGAGCGAAGGAAGGGACGATCTCGTCCGAGCCCGCTCCGAACTCGGACCCGACGGCATCCTGCTCACGCCCGTGCAGGGCCAGCAGTCGCACATGATCGTGCATGCAGCTGCTGCGGATGCCCTCGTCCACGTTCCGCGAGGGACGGGCGAGCTCGGGGCCGGTTCGACTGTCCGCTATCTGCGCCTGGACTGAACCGCGACCACCGTCCGGCGCACCGTCTCGCGGATAGCGCCGCGCGGCGGCGGAGACGCGCCGCCCGCATAGGGTCCGTAGCGGCCCGCGGTCGTAGCGCCCACCTGGCTTGCGACGGCGACCCAGCCCAGCGCGAGCAGCGCGCTCGCCCAGGGGACGTAGCCGACCGAGACGAGCTCCGTGAGGTAGAGGGGCGTTCGGGCGCCGAGATGGAACCGGCCCCCCATCGACACGAGGACGGCGACGGCTCCGGCGAGGCCGCAGCCGAACAGCACGTCGCGGAGCCAACGCCGCGAAAAGCGTCGAGGCAGCCAGAGCCACGTGTAGAGCGAGGGAAGGACGAAGACGAGCGCCAAGGCGTGCACCACCGCCACGACGAGGGCAAGCGCACCCAAGCCCGCGAGAGCCGTCGCGTACCCCCCGACCTGCGAGGCGGCGTCGAGCTCGCGAGCCGGCACGAGCCGTCTGCGGGCGACGAACCACGCGGCGAGCGCCGCTGCGAGACCGAAGACGATCGGCACGAGCGGCCAGGTCGTCGCCGAGTGTCCGTCCGGCGGCAGCGGCCGGCCTCCACCCGTCGGCAGGACGCCTGTGAGACCGCCGAACCAGACGATCGAGGCGAGCGAGAGCCAGTAGCCGAGTCTCCGCCGGAGCGCCCGGAATCCCGGTGCGAGCGGGACGCCGAGCCGCCAGCACCGCGCGAGCATGTCGCCGACGCCGACGAGAAACGGGATCAGCGAGACGAGGAGGACGAGCTCGAGGGCCCAACCGTGGACGAACCGGCTGCCCAGCACGAGCTTCGCGCCGGCGCCCTGGGCGAGCTCCAAGCCGCTGTCGAGCGACCCGAGCAGGTTCTGGCTCGCCGCGCCGAGCTGCGTGAGGCGCCTGGGGTCGAGCGCCGCGAGGTTGTCGCTTGCGTCGCTCCGCCCCGTGTCGTCGGCCGTGGTCAGGCGGAGGGCGGGGATGCTCGCGCCGAGGAACGGTGCCTGGTCGCCGTACGCGAAGGGCAGCCCGAGGTCGACGAGCTGGCGGAGCACACCGGGGAGCGAGGGCGCAGCGCCCGTCTGCTCGACGACCCGTGCGACAGCTGTGCGGACGAGGGCGGCTGACGGATCGTGCGCTCCGTCACCTGCGATCTCGATCCTCGGTGGTCGCAGGCCGCCGAGTGCGTCGAGGACGATCGCCGCGCGCAGCTCGTGCCGGTATGCGGAGCGAGCGACGAAGTGCGCCGCGCCGAAGCCGCCGTAGGCACCTGCGTCGCTCGAGAGGAACACGATCGTGTGGAGCGGCCGAGGCCGGGCCGACGTCGTTCCCACGGTTGCGTACGCGCGGGCGAGCTCGATCAACGTTGCAGTGCCCGTCGCGTTGTCGTTCGCCCCCGCGCCGACCCCGGAGTTGTCGCGATGGGCCTCGACGACGATCACGCCGGGACTGCTTCCGGGGATCACGACCGAGACGTTCGTGAGCGAGACGTCGCCGAGGTCGGGCACGTGCTGGTTCCAGGTTGCCGTGTGCGGCGCGAGTCCGTAGAGCGAGAGCGTGCTCGCGACCCACTGGGCGGCTTCGTCGTCCGTTCCGCTGCCGGGAACGCGGCTCGGAAACCTCGCGGCCAGCTGCGAGGTCAGGGAGAGGGCGGCGGCGCCGTCGAACGACGCCGGGAGCGCCGGAGCGGGCAGCGGATCGGTGCGAGCCGTCGTGAAGGCGAGGACGAGCAACGGCAGGACGACGACGAGCGACGCCGCGCGCACGAGACGCCCGTCGAGCGGGCGCTCCAGAGAGCCGCGACGCGGCCTCCGCTGGAACTCTCGGAGCCGAGAGGCCTGCATCGCCGGGCTATAGTAGGCGGCGGCAGGCCGACGCGCGCCGGGCGCGAAGAAGGCACGGATGCCCGACTCCCCGACCATCCTCCTCGTCGACGACGAGGACTCGATCCAGACGCTCCTGGCGTTTCCGCTTCAGCGCGATGGGTACCAGGTCGTCCAGGCGCGCGACGGCGAAGAGGCCCTGCGCGAGTTCAGGCAGCAGCCCGTGGATCTCGTCGTCCTCGACGTCATGCTGCCGCGACTCGACGGGCTCGAGGTCTGCCGCAGGCTGCGGGCGGAGAGCACCGTCCCGATCATCATGCTGACCGCTCGCGACGACGAGCTCGACACCGTTCTCGGGCTCGAGCTCGGAGCCGACGACTACATCACGAAGCCGTTCTCGATTCGGGAGTTCCGGAGTCGCGTGAAGGCGTTACTGCGGCGGGCGTCGCAGCCCCCGCTGGCCGCTCAGCGCGACGCGGTGATCGAGGTCGGCGAAGTCCGAATCGACCTTCCGCGACGGAGCGTCGAGGTCCGCGGTGCGGCGATTCAGCTGACGTTCGTCGAGTTCGAGCTGCTCGCGCTGCTGGCGGCGAACCCCGGCGTCGTCTTCTCGCGACGCCAACTGCTGGAACGGCTCCGCGGCGGCGCCGACTACCGCGAGCCGCGGACGATCGACGTCCACGTTCGCCACCTGCGCGAGAAGATAGAGAGGCGGCCGCACGATCCCGAGCTGATCCTCACCGTGCGCGGCGCCGGGTATCGCTTCCGCGACCGGTGAGCGAGGGACGGTGACGAGAAGCGGCGGGATCCGAGCACGGCTCGCACTCGGCCTTCTGATCGTCGTCTGCGGAGCGCTCCTCGGTGCCTACCTGATCGTCGTGCCCTCGCTCGAGAAACGCCTCGTCGACGCCAAGCTGACGGAGCTGCGCCGGAACGCGGCGACGTTCGCCGCCGGATACGCGACCCGCAACTTCAACGATCCGCTCAGCCTCGACAACTACGCGAAGGGCGCGGCGTTCACGTTCGACGCGCGGGTCTCGCTGTTCGGCGTGATCGGCCCGCCGGTCGGACTGAGCTCGTTGGCCGACTCCGCCGACGTCGGCATCAGCCAGATGGAGCAGGACGGGATCGCGCTGAAGACCGCGTCGTCCGGCGCCGTCTCCAGCGGCCGGGTCACGCGGGACGGACGCGAGTACGCCGAGGTCGCCGTGCCGCTGGCGACCAGCGGCCAGGTCGTGCTCCTCTCGGCGTCACTCGCCGACCAGCTCTCGACCGTCCATCTGGTGCAGCGCCGGCTGTTCTACGCCACGCTCGCGGCGCTCTTGATCGCGCTGACGCTGGGCACGCTCGGCGCCGCCCCCCACGCCCGCCGTATCCGACGGCTGGAGCGCGCCGCGGAGCGGATCGCCGAAGGGTCGTTCGACGAGCCGGTCGTCGACGACGTCGGCGACGAGCTCGGCGAGCTCGCGAGAGCGTTCGACCGGATGCGCGTTCAGCTGGCGCAGCTGGACTCGGCACGAAAGGCGTTCGTCGCGCACGCGTCGCACGAGCTCCGGACGCCGCTGTTCGCGCTCGGCGGCTTCCTCGAGCTGCTCGAGAACGAGGAGGTGGACGAAGAGACCCAGCGGCGCTTCCTCGCGACGATGCACGAGCAGGTGCAGCGGCTGACCAAGCTGGCGACGGATCTCCTCGACCTTTCGCGCATGGATGCGGGCGGAATGCACATCGAGCAGGAGGACGTCGACCTCGGCGAGGTCGCGCGGGCGGTGGTCGAGGAGCTCCAGGCGCTCGCCGAGGCCCACGAGCAGCGCCTCGAGTTCGAGAGCGCGGACGCGTGGGTCGTCGGCGACGAGCTGCGGATCCTCCAGATCGGCCGAGCGCTCGCCGGAAACGCGGTGATGCACACGCCTGCGGGCACGCGGATCTGCGTCCGCGTGCATGCCGGCGACGGTCGCGCCTGGCTCGAAGTCGAGGACGACGGCCCGGGCATCTCCGCGGAGCACCTCGAGCGGATCTTCGACCGCTTCTACCGCGTCGAAGGCGGCGTCGCGTCGGGGAGCGGCCTCGGGCTCGCGATCGCGCGCGAGCTGGCGGAGTTGATGGGGGGAACGGTTCGTGTCCGCTCGAGGCCGGGCCGGACGACGTTCACGCTCGAGCTTCCGGCGGCGGCAGCGGGTGTCCCCGAGCCCGTCGCCGGGTGAGCGTGCGTCCGCGCGGAGACGGCCGTTTTCACGTGGAAGAGGAGTTCGGCGGAGCGCGTGATCGCTGCGACCGGTCAGGGGTACGATGGCGCGCGTGAGCGCTGCGCTCCCGACTGCGGGTGAGCTGCTCCGGCCGCTGAACCCGGCCACGCTCGAGCCTGTCGGCGTGGTTCCGGTGACCGAGCCGGAAGGGGTGGCCGAGGCGGTCGCGGAGGCGCGGTTCGCGCAGCGGCAATGGGCGGCGCGGTCGCTCGAGGAGCGCCGGCGCCTGCTCCGGGCCGTCGCGGGCGTCCTCTTGGAGCGGGCCGACGAGATCTGCGCCACGATCGTCGCCGAAACGGGCAAGCCCAGGCTCGAAGCGGTCACGACCGAGCTCTTCGTCGCGCTCGACACGGCGGCCTGGCTCGCTCGGAACCTCGGCCGCCTGCTCGGCGACGAGCGTGTCCCGTTCCGGCAGCCGTACGCGCTGCACAAGCGCGGTGCGCTGAGCTACGAGCCCGTCGGCGTCGTCGGAATCGTCGCGCCCTGGAACTTCCCGTTCTCGATCCCGTTCACCCAGGCGGCGACCGCGATCGCGGCGGGAAACGCGGCCGTGATCAAGCCCTCCGAGCTCACGCCGCTCTCGGGCGAGTGGGTCGAGACCGCGTTCGCCGCGGCAGGCAGCCCCGCCGGTCTCGTCCGCGTCGTGCAGGGGACGGGGCCGAGCGCCGGCGAAGCGCTCGTCCGCGCGCCCGGGGTCGACGCGCTCGTGTTCACGGGCTCGGCGGCTACGGGGCGGCTCGTCGCCGAGCGGGCCGCCACGCGCCTCTGCCCGGTGACGCTCGAACTCGGAGGGAAGGATCCGATGCTCGTTCTCGCCGACGCCGATCTTCCTCGCGCGATCGAGGGCGCGCTGTGGGGCTCGTTCTCGAACTGCGGTCAGATCTGCTCGGGTGTCGAGCGCATCTACGTCGAGGGGAATCTGTACGAGCCGTTCGTCGAGGGCCTCGCCCGGCGCGCTCGCACGCTGCGGCTCGGCCGCGGCGACGTGCCGAGCACCGACCTTGGGCCGCTGATCTCGGAGGGACAGCGGCAGCGGGTGGAGGAGCTCGTCGCAGATGCCGTCGAGCAGGGCGCAGAGGTCGTCACGGGTGGCGGGCGCCCCGACATCGGGCTGCCGGGCTGGTTCCACCAGCCGACGGTGCTCGCGGGCGAGCCCGCGGTCGCGCGGCTGAGGAGCGAGGAGGTCTTCGGGCCGGTCGTCACCGTTGTCAGAATAGCCAATGCTGCGGACGGCATCGCGCGGGCGAACGACTCCGCGTTCGGCCTGGGCGCGAGCGTCTGGACTCGTGATGCGGCCAGGGCCCGCGCCGTCGCCGTGCAGCTCGACGCCGGGTCGGTGTGGACGAACGACGTCGCATACTCGTACGGCACCTGCCAGGCGCCCTGGGGAGGCCGGAAGGGATCGGGATACGGCAGGACTCATGGGAAGCAGGGCCTCTACGGGCTCTCCCACGTGAAGTTCGTCGACGCGGACTCCGGCCGACTCTCGCCGCCGTGGTGGTTCCCGTACGGCGAGGGCGCCGCCGAGGGCTTCGCCGGTGTGCTCCAAGGCGCGTTCGGGAGCGGGGTCGTGGCGAGGACGCTCGGTCTGTGGCGGCATCGCCGCGGCGTTCTCGAGCTCGTGCGCCGGAGCGCCAAGCGATCGTGAGCGACCTCTCGCACGTCGACGAGGACGGCGGCGTCCGCATGGTCGATGTCGGCGGCAAGCCCGTTTCGCGCCGTCGTGCCGTCGCCCGCGCCACCGTGACCATGGCGGCCGAGACCTCGGCCAGGCTGCGC
>Ga0187778_10003210_pt1 | contig 11036 bp, 10 predicted proteins | sample 1015_Q2_SP5_20_M_FD_132418 | JGI IMG/M metagenome (GOLD analysis project Ga0187778, IMG submission 132418) | Tropical peat soil microbial communities from peatlands in Department of Meta, Colombia - 1015_Q2_SP5_20_MG | ecosystem: Environmental > Terrestrial > Soil > Wetlands > Peat | place...
CAGCCGTCGTACTCGCTCCTCAACCGCTGGATCGAGCCCGACCTGCTCGACGTCCTCGGGGAGCTCGGCGCGGGCTGCATCTGCTTCTCCCCGCTCGCGCAGGGGATGCTGACCGACCGCTATCTCGACGGGATCCCCGAAGGCTCGCGGGCGAGCAGGCCCGGTTCGCTCTCGCCCGATCTCCTGACGGACGAGAACCTCGCGAGGATCGGGGCGCTGCGCGAGATCGCACGGGAGCGGGGCCAGACGCTCTCGCAGATGGCGCTCGCCTGGACGCTGCGCGATCCGCGGATGACATCGACGCTGGCGGGCGCGTCCAGCCTCGAGCAGCTCGAGTCGAACGTCGCGGCGCTGGCGAACCTCTCCTTCACGGACGAGGAGCTCGCAAGGATCGACGAGCACGCCTCGGAAGGCGGGATCAACATCTGGGCGCGCTCGAGCGCCGTCTGATTCAACGGGCTACGCCGCTCGGACGACGATGGTGCTCGTCCCGCCCGCCGAGTCGAGCTGGAGGCCGTAGCAGCCCGGTGTTCGGACGAGGAGCAGCGTCACCGTTGTGCCCCAGTTGCTGGTGCTGAACGAGCCGACCGTCCGGGTCGTGACCAGGCGGAGCTCGCTCGTGATCGGCGCGCTGTCCCATTCCGGGCCGAGCTGGAAGCGGAAGGGGCCGTCGCCGTCGATCCGCAGGCCGCGCACGAGCACCCGCACAGGGCGAGTCTTCAGCTCTGCGGGCCACATCCAGATCACCTTGGCGCCCAGCCACGCCGGCAGCCGGTCGTAGCGGCTGAAGGACGCGGCTTGCGGATAGACCGGTCCCGCGCCGACACCCCTGAGTCGGTCGTGGTCGAGCCTCCGTGTCGTCGTCACGGGGCACGGCGCCCCGGGCGCCAGCCGATGGAGCTGCAGGGGCCGGTGCAGCGACGCCCACGTCGGTTGCGACCCGTTGGCCGCGCGGGCGAACGTTACGGCCACGGTGACCGCGACGACGAGCGCGAGCGCGATGCCGGCTCTCGACCCTGGATGGGGCACGGCCCATCCATGATGCCACTACGCGGAAAGCGCGAACGCGAGCGCGGCCGTCGCGGTGAAGTCGAGCGCGGGCTCGACCGTCTGCCACGAGCGAACGTCGTCCACGTAGCGGCTGCCGTGCCCGGTGTAGGCGGCGTACGCGTCGCCGCCGTGCGGCGGGCAGGTCCGGCCGGTGGAGAAGAACTCGCCGAGCCCGCCCTGGAAGAGCGTGGCGTCGTTCGGCCCGTTCACGACGGCGCCTCGGAGGATCGGCGGCCTCCCGTCGAGCGAGCCCGAGAGGTTCGCGACGACGTGCTGCGGGCAGAGCGGGAAGTTCTGGCCGACTCCGATCATCAGCGACGCTCCCCATGCGTTCGCGCCCAGCGCCCAGTCCCGCTCGCCCGTGGCGAACGCGTCGTAGCGCCCGTCCCCGGTGAGGTCGTGGTAGAGCCGCGCGGTCACGACCAGGCCGAACGTGTGCGGCGCCGCGTCGAAGTCGTCGTAGACCGCTCCCGACCGGAACGGATCCTTGGCAGCACGAGCGAGCCCGCGGCGCAGCTGCGCGCGCAGGTCGGCGAGCAGGGCTCCCTGTCCGACGGCGAGCCCGCCGGGCGAGCCGAACGCTCGCAGCGCACGGATCAGGTCGGCATGCGCGAGGGCGCTCGTGTCGTAGAGGTTGAGCGTGTCCTGACCGGCCTCCCGGTCGAGGTATGCGCGTGCCCAGTGCGCCGAGTCCCGCAACCAGGTCGAAGCTCGCGGATCGTCCAGCTTGCGCGCTGCCAGTGCGAGCTCGGCGCCGCCGAGCTCGAGGTCGTCGCGCCACGACGACTCGGGATAGAAGGCGTGCGGCAGCGCGGTCTCGACGTCGCCCGGCGCGACGCCGACCGTCTTCGCCGCCGCGTAGACCGACGCCGCCGTATCGAGCTCCGAGCGCGCCAGCGCCGGGCGGGTGCGCGCGTCGATCTGCGCGGCGATCGCGAACGCGGCGGCCACGCGGCCGGCGAGGTTCGGCGGGACCGGAGTCCCCGGCGCGTTCGCGCGGAAGGCGGGCCGGCTGCGGAGATACCTGTTCTGCGGACCCTCGAGGCCGTCGTCCTTCTCGGGCAGGCGCCAGACGTCGTGGTCGCCGAAGAAGGTTCCCGCCTTGTTCCCGGAGCCGATGCCGACCTGGAGGTAGAGGACGCCGGTGCGAGGGTCCCAGGCCTTGTGCAGCCAGGCGAGCCCGTGGCGGGCCTCGGGGAGCAACGTCGGCGGCGCGCTCGGGCCCAGCGCCCGTGCGGCGGCGAGCAGCAGCGTCGCCGCGTACGCGGTCGTGTGCGTGAACTTGAGGAAGTCGCCGGCGTCCATCCAGCCGCCTACCAGATCCACCGGCCCGCCGATCGGCACGAGTGCCTTCCCGAGGATGACGTCGCTGTCGGGACTCTCGTAGCGCGGCGGCTGGTAGACCGTGAGCGACGTGTCGTGCAGGTGTGAAGGCCTGCGGTGCAAGGCGCCGGGGATCACGTCGGCGCCGTCGCGATTCGCCTGGAAGAACGCGACCGTGTCGGCGACCCGGGGCAGGAAGAGCACGGCCGGCCTCGCGATCCGGAACCACGGCGAGGCGACCTGCTGCGGGAGATCGGCGACGACCCGGTACGTCCCGGGCTTCCGCAACGACGTGAGGTCGAGCGGCTCGACGGCGCGGAACGCCGTGTTCCAGACGCCTGTGCTCGCGCCCGCTCGACCTCGGAGCACGACGGTTCCGTCGCGGCGCTCGACGTGGAACGGCGCCCGCGGCGCAGGCGTCGCCGCCAGGAGGTACCCGAGCTTGCGCTCGCCGGGCGCGTAGCCGAGCTGGTCGACGCGCACCGCCGGAGTCGCCGCGTGCACCGCCGGCGGGGCCGCCGCGCCTCGCAGACCGGCGGCGAGCCCGACTGCGAACAGCGCGACGGGGAGCAGCAGACGGCGACGAGAGGTGATCGACAAGAGAGTTAAGAAGGTTTACGAGATTCCACGAGCCTACGCCGTGCGGCGTCGCGGGTCAACGAGGGACGGTCCTCAGGCGCCGACGGTGACGGGCTCGCCCGTGGCGATCGCTTCGAGGTGGCGCTTGCGGATCTGCAGGAAGAACAATGTGCCGCCCACCGCGACGAGGAGCGCCGCGCCTGCGAATGCGCCCACGAAGCCGTGCACGAGCGCCGTTCCCTGCTCGGGTACGGACGGCTTGTGACCGAGGGCGCCGAGCCACGACGTCGTGCGGTGGGTGGCGATCGTCGAGAGGATGGCAAGGCCGAGTGCGCCGCCGATCTGCTGCGACGTGTTGAAGAGGCCGGAGGCGAGCCCGGCGTCCTCGCTCGGCAGCCCCCCGGTCGCGATCAGCGTCAGCGGCACGAACGCGAGGCCCATCCCGATCGAGCACGGAAGGATGCACGGGAGCAGGTCGGGGAGGTACGAGCTCGACGGGTCGAGGCGGACGAGCCAGACGATCGCCGCGGCCGCGATCGCCATTCCGATCACCGAGCAGGTGCGCAGACCGATCCGTGGGCCGAGGTTCTGCGCCAACCCGGCTCCGATCACGATCCCTGCGGTGAACGGGAGGAACGCGAGGCCGGACTTCAGCGGCGAGTAGTCGAGAACCCGCTGCAGGAAGAGCGAGTTGAAGAAGAACATCGCGAACAGCCCGGACATGACGAAGAGCATGGTCACGTTCGCTGCTCGCAGCGTCGGCATCCGGAAGATGTCGAGCCGGACGAGCGGTGCTCTCGCGCGCCGCTCGATCGCGACGAAGGCGGCGAGCAGCACGACCGCGAGGCCGCCGATGCCCAGCGTCTCGGCCGACGTCCAGCCGACCGTGTTCGTCCGCACGATCGCGTAGACGAGCGCGATCAGGCCGGCCGTCACGGTCACCGCGCCGGCGACGTCGAAGCTGCGGTGCTCCGTCTCGGCGCGCGACTCCGGCACGAAGCGCGAGGCGAGCAGGAAGGTCACGATCCCGACCGGTACGTTCACGAAGAACACCCACGGCCACGAGAACGCCTCGGTCAGCGCGCCTCCGAGCACGAGGCCCACGGCGCCGCCGCCGGCGGCGATGGACGCCCAGACGCCGAGCGCCTTCGTCCGCTCCGCGTCGGTCTCGAACGTCGTGTTGACGATCGAGAGCGCTGCGGGGGAGATGAGCGCGCCGCCGAGGCCCTGCCCGCCGCGGGCCACGATCAGCCAGCTCGACGATTGGGCGAGCCCGTCGAGCAGCGACGCGGACGTGAACACCACGAGGCCCGCGAGGAAGATGCGCTTGCGCCCGATCAGGTCGCCGGCCCGGCCGCCGAGGAGCAGGAAGCCGCCGAAGACGAGCGTGTACGCGTTCACGACCCACTGCAGGTCGCCCTCGGTCATGTGGAGGTCCTTCTGGATCGACGGAAGCGCGACGTTCACGACGGTCGCGTCGAGGACGACCATGAACTGCGCGAGGCAGACCAGGACGAGGACGAGCCAGGGGTTGACGTGGCGGTTGGTCATCTGGGCGAAGGACGAAGCGAGCGGCCGACGGCTTCCCCCCACCCTACCGACGCCGACCCGGGCTGTGTCGGACGGCCGTTGACGGGCGCTCGCGGCTGGGCTTGGATTGAGGCGCATGGCGCGCCTGCTCACCGGTCTCGGAGTCGTCGCCACCGTCCTCGCAGCCGCGGCGTGCGGCGGCGGCTCGAAGGTGCCGCCCGCCAGGCTCGTCGCCGAGAGCGCATCGGCCACCGAGCAGATCAGGAGCTTCCACTTCACGATCGACATCGAGGGTGTGCCCCGCACGTCGAGCGGGCTCCAGCTCGAGGCGGCCGAGGGCGACGCGGTCGTCCCCGACCGGCTGCGAGCGCAGGTCAGCGGCAACTTCGCCGGGATACCGATCACGACCGGGCTCGTCTCGGTCGGCGGCAAGCTCTGGATCAAGAACCCGCTGTCGGGCGCGTGGACGCGAGTCGACGTGGGGACGACGCCGGCGTTCCTGCTCGATCCGAAGAAGGGTGTGCTCGGGGTGATGCGGGCGGTCGAGGGCCTGCGCGACGACGGGTCGGAGGACGTCGGCGGAGTCGCGACCGACCGGCTACGCGGGCACGCGACGGCCGCGAAGGTCGCCCCGCTCGTCGCCGTGTCGCCGGGGTCGAGCACCGTCGCCGTGACGCTCTGGATCGGCAAGAAGGACAAGATCCTCCGCCGCATCCGCGTCGACGGGGCGGTGGCACCGGGCGAGCCCGCGGATGCGGTCCGCGTCGTCGAGGTCTCCCAGTTCGGCGAGTCGGTACGGATCGAGCTGCCGAAAGGGGTGTCGTAGCCGTCGCGGCGTCCCCCGTTCTCGCCGCACGGAGAGTCGAGCGGCGCTACGGGCACCGGGTCGCACTCGAGCCGACCGACTTCGAGCTCCGAGCGGGCGAGCTCGTCGCGCTCGTCGGGCCGAACGGCGCCGGCAAGTCGACTCTGCTCTCGCTCCTCGCCGGGGCGCTGCCGCCGAGCGGGGGAGAGGTCGTCCGGGTGGAGGGCATGAGCTTCGGCTGGGCGCCGCAGCGGCCGGCGGTCTACGGGCACCTCTCGGCGGCCGAGAACGCCGAGCTGTTCGCGAGACTCGCCGAGCTGGGCGACCCGTTGGCCGCCTCCCGCTCGGTGCTCGAGCTCGTGGAGCTGGAGGCGGCCGAGCAGCGCGCAGCCGAGCTCTCGGTCGGGAACCAGCAGCGCCTCAACCTCGCGCTCGCGCTCCTCGGCGACCCGGACGTGCTGCTCCTCGACGAGCCTTCGGCGTCGCTCGACCCCGCCCAGCGGAACCGCCTCTGGGAGCTCCTGCTCGCGCGCCGCGCGGCCGGTCGCTCGGCCCTGCTCGCGACGCACTCGATGGAGGAGGCGGCCCACCTCGCGACGAGGACGGTGCTCCTCGTGGACGGCTCGGTGACGCTCGAGGGCGAGCCGGGAGAGGTGGCCGCGGCGATGGAGTCGCGCTGAGCGCCGTCGGCCTGCTCCTCGGCAAGGACCTGCGCCGGCTCGCGCGCTCGCCGCTGCTGCTCGCCGCGCTCGTCCTCTACCCGCTGCTCGTCGCGCTGCTCGTGGGGCTGGTCGTCCGCTACGCGGGCGAACGGCCGCGCGTCGCCCTGGTCGACCAGGCCGGGCTGCCGCGGTCGATCCTGCTCGGCGACCGGCGCTTCGACCTCGAGCAGCTGTTCGAGAACGCGAGCGAGGTCGATCTCGTGCGGATGAGCGAGTCCCGTGCCGACCACGAGCTCGGCACGGGTCGCGTGCTCGCCGTGCTCACGATCCCGCAGGACTTCTCCGTTCGCCTGCGCGGTCTGCGCGCAAGCCCCCGTCTCGTGCTGCGCACCGGCTCCGGAGCGCTCGGGACGCAGGTGACCGAGAAGATGCGCGCTCTCGTCTACGCCGTCAACCTGAAGCTGCAGCAGGCGTACATCGAAGCGAACCTCGGCTACGTGCGCCTCCTCCGCCAAGGGGGAAGCGGGACGATCGGGCGCTCGAAGCTGACGGTGATCGGGCTCGAGCGCGCCGAGGAGGAGCTGCGTGCGATGCAGCGCTCGTCCGACCCGAGCGTTTCGCGGCCGGCGGGCGAGCTCGCGAGCTTCGTGCACCAGGTGAATGGCGCGGTCGGCCAGGTGGGCGAGTTCCTGCGAGCGACCGCGAACCCGGTGCAGCTCGTGACCACCGCCCGTCCGGGCCGTGCCTGGGTGCTCTCCGCGCAGGTCCAGGCGTACGCGTACGCGCTGGCGCTCGCGTTCGTCGCGATGATCCTCGGCGCGGCGACGATCACCGCCGAGCGGGAGGAGCGGACGCTCGGCCGCCTCGTCCAAGGTCTCGTCGGCCTGGGCGAGCTCGTCGCGGAGAAGATCGTGCTCGTTGCGCTCGTCGGCACCGCGATCACACTCACGCTCGCGCTCGGGTTCGGGATCGTCGTCGAGCTCGGCGGGGTCAGCGGCGGCCAGCCATGGGACCGCGTGCCACTGCTCATCCCGGGCTTCGCGCTCGCGAGCGCCGCGTTCGGCGCGCTCGGCGTCCTCGTCGGCGCGCTGGCGCGAGAGGCGGGGGCGGCCATGCTCCTGGCGCTCCTCGTCGGCCTGCCGGTCGTGCTGGCCGGGGTGATCCCCGCTGGCGCGTTCGCGCTCGCCGACTGGTTGCGGGCAGTCGTCCCCTTCGGCCACGCGGTCGAGCTGGCGACCTCGGCGCTCTTCGATCCGAGCCCGTGGTGGACGGTGCTGCGCCAGTCCCTCTGGCTGCTCCTGATCGCGCTCGTCCTCGCTGCTCTGGCGCGCGTCGGTGCCCGCCGCTTGCTCGCCTGAAGGAGCTACGCGGCCAGCTTGTGCACGGAGTCGCCGGCGCGCACCCTGCCCGGCTCGATGACGAACGCGTTGACGCCGCGCAGATTGAGAGCGCGATTCTCCCGCGAGCTCACGAAACGGTGAGCGTCCTTGCCGAACCGGGCCATGAACTTCACGCACCCCAGGTGCGGGACCTCGCTCACCTCGATCACCGCGTCGCCGATCGCCAGCCGTGTTCCCGGAGGCAGGTTCGCCGCGCGCAGATCGAGGTCGACGAAGAGCTGGTCGCCCGCGAGCGGGACGCGGTCTGCGCTTCCCGCGACGAGCGCCGCGACGCGCACGTTCATCACCGTCAGCTGGGCCTTCGGGTTGGCGGCACCGTCGGGCGTGCTGTTCGAGCCGCGCTCGAGCCAGTTGTCGCCCACGAGCCCTTCGATGAGGTCGAGCGCACCCTCGTCGAGCAGCTCGCGCTCGCCGACTGCGGGACGTCGCACGATCAGCTCGACGCGTCCGTCGTCGGCAGGCGAGGCGAAGACCTCCGAGAGACCCGCCTCGAGCGTCGCGTAGTCGAAGTGCTCGGCGACGGACATGGCCGAAAGCATGCCTGAAGGACAAAATCGTGTTGGGGACAGACTTCAGTCTGTCCCCAACGCAGCTTCCACCGATCTCAGCTCACAGCGCCGGCTCGGCCCCGACGTCGAGCCGCGCCGAGACCTCGACGGCGAGATCCACGAAGAGCCCCGCAGTGCACGTTCGCAGCCGGTCTCGGTGCCAGGCGATCGCGACGACGCGGTCGGGCAGTCGCGGGTCGACCGGCAGCGCGACCAGCGGCTTGCCCTCGACGTCGACCGCGAGCCGTGGCAGCAGCGCGCAGCCGAGCCCGGCGACGACGAACCCGTGGAGCGTCCCCACGTCGTCGACCCTCTGGACGAATCGCGGTGTGAGCCCGTGTGCCGTGAAGACGTCCTCCAGCCTCGCCTGGCCCGAGCTCCGGCGGCAGCTCATGAGCGGCACGGCGGCGACCTCGTCCAGCGTCAGCTCGCGGCCGAGCTCGGCATAGGGGTGGTCCTCGCGGACGAGCAGCACGTAGGGATCGTCGAGCAGCCGAGCCGTCTCGAGCGGGCCGTCCGGGATCGGGAGCTCGGTGAAGGCGACGTCGAGCTCGCCTCGTTCGAGCTGTTCGAGCAGCGCGCGGTCGTCGTTCGACTCGGTGAGGTCGAAGCCGACGTCGCTCGAATCCGCGCCCAGCTCCTGGATCACGCGCGGCAGGATGGCCGAGGCGACGCTCTGGTACGCGCCGATCCGGATCGGCGCCTCGACGTCCTCCTCGGCGAGCGACTCGAGGTCGATCCGTGCGGCCGAGAGGCGCGTCATGATCGACTCGGCGTGGCCGAGCAGGAGCTCGCCGGCGCGGGTCAGCGTCACCTGCCGCGAGCCACCGGGCCGGTCGAAGAGCCGGTGTCCGACGTGGCGCTCGAGTGCGGCGATCTGCTGGCTGATCGCCGACTGCGCGTAGCCGAGCTTGAGCGCGGCGGCGCCGAACGTGCCCTCTTCTGCGACGGCGCGGAGCGCTGCGAGGTGACGAACCTCCACTCCGAGCCAGCGGTCGTGGCCCGTTCTGTCCGCTGTCGGGCTCACCACCGGAGATTGTCGCCGATCATGGGATCAGCAGGTGCCGCGCGCGAGCTCGGGCGTCCGACGGCGCCACAGGAGCGAGAGGCCCATGCGCCGCCGGTCGCGCGGCGTGCTCTCCACCTGCGCGTGGTCGAGCCTCCACGCCAGCTCCGCCTTTCGCTCGAGCTCGGCGATCCGCTGGCGGTGGAGCTCGTACAGGATCGCTGAATGCTGCATGCTCGTTCCTCCTCTGCCCTTTGCGGTGACAGGAGGATCATCGCCGCCGGACACCGGGCTACACCACAGCGGCCTCTGATCCCCGCGATTCCGATTCGTGATCGTGCGGCGCCGCGATCCTGCGCCCTCCGGCGGCCGATTCCGGGAAGATGGGCGGGTGACCGTGCTGCTCGCCTTCACGGGCTCGGTGGCGTTCGGCAGCGCGGACTTCCTCGGCGGCGCTGTCTCTCGACGTGCGTCCGGCCTCTGGGTCGCCGCCTACGGACAGTCGCTCGCGCTCGTCTTCTCGGTGCCGGTCGTGCTGATCGTCGGGTGGAACCGGCTGACCGCCGCGGACGCCGGCTGGTCGCTCGCGAGCGGTGCCGCGGGAGCGGTCGGGCTCGGCATCTTCTACCCGGCGATGGCCCGCGGGCTGATCAGCGTCGTGGCTCCGGTCACGGCCGTCGTCGGCGCGTCCATCCCGGTCGCGTACGGGTTCGTCCGCGGTGAACGGCCCGGCGCCGTGTCGGTGGTCGGCATCGCGATCGCCCTCGCAGCCGTCGCGATCGTGTCGATCAGCCCGGGCGAGGGAGGCGAGATCTCGCTCGCTCCGATCGCCGCCAGCGCGGCGGCCGGTGTCTGCTTCGGGTCGGCCGTCGTGCTGTTCGCCCGTGCGAGCGCGGCGAGCGGTCTGTGGCCGGTCACGCTGTCGCGCTCGACGTCGAGCCTCGGCCTCGTCCTGCTCGCCGTCGCGTTGAGCGGCCGCCGGCCGGCGGGGTCGCGACTCGTCCTGCGTGCCGTCGTCGTGATCGGGCTGCTCGAGACCGCAGGAAACGCGCTGCTCGTCCGCGCGCTTCAGCTCGGACCCGTGTCGATCGCCTCCGTGTTGGTCTCGCTCTACCCGGTGACCGCGGTGCTCCTCGCCACGCTCGTCCTCGGCGAGACGCTCTCGCCGATTCGTCGCTCGGGCGTCGCACTCGCGCTCGTCGCGGTCGTCCTCATCTCGGCGCACTGACCGGACGCCTTCCACTTCGTCTCCAGGGGAACCCAGCCCGGCGATGTTCTGCGGCGAAGGAGGTCATTAGACTCCGCTCGCAAGGATCCGAACGGGGGACGATGGGCGGCGGGAAGGGCGTGGCAGGCGGTTTCGTGGTGCTCTCGGCGGTGCTCGCAGCGGGCGTCGGCGTCGCGGCAGGCTCGTCGTCGAGCTCGGCAGGCGCGGCCCAGACGCAATCGGCGGCGCCGCGGACCCCCTCGGGCTGGCAGATCACCCCGGCCGGGACGCTGATCACGGTGCCGCCCGGCGACCTCGGCCTGCCGGGCCCGTGGGGCGTCGCGCTCTCACCCGACGGGAAGCGGGCCCTCGTCAGCTCGAGCGGTGCGGCTGTCAAGTACGAGACGACCGAGCTGTACGACCTGGCGACCGACAACCGCACCGCGCTCGTCCGCTACGACGGCACCAAGGGAAGGTCCGTCTTCTACGGCGTCGTCTTCTCCCCCGACGGCCGCCGTGCCTGGGCGGCCGGCGCGGGTCAGAACGTGGTCCACGCGTACGAGGTCGGCTCTGGCGGCACGCTCACGTCCGTCGCCCGGATCAAGGCGCCGTTCTTCCCCTCGGGTCTGGCGTACGGTCACACCCCGCGCGGCGACCGCATCTACGTGACCGAGAACCTCGGCGCCGACTCCAACCCGAGCGGTGGGCCGGAGAGCCACGCCGACCCGCCCGGTCACGTCGTCTCCGTGATCGACCCCGCTACGAACAAGGTCACGGCCAAGATCGAGCTCGGCTTCGCCGGCTATCCGCTGGCCGTCGCCTTCGACCGTCAGGGGACCAAGGCCTACGTAACGAGCTGGGCGGGCCGACGGGTCTTCGCGATCGACACGCAGCGACAACGCGTCGTCAAGACGATCGTACTCTCG
>Ga0187778_10003213_pt1 | contig 11031 bp, 10 predicted proteins | sample 1015_Q2_SP5_20_M_FD_132418 | JGI IMG/M metagenome (GOLD analysis project Ga0187778, IMG submission 132418) | Tropical peat soil microbial communities from peatlands in Department of Meta, Colombia - 1015_Q2_SP5_20_MG | ecosystem: Environmental > Terrestrial > Soil > Wetlands > Peat | place...
AAAACGACGTCGCTGCGGATGGTGGCAGGATTGGAAAGACTCGATTCCGGCCATATCCGTATCGGTGAGCGTGATGTCACCAATGTCGACCCCAAAAACCGGGACGTCGCAATGGTGTTTCAAAATTACGCGCTTTACCCCCATATGACGGCGGCACAGAATATGGGGTTCGCGTTGAAGGTCGCCAAGGCCCCGAAGGTCGAGATCCGTGAGCGGGTGCTGGACGCCGCGAGATTGCTTGACCTAGAACCGTATTTGGACCGCAAACCCAAAGACCTCTCTGGCGGGCAACGCCAGCGGGTGGCGATGGGGCGTGCGATCGTCCGCCGCCCGCAGGTGTTCCTGATGGACGAGCCGCTATCCAATCTTGACGCCAAGCTGCGAGTACAAACCCGCAACCAGATCGCCGCACTACAACGGCGACTGGGCACCACCACCGTCTACGTCACCCATGACCAGGTCGAGGCGATGACCATGGGGGACCGCGTCGCGGTGCTGCGCGACGGCGTGCTCCAACAGTTCGCGGCGCCTCGAGAGCTCTACCGCAGCCCGGCCAACATATTCGTGGCGGAGTTCATTGGTTCTCCGGCGATGAACCTCTTCACCCTTCCGATCGTCGATCGCTCCGTGTCGCTGGGGAACTGGCCGATTCCCGTGCCGCGTGAGGTCACCGACGTCGCTAACGAGCTTGTCGTCGGCATCCGGCCCGAACACTTGGAACTCGGCAGCCTCGGCGTCGAAATGGAGGTCGACGTGGTCGAAGAACTCGGTGCAGACGCCTACCTGTACGGCCGGATCACCGCGCCCGACAGCGCAATCGATCAACTCGTTGTCGCTCGAGCCGACGGACACAATCCACCCGAACGGGGCAGCCGCCTGCGTCTCCATCCACAACCCGGACACCTGCATTTCTTCGGCAGCGACGGTCGGCGAATCCAATAAGTGTTCCGTAGTGTGTTTCCCACCTTCGCCGCGGACCACCCGGCGGCTAACTGCGCCAGGCCCGCTGCTCGCGAAGCGTCGGGGAGGACGAGGTCGGCGCTCCATGGCCGCCTGACCAAGGGAACGCGCCCGTTGACGTCGTTCCGCGCCCCGTGCTGTCGGTTCGCCTTTACCTCTAGGACGGTCTCGTAGTACGGTCTCGGGCCCAGCGGTGAGTACCCTCTCGTCTATCACCCCAACGTAAAACGGCCATTGGGTGAACAAAACATGGCGAAGATGGCTATCAGGTTAACGGCTCTTCGGTTCCGGTTACATTTGGTTCAGAGCGCGGATACTGCGTGGATGCTTGCAAAACACATCGACAGGTCGGGAGGTCTCCCATGATGCAACGCTCGGAGTCGGGGCGTTCGGCTTTGCGGTTCGGACAGGGAGCGGACCGAGCCCCGCGCAGCCGGGCGGCCATCCGAATGCACGAATCCTCCGTGTTGCCGAGAACCTCCAAAGGCCGTCGGAGGCTCTCAGCGGTCGACGTCACGGCGTGTCCGGTACACCCTGCAGACGCCGCCCAGGCGGGGCTCTTCGAGCGGATTCTGCAAGCCGAGATAGCCGAATTACGACAATTGGCGACCGTCCTGGTTCCCCGCTGGACGGATAGCGGCACCGACGATCATCGGCTACTCAACACGTTCACGGAACTGACTGCGCGCATCGAAGAAGTGGACCGTATGCTCGAGGCGTTGCGGGACCGATTCCCGCAAGGCTCCTTGCTCAGCGAGCCCTCGTATTGAGTAGCGAACTCGGCGAGGTATCCCGTTTTCTGTCCCGCGCGTTGATGCCGGCTGAATCCCTTCCGAGCCAGACGCTCTGATCCGATCAACTCGATGCTCGTCTGCCACAGATCCATAGTTTTGGCGACGTCATTGCGGTGGTGGCGAGTTTCATCGTTCGCTCCATGTGTCCAAGCGATGTTTCCCGATTGTTCTCACCCAGGCGGGTCGCCGGTTAAACCTTCACAAGTCGACGACACGTGGTCGCAAGACCGCTGCGGGCTGCACACGAGGTGCGAGAAGCCGTAGCGGCGGCAGACGACAACCGCCCGGCCAATCACCGGCATCCCCATAGTCTTTGACTAACTGTAAGAAATTCAATTTGACGGCCGCTAAATTTAGCTATTCGGCGAAGCCGTAAATTTGCCGAGGAGCTGGAGAACAGACCGTGACTACGAGTTCTGACACCGGTCTGGTGTTGTTCATGTGTGGCGATGTGATGACCGGTCGTGGGGTTGACCAGATACTGCCGCACCGCGGGGATCCGACGTTGCGCGAGCCTGCTGTGGACGATGCCCGGACTTACGTGAGACTCGCCGAGCACGCCAGCGGCCCGATTTCAGCGCCCGTCGATTTCGTGTGGCCTTGGGGAGAAGCGCTGGCGTTACTCGACGAATTCGCGCCCGACGTCCGGTTGATCAATCTGGAAACCGCCATTACCGCCGACGGGGAGTTCGCGCCACGCAAAGCCGTGCACTATCGGATGCACCCCGACAACGTCGCCTGCCTGACGGCAATCCGGCCGGATGCCTACGCCCTTGCCAACAATCACATCCTCGATTTCGGTTTTCGAGGACTTGCCGACACACTTGACGCACTGAACGGAGTCGGCGTACGGCCTGTAGGCGCTGGTCTCACTGCTGAGCAGGCTGAACGGCCGGCCGTGGTGACTCTTCCCGAAGGAAGGCAGGTCGTCATCGCTTCGTGCGGTACGCAATCCAGCGGGATTCCCCGCCACTGGGCGGCGAGCGACACCCAGCCCGGCGTTGCCCTCGTGAGTGACTTGTCCGATCGCGGCGCCGCCCGGGTCGCCGACCGAGTGCTCGCCTTGAAACGGCCCGGCGACGTCACCATCGTGTTCGTGCATTGGGGCTCGAATTGGGGCTATGACGTCGAAGCGGGTCAGGTTCATTTCGCTCACCGGTTGGTCGACGCGGGCGTCGACGTCGTGCATGGGCACTCATCACACCATCCGCGACCGATCGAGCTGTACCGCGGCAAGCTGATTTTGTACGGCTGCGGGGACACCGTCGACGACTATGAAGGCATTGGAACGTACCAGGATTTTCGCCCCGAGCTGCGCTTGTTGTACTTCGCGTTGGTCGACCGCAACAGCGGCAACGTCGTCACCTTGCGCATGGTGCCGATGCGGACGAGGAGGATGCGGCTCGAGCGCGTTGTACACGACGATGCCGAATGGTTGCGATCAAACCTGGACCACATCAGCCAACAATTCGGAACCCGCGTGCACGGCACCGCCAACGGGCTCCTCACAGTCCCGGCGCCATAAGCCTGGGCGTCCTACCAGTTGCTTTTGGCTTGATGGGCTTTCGTCGGTGGCGATCCCTACGGTGCTGGGATTCCCCGGGCCACGCCAGGGGTGAAGGTGACCGGCAGCTTGCCCAACCCGGTCATGCTCGGGTTGCCGAGGTATTGATAAACACCGCCGACGTCGACCTGGTAGTCGGGAATGCGATCGAGAACCGCCTTCACCATCACCTCGAACATGACACGGGCCAGATGCGATCCGATGCATCGGTGTGGCCCGAGCCCGAAGGCGAGGTGGCGGTTGGTTGCGCGGTCCAGAACGACTTCGGCGGGTCGTTCGAATTCTTGCTCGTCGTGGTTGGCGGCGAGCCAGCTGATGATGACACGGTCGTTGCGCCGGAGGTGTTGCCCACCAAGGACGGCGTCGCGAGTCACTGTCCGGCTCAGTTGCTGATTGACCGAAAAGTAGCGGAGAAACTCGTCTATGGCGGTGTGGTAGAGCTCCGGGCGGTCGATGAGTCGTCGCCGCAGATCGGGGTGGGTGCCCAGGTGGAGCAGGCTCAGCGCCGTCTGTGACGTCGTGGTGTCGACACCGCCTGCGATGAGATTCCAGAGAATGTCGAGAAGCTGCGCGTCCTCGAGACGCTGGCCGTCGAATTCGAACTGAACGAGGAAGCTCGTCAGGTCGTCGCGGGGATCGACTCGTCGGCTCGCCGCAAACTTCAGCAGGCCGTCCATCATTGCCGGGACTTCGGCTAGGGCATTGGCGTACCCGTCGCTGCCCTGGGGCACGGCCATTATGGAGTGGAAGAGGTTGGCGTAAGGCTGCCAGTTGTCGTAGGGCAGACCCATCAACCGCATGGTGAGGATGGCCGGAACGGGACTTGCGTAGTCGAGCACGAGGTCCATCTGTCCGTCGTCGATCCGTTGATCGAGGAACCAGTGCACCGATTGCTCCATGAACGGCCGCATCTTCTGGACAGATCCCGGCGAGAAGAACGGGGCAAGTGCCCGTCTTAAGACCTGGTGGTAGGCGCCGTCGACTTCGCCGATGCCCAGGGCCGGTTGGCCTTCGGGGCGTGGAACGCCCATTTCACCCTGGTAGTCCACACCATCGGCTGCGTTCGGTTCATATTTATGCGCGAAAGTGTCGCCGTCCCGGGCGATTTGTGTCACCGCGTCATAACTCGTGACGAACCAGAATCCGCCGTACTTCTCATTCCACGCCACCGGACACCGGTGTCGAAGCTCGGCGTTGACCTCCGGTTCGTTGAGGTTGAACTCGTCCGAGTGATGATCGAAATCAACGACCACATCGGAGCTGACATCCGGACGCGTTGTCATCGAAAAATCCTCCAACACAAGGAAGTTTGTGAAATCTGTCCAAGCGGGGCGGCGGCCTCGCTAAGCGAGGAGTTTATTGCGCTATCTTTACGATTTTAGGCGTTTTCGAAGAGCACGCGAGAAGTCGCGGTCCGCGGGAGCGATCTGGGTCATCCACCTGGCGGCATCACAGAAGAAGGGGTACGACGATCGACGACTGGTCAGCAGGAGCGACGATCGGCGGATTGGCGATCTCGTCCTTGCCCGACCTTGCCCGGATGCGCAGGGAGCGCTTTGAGAGATTGCATCAGCTCGAGGCGCAGGGTGTGGCGGATCTAGCAACCCGATGTGCCCGCAGCACTGATGCACTGATGGCCGCCTGCCGCCCGGGCAACACCGGTGCCGACCTGTATCGAGCGTGGGAGAGCGTCGGCAACCCAGAGTCCCCAGTGCCGCTGGTCCACGGGCTTAGACTGGGCACCGAGCCGCCGCTGATTGGTCTGGGCCGCGGAAGCCACACCACGCTTGAGGAAGGGATGGTCTTGAGCGCCCAATCCTGGATCGCCGAGAAGCGCGTTGGCGGATGCCTGGAGCGAGCCACGGTCCTCATCGAAAGCGCAGGACCATCGGCACTCACTAGCTGTGGAAGGTTGACATGACCAGTCACCGAACCGTTTTCAACCACGTTGGATTATGCGTCGCCGATCGCGAGCGGTCGCGCCGCTTCTACGAGGGCTTACTCGGGTTTGAGTTCTGGTGGGAACTCGAACCGCCCGACGACGGTACCGACCGGCTTCTGCAGCTGGACAACCCACTCGGAGTGCATGCCACCTACCTGGTTCGCGACGGCTTTGTGCTCGAACTTATCGATTACTCGCAGCGCGAAGTGCACGCCGGGCCGGTCCGTGTCATGGACCAAGTGGGACTGACACATCTGTCGCTATCGGTGTCCAATCTGGCCGACGTGCTCAAGATGGTCGACGGTTTCGGGGGATCGGTGGTCATGGACACGGTCTCCGAGCAATCAGCGATGATCCGCGACCCGGACGGGCAGCTGATCGAACTGATATCGGACGCATGGCTCGCGGCCCTGCCGCCTCGCCGATAGTTCGCCGCGCATGATCCGCACGCTGTCACGCCGGACAAACAACGGAGCATTCGCAGCCCAAACCGGTTGTCGCCGAGTGGTTTCGCGCGATGCAACTGCGGCTCGACGATCGCCTGGGTGCGATTCTTTGACCTGGTGCGTCGTCTGCGCCTTTCGCCGTTGCCGTGCGCAACATGCCCGACGATTGAGCAAGGTGATTGGAGCGTCAGGGGAGACAAAGTCATGACAACGATCTACGCAACCCATTCGCGTTACACCGAACATGATTTTGCAGGGCATCCCGAGAGCGCAGAGCGAATTCGGGCGGTCTGGCGCGGCTTGGACGAGAGTGGCTTAAGCGCGCGGATGCAACCGCTTCAGGTCGAAGCCCTCGACGCGGATGCGGTGCTCGCCGTGCACACGGCTGACTACCTTGAGCTGCTGCGGCGCATCAGCGCTATGCCGCACACGACTCACCTCGACGCCGACACCTATGCAGGACCAGATGCCCTGCCGATCGCGTTATTGTCGGCGGGCGGCGCGGTCGGCGCGGTCGACGCGGTGCTCAGCGGTACAGCCACCAACGGGTTGGTGGCGATTCGCCCGCCGGGGCATCACGCCATGCCCGATCGTGGCATGGGATTCTGCCTGCTGGGAAACGTCGCCATCGCCGCACGCCACGCGCAGACTCGATACAGGATCGAGCGCGTCTTGATCGTCGACTACGACGTTCATCACGGGAACGGCACCGAAGCGATGTTCTACGACGATCCATCGGTGCTGTACATCTCGACGCACCAGTACCCGTTTTACCCTGGCACGGGCGCCGCGACGGACGTCGGCACGGGTCGGGGCGAGGGCTACACGATCAACATCCCGCTGCCCGCCGGGAGCGGCGACACCAACTACGCAACGGTTTTCGACCAGGTCATCTGGCGAGGCGCTGAGCGCTTCCACCCCCAGCTGATCCTCGTCTCGGTGGGGTTCGACGCATACTGGGCAGATCCTCTAGCAGCGATGCAGCTGACGTTGAACGGCTATTCGCACCTCGCCGGAGAAGTGATTCGCCTAGCGCAGCGCCTCTGTGAGGGGAAAGTCGTCTTTGTACTCGAAGGCGGCTACAACATGGATGCCCTCCGGTATGGCGTCAGCAACGTGGCGCGACTGCTGCTCGGCGACCCGCCGGTCGATCCACTGGGCGCACGGCCGAGCCCGCGACCTGAGCCGGACATCGCGGCCCTTGTCACGCGCCTTCGGCAGGTGCACGGGCTGTAGCGTGCCTAGCATCATGACAGCATCGAACTTGATGCTATGATTTCAGCATGCGGACCACGGTGACGCTGGATCCCGATGTCGTCGCTGCGTTACGGCGTGTAGCCCGGGAGCGGGGAACGTCGTTCAAAGCGGTGCTGAACGACGCGGTGCGGCGTGGATTGAGTGGCGAGCCCACCCGGAGGTGCTATCGCACGCCGAGTCGCGACATGGGACTGCGTGCGGGATTCGACATCGACAAGGCGTTGACACTGGTCGCGGCAGACGAAGACGCAGAGACCTCGCGTAAGCTTGCGCTTCGCAAATGAGGCTGCTCGATCTCAACATCCTTATATATGCGATCGACGAGTCGTCGCCTCATCACGAGGCGGCGAGAGATTGGCTCGATGACGCTTTGTCGGGTTCGGACACTGTCGCTTTCGCATGGCACGTCCTCATCGGCTTTGTCCGGCTATCGACGCGTGCCGCGGTATTTGAGCGGCCCTTGACTGTCGACGAGTCGTTCGACGTCGTTGATGGATGGTTGGAGCAGCCGTGCGTAACGGTCGTACATCCGACGGATCGGCATGCAGTCGTACTCCGCGGGTTGCTTACTCCGCTTGGTACGGCGGGAAATCTGACAAGCGATGCTCATCTGGCCACCTTGTCTGTGGAACACGGCGCCGAACTGTGTTCCACCGATGTCGACTTCAGTCGATTTTCCGGTGTGCGGTGGATCGATCCGCTACAGGCGTAACGGCGGTCGGTCCTCGGCTCGGGGCGTTGTAGCCGCGAGACGTCACAGTGACGAAATAGCCTGGCGCGCTCGGGCTAGCCCAGGCTAGCCCCAAATCCTTCTCGGCCGTCTATGCTCTCGTCCCCGGCCGCTGGCCGGCTGAGGACGTGTTCAGTGCCACGGCGGCGCGAATGAGCGCCTTCAACGCCTTTTCATCAATCTTGTCGCCCTCGTGGAAATCGATGGCACGCCTGGTGTTGCCTTCGAGGCTGGAGTTGAAGAGGCCTGAAGGGTCCTCCAACGAGGCGCCCTTGGCGAAGGTCATCTTCACGACATTCTTGTACGTCTCACCAGTGCAGATCATTCCGGCGTGCGACCACACCGGAACCCCTCTCCACTTCCACTCCTCGACCACTTCGGGGTCGGCCAGCTTCATCAGAATTCGGAGTCGAGCGAGCGTCTCGCCCCGCCAATCACTCAGCTCCTTGATCCTCGCATCTATCAGCTGAGAGGGAGAGTCTCCTCCTTTTCCCTCGTTCGAGCCGGTCTTCCTCTTCTCCATGGTTGTTGTCGCTTTCTTCATGGTTGTTGTCGCTCGCCCGTCACTTGAGTATCATCCCCACCGACCGCCTTGATTGCCATGCATCGCGGCCGAACGTCGGCAGCATGTCGACGTGTCTAGCGCCGCGATCGAGGCTGCCTACGATGACCGGCCGCTTGCGACGGTCGAGGAGCGTGGTTTCGCCGTCGAGGCGCGCCGGCCGTCGAATCGTTGCATTACGCGACCGGCGACTGGGTGAACATGGTCTCACGTCGATCGGCTACGACCGATCAAGAATAACCTGCGCCGCCGGCGATTTCGTCACAGTGACGAATTGCGGTGGATCCCGTTGTTGGAGGAGGGGTGGGCAGGCGGCCCATCGTCGCCCCGGCCGTCGATAGCCGGACCACCTATCGCCCATGGGTTCATCTGACAGCCGAATCATTCATTTAAACGGCTAAACCGTATGCCCTCATTATCGCAACGCATACCCGGAACTTCTTCGCGGAAGCACACGTCCGATCAACAGCGAGAGCTGCGGGTATGACTCAATCATTGACTGGTGGAAGTGCTTTGATCTGATGCAACGCGGCGCAGCTTTGTGCCGATAAGCGACATTATGTCAAGTAGTAAGCCTCGGTTTTCGTTGTCAGGCTGTGGCGCAACGTATTTCATGTCCGTTCCGGATTTAGTTGGCAATTTTCCAGTTCAAAGTGTCCTGCTACGGCGTGCCGCCCAGTGTCCGGGTTTACATGGCCATAGGATCGCGCTGGCTTATGACGGACGGCGCTGGAGGTTTGCCCGTGGGCTCGGTGCTCGATTCGCTGCCGGTGAATACGACTGACCGGACTCGGGTGCTATTGCGGTTAGACGAAGCTACCCGCAACGACGACGTATCGACCGAATTGGCGCTGCTCCCCGTTGAACGGGCTGTTCCGATACGGCGGTTCTTTGCGTGGCCGGGCAAGCGGAACTACGAGGGCTTGTGGTGGTCGAATACGGCGCGCGGTCATGTGCCGTTCGAGTCGCTGCTGGAGCGCGAGTACGTGATGTCGGCGGATTTCGATCCGCACATCGTCGCGATTGCGGCTCAGCCTCTGGCACTGTTATGGCCACGTAGGACCGTCGGTCAAAAGAGCCATGTCCCAGACTTTTTTGTCCGGCTGAAGAACGGCGATGGCCGGTTGGTTGATGTCCGTCACCCCAACCGCGTCAGTCGCGCTGCGGCCCAGTTCACGTTGACCCGCCAGGTCTGCGCGGAGATTGGCTGGGAGTACGAGATCTTCACCGGACTTGAGCCGGTGGCGGAACAGAATATGCGGTGGCTGGCCGGGTATCGACGGGATAGATGCGCACCGGCCGACGAGACCGTCGCAGTGATCACCCGCTGCTTCGCTCACCCGTTGCCTTTGGGCCTGGGCGTGTACCGCGTCAGCAGGTCGACTGGCGCGTCAAAGGACATGGTATTGGCCAACGTGCTGCACCTGTTGTGGCGGCGGCAGCTATCGGCGAACTTGAATGCCCCGTTGTCGCTTGATGCCGAGGTGTCGGCGTGAGATCGGTGCGGCTGTTTGACTGTCTGCAGTATGACGGCGACAGCTGGCAAGTCGTGGCGCAGGAGGGCACGGCACTGGCGTTGAAAAGCACGACTGGCCGCATCCGCAAGGTGACGCTAGCTGAACTGCTCGGTGACGACAGCTATCTCCCCGATTCACCGGACCGACTACCGAACCTCGACGCCGCCGCCGTCCTGGAAACGTTGGAGCCCGAGGCCAGGCTACGCGCGGAGTTCCTCCACCGGCATGTGGTGGAGGTGCTGAGCGGTGTCTCGCCAGTGGCTGATGGGATTGGGGTTGAACCGCGGCCCGAGTATCACCCTGGCAACCTGCTGGGTGACCGGATCGAAGCCAAGCTCGCCGAACTGCGCGATGCCGGAACACCGATGTCGGAGCGCACGTTTCGCCGACATCTGACGGCTTATCGCCGCGACGGAATTGCGGGCCTGGTGGACGGGCGCAAAACCAGGCAATCCTCCCCGACCGGCCGCATTGACAACCGGCTGGTGTCGCTGCTCGAGGCAGCGATCGACCGCCAGACCAACCTGTCGACAGGCACGAAATCACGGGTTATAGCCCAAGTGAAACGCGAGGCGCAGCAACTGGGAGTGCCGGTCCCGAGTCGGTCCACGCTTTATGAAGCGCTGGGCAACCTGCACCGGTCAAAGCACCCATTCGGTAACGCCACGACCCGCCGCAGCCAAGCCAATCGGCCGGACCGTGCGTGGGGCGGCCAGGACCCGTGCCGCCCGGGCGAACTCGTCGAGATCGACAGCACCCCCCTTGATCTGATGGTCGTGTTCCCGGACGGCTCGGCTGGGCGAGTCGACCTGACCGCCGCGTTAGACATCGCTACCAGGACACCATGTGCAGCGATCCTGCGACCGGTCGCGACCAAGGCGGTCGACGCCGCTGCACTGCTCGCCCGTGCATTGACTCCTCTACCGATGCAGCCAGGCTGGGACTCCTCGGTGGCCTTCTCCCGCTCGATTCTCCCGGCCGGAATGATACCCGGTGACGACGAGCTGCGCGCAGGCATCGCCGCCAAACCCGTGATCGTGCCCGAGTCAATCACCATCGACCGCGGCAAGGTCTACGTCGGATCGACCTTCATGAATGCATGCGAGCGCCTGCAGATCAGCGTCACCAAGGCGGCGCCGCGCACGCCGACTGATAAGCCGCACATCGAGCGCGTGTTTGCCGCAATCAATAGTGGCTTCACCCAGTACCTGGCCGGCTACGCCGGACCCAATGTAGTGCGGCGCGGCAAATCCCCTGAG
>Ga0187778_10003214_pt1 | contig 11029 bp, 19 predicted proteins | sample 1015_Q2_SP5_20_M_FD_132418 | JGI IMG/M metagenome (GOLD analysis project Ga0187778, IMG submission 132418) | Tropical peat soil microbial communities from peatlands in Department of Meta, Colombia - 1015_Q2_SP5_20_MG | ecosystem: Environmental > Terrestrial > Soil > Wetlands > Peat | place...
ACTATGACGCCGACCAGGACTGCAAGCAGCAATCTCTTCGTGTCGTGGGTCATTCCTACATACTCCTAGTTATTGAGTGGATTAAAGCTAAGTTTTCGAACACCGTCAGATTATGCGTTCTTTCCACATCCTGAAAGATTCATACCATGAAATTGCGGCTCCAGCAAATCCGAAGAGAATTGCTGCGACTTCTAGATTCCCACCAATCATCATTTCAAGTATCGCAAAAACTACTGTAGCGGTCGTAAGAAAAACTGCGTAGAATAGGTACCGTGGCAGTAACAGGTGACCCACCCTCAAAAACATTTTAAGCGAACCAATTTGCACGTTGTCTCTAACATAGTACTGCCCGATAGTGTCCTTCTCGACAATACCCAGTTCACGCATTTTCTCCAAATGATAAAGTGCCGTGCTCGGACTTGACAGTGAAAGCGCGCGTTGGGTCTCGCGGACACCAACAGGTTTGCCAGATCGGAAGATGAACCAGTAGGCCCTTAGAGTAGTGCCGTGTAGCTGCTGGTCCTTACCCGAAACCCCATCAGCATCAGAATTCATTCCTATCGGAGTGTTGCACTCGGATGCCAACTACATAGAGATTGCTAGAATGCAGTTAGACGATCGGTCAAACAACGTTTTTTAGTGTTACTGCGCACATGCACGCACGAATGGTGTGATAGATGCCGAATTGGGGATACTCGGTCAAGGAATTCGATCCTGATCGAGCTGTAAGATGTGCGGGTAGAGAATTGAAGATCTCCCCTAAAGCCGCGACCGAGATATGTAGAACACTGCGAGGAATGAGGTTAGACCGGGCTAAGGAACTCCTCGAGGCAGTCCAGCAAAAGCGGCGAGCTATAGCCTATAGACGCTACAAGAAGGAAGTTCCACACCGCAGCCTGGACGAGGGATGGTATGCTGGGAGATATCCCGTGAAGGCCGCCAAGACTTTCCTATTCTTGCTCGAAGAACTAGAATCAAACGCGGAATACAAAGGCCTTGACGTCGACCGTTTACGTATAGTCCACGCGGCATCACAGCGTGGTATGAAATCGCAGCGCATAATCTCACGCGCCATGGGACGCGCAACGGCATATCATAATACCCTAGTTCACATTGAGCTCATGGGATATGAGGTAGCTGAATAATTGCCCATTCATACTTATTTCGTCAGGGAAAATGCACGCCGTGCAGAGATCGACGAATATCTGTCTCAGGAATTAAAACGAGCAGGCTACAGCAAGGTCGAGATGACCAAGACGCCGCTAGGTACACGCGTCGTCATATACGCCGCTAAACCAGGGCTAGTCATCGGACGCAGAGGGCAAAGTATCCGTGATTTGACAAAAATACTCGAAGAAAAATTCGGAGTAGAAAACCCGCAAATCTCTGTCGCAACGGTTGAGATTCCTGAACTTGATCCAAAAGTTGTCGCTTCCCAAATAGCAATGGCGCTTCAACGCGGTATCCACTTCAGACGTGCCGCGTATTGGGCGCTCCAGAGAACCATTGAAGCCGGAGCGTTAGGCGTCGAGATCTCGATTCGAGGCAAGTTAACGACCGATAGGGCTCGCTACGAAAAATATCGATCAGGATACCTTCCTGCAGTTGGTGAAGCAATAAGTAGAATTCTTCGGACGGCAGTCGTAGACACCCAACTCAAACAAGGATTGTTCGGAATAAGTGTGAAACTGATGCCACCGAATGTCCAATTGCCTGATAGACCTACCATAAAGGAAACTGAACAGGCCCCCACAATCCCGAAGCCAGTTCTCGAGGAGGTTGTCCCGGTAGAACTCACAACGGAAATCAAAGAGGTAGCAGAGATTGCCGATACTAAGAAAGCGTGAAATGAAACAACTTCTACCCGAAGAACGCCAGAAAAGGCTGATGGAATTGAGAACTGAGCTCGTAAAACTGAGAACGAGCGTTAAGTCAGGTGGAAACGTTGAAAACGTAGGACGAATCCGAGAACTTAAGCGTACCATTGCAAGGATCATCACCACTACAAATCAGAAGGAACCGCCATCATGAATCCTAATGAAATTATTCGACACGAACTCATAGGACTATCCGCGAAAATTTCGAAAGCCCACAATAACTCATTGTTCGGATTGAAAGGAATCGTGATCGATGAATCCAGAAATACGATCACGCTAGCCAATGGCGAACGAAAAATCGTGGTTCCAAAAGACGTAGCTACTTTCAGACTCACGCTGAAGGACGGCACAATAGTTCAAGTAGACGGTAACCGATTAGTAGGACGCCCAGAAAGTAGATTGAAAACAAAGGTGCGACGCTGGTAATGTCCAACATAGGTCTAGATGTCAAAACACCGAAGAAACCGTGTGACGATCGTAATTGTCCGTTCCACGGACACTTATCTGTAAGACGAAAATTCCTCGATGGCAAAGTGGTTAGCGCCAAAATGACAAAAACCGTGACCGTCGAACGTAACTTCCTAGAATACATGAAAAAATATACGCGATACGAAAAAAGACGAAGCAGAATCATGGCGCACAGTCCTCCCTGTCTTGAATTGCACGAAGGAGACAGAGTAAGAATTGCAGAATGTAGACCCATCAGCAAGGAGGTAGCGTTTGTAGTTGTCGAAAAAGTAGCAGCCGAAACAGCCGCCTAACCTCAACATAATCTTAATCTGTTGCAGGTACATTCTGCAGCCTCTTACGTGAGTTCACATGCCTGCCCCAAAGACTCGAGCAGTGAGCGCTAAAGGTATGGTAGAATACCGACCGCGCATTGCCCGAGGTCTTCCCAACGGAACGAGAGTAACATGCGCAGACAACACGGGCGCAAAAGAGCTCAAAGTCATACAAGTACTCGGAACCCACACTCGACTCCGGCGCGTCCCATCAGCCTGCGTAGGAGACATGGTCATGATCTCAGTTTCAAAAGGCTCACCCGATCTTCGACGACAAATGTTCCCTGCAGTCGTTGTTCGGCAACGAAGAATATTCAAACGACCGGACGGAAGCAGACTGTCCTTCCACGACAACGCAGCTGTAATCATGACACCTGAAGGCGAACTAAAGGGCACCGAAATTCGTGGACCGGTCGCAAAAGAAGCTGCTGAACGATGGCCCAGAGTTGCAAACCTGGCCAGCATAATTATTTAAAGTGAAACTAGATGCGATCGCTCACAACAAAGCCTTCCAAACAGAGAAAGCGACTCTATGAAGCCACAGCACACAGGGTTCGCAAACTGCTGTCCGCTCCGTTATCAAAAGAACTACGAACCGCTCAAGGCAGACACTCTTATCCAGTACGCAAAGGTGACACCGTAAAGATTGTGCGAGGAGATTTCGCTGGCATCGAAGGAAAAGTTACAACCGTAGATACCAAAAGACAGCGCCTCTTCGTTGAAGGTGTATCTCGAGAAAAAGTGGCGGGGACCTCAACCAACGTCTCAGTTCACAGTTCAAAAGTCACGATCACAAAACTCAATCTCGATGACAAGTGGCGCGCAGAGGCAGTTAAGCTCACTCCTGAAACCAACACCAAAGGCGAATGAGTAATGGGACACAAAAGCGGAGTTAAACACCTAAAGCGACTGGCTACACCGGCCTTCTGGCCGCTCCATCGTAAAGAATTCACATGGGCTCCGAAACCACACCCCGGTGCCCACGACGCTGAGTCATGTCTCCCCCTAGGTCTAATAGTACGAGACGAACTACACTCGGCGACCACGCGCCGTGAAGTTACTCGAATTCTTTCTGCCGGTAGGGTCAAGATTGATGGGCGCACAAAACTAGATGTAAACTATCCAGTTGGGCTTATGGATGTTGTAGAATTCCCTGATGCTAACCTCTCCTACCGAGTCCTACCTCTCGAACGACGAGGTTTGTCGATCATTCGAATTCCTAAGGACGAGGCGAAATTCAAACTCTGCAAGATTATGGATAAGACCGTCGCACCAGATGGAATCACTCAGCTAGGATTGCACGACGGGAGAACAATCCTACTCCCCAAAGAAGAAAACGCATCCTACGCCACGAATGACACGCTTAGAATCAGCCTACCGAATCAGCGAATTCTGAATCATATTCCATTCGCAAAAGGCAACATGGCCCTCATCGTGGCAGGACGAAACCAAGGAAAAAGCGGAAAGGTGATGGAGATAGAGAAAGGGACCGCCACCAGACCCGCGATGGTCAAGATTGAAGATCACGAGGGTAAACGAATCGACACAATCATGGACTACACGTTCGCTGTCGGGACAGATAAAGCCGCGATCAAACTGGAGTCAAGTTAACCATGGAGACCGTCACCCAAACACAACCAGAACATCCTATGCGTACAATTGTCCTTGCCAAAGTGACCGTCCACATAGGCGTTGGAAGCTCAGGGGAGATGCTCGAGAAGGCGAGGAAAATCCTGGGCGAAATAACAGGCCGGAAACCCTGCACCAAACAGGCCAAGCAGACCGTAAAAGATTTCGGGATACGCGAAGGTGAACCCATAGCATGCCTCACAACTCTTCGAGGGGAAAACGCGAAAGCGTTCCTAAAGCGCGCACTCGAAGCAGTTGAAAACACTCTAAGAGCTTCATGTTTCGATGACCGTGGAAACTTCGCGTTTGGAATTAAGGAACATATCGAGATACCTGGAACAAAATACGATCCAGCTTTGGGCATTGTCGGGATGGACGTAGTCGGCACATTGGAACGTCGCGGATACAACATTAAGCGACGAAGAATACGCCCGTCACCGATTGGGAAATCTCATCAAATAACCAAAGACGAAGCCATCAAGTTCGTTGTGGAGAAATTCGGAGCCCAGATTAAAGAGGCGTAATTGAATGGCCAAGATAAAGCCAAAGAAAGTTCGAAAGTATGGAAAAGGAAGTCGTCCATGCAGACGATGTGGGCAGTATGGACCAGTAATAAGGAAATACGACTTGAACGTCTGCCGACAGTGTTTCCGCGAACTCGCTCCAAGTCTCGGCTTCAAGAAGTATATGTAGAATCTGATGAACCATGGTTCTCGTAGAGCTCGCTCAAAGAAGTCTCCCAATCCCAGACGGCGTGCAGTTGTCTGTGGAGGCAAGACACGTCAAGGTTACAGGTCCCAAAGGAACACTTGAGGAAGATTTCGCGCACTTACCTGTTAGTTTCGATCTTGAAAAAGGATCGTTACGTGTATACAGCCAATGGGCACGAAAACGCGAAGTTGCACTTGTTGGCACCGCAATAGCGCACGTTAGGAATATGATCCGAGGAGTAACGAACGGTTATACATACAAATTGAAGACCGTCTACGCCCACTTCCCCGTTACGGTGAAAGTTCAGGAAAAAGAACGAAGGCTTACAATCGAAAACTTCACCGGCGAAAAGACACCGCGTGTTATCAGGATAGTCGGATCAGCAAAAGTAAAGATCGCAGGTGACGAAATTCATGTCCAAGGCACCAATCTGCGAGATGTTAGCCAAACTGCTTCAAACATACAGCAAGGTACCAGGATAAGAGATAAGGATCAGCGGGTCTTTCTGGACGGCATCTACATATTCGAAAAAACGGAGGGCTCGTAACTTACCAAAAACGTATCGAAGACCCACCTTCGTTCGAGAAGAAAGTTGGCGGTACAAACGCGTCAAACCAACATGGCGGAGCCCACGCGGGAAGACTAGCCGCGTTAGACGCAGTAAGGACGGTTGGCCACCCGTAGTTAAGATTGGATATTCAAGAGCCAAAGCCACTAGACACCTCCATCCATCAGGATTGCGGGAGATCCTAATTTGGCGCCCACAGGATCTAGAGAATATCAACTCATCAACCACCGTTGTGAGAATTGGGCATACTGTCGGCGAAAACAAGCGCAATCGGATAATTGAAGAGGCGAAGAAGAAAAATCTCCGAGTCCTCAACCCTGGAGTAAAGCGACAGGCTCAGGAAGCCAAAGCTGAGGAAGAAGAGGCTAAGGTTGACACCGTCGAAGCTGAAGCAGAAGTACCTCAACTCGATGATAAGGAGACAAAACCGCAATGAGTGTCGTAAGCCAGAAGCGCTTAGCAGCAAGACTGCTAAAAGTTGGTACCGGTAAGATTTGGGTAGATCCTGAGGATACCGATCGTGTGTCCTCCGCTATCACGCGTGAAGAAATTCGCAAGCTGATCCATGAAGGAAGCATCATTAAACGCCCTCAAACCGGAATCAGCTCAGGACGAAAGAGACGGCACCGACAGGAATTGTTGGCCGGACGACACAAAGGCGAAGGTAGCAGGAAAGGAATGAGGCGACCTGGCAAAACCGCATGGGTGGTACGTATAAGATCAATCCGTGGCCGGCTCAAAATGTTGCGTGACAAACGCCTGATCACCCCTCAAGACTATCGAAAGCTTTCCCTCATGGCAAAAGGAGGCAGCTTCAGAAGTGCAGCGCATATGAACGAGTACATTGAAACGCACAAGTTAGCGAGGCGACGTTAAAATGCAGGCAGCTCAAACGCAGCGATCAGAATCCGGCTGGGTGCCCAAGACAAAGGTCGGACGAATGGTTCAGAGCGGACAGGTCGTTTCATTAGAAGAAATATTCACACAGGGATTGAAGATTAAGGAACCAGAAATAATCGACATCCTACTTCCAGGACTAAAACAAGAGGTCCTGGGAATCGGATTTGTACAGAAACAGACCGACGCAGGCGAAAAATCAAGATTCAAAGCGATAGTAGCGGTCGGTAACGGAACTGGCTTCCTAGGAGTTGGAGGAGGTAAAGCCAGACAGGTCAGAAGCGCCATTGACAAAGCAACATTGCAAGCCAAGCTGGACGTAGTACCGCTACGCAGAGGATGTGGAAGCTGGGAATGCGGTTGTGGCCAGCCTCACTCTATTCCATTCCGTGTCAAAGGAAAATGCGGAAGCGTCGGCCTAGAAATAATTCCTGGACCGAGAGGATTAGGGCTAGTTGGGGGAGAAACTCCGAAGACCATTCTAACCCTAGCAGGCGTTAAAGACTGTTGGACTCGGAGTTTCGGATCAACAAGCACGTTAGGATCAATGGCATATGCCGTCTATGAGGCCCTTAGGAGCACGTACGGGATTGTGACGCCGAAAGATTGGGTTACATAAACCTCTGATTAGCTCGATCAATCCTTTCATTCCGCAAAGCCGATCGGAAACATAGTTCCTTAGCGTTCCGAACACAAACTGCAACTTTCCCGGAAACTTATATTTCGGCATTCCTGATCCACACCAGCTCGTATAGCAATCGATGTTGAAGGAATTACATAAATGGCAACAAGACGCCGAAAAGGAAGGCACCTGAGAGGTTCAAGAACTAACGGTTGGGGGACATCAGGTCAGCATAGAGAGAGCGGGAGACGCGGAGGTTTCGGTCGTGCAGGAAGATATAGACATAAGAAATCTTACCTGATCAGACACAAAGAATTTGTCAGCATGCATTATGTGGGTAAGAAAGGCTTCATCTCAGTTGCACAGAAACGCGTGCAGCAACCTTCCCTGAATCTAATCCAGCTCTCGAACTTGTTGGAGAACCTTATTGAAACCAAGAAAGTGCAATATGAAAATCAGATTCCGGTCATTGATTTAGGCGCATTAGGGTATGGCAAACTGCTCGGCGGGGGAACACTTAGTCAACCGGTCCGAGTTAAGGTGGCAAGTTGTTCCGAGAGTGCTCAAAAGAAAATAAAAGATGCCGGTGGAGAGGCGATTCTCAACCAGGCCACGTGACAGTGCATGGTCAGATTCATCGAGCTTTTCAAACCCATTGCACGATTCTTCCCGGACATCAAACCTCCTGACAGGAAGGTTGCGTTTAACGAGAAGATATTCTGGACCGCAATGGCTCTGATAATTTATTTCGTCATGTCACAAGTGCCACTCTACGGGGTGGCACAGACCGGTATCAGCGATCCGCTCGGAGCACTTCGAGTAATTTTTGCATCAAACCGCGGGACGCTTATGGAGTTGGGAATCGGTCCAATAGTTACAGCAGGTTTGATCCTGCAAGTGCTCGCGGGGTCGAAGATGATCAACCTCGACATGAATAATCCCGAGGACCGCTCGCTCTTCACGAGCGCAAGCAAGATTCTCTCCGTCGTGATGACTGTCTTCGAAGCGGCAGCATACATTCTTGGTGGAACTTACGGAACCTTACAAGTCACCACGGAAATCATAATCATGTTGCAGTTGGTTGGAGCAGGCATCATCGTATTGCTTCTGGATGAACTGCTGCAGAAAGGGTGGGGACTTGGCAGCGGCATCAGTCTATTCATTGCTGCGGGAGTCGCAGCAGCGATATGGTGGGACTCGGTCGCTCCGATGGGACCGATGGCTGATGGGCACTATCTCGGAGCACTAATATCTTTTGTTCAAGGCGTCATGGGCAGACAAGACTTGAGGGCTTTGCTCACGCGGCAGCAGGGGCTGCCAGACATGGTTGCATTTCTTACAACCGTCGGAGTATTCATCGTCATCATTTACTTCAATGGCATGCGAGTTGAAATTCCAGTCTCCTATGCACGTTATCGAGGCTTCCGCGGAAAATTTCCGCTAAAACTCTTCTACGTATCCAACATCCCAGTAATCTTCGCTGCGGCATTATTCGGCAACATCTACTTCATCTCCCAACTTCTCTGGCAACGATATGATAGCACCAACACAAACTTCTGGTTCAACTTGCTCGGCAGATTCACTATTCAAGGAAACCAGTATCAACCGGCGGGCGGGCTGGTGTACTACGTCGTTCCACCGACCAGCCTATCCCTAACTCTGCAAGATCCATTCAGAGCACTTGTGTATACGGTTCTTCTAGTTGTCGGATGCGTCTTCTTCGCGGTAACATGGGTTGAAGTGGGTGGGATGGATTCGCGCGCAGTTGCAAAACAATTGCTGGACTCGGGAATGCAAATTGAAGGCTTCCGAAGATCCGAGATCCCGATCAGACAGTTGCTCGAGAGATATATCCCAACGGTGACGATTATTGGAGCGATAATGATTGGGTTCATCGCAGCGATTGCCAATTTCCTCGGGGCGTTCGGATCAGGAACAGGTATCCTTCTGACGGTTGGAATAATCGAACAATATTACCAAATCTTGGTACAGGAACGAATTACTGAACTGTATCCGGCTGCGCGAGGCTTCTTAGGTGAATAACCTATGCCTCACATAGCAGTCGTCACCGGCATTCCAGGCGTCGGCAAGACAACAGTACTTAACGAACTAACAGATCTCGCACATCAAAACAAATTCGATCTCGTCGTTCTTAACTACGGGACGATCATGAACGAGATAATGCGGGACTTGGGTAAAGAATTGCACCGAGACGATATGCGATCTCAAAGGCTTGAAATGCAAAGAAAAGTACAGGAACTTGCCGCAAACGAATTAAACAATCGGGCAACTCAACACAACGTTCTGGTTATTGATACCCACATGTTCGTGAGAACGCCATCTGGAATGTGGGCAGGCATCCCACAAAACCTATTGCAGCAACTGCGCCCACAACTATTTGTCCTAGTCGAAACCGACGCCCAACAGATTGCCAACCGTCGCCAGAGCGACTCTGCAAGACGCAGGGATCAATCCTTATCTTCCGAAATAACCTTTGATTTGGAATGGTCAAGAGCAACAGCTGCGGCTTCAGCCGTGATTACCGGGGCTCCGGTCAAAATCATTCGGAATGAGCCCGGAAATCAAAAGCAAGCAGCCAAAGATCTCTTCCAGACGATTCAAAGTATAGCCGCGTAGAGGAAAACCACGAATGACCTTCATAGACAACATAATGGCCTGGTTCGTAATCGTACTCACTCCATACAGTCATATTCCACAATCCACCCTCTTCACGATCGGTGTCGCTATCGCACTGGGGCTAACATCATCAACCGCCGCAAAACTCCTCGTCGACTACGACATGGTAAAGAGCTCCATGCGTGACTTCCAAGCTTGGAGGAAGGAATTAGACAAAGCAAGAAAGGCAAACGACACTCAAACTATGTCAAAACTCATGAAAAAGCAACAAGCCATGACCAAGTTACAAGCCAGAGCCAGCATGGAACAATTCAAAGTAACCGGCGTCACCTTCGTCCCATTCCTAATCATATGGTGGATACTCAATGCTGTATTCGGCCATCATATAGTGGCGATCGCGCCTTGGCCTCTACCTATCGCTGGAACGCAGCTCAACTTCGTTTCTTGGTATTTCCTAAGCTCCTTCTCCGTAAACTTCCCACTTATGCGATTGTTCGGTATAGGAATGGGGGAAAACTAAATGCCACGACGGTCCCTACGCACTCGTTCGGCGAAGCGAAAGAAAATAGCCCTGCCTGGTGGACGAACAACAACACATTACACATCCGGAATAACGTCAACGGGAAGTTGCAGCTGCTGCGGCCTTCCTCTAAGAGGAGTACCACACAGCACAACCAGAAGCCTACCCAAATCTTCAAGACGACCGAGCAGACCCTTCGGGGGACAACTCTGCCACAAGTGTCTCAAAGAAAAAATCCGACAAACCACGAGACTGGGTTGAGCATGGTAGTTTCGGGTACTCGAAAGCGGGTCTGAAAGAGAACATCGCCACGATTAGATTTCATCCTGTTTCCTCTTGCAGCTAAGCGAGAATGTCGTCTACGTAGGATACCTCCGCTTCCTCGTCACTTAGTGCCTCGCAATTCTGACTAGACTGGTTTTCGACACTTAAGACAAAACAAAATATGGAGCGAATGAAGAAGGCCCGCCAAATCGGTTTGGGGTTGGGGATACTGCATAAAGGGACGACAAAGGACTTAGTTATTACTGTAGGTGGCCCCCACGGATCAGGGAAGTCGACGTACGCTAAAGCCCTCGCGGAATCATTGAACTTACGGTATGTTACTGCTGGGGCTATCTTCAGACAACTTGCAAAAGAGCGAGGGGTAAGCCTCAAAGAATTTAGCACAATCGCTGCTACCGACTCTCGAATAGATTCGTTGATTGATGAAAGAACGCGCCGAGAAGCTGATACTCGGCGGGTAGTGATCGATGCCCAATTGGGCGCGTGGGTCGTAAAAGAATC
>Ga0187778_10003216_pt1 | contig 11027 bp, 4 predicted proteins | sample 1015_Q2_SP5_20_M_FD_132418 | JGI IMG/M metagenome (GOLD analysis project Ga0187778, IMG submission 132418) | Tropical peat soil microbial communities from peatlands in Department of Meta, Colombia - 1015_Q2_SP5_20_MG | ecosystem: Environmental > Terrestrial > Soil > Wetlands > Peat | place...
ACGGATGTAGTGAAGCGCGCGCCAGAATACACGGCCAACGCAGGCTGGGGCACATTCCGTTCCTGTAGGTAGGAATGAAGGGGCTGTGATTTGTGCCCGGACCCTCAGAAAACACTCAGAGTTCGCTTGTTTCGTTCGCTCTTAACGGGAACGCTCCCCGCGACGGCGAACATCTCGGTTGCGATGGGGGATCGGCGAGAATGACGTCACCTTCAACCTTTCAGATTTCCTCGGCAATGATTTTCGGCGAGACAGGCATTTACTAAATCTCTTTGAAGTTGAGACCACTAGTGAGACCACAAATGAAATTGCATTCCGCGAGGCCGCTTGCAGGCTGGCTTATCAGCGAGCAGGCTGTGAAGATGACGCGTGCGGTTCCCTCCCCTGTTGACGCGCCATGAGAATTCTGGTGATCGAAGACGAAGCGAAAACCGCCAAGTTCCTGAAGAAGGGACTCACGGAGTACCAGGAAACAATCCATCTGCCTGATGGCGCTAATCGTCCAACTGCCCCCCCGATTAAATATCAGGTCAGAACCCCGCTGATCTCGCTTGGAGTCTGTTTTGGTGGCGAATTCGTCGTGTTGAGAACAGGAGGACCGTACGAGGCACAAGTTAGAGTTGCAGAACGGAAATACCGGGTTAACTGCGTCAACCCGGGTGCCAAGGGCACTAGTACTCACAGACGGCGCCGCCAATGGGATTGAGTGTTGACACGAGACTGCGGCGGGCGTATGTGTCTTGCGCAAGGGTGAAGTTGGACTTGTAAATTCCGATTGGAATTACCGCGACCTTCGTCAACCACTCTAGGAGCCCAGTCTAATGGGCCCGATTTTCTTGACTACGCAAAACCAGAAAATATTAAAGATCGAAAGGAGGCAACATGCAACGTAAGATCACCCCTTGTTTTTGCGCTGTGCTGGCATTCCTTGCTTGCCTGATCCTACCCGGGTTGGCGGCCGGCCAGACGTGGGATCAGGAGCCAGTCGGAGGCAACCTTCTGCCGGACGGCTTTCGCATTACTCCGACCGCTGCACCTGGCTCAACTTTCCAGCGCTTGGCCACGGGATTGCGCCCTGATGGTTCCGCGGACGCAAATGGTGCGGTGACCACCGCCCTCAGCCCGGACGGCACGGCCTTATTGATCTTAACCACTGGTTACAATACTGGCTTCAATGAGCAGGCGTTGGGCGGTGCGCCTATCAAGCACTTCGCACTCAATCCGACCACGGGGCTGCCTTCCACTACCAAGACTTCGAATGCGGAGTGGGTATTCATTTTCGACATCCGCGGCCCACAGCCCGTGCAGACGCAATTGATAAACCTTCCGAACACCTATCACGGTTTGGTGTGGGATCCTTCGGGCGCGCGATTCTACATTGCAGGAGGCATCGACGACCGTGTCATCATTTACAAAGCGAGCACGGTTGGAGTACCCAGCGCCGCAACCACCTACGTGCCGGACGCTCCCTTTGTGCTCTTGAACCACAACCTGCCGGCAGACGTGCCCGTCCAAGAGTTTCCGACCGGCGGATTGTTCGTCAACACTCCGATCAACAGCAACCCGATTGCCGGGGTTATGTTTATCCCCTTCAGCGCACTGGCCGCCGGATTGGCGATAAGCCCGGACGGCTCGACGTTGTACGTTGCCAACTATCAGAATGATTCGCTTTCGATTGTGAACATGGGCACCCGTGAGGTGACGAACGAAGTGGTCTTCTTCGCGCCGGGGCAGAAGGAAGCGATCGGGGAAATGCCCTACTGGCCCGTCGTCGTTTCGGATTCCACGGGCGCGCCAGTCAAAATCTACGTGACCAGCCAGCGCGACGGCCAGGTGCTGGACGTGACTCCTTCCGGGTCATTCACCGCAATCAAGGTTGGCGGCGAACCCAATCGCATGATCCTTTCCGCCGATCAGAACACCCTCTATGTTGCGAACGGTGATCTGGATGAAATCGAGGTGATCGACACCAGCAAAGATGTTGTCAAACACCGTATCTCCGTGGCTCGTCCCGGGTATCCGTACAAAGGCTCCAGCCCGAACTCGTTGGCTCTGAGCCCAAGCGGCCACAAGCTCTATGCCACCCTCGGCGGTGAGAACGCTGTGGCCGTGATCGATGTCGACTCTCGGCGGCTGCGCGGCCGCATTCCCACCGGCTGGTATCCCAGTTCAGTGAGCGTGAGCGCCGATGGCAGCACGCTGTATGTCGTGAACATGAAAGCCAATGCCGGTCCCAACCTGGAATATCGGGTGGATTGCCCAGGCGAGGGTATACCGGCAATGTTTAGCAGCCTCCTGTGTCCGCCAGAGAATCCGGACGCCCGCAATGAGTACATCTTGCCCTTGCTGAAGGCAGGGTTTTCGGCTATTCCGGTGCCGGACGAGAAGACACTGGCCCACCTGTCTGAACAAGTGGACCGCAACAACCGCTTCTTCGAAAGGACGTTTGACCGCGAGGGTCACCATGACTCGATGGTGGCGTTTTTGCACGACCACATCCACCACGTTATTTACATTCAGAAGGAGAACCGCACCTACGATCAGGTGTTGGGCGACGTGACGCAAGGCAATGGCGATCCTACCCGAGTGCAATTCCCCGCGCCCATTTCGCCCAATCACCACCAACTGGCCCAGCAGTTTGCCCTGCTCGACAATTATTATGACGCGGGCGATGTGAGCGGCGACGGCTGGAACTGGGACACGCAGGGCCATGCCAATGATGCCACGGTCAAAAACGTCCTGGTCGGCTACGGCAATGCCGACTTCAACATCCCATTCGACTGGAACGGCAATCCGCGAAACATCGGGATAGCCTTGCCGGATGAAACCAGCGGAGTACCGTCACCAAGCACCGTGCGCATTACCACGCTTCTCGATCCCACGGGGAATTCGTCCATTGAGCCGGGAACGAAAGACATCACCGCCACGGAAGGTGCTGATGATCTGGACCCCGACGCACTGGGCGGCTACATTTGGGACACGGTTCTTCGCGCCGGCAAAACGGTTCGACATTACGGCCTCTATGCCGACGAGAATTACTATGCCGACCCTTCGGCGGGCCTTCCCTTCTACCTCCCGATCGTTCGCGACGCCTTTGCGCAGAACGTGGTGCAGGCGGTGCCGGTTCGTCCTTCTCTACTCGGTCGCACAGATGTTTTCTGTCGCGGCTGGGATCTGAATACTCCCGATCAGTACCGGTACGAAGAATGGAAGCGCGAGTTCGATCAGTATGTGCAAAATCACAATCTACCTGACTTCGAGATGGTCGATTTCATGAACGATCATTTCGGCAATTTCTCGACCAACATCGCGCATCTGGAGAATCCACTCGCGCAGATGGCAAGCAACGATTATGCCCTGGGCCGTCTGGTCGAGGCGGTGTCGAAATCACCCTATTGGAAGGATACGGCGATCTTTGTGGTCGAAGATGACGCCCAGGACGGCCCGGATCACGTGGATGCGCATCGCTCGACGGTTTTTGTGTTGTCCCCTTACACGCAGCACGGGACCGTCGTCCATACCAACTACAATTCCACGGATGTGGTCCGGACCATTGAGGACATCCTGGGTGTCAGTTATCTTGGCCTCAACGACGCGAACGCCAGACCCATGTCCGACGTTTTTAGTCGGGAAGCCAACCTAGCGCCCTACCTCGCGCCCATCCCGGGAATACTCTGTCAGCCGCCAGTGGACCCGACCCTAGTCCCTGAATGCGCGGACCCCGGAAAACGGCCTATTACTGCGGCCGTCAAACCGCTGCACGATGGTGCATGGTGGGCACAAGCGACCAAAGGGTTCAACTTCAAGCACGCCGACCTCAACAACGCCGACTTGTTCAACCGGGTCTTGTGGAAGGGAATTATGGGCGATGACAAACCCTACCCTGGGGCTGGCGTTCAGCAGGCAAAAAAAGAACCGACGGTTGATGATCGCGACTGACCCGGGGCACTGGAAGCGTCTTACAAACACTGCGAAGAGGGCTGGTGGCGTCAAGCCACCACCCTCCCGATGCGGGGAGTGATCCTGGGCTGACGCTGGTGAATCGGGGTTACGCTTTACCCTGACATTTTCGCTGTTCCAGTATTTCCGCAGGCTTCACGCGAATCGCGAAGCAGGGCGGTGAAATGTCCCTGCGCAAAGTTAGGGGAGGGACCTGCTGCGAGAAACAAGCGAAACCTTCAAATCTACAGCTGGCTGGCATCGCGGGAAGCAAGTCGATATTCTTCAGGAAGCAAAGTGGGGGGAATCCGTCATTCGAACATGTGAGAGAAAGCTTCCGGCAGGCGTACGTCTAGCGGTATGCACCGCTTTCGCCATGTTGGCGAGCTGCGTATTGCTGGCGGCTCAGAATGTGGTTCTGACGGGCGCCCTCAGCGGGCGAGTCACAGATCAGCGCGGGGCAGTCGCGCCGGGAGCGTTCGTCCTTGTGCGAAACCTCGATACCGGGGTGGAAAAATCTGCCGAGACAACCCATTTGGGATTTTATCGATTCAGCGCGCTTCCGCCAGGCTCCTATTCCATCGCTGTAAGTCTCAAGGGGTTTCGCAATGAAAATGGCCTGGCTGAAGTCCAGGTCGGAAACACCACCTCGCAAGATTTCCAACTGCGAGTGGGTGCTTCCGTAAATACGGTCACGGTGACAGGCACCACTCCGCTGCTGCGGCCGACGGAATCCTCGGCCAGCACTGTGCTGGAGCGGTCGTTTACCGGGGATTTACCACTCAACGGGCGTCGCTACACCGATTTTGCGACTCTCACACCGAACACCAGCTACGACGGTGATACCGGCCTGGTCAGCATTGCGGGACAACAAGGCGGAGAAGACTCGGGATATGCCAATGGAAATGGCTCCAATGTTTTCACTGTCGACGGAAGCAACGCTACCAGCAACTACTTCGCCGACATTATAGGTCGCTACCGCATCCCGTACCTGTATGGTGACGACGCTATCCAAGAGTTTCAAGTCTCTATAAGCCCCTATTCGGCGATCTACGGAGGTGGGGCGGGTTTCGTGAATGCGGTGACGCGGTCCGGCACCAACGCGTTCCATGGCAGTGCGTTTTATTACAACCGGAACTCCGTATTTGGGGCCAACGACGCTCTCGATAAGGCCGCCGGCAATCCGAAACCGGAAGATGATTTGCAGCAGTTCGGCGCCGGAGTGGGCGGGCCGATCCGGCGCGACCGTCTATGGTTCTTTGTGGATTATGAGCAGCAACTGCGGAACAACCCGATTTCTGTCATCAACCCGGTGTTGGCCACTACACCGGCAAACTTGCCGACTTTATTGGGTCTTTTGGATATTCCGCCCGGGACGGTGCTGCCTCCGCCGAACGGCCCCTTGCCGGTGCCGGGCAGCGACACCGCGCCTGATCCGACCAATGCGGTTTACCTCCAGCAAGTGTCGAACACCCTGAACGCGCTGACCTCCAATCTTGGCACCAAAGCAAGAAAGCGAAACGATTGGGTGATTACGCCCAGGCTGGACTATCAGCCCACTTCCCGCGATAGCCTTTTCCTCAGCTTGAATTTTAATCGGTTCAATTCACCCGGAGGCGTCATCACCGACCCCACAGTGGGAAATTACGGCACGCAGATTTTAGCTAACGCCTACGTGCATACCTTCCTGGCCAGCCTCGGATGGACGCACTCTTTCTCCTCCCACTTCCTGAATGAATTTCATGTGGGCACCTCACAAGACAACCAGATCTCCACACCGACCGGCCTGGCTCCCAACACGCCCACAGTAATCCTGGATAGCCCGGCGGCTTTCATTCTCGGGAACGCTCCTTTCTCGGTGGGAAGGGTCTTTGAAAGACAGTATTCCGTGTCCGACCGGGTGGACTACATAATTGGCAGACACACGCTGCAATTCGGTTTCGATTTTAGCCGCGCCGGGGATTCGGACAACCATGACGGTGGTGCGGATCCAAACGAGGCCATCGACTTCGGGTCGTTCCTGGGCAGTTATGAGTTTTCGAATCTGCAGGCATTTGCGCTCGGCCAGTACAGCACCTTCAGTCAGACTTCGGGAAATCCGACCTTTTCTTTTGCTGTGCCCTACTACGGATTCTACGTGCAGGACACGTACCGGATTTTGCCGCGGTTAACCCTGGACATGGGCTTGCGTGAGGATTTTCAAGTCTATCCACAGCCGCTGAAAAATCCGCTCTTCCCGCTCACGGGACAGTATCCAAACCAGTTTCAACGCCTGGCGCCACGCTTTGGATTTGCCTGGCAGCCTCTCTCCAAGACCGTCATCCGCGGGGGATTCGGCGAGTTCTACGACAACATGAACGGCCTGAACTACCGCAACGCCGTGGTCTCGAACGGTCTGGCCTCACAACAGTCTTCGGCAAGCGCCAGTTACAACGGAGGCCCACCCAACCAACAGCTACTGACATTTCCAAACATCCTTCCGGCTAATTCCCCGCTATTCCAGGCTTCCGCGGACATTTCCTTGGTTTCCCCGCAGTTCAAGGTGCCCGATATTTTCCAGGCCAGTCTCCAGATTGAGCAAGAGATTCTCCGCGACACAACTCTGACGATCGGCACGATGTGGAATCACGGGGTGCATCTTCTCTCCGGCAGCGCCTATGATTTCAATTTGATGCCCTTGTCGGGCACAACGACATACATCTTCTGTCCACCCACCGCGGCCGCGCCATCTTCCTGCAATGGGCCGACGATCACACTGCCGAACATGGACAGTGGTCTACTGGCCGAACACCGCATCAGTGCCAGCCTGGGCGAGATCAATGAACTCATCAGCCCAGCTCAGAATTACTACGACTCTTTGTTCGTGCAGCTGCAGCGCCGGATGTCACAGGGACTTTCCTTGCAATTCTCTTACACCTTCGCCAAAAGCATCATGCTGCATGGGTTGGATTTCAACGATCAGTTCGATTTCAGCAATACCCACGCTCCTTCGCTGCTGGATCAGCGGCACCGAATTACTTTCGCTGCCGTCTACCGGCCCAGGCTGGAAAGACTGATCGGCTCCAACACGGGGCGGGCGCTTCTCTCGGGCTGGACTCTGAGCAGTGTCATGGAGTTCTCTTCCGGCCGCCCGTATGCGGGTTTGCTGAGTCCTGCCTGCACCACTACAACCCCTCCCGGCACGCCATTTGTGACGGCGTTCATGAATTGCAACGTCACCGAAGACAACCTGAACGATACAGCCTTTCTGCAAGACACCGCGAACACCGCGGCGGGCATCAATGGCGCTGGCCCCACGCCAGGGGTCGGCTTGAATTCTTTCTACGGCCCGTGGCTCGAGCGAATCGACGTTGGGCTGACCCGAAGTTTTCAGATCGGGGAAGGCAAGTCACTGCAACTGCAAGCGCAAGTGTTCAATCTGTTCAACCACGCCAACTACTACGTGCAGAACGGCAACGGGATCAACCAGTTGCAGTACAACCCCATCGGGACGAACTGCGGTGACGGCGCAACACTGAACCAGACTTGCTATTTGGTGCCCAACTCGGGCCTCGGTAATTTCGGAACCTTGCAAGAAATCAGCCCAAACGGTCTTCCCCGCGCCTTGCAGTTCTCGGCTCGGTTCACCTTCTAAAACCTATCCGGCTCTGTTGAAATCCTGCTCAAGCCTCTCATTGATGGAGGGCCGACGATTCCAGTTATTCTCGTAGAGGCATCCGCCTAGGCGGACCGTGCCCGCGCCGCCAATTTCCGAACCGCTGCCCGTTCTCCCTGCGCCGGTGCCGAGAACTTTGGAGTGCGGGAGCTTGCTCCCGCTTTGTTTTCAATTCCGGTACAACGCCCGCCAGCATCGGGGCTACAGGCTATCGTCGCCCTGACATATCCACTGGCGTTTCCACCTGCCAACTACTGACTGCCCCCAACACCGCCGCCCTGAAGATTTTTGGAGATGCCGACGCGCGCGCGATGCACGCTAACCCTTTTCAATGTAAGATATTGCATCCACGTCGGGCCCGTAGCTCAGCTGGTTAGAGCAGCGGACTCATAATCCGTTGGTCCTAGGTTCGAATCCTAGCGGGCCCACAAGCGGTCTCGGGGACTTGCAAGGGGATGCTTTCGATCTAGCCGCTTAGTCGCAGGCTTGCCGCATCACGCGCTCCCGCTCGGCTCTCATATCTTCGCCGCGCAGTTCGTGCAAGGCGTAGGTCACGTATTCGTGCGTGACTCGCTTCCGCCAGGTCATGTTGAAATCCGTGTTGTCGAGCGGCTTCGCGATCTGGGCCGCGAGGGCAGCCGCTTCGGCTATCGAGGTCTGATCCAACGTCCGGCCCAAAAGAAATTTCCCGCTGGCTGCCGCAACGAGCGGTCGCGACGCCGCCGCGCCCACCACAATTCGCGCTTCCTCAATCACTCCGTGATTCGAAACTCGCGCCGCCGCAGCCACCGACAGCACGGGAAAATCGAACGACCCGCGGCGCCGGAGTTTCCAATAGGTGCTCCGCCAGCCATGCGAGGAATCGAGCAAAATCTCCGCCAGGATTTCATCGGGCCGCCGCTTCAGGTAATGGATGCCGTCGTTGTTGTAGAGATCGGCGAGCGCGATTTCGCGTTCCCCCGATCGAGAAACTAGCCGCACGCGAGCTCCCAGGGCCATCAGCGCCGGCGCTGTATCGGTCGAAGAAACGGCTACGCACTTCGGGCTTCCCGGCGCCACCCAACAGGTCGAGCCGTCCTTTTTCATGCAGAAATTGATTGCCTTCCGCCATTCATAGCTCTGGTCATAGTAATTGCACCGCGTATCGAGGCACAGATTCCCTCCGAGCGTAGCCATATTGCGGATTTGCGGCGTCGCCACGAGCGATGCTGCTTGAGCGAGCGCGGTCAGGCCGTTTCGAAATCGCGCGTCTTCCGCAATTTCACTTAAAGTAAGGCAGGCCCCGAGACGCGAGCCGGAGGCGCTCAACTGGATTTGGTGCAAGCCTTCAACGTGCCTCAGGCTCATCAGCACGCGCGGAACCTGCTGGCGACGCTTCATGTTCGGAATCAAGTCCGTGCCGCCCGCAAGCGGCATGGCTTTCCCTCCCTCGCCCTCCAGAATCCGCGCCGCTTCATCCAGAGTGCGCGGAGCGCGAAACTCGAAAAGCGGCAGCCGCATCATGAGCTGAGCACCTTTTCTTTCTCCGGAGTTTGCCGGGCGCGCTTCGGAACATCATTCACGGCGTTCCCGTCGCCTCCCTCCCACGGTGGAGGAACTCGCAACGCTTCCGGCCACTCGACGTGCGGAAAATGATTCGGCCCATAACGAGGCGCGCGGCCGGCTTTTTTCTCAGCAAGTGCTTTCATGATTTTTCCTGGCGTCACGGGCACTTCATCGATGCGCACTCTCACGGCGTCGTACACGGCGTTCACCACCGCCGGCATGATCGGCAGAAGCGGCCCCTGTCCGACTTCTTTTGCCCCGAACGGGCCGCGCGGGTCCGGCTCTTCCACCAATTCCGTGACGATCTCCGGCATATCGAGCGAAGTGGGGCTCTTGTATTCGAGGATCGAGGGAAACTTGTGCACCAGCGCATGCGACAATTTCCTGGGAAGCCGGCGAAATTCCTGCTCCTCCATGAGCGCTTCTCCCAGGCCCATGTAAACGCTGCCTTCCACTTGCCCGCGTGCCAGCGCCGGATTCAGCGCGCGCCCGATATCGTGCGCAATCCAAACTTTCGGCACCGCGATCCATCCGGTGGCAGGATTGACAGCCACCTCGATGACAGCGGCGGAGTATGAGTAAGTCGGCGACGGACCCACGCCGCCGCCTTTGTAAAGCGCCGGCGATTTCGGCGGAGTGTACGACCCCACCGTCCCGATGGTTCCGAATTGCGCTTCCGCGAGGCACACGGCCTCTTGAAAACTCACGCTTTTTTCCGGCGCGGCGGAATCGAACACGCGATTTTCGGCAAAGCAAAGCCGCTCTTTGGGCACTTCCAGCCGCTGCGCCACCGCCTCCGCCAGCAAGGCTTTGGCGCGTTCGGCCGCCTGGATTGCTGCATTTCCCGCCATCAGCGTGACCCGGCTCGAGTACGACCCCAGGTCCACCGGCCCGAGATCGGTGTCGCCTGTGTACACGCGGATGTCGAAAGTCGTGACGCCCAAGACTTCAGCAACGATTGCAGCTATCACGTCGTCGGATCCCTGCCCGATTTCCGTCGCGCCGCAAAAAAGCGTGATCCCGCCACCGCGATCGAGCTTCAGTTGCACTCCCGAATGCGGCATCTTGTTCCAATAGATCGGCAGCCCCGCTCCGGTAAGATACGCGGAGCAAGCCAGACCCACGCCGCGTCCTTCCGGAAGCTTTCGGAATTTTTCTTTCCAGCCCGAGATTTTCACTACGCGGCGAATGCATTCCGCCAAATTCACCGTCCCGAGTCGCAGGAAATTCGCCGTCACCGTGTTCGAGCTCTCCACAATCCGCAGGCGGAGTTCAGCCGGATCGATTGCGAGCTTTTCCGCAATCTTGTCGAGTTGCACTTCCTGGCCGAATCGCGGCTGGGGCGTGCCGTGTCCGCGCTTGGGTCCACACGGGGGCTTGTTCGTAAACGTGCGGCAACCCTGAAATTTATAGCGCGGGATGTGGTAAGTGGTGGTTTGCAATGCGCCCGTGTAAAACGTGCTCGCGACGCCGTACGAGCCATAGGCGCCGCCGTCAATCAACGTTTGAAGATGCATCCCTGTGATCGTTCCGTCTTTTTTCACTCCGGTTTTGAATTTCATAAGCACCGGATGGCGCCCGCGATGGCAGTAAAAAACTTCCTCGCGCGTGAGACAAATCTTCACGGGACGATCCAGCGCGAGCGCCGCCTTGGCCACCACGATTTCGTGATTGAACGGGTCGCTCTTCCCCCCGAATCCGCCGCCGTTCGGCGTCGCAATCACGCGGATGTGCGCTGCGGGCATTTCCAGCACTTTGGCCAGCGCGCGATGCAGATAATGGGGCGTCTGCGTGCTCGACCAGATCGTCAGCTTTCCATCGGGGTCTTTCGTCGCCACCGAGGCGTGCTGCTCGATCGGCAGGTGCGTGCTCCCTTGATAAAAAAACA
>Ga0187778_10003218_pt1 | contig 11026 bp, 11 predicted proteins | sample 1015_Q2_SP5_20_M_FD_132418 | JGI IMG/M metagenome (GOLD analysis project Ga0187778, IMG submission 132418) | Tropical peat soil microbial communities from peatlands in Department of Meta, Colombia - 1015_Q2_SP5_20_MG | ecosystem: Environmental > Terrestrial > Soil > Wetlands > Peat | place...
TGATCAATCACCTAGAACTGAAGCTGAGCGCGCATGGATGTCCGTTATTGATGTTTTCGTCTAAGGATCCGTAACGCTCTCGTGATGTCGGGCACGGCCATCACTACTGTCGATCTCGCTGACCCATCGGCTGTCGCCGCGTAGGCGTATTTGATATTTATGTTTGCTCTGCCCAGTCGGCCTGCTACTTCTCCAAATGTGCCGGCTTTATTATCGAGTTCCATTGCCACGACTTCCTCTTCTGAGAATCGAACACCCGCTGCCTTCAACACTGCCTTAGCCTCTTCGGGCCTATCAACCCATACTCTGACCTTTCCTCTTCTCTTTATGTCAGGTGCATAGAGGGCTAAGATGTTCACCTTAGCTCTGCCTAAGGTTGAACAAAGCTGAGCTAGCATGCGCGGTCTATTTCCAGCGAATATTGTGATCTGAGTGACTCGCGCTAAGAGCAATCCAACCATCACGGTTCGTAATGTGTCGGTTCCTTAATGAGATTAGTCCCACAACGTAACAAAGATCCGGGGAGTATCTGTAGCGACACGAAATGGGGCTTTTGTGGCTTCCTGGTCGGTGTCGCTGCGTATCCATATGTGTCACGTGACACACCTGGTCAGGTTTGAGAGTAAACGTTGGGCCCAAATGCTTTGTAGGCTACCAGCCAAGAACCACCCGTGTTCTTAACAGAATATCCCGCTTCAGCCGCTTCTTTAGTCACAAGAACTTCGTCTTCACCGAATCTAGCGCGTACCGGAGTCTGTTCGATTATGCCTCTACCTTGCCAGATCAACAGTGGATGAGCCGCATCTTCGTGGCAGGTGATCTTTGCGCCTGGTTTGATTCTGAGCTCCTTTCCTGAGTATTTCCTAGTCCGGGGGTTATAGATCCAACGTTCAGAACAGTCCCCTTCTGGTTGATCAGTAACCGGTTCCGGTAAAAGATGATATTTCTGGTAATAGTTGGGGTCAGCTGAAGCTTCGAAGTTTATGAACCCGATGACATCCTCTTCACTCGATAATTCTTTGAGGAGAAAGTCTCGTTTTGAGAAGAGTTTTCCCATGTAATCAGCTTGGAGGATGTAGTATTCGTCAGATGGTTCGCCAAGTTCTAAGGTAATGGCTGTTCCAGGTGCATGCGGCACTCCAGCTCTCGTGTAAAAGCCCTCTTCCGTGTTTAGCCTGTACGCGGGAGAAAGATCCAACGCCTTATCGTCGTTCCAGCGCTTGAGGCATTCTAGCATTACTGACGATGTTGTTCCGGGGTGTAATCCTAAGTGAGAATAAGGCAAGGGGCCGGAGGCTACGGGGTGCTGCAGGAAGTAGTACGACTCATCCCTTGCTGGGTGTATGTGTGAGAAGATTGGATAGCCTACATCGAGGATTCCCAGCATGAAACCCAACGTATTTTGATTTGCTTTAGCGAAACTCTCACCCAACATGCGACCGGGCAATAGATCGAATGCGTCGGCCAAAAGGATGTTGTGATGCGTGGTCTGTAAGCTAACGACGCTTAAGCCACCGTTCGGGGCTTTCGGTTCACTTTGGAGCCTACGTTGGCGTCCTACGCAGCAGGCAATCCACCTTTCAGAAGCGTAACCCAGCTTACTGGGACGTGAGTTCCTGACGCCTATACGACACAAACCTGGGTAAGCTTGCGGAACCAGATTGGGCCTGAGTCGAAGAATTCCCTGCTTCTTCTCGAGTTCTTTCTTTAATTTTTCCGTGTCCCCCATCGTTTAACCCCCCAAGTTGTATGTCAGTACTAGTGCTTGAACTCTTCCGCGAACGAAGAAATCATGCCACCGATCCGTAGAAGGTGTGCGGGTAAGGATTTCAAAATCGAAGGTTTCTCGGTTCAAACTTGCGCAGACAGCTTTGTACTCATTCTAGATACTTGCATCTCTTCTGTGAGCTGCCAGGATTCTTCGTTATCGTGAGATTCTATCGCTTTCCAGTGAAAAGCGTGGGGAGTGATTTTCGAAAAGATCCAGTGCTCTGGATATCCATCTTTGGATTTGCCTTTCAGCACGATCGTGTCGTCAATCTTTCGTGCTATGAACGTTTGAATGAGCCCATGCATGGGCGCAATCCATATGTTTTGCCATGCCTCAATCTTAGGGTCGTAAAAGCGGATGGTTGTTCCTACAGGAACGGCTCTACCTTCTTTACGGATCATCCAAACATCTTGCACACCTCTTCCGTCAAGAATCCATCCGAAGTGGATCTCTCCTTGGCGTTTGATTATAGTTCCGTCGGGCTGAGGATATCTGGCTTCTAGGATTTCCCAGTCTCCCACAAATTGACCGAAGAGCATTAGCTTATCTTTGAATTCTGGGTCAACGACTTCTGAAACGAGACCTTGGATTGATGATGCCATTGTATTTGCCTGTTAGGGGATGTACAAGGGTATTTCTTATTGCTGACGTGTGTCAGTGTTCGTAGAGCGTTCAAATGTAATCAAGTAATGTTGTCTTCCTCTTAGTATGTCTGGGCCTCTAGTTCTAACCTTCTCCAGGATTGAGTGCATCTGTTGCTCTTTCCGTAGGCTACTGTAGTAATATGCTTCGTCGACTGTGTCCTCAGCCATCAGGACGGTCACTCTTCCGATTCTGGTTCTACCAGTTCTTCCCCTGCGCTGTATGGTACGTATCTCCGATGGAACTGCCTCATAGAAGATTACGTAGTCTACGTCGGGCACGTGGAGGCCTTCCTCACCTATACTAGTCGTAATCAGGAGGTTGTACTCGTTGGACCTGAAGGCATTCAGGATTTGGACTTGTTCATTCTGGGTGAGACCTTTACTGCTTTCGTCGCGCGTCGCTTGACCTACGAACCGGACGGGTCTCATTCCATCTTGGTTCAGCGCTGATACGATCTGGTCCACAGTATCACGATATTGAGTGAAGACTATGATGCGCGCCGTCGGATTTGCCTTAAGCTGTTGCGAGACCAAGCTTGAAACTAGCCTAAGTTTTGGGTGCGTTTCGTCTAATTCTGATACTAGGTTGCATGCGCGTTGGATTCGCGAATCTTTGAGGAGACTTTTCACTGTGCGCTTGGGGTTCATTGACATGCGTTCAAGGTAGGCTTTCAAGTTCACGGCGCCTTGAGTCTCCAGAAGCTCGATTGCGTGCAATAGCGAGATTGCTTGTGATTGGAGCGTTAAGGCTGCGAAAATGTATCCTGATCGATTCTTCCGGAGTTTGACCACTAGTTGTTCCCTTAACTCCAACAGGAGCTTCTTCGGAACTATCACGAGGTCAGGAATTAGTTTCATTGACTTCAATTTCTCAAGCTTCTCGTCGAAGACTTCCCTGAGGATTGCGCTGACTGTTCGATAACCAGGTGGAAGTGAAACCCGTTTCCATTCCACGGAAGTCGTCTGTATATAGGGCTTGACATCTGAATCATATTCCGTCCGGGCCTCAACCTGTTTGATGAAGAGGTTCCGGCAAATCTCATCTACACGCCGCATACGCCCTCCGGGCGACGCGGTTAATCCAAGTATAAGCATGTTCAACGCGTTTTCGTGATACTTGATCGCCAACTCTGTATAATCATAATCCTTCACACACCGATGCGCCTCATCAAAGACCATTAAACAAACATTCGAAAGCGAGTATCGTCCCACTCGGATATCATTGGCGACGACTTGAGGCGTTGCGAAGATGAACACAGACCTCTCCCATAACTCCAATCTCTCTTGAGGACGGATCTGACCAGTCAAATGCGCACAAGTAGAATCTGTAAAGTAACTCTTGAACGCTGTGTAATGCTGGATCACCAAAGGTCTAGTTGGTGCGAGAACCACCACCTTTCCGTTCAGTCTGGCAATACGCTGCTCTGCCACCAACATCGCTATGACGGTCTTGCCTAACCCAGTAGGGAGTACTACTAGGGTGTTCGCGTTCAACGCCGACTTCGCGATTTCTACCTGATACGCACGTCTCTCCAAACCGCCACCCCTCGTAACAGAGTACGATTCAGAATAAGGCTATTGGCGAGCTATGGGACACTTGAGCATCATCCTTACTTGCCTCAACCCAATTCGATAGAAATGATAGTAGGGTACTAGTATGATCGGTCTCCGAATTACCGACCTTGCAAACAAACTGAAAACGCTCGAGATATCGCCCGTTCGAATAGTCGAAGGTTGCCTATCAAGAATTGAACAAATCAATCCGAAACTGAACGCATTCGTGACAACTGCAACTAATTCAGCGCTACATGATGCGAAAGTAGCCGAGGATGAGATTCGGGCCGGAAAGTACAGAGGGCCACTTCACGGGATTCCCGTCGGAATAAAGGATATCGTCGATACTTCAAACATCAAGACCACCTACGGATCAGCTATCTACCAAAACCACGTTCCCACAAATGACGCCACTATAGTGTATAGGCTAAAGGAAGCCGGTGCGATAATTTTGGGTAAAACAAACACGCACGAGTTCGCATTCGGCATTACAACTAACAACATGCACTACGGGCCTACCAGAAATCCTTGGGACCCAAGTCGAATACCCGGCGGATCGAGTGGAGGATCAGCGGCCGCAGTCGCTGCATCCCTCTGCAGTGCAGCTATCGGGACTGACACAGGAGGTTCCATCAGGATCCCATCTGCGTTCTGTGGAGTAGTGGGCTTGAAGCCAACATACGGCAGAGTCAGCACATCGGGGGTATTCCCACTCGCAACCGGAATGGATCACGTTGGGACAATCGCATCGACGGTCAAGGATAACGCGATTATGCTCCAAACGATTGCCGGCTTTGACGACTCTGATCCAAGAAGCCTAATGATTCCCGTTCCAAATTTCTCCCAAGGACTTGATGAACCGATCGATGATATGACGATCGCAACGTCTCCAAATTTGATTCCGGAGGTTATGGATCCTCAAGTCCTATCAGCGTACCAAAGTGCTATTTCGAAAGTTGAAGATCTGGGAGCAAGAATTCTTGAAAGAGATCTAAAGGGAACTGAATCTATTCTACCGACATCCACCAAGCTTCTCACAGCCGAAGCTGCCGCTCAACACGCTGAATTGCTGACGAAGTACTCCGACAAGTACGACCCGAAACTTGTCGAGAGATTCAAATCAGGGCAGAAAGTTACGACGTCCGAATACATCCAGGCATTGAGAAAGAGTGAACTAATCCGGCGGGCATTGGAGACTCTGTTCAATGACGCAGAGCTACTGATCACGCCTTCAGTGCAAATCCTTCCTCCCAAGATTGATCAGGAAATAGTGACCATTGGATCAGAGCATACGGATATGAATTCATGTTGTGTTCGATTTTCCCGACTTGCAAACATTACAGGAACTCCAGCACTAGCCATGCCATATGGGTACTCGACTGACGGATTGCCGCTCAGTATTCAACTTATGGCTCCCAGACTTCATGAAACTAAGCTCCTGAGATTCGCTTACGCGCTCGAAAAGGCTACCCCGGAGCTTCGCAACCGTGAACCACTCATCACTTAACTTATCGGGATACCCTAGCAATCCTAAAGGGAGCTCACCACTAATCAAGTCCTTGAGAACTCGCACGCAAGTGACAAGAAATGAACTTTGACTTATCCTCATCCAGCTGCTACCGCGAGACTGGGGTTAATGTCGTTCAGAATACATGACTTAGTTTGAATCTAGCATTGCAGCAGTTGAAAGACAAACTCTGCTCGATAGATCATGTTGTCGGTTTAGCGCGGTTACCAAAATCTGCAATGTTAAATGAAATTGCGGTGAAAAGTTCGTTCGTTGGTGTTAAATCGCGCAGTATCATTGTAGCCCCCCCCGCCTGTGACAAGGTGTCCATCGAGTAAACTCCACTGGCTATCCCAATCGAGGTTGCATGTGCGGCTGCAGCTGCTTTCACATCTAACGGCGTGTCGCCGACGATGATGACCCCCTTCGTGCTTTCGAGGGAATATTTCGAGACACAGACCTGAACCGCATCTTGAACTAGACGATTGCGATCGTCATAGTTGTCTGCATAGAAACTTTCTTTGAAATATTCGCTAATTCCTGTGACAGTCAACTTCTCCTTAGCAATCGCCGATATGTTACCCGTAAGCACGCCTAGAACGTGATTAGTGGAATGACTGAGGATATTCAGCAACTCTTTGACGCCGCGATTTAGTACTAGCTCTTTCGGCATTTTCTGATATACTTCGGTCATCGTAGCGAGGATCTTCGGTAAAAACTCGTCTGCAACCCCGATCTCCGTGAGGATTATCCTACAAATTTGAGGATCAACCATTCCTGCGAAACGTGAAGGATCGACGAGCGGTGCCTTACCTGTCACCTGATAGACCGCTTCGAAATACCGTTTCCTTTCATCGAATTCTGACTTCTGGCTCGAGATGAGCGTACCATCGATATCAAATAGTATGACGTGAACGCCTGGCAAGGTTCTCCTCTGGTTCCATTACTCCTGCAACGATCGACTGAGCCTTTGTTCTCAGGATCTCCCGAGAATGCTTATACTCTGATACATAAGCTACCCCTCGCAGTGGAGCTGCATGACAATTGACATTCATGTGCACGCGGTTCTGGTTAAGGAACTCACCGATAATCGTCCTGACCTACTCCGCGACGCACGTCAGCTATTCGACTTACGAACATCTCCCCAGCCTCTGTCGACGCTATTAGGAGAGATGGATGAATGCGGTGTCGAGAAATCCGTGCTACTGCCGATTAACTGCGAACGATCTCTAGGCTCGAAAATGCCCTCGAACAGCGAGATCGCGGATCTGGTAAAACGCGAAGGAAAGAGGTTCGTAGGATTCACAAGCGTTGATCCTAACGCAGGAAAAAGTGCACTGGCTGATCTGCGTGAGTCTCATGATGCACTCAGTCTAAAGGGCTTAAAGCTGAACCCGGCAATGCAGGCCTTCGATCCAACCGGACCCGATGCATTAGAACTCTACAAGGAGGCCGAGAAGCTTGAGATGCCAGTCCTAGTCCATACTGGCCTCACATTTTCAAACAGGTTCTCAGTTAGATTCAATCAACCTATGATCTATGATGACGTTGCAAGAAAGCATCCGAACCTCAAGATCTGCATGGCCCATATGGGTTGGCCCTGGGTTCTGGATGCTGTCGCAGTTACAATCAGAAACCCAAATGTGTACATGGATACTGCCGGTACTTTTGCTGGCACACCGATCGAAACTATGAGGCAAATCACCTCATTAGTCTCTACGCGAATAATCGAGAACGCACTCAGTGACAGACTACTCTTTGGTTCGGACTATCCCAGAATAGAGATGAACAAGATGTACAAAGCAGTCTCATCACTTCCGTTGCGGCGAGACATCATAGACGCAATTCTGCACGGTAATGCGTGTGAGTTCTTAGGAGAATCTTGAAGGCGACACGAAAATGAAGTTCATTACTGAGAAACTGTTCGTCAAGTCAACGAAGTCCACAGAATTAATTCGAATAACCGAGGATGTGCGAAAAACTGTTCAGATGACAGGTTTGAGGAACGGTCTTGTGAACGTGTTTACGCTGCATACCACGACGGGCATTACAATCAACGAAGACGACAATAAGTTGGAAAACGATATCGCACGATTCATGGTAAAACTTGTACCGGAAGATGACTCGTATGCGCATCATAGATTTTTTAGAAAGGATGGAAGGATGGCAGTGAACGCTTATTCGCATATCCGCGCTAGCCTGCTTGGTGCGAGTGTAACCATTCCATTGCAAGAGGGGACTCTCGTTCTCGGTTCTAGGCAGAACCTCTACCTGGTTGATCTCGACGGTCCTCAGCTCAGAGGCTTTGTAGTCCAGATCCTAGGTGAATAAACCGATATACCACTGTGTTTGTAATATCGCGATATTTGTCGCCGGTTAGCAAACAAAAAGGAATCTATTAAGAAGGAATTATCCTGGCAGTATCTATCTGAAGCGATAATTCAATTTTCATACACAGTCTTTCTGGATCTCGCTACGAGGTCAATTTCGGTTTTTCTGATTTTGATCTGCATAAACCAAGCCGTCACCTCGACGGTTTAGGTGATTTCATTTGTTTCTTTGTTCATCAGCGGTCTGTACGATCTGTCTCAATGTTGCTTTGACAGATTGCGTCAACGGTTCTGGATAATGTTCATTGAGAATCTTCTTCACTCTCTCCTTCGCGATGACTCGCATTTCCTTTTGTCCCTTTTGCCTCCAGATTTGTTCATTGTACCTGTCAAAGAGCGCTGGGACGAAGATTTCCCGCTTGAGGTGACTGAAGGTGTGCTTATGCCTGAGGTAACTTCCTGTCGATCCTATGTCACGAATTACGTCGAGCGCAAGAGTTTCGTCGTTTACATGAACCCCATCCAACACGCGAAATATCCAACCTGCTATCTCGTTGCAGATCACAGCCATCTCCATGCTCCCATAATCGCTACCTGCAAGGTAGCCGCAGCAATGTATCATGTTAATTCCGCTGAGAGCGCTCATTAGAGACATCAGACCAGCCTCAGCGCCAGCCTGCGAGTCTAGCATCTTGGAATCTGAACAGCCACCCCAGCCGAAAGTCGGTAGCTCGTACATTCCAGCAAGCTGCGATTGAACTATGTGACCCATAGCCCACTCAGGCGCGGCGAAGCTGAAACGGAGTGTTCGAAGGTCAGAGACTGCCATCCCAGGGCCGTAAACGAATGGTGTTCCAGGATTGATTAACTGAGAGATTGTGAGTGCTGCTAGCGTTTCAGCGTTGCCTAAGGAGTACGTGCCGATCAAGGTGGCTGGGCCAGTTAGACCTGCCATAGGACAGCCTGTGAAGAATACTGGTAGTCCTGCGGTTGCAAATTCCACGAGGTCTTCATTCATGGTGGAGAATGTGAGAGGTGAAATTGACTCACTGTAACAACTCAGTAACGGTTTCTTCTTCAACTCATCGAGTCCGCCAGCGACGGCAACGGCCATATCTATTGCATTCTTGGCCGTCAACGCCTCGGGAAGAGCCCAAACTACATGTTTTCCTGTGTTCGCGAATACTGCTTCAAGTTCGTGCAGGTGCTCAGTCTCATGGGGTACGTCACTGGCTCCGCATATTGCCATCATGAAACCCAGGTTCTGTAGTGCATCGCCAAGTCGCGTCGCATTTGCAACATCGGTCTTGGTTGAAGCACGGCTTTTGCCAGAGTCCAAATCAAGTAGCTGATGTAGCGGTGTGCCTCCAAACCCAAAGTAGACTCTCCCTCTCTCCAACACTATCTCATTGTGGGTTCGCCCGTAGAGACAGATTGTCCTTGGAGCGGTTTTCAGAGCACTCATGACGAGGGAGCCGGGGATTGTTAGGTTGCCCGTCTTCCGTTTAAGTTCTGCACCATTACGGGTCAGTATCTCAATTATTCTGTTGGAGTTTGTGGCGATTCCAATCGTTTCTAAAATCTCGATTGAACACGCATGCACCTTTTTAATGTCGTCCGATGTCAACATCTGCATGATTCTGTCTTCAGAAAGCTTACGAGATGACAATTCAGAGTCCCCGTCTGGAACGACCAGTGAGGGTTTGATAAAGCCACTCGGCGATTATCGGTCGAAATGTCAGGTCAAGACATTCTGGCAAAATGGCGAACGCCCACGCTTTGATGAGGTTTTTTCAATATTGCAAATTAAGCTCAACTTTATCAGACAAATCGTGTGTAGCACTCTATGAGAAGATATGTCGGCCACGAATGAGATGGTTAAACAACTTGCTCAGGCCGTAATTGATGGCGATATAGACAAGTCCAAGGAACTGGCGACGACCATGGTAAGTAACGGAATATCGCCTACGGCTATTTTGAACGAAGGATTGACCAAAGGATTGATGGTTGTTGGCGAGAGATTCGGAAACGGGGATGCGTTTCTTACAGATCTCATGCTATCCGCAGAAGCGATGAAAACTGGTTTACAAGTAGTCGAGCCCGAGCTTAGGAAGTCTCATGTGGAGCGTGCATATGTCGGAACCCTAGTCATCGGTACGGTCGAAGGCGACATCCATGACATCGGCAAGACAATTGTCGCCACCATGTTCGAAGTAAGCGGTTTCAAAGTTATCGACTTAGGGTGTGATGTAAAGTCGCAAGTCTTTCTCGAGAAAATAGGCGAATCGAAAGCCAATATTCTTGGCCTCTCAGCCCTCTTATCTACTACGATGGGCAAACAACAAGATACGATCAAGTCACTTGAAGCTAAGGGAGTACGCGCGAGCGTGAAAGTCATGGTAGGCGGAGCACCGGTCACTCCCGAATGGGCCAAGCAGATCGGAGCTGACGATACAGCGCCAGATGCCATGTTGGCGGTTACTAAGGCGAAAAGTCTGATTCATGCGAGCTGACTCAATGTCCCCAACTTTGATCAAGATGGATCACGTCAGTATCACCGTGCAGAACGTTGATCGGTCCGTCAAATTCTACTCCGACGCCCTCGGGATGAAACTGCTAAGAGTGTCAATTCTAAACCCGAGCCCCGACACCAAGTACAAGAACGCCTACATGTACAGCGGCGCGCTCACCCTCGAGATAATCACCGCCACCGACTCTGCCCAACCTGCCGAACAGACCGAGTCCTGGCAGCAAACGTTGCGTGGTAGAATGGGCATAACCCACCTGGGCGTACGTGTCAGCGATCTTGATGCAGCCATAAAACGACTAAAGGCTGCAGGCGCGAAGTTGATCGGAGAGCCTTTCGCCATAAATAGTGACAACTTCGAGAACACTTATGTTGCGAAGAAAATGGACTCTAAGGTCAGTTACATTAGACGACCAGGCAAGAGAATCGCTGTATTCTCCGGTCCCGACGGTGAGGTCATCGAGCTTGCAGAACGATAGCGCATGTCTTCTCCTAAGAGGTAGATAACTGCAGCATCTCAAGACCGCGTTAGATCGTCCAAAAGACCGTTATGAATCCCTAACGCGTTCTCCAATGAGCAACTAAGTCAATTGAATTAAAACACATCGCGCGCTTCTTCGAGGCGAAAGTAAAACGTCGACACTGTTAAGCTCTCCAGTCATGGTGAAAGCTCGAGGGTTACGAGATGACGAA
>Ga0187778_10003221_pt1 | contig 11019 bp, 6 predicted proteins | sample 1015_Q2_SP5_20_M_FD_132418 | JGI IMG/M metagenome (GOLD analysis project Ga0187778, IMG submission 132418) | Tropical peat soil microbial communities from peatlands in Department of Meta, Colombia - 1015_Q2_SP5_20_MG | ecosystem: Environmental > Terrestrial > Soil > Wetlands > Peat | place...
CCTAACGCCATGCGTACGCCAATTTCGCGCGTGCGCTGCGCGACCAGAAATCCCACCACTCCGTAAATCCCAATCGCACCAAGCAACACCCCGAGGAATGCGAAGAGTGACAACAGCACGGCATTGAAGCGGGGGCGCTGCGTGAGTTTGCTCACGCGCGTGTTCATACTCTCGATGGTCACCGGAACCGTGGGATCGATTGCTGAGGTCTCCGAACGAATCCACTGGGCCACGGCCTGGGGATCAATCGCGGTTTGGATAATGAAGTGTGCCGACCGAAAGTAGCCTTCCGGCTCATTTTTCCAGGGGATATAAAACTCAGGGTCGGATGGCGCGACGAGGCCGTTATTCTTGACGTCTCCGGCGATGCCCACAATCGTGCGCCACTCCGCTTGTGAGCCAAAGCGGAACGATTTTCCCAATGGATCTTCCACACCCCGAAAAAGTCTCTTCGCGAGCGCCTCGCTCAGGATCACCGGTCTTTCCGCGGGCAAGCGGTCCTCTTCGCGAAAGCCGCGGCCGCGCAGGATGGGGATACTCAACGCAGGGAAATAACCTGGAGTTACGCAACGATACCCAATCATTCCGCCAGTGCCTTCACTGAAACGCGCGTGCCCGGGAATTTCGACGGATGAGAGAAATGTGGCCTGCATTCCTCCCGAAGGAGGCAGCGTGTCGCTCAAAGCAACCAGCGTGACGCCCGGCATTTGCTTGAGCCGTTCTTCCAATTGATGAAAGAAGGCCAGTTGTTTCTCGGCGTCCGGATAGCGGTATGCGGTCAGGTCCATTCCTGCAGTGACTACGCTCTTCGCGTCCATGCCCAGCGCCACGGTCTGGAGTTTCCACAGGCTGCGCAGCAGCAGGCCCGCTCCCGCTAAAAGAACCAGCGAAACCGCAATCTGCAGCGTGACCAGCGCCTGCCGCAGCACGCTGCGGGAAGTTGCCTGGTTTTCTTTACCAGCCAGCAATTCCGGAGCAGGACGATGCAGTGCGGGCGCGACTCCGAAAAGGATCCCGGACAACAACGACATGCCCAGCGCAAAGCCCAGCACACGAAGGTCGAGCGAGGCCTGCTCCAGTCGCGGAATTCCTTCCGGCGCGATGGAAATGAAAAGACGAAGCAGGAATAGGGCGAAGCCGCAACCCGCGAGGCCGCCGAGCAATCCGAGCAGCAAGCTTTCCGTCAGCGCTTGTCGCGCCAGGCGTCCTCGGGAAGCGCCAAGCGCGGCGCGAATGGCCAATTCACGGGCTCGGCTGGCGGCGCGGGCAAGCAGCAGGTTCGCCACGTTGGAGCACGCCACCAGCAGCACGGACAAAACCGCTCCAAAAAGAAGCCATGACGCCACGCGCGAGTCTTGAATCTGGCGATCGCGCAGAGACCGCACGCGAAACGACACTTCCTTTCGAAATTGCGGCGGCACGAACTGGAGTGACCGCTCGAAGAGTGGTTGCATTGCCGCTCGCGCTTGCGAGATCGACACTCCCGGTTTGAGCCGCGCAAAAGCCCGCAAGAAGATTTGCCGGGTGTTCGGTCCGCGGTCCGTAGATCCGTCCAGGGCCGAGGGAACCAGAATGTCGTCGTGGCCCAGATTTGGCATCTCGAATTGCGCCGGCAGGACGCCGACTACCATCGTGGACCGACCGTCGAGAGAAATCGTCCGGCCCGGGAGATTCGGGTCGCTGGCAAAACGGGAGCGCCACAATCCGTAGGAAATCAGCGCAACACGCGGTGCGTTAGGCCGGTCTTCTTCAGTGGTGAAATTTCGGCCGAGCAGCGGCTGAATACCGAAAGTCGGCAGGAAGGTTGATTCTACGAGAGCGCACTTCAAGCGAATGGGATTTTGCTCTGTCAAGTCGCATTCGGCCCCGCCGGGCACAAAGGAAGTCACCGACGCAAACGGCGTTTGTACTTTGCGCCAATCGTAATAGTCGGGACCAAGCACGAATTCATTGGTGTCGAAGGGAGCCTTGTCCCCGAAACTGACCAATTGCTCATCGTGCGGATAAGGAAGGTTGCGGAACAGGATGCGGTCCACAACGCTGAAGACCGCGGTCGTCGAGCCTACGCCTAACGCGAGTGTGAGAATCGCGATGGCCGCGAAGAGCGGCTGCTTCGAGAAACCGCGCAGCGCGAATTGCGCGTCTTTGAGCACCGCGTCGAGCCACGGCAGACCTTGCTGGTCTCGATAAAGTTCCTTCATTTGCTCGGCGCCCCCGAATTCGCGCCGGGCTTCCCGCGCCGCTTCCTCCGGACTCAGGCCGCGCCGCATGTTTTCTTCCGTCAGCATTTCCAGATGCGCACGAACTTCCGAGTCGAGATCGCGTTCAAGCTGCGTTTTGCGCCACCAGCCTCGCACGCGTGACCACAGGATGCGTTGCCAGCTCACTTCAGGCTCCTTCCGCGCGGCCCAGCAGCCGCGTTATCAGCGCCGCCATTCGTTCCCAACTCTCGGTTTCCGCTTGCAGTTGTTTGCGGCCTCGCCGGGTGAGCGAGTAGAACTTCGCCTTGCGATTGTTTTCCGATGTGCCCCATTTTGCGGCGATCCAGCCGCGCTGCTCCAGCCGCAGCAGGGCGGGATACAGGGTGCCTTGGTTCAGCCGCAGCATGTCTTGGGAAACCTGTTTGATGCGTTGCGCGATCCCGTAGCCGTGCAGCGGTCTCAGCGCGCGAAGCGTCTGCAGAACGATGAGGTCGAGCGTGCCTTGGAGGACTTCGCCGCGCGGAGGCGCCATGGGATCTCCTTTAGATAAACAACAGGAGCATACGCCTTCTCCTGTTGAATATCAACAGGTCACCTCTTTGGATTGACGCGCCTTCCGGCGGCGTGGCAGCATACGCCTGCCAAAAACCGCTGCTCACGCGACGCGTTTTCGATTTCTTCTTCGAGGGAGTGCAACGATCATGTCGATCAACCCGCGCATGGCCCGAATTCAGCTGCTGCAGGCTTTGCTTCTCGCGTTGCTGGCCGCGGCATTCTTCACCGCCCCGCCCGTCTCAGCGCAATCGCGCCACATTGAACTAAACGATCTGCCGAAAATCGTTTCTGTCTCGGACCCGCAAATCTCTCCCGACGGAAAGTCCGTTGTCGTGGTTGTTTCGCGGCCGAACCTCGAGCTGGACCGTGGAATTCGTGAGCTGGTGCAAGTTGATATCGCCACTGGCACGCAGCATCCTCTTACCTACGAGCGCAAGACTGCCGGTTCGCCCCGTTGGTCCCACAACGGCGACCGCATCGCCTTCGTCGCCAACGATGGCACTGGCAAGGATGCCAAGCCGCAAATATTTGTCATGTCCATGAGCGGCGGTGAAGCCAGGAAAGTCACCGACGCTCCCAACGGCGTCGAGCAGTTTGCGTGGCGCCCTAACGGGCAGGACATCGCTTACGTCACTTCCGACGAACCCGAAAACAAAAAGGAAATCGAGAAGCACAACGACGCCTTCGAAGTCGGCGACAACGATTACCTTACAACCGAAGCCCCGACGCCTTCCCATATCTGGCTGATTTCCGCGGAAGGTGGAAAAGCCAAACGCCTGACTTCGGGCTCTTGGAGCCTTCCCAAGAGCGCTCCGCCGAGTCCCCCGGCTTCGCCGATCTCCTGGTCTCCCGATGGGAAATCGCTGCTCTACACTCGGCAGGAACATCCGCACCAGGGCGATGCCGACCTCACCACGCTCCAACTGCTCAATGTCGACACAGGCGAGACCCGCAAGCTTACCAGGCACGAAAAATTCGAGAGCTTCGGCGTGTTTTCCCCGGACGGTCTACATGCCGCTTACTGGTACCCGCGTGACGGCGACCCCAACAACGAAAATGAGATTTTCGTTACGCAAACCTCCGGCGGAGACGGCACCGACCTCACTCGCGCCGTTGACCGCGACCTTCAGCGCGTCATTTGGATGCCGGACGGCAATTCCGTGCTCGTTGGAGGCAATGACGGCACGCAAGTCTCCCTGTGGCTGCAGCCGCTGAGCGGCCCTGCAAAAAAGCTGGCCCTGGGCGATATCTCTCCAACGTGGCTCTTCTGGATCGATGCTTTCGTCGGCCGCAAAGGCGACATCGCCTTCACTGGAAGCACCCCGACGCAACCTTCCGAGCTGTATTACATGCCTTCTGCGGACGACGCGCCCAAACGCTTGACCGATTTCAATCACGATATCGCGGCGCTTGCCCTTGGCAAAACCGAGAGGTTCACGTGGAAAGGTCCTGACAACTTTGCGGAAGACGGCGTGCTCGTCTATCCCCCCGATTTCCAGAAGGACCGAAAGTATCCGTTGGTGCTGATTATCCATGGGGGCCCACAGGCTGCCTCCACCACCGCGTTCGGATTCTTGCCGCAGATGATGGCTTCCCACGGCTACGTAGTGTTTTCGCCGAACTATCGCGGCAGCGACAATCTTGGCAACGCCTACCAGCGCGCCATCTGGAATGACGCCGGCGACGGTCCCGGCCGCGACGTGATTGCCGGCATCGAAGCGGTCAAGCAACTTGGTTTTACGGACGAATCCAAAATCGGCGTCACAGGCTGGAGCTATGGCGGTTACATGACTTCCTGGCTCATCGGCCACTACCAAATCTGGCAAGCGGCCATGGCCGGCGCCCCCGTCACAGACACCTATGACGAGTACAACCTCTCGGACGGCAATGTCACCGGGCGCTACAGCTTCCGCGGCTCGCCGTACATCGGTGACAACCTGAAAGACTATCGCGCGCAGTCGCCCATCACCTACGCCTCGAAAATGAAAACTCCTACGCTCATCATGCACGACACCGGCGACGCCCGCGTGACTATCACGCAAGGCTACGCTCTCTACCACGCGCTCAAGGACAATGGCGTACCCGTGAAATTCGTCGCCTTCCCGATTCCCGGTCACTCTCCCGGAGATCCGGTGCGTCGCATGGACATGGTTCGCCGCTGGGTCGATTGGATGGATCAATACCTGAAATGAGACTTTGCTTTCGCCGTGGGTGGGTCAACAAACCGCTCGCTCGTGAGTTTTCTCTGAAAGAAGGAGTATCTGCAATGTTCCAGAAAATACGCTTCGCTTTCTGCCACTCCGCTTGTGCGCTTCTCCTAAGCTTGGCTCTGCTTGTGTGTGCCTCCCGCGGGTTTGCGCAAGGCTTTTCCAGCGAAGATCTCTCCAAACTCCGCTCCGTGGGCGCGGTGGCGCTTTCTCCCGATAGCAAGCGCATCGCTTACACCGTTACGATGCGTGACGAGCCCGGCCGCCCTTATGGCCAGCTCTGGATCATGGATCTCGCCACCCAGAAATCCACTCGCATCGGCGGCGACAAAGACCGCGGCGGTGGTCCGCTCTGGTCCCCTGACGGCAAGTGGCTGGCTTTCTTCGGCAAACAAGGAGACAAACATGGCTTGCTGATCGCCAAGCCCGATGGTTCCGACGTTACCGCGCTCGTGTCTCCCGAAGGCACCAACTCCCCGCTCCCCGGCACCGGAAACGAAATCACATGGTCGCCCGACGGAAAACAAATCGCTTACATCTCTTCCACACCCGATAGCCGCGCCGCCGAAGCCAGCGGCGATCCCATGGTCATTACTCGCTATCTCTACAAGCCCGATGCCGGCGAAGGCATGACCCGCTTCAACGACAATCAGCGCCTCCACATTTTCGTGATCGACCTCGCAACGAAGCAAAGCCGCCAACTCACCAAGGGCAACACCGACGAGCATTCCATCGACTGGTCTCCGGACGGCAAAGAGCTTCTCTATCTCACCAATCCCGAGCCGAATCAGGACGAATTCTTCAACTACGATGTCTACGCGCTGAAACTCGCCGACAACACCAACCGCCGCATCACCGCCACCGAATTCATTGAATACGACCCGCAGTGGTCTCCCGACGACAAGCGCATTCTGTTTCGCGGGACCCGGCGCGGCCTCACCGACCGCGAAACCACCATGGAAGACACGCATGTTTGGGTCATGAACGCCGACGGGAGCGACCGCCGCGAAATCGGCGCTGTGCTCGACAACCGCCAGGGCTCGCCCAAGTGGGCGCCCGACGGCAATTCCGTCTACTTCACCGTTCAGGAGCGCGGCAGCAATTATCTCGTACGTCTGCCCATTTCCGGGGGCAAGCCGGAATATGTCATCAAAGAACGCGGCTCTGTCACGTCTTTCTCTATCGGCAAAGACGGCACCGTGGCCTACGGTTACGTTTCGCCGCGGGATCCGACGGAGCTGTATGTGAAAACCGGTGCGTCCGCGCCCCGCAAGCTCACCGACCTGAATTCCCAAATCTTCTCTGGCAAGCAAATCGCCGACGTCGAGTCCTTCACCTTCATCAGCAACGACAACAAATTCGAGGTCGAAGCCTTCCTCACGAAGCCGCTCGGCATGACCGCCACGTCAAAACATCCGCTCATCGTCAACATTCACGGCGGCCCGCACGGCCAGAATGGCCCCAACTTCAACTTCAAGAATCAGGTCTACGCCGCGCGCGGCTGGGCCACGCTCAACGTCAACTATCGCGGTTCCACCGGCTACGGCCAGAAATTTGCTGACGCCGTCTTCGGCGATCAGGATGGCAACGAGGGCCAGGACGTTTTGTACGCCGTCAGCGCCGCCGTTCGCAGGTATCCCTGGATCGATCGCGAGCGCATGGGCATTGAAGGCGTCAGCTACGGCGGCCAGCTTACCGACTGGCTCATCACGCAAACCAACGAGTTCAAAGCCGCCATCCCCATCGCCGGCATCGCCAACCTGGTCAGCTACAACTACATGACTTACTACAATCAGTACGAAGAAATGGAGTTCGGCCAGTTCCTCCACCAGGGCAACTTGATGGATGTCGCCTGGGAGCGCTCCGCCCTCAAGCATGTGGCCGCGGCCCACACTCCCACCATGCTCATGCACGGCGAAAATGACAACGACGTCCCCATCGCCGAAGCCGAACAGTTCTTCATCGCGCTGAAAGACGTCGGCACCGAAGCCATCTTCATCCGCTATCCCCGGGAGGGCCACGGTCTTTCCGAAGTCGGTCACAACATCGATTCCATGAACCGCTGCATCGCCTGGTACGAGAAGCATTTCCCGAAACCCGGCGCGGAAGGCATCACCAACGTCCAACCCTGATCATCTCGGTGTCATTCCGAGCGTAGCGAGGAATCCTGGATTGATTTCGCCTCACCTCAGCTCGATGAGACCCATTGCACTCTTTCCCGTTCTCTTTTTCTTGTAGGGGCGGGCTTCAGCCCGTCCCTCTTTGATTCCTTTCCCGGTACGTGCGCAGCCTTGTCCCGAGAGCATGCGAGGGAACTGCTGCGCCCTTCTCCCTCTTCCTTGTAGCGCAGGGCGTAGCCCTGCGGCTTTTCCGGCCCGTCCGCCGTTTTCGCCATTTCGTAGCGCCGGGATCCTGCCGGCCCTTCTGTTGTCCGAGGCACGATTTGTCGTACCTCACCGCGGTCTTTCTTGACAAGGTACCGTCAATAAAAGATTATCATTATCACGAAACCAAAGAGAATAGAGCCAAATGGCTAAGACCGCTACGCTCGTGCCTCTGGAACGAATTGAATCCCGCATCCTTTTCATCCGCGGTCGCAAGGTCCTGCTTGATTCCGACCTCGCCGTGCTTTACCGGGTGACTACCAGCCGCCTCAACGAGCAGGTAAAGCGCAACAAGCGCCGTTTTCCTTCGGATTTCATGTTTCGGCTGACCAGCAAGGAGGCTCGCCTTTTGAGATCGCAAATTGCGACCTCAAAGCCAGGGCGTGGCGGCAGCCGCTATCGTCCAAACGCCTTCACCGAGCATGGCGCCGTCATGCTCGCCAGCGTCTTGAACAGTCCCGTAGCTGTTCAGGCAAGCATTCAGGTTGTGCGTGCGTTCGTGAAGTTGCGCGAATTCCTCGGCACGCATAGGAAACTCGCGCTCAAGCTCATCGAACTCGAACACCGCATCCAGGAACACGACGAAGAAATCTCCGCTCTCTTCGAAGCCATCCGCGAGTTAATGGAACCTCCCGAAAAGCCCACCAAGCGAATCGGATTTCATAGCTAACTGCCTCCGGAAAGGCCCGCACGCCTCACGCAATGACTTCTGTCCCATCGCACGCTTTTAGCGATGAATTCCTGGCTCCGTTTCGCACTGGCCGCGTTCCTCGCAACACCGCGTAACCGGCAATTTCGGCGGCTCTCAGTAAGTCGCCGTTCTTTTTCCCTTTGAAACCCGCCCATTCAATGGTGTTCGCTTCGTGGCCGGGAAAGCTGTGCCGGAGATCGACTGGCAGGCCGGGTGGCCGCGACGTGATGCATGAGAAGGGTTGGGTGCCGCATGCGCCGGTTTTGCGCGTGCGGGTTTAGAGTCAACTAAGTGCTTGTCGGAAACGAGTTCGGCAACAGCTCATTCGACTATCCGATGAGGATAGTCATTCTGCCTGCCCTGAGCTTTCGAACGGATCTCTAACCTGCAGAATTCAAACCAGTTATTGTATTCTTGACAAACAGTACTAATGTGCTATAGTTTGTTTGTTGCTCGCGCACGGATTTGCCCGTGCCAGCCCTTATGCTCGCCCGCCGCCCGGTACGTCTAACTCCCCCCGAGCAACCCCCTACCTCCTCTCAATCTCGTGTTAAGTCCTTTAGATTCCGCTCTTACGTGTGTGACGCCATCCCCTCTCTCGTAACTCTTTTAGATTCTGCTCTTACAAAACGTGACGCCTGTAACTCCTTTAGATACCGCTCTTACGAAAAACAGCCGGGTGTCACTTCCCCTCAATTCCCATTTTGGAACCGAGCATCCGACAAGCATGCGAATCCTGCCCACTCACCGACCAAAGAAAAAAGCCCTGGTTGCCCAGGGCTTTTCTGTCGCGTCTCGAAAGTGGAAATTTCTCGAAGCTGTCGCCTAGTTGTTCGCTTCTTTCCCCGCCGTAGCGGCAACGGCTGCTTCTTCTTCGCGCTCTGCACGGCGGATGCGGGCGGCCTTACCCTTCAAATCGCGCAGGTAGTACAGCCGCGCGCGGCGAACCTTGCCTTTGCCTACCACCTCGATCGAGCTGATGCTCGGCGAATGCAGCGGGAAAATGCGCTCGATTCCGATGCCGAAGCTTACGCGGCGTACCGTGAAGCTGGCGCTCGACGCCCGGCCTTTCTTGGAAATCACTACGCCTTCAAAGGCCTGCAAGCGTTCTTTTTCTTTCTCGCCCTCACCTTCCTTCAGGCGTACGTTCACGCGAACCGTGTCACCGGGACGAAACTCGGGCAAATCTTTGCGCAGCTGCGCTTCATGCAATTTACGAATAACCGGATTCATGTTCCTATTTCCTTCTAGACCCACTCTGGCGGGGCCGACACTCTTGAGACAATCTCACATTATACGGAAATCACCCGATGTTTCCTAGCGAATTTCGCATTCACGTAGCATGTAAGCGGGTACAACGAACTGGTTTTCTCAATCCTCGGTTGGCGGCCCGGCAAGCAGATCAGGCCGGTTGCGGCGGGTTTTTTCGAGTGCGGCGGCGCGACGCCACTTCTCCACCTCCGCGTGATTCCCTCCGATTAGAACTTCGGGCACTTTCCACCCGCGATATTCCGCCGGTCGCGTGTAGTGCGGAAAATCCAGGAGCATTTGAGTCGCGCCGCGTGGCTCACCCAGATCTTCGTTGGCGCCGGCTTCGCTGAAGGATTCATTCTGCGAAGACGCCTCATTGCCGAGCGCGCCGGGCAACAGCCGGGTCACCGCATCAATCACCAGCATCGCTGCAAGCTCGCCACCGCTCAGCACGAAATCGCCAACGGAAATCTCCTCCGTGGCCAGGTGCTCCGCCACGCGTTCGTCCACGCCTTCGTACCGCCCGCAAATAAACAAGATCCGTTTGAGCTGCGCGTATCTTCGCGCCGTTTCCTGCGTAAACCGCTCTCCCGCCGCGGACATGAGCACAATCGCGGTATTTGGATCCAGCCCCGCGCGGCTGGTTGCGTCGCCCACGCCGTGACCGAGGAGCGACTCCACCGCTTCAAACAGCGGCTCCGGCTTCAGCACCATGCCTTCGCCTCCGCCAAACGGCCGGTCGTCCACGGTGCGGTGGCGGTCCTTGGTGAACTCACGCAAATCCTGCACGTGAACTTCGACAATCCCGGATTCCCGCGCTCGCCGCACAATCCCGTGGTCCAGCGGCCCGGTGAAAAACTCCGGAAAAATCGTAATCAGGTCAAATCGCATCGCAATTCAGTGTAGCCAATCCGCCGCAGGCCTTCCAACCGGACTTGTTCCGTCGCTCAGGCCTGCGCTTCTAGTATCGGCCTGCCAACCTGCAAACCCTGTGGCTTAGTACTCTTTCTGTCCCCTGGGACAGCTTGCCTCTTCCTGCGCCTGCCGTTAACCTCTTCCTGTTGAGTCAATTGCCCTTAGCGCGCTGCCTCGAAGGCGCGCCACTACGCTAGGGTCCCCCTCCCCCAGCTTCGGAGGCCATGCCCATGAGCTCCGCGCCACGACTGCTGCGAGGCTTTGCGCTCGGGCTGCTCGCGCCCGCGCTCGCGCTGCTCTCGGGCTGCGGAGGACTTGGCAGCGGGTACGGAAACGGCGGCAATGGCGGCGGGGGAAACGCACCCACGGCCCCAACCGGTCTCACCGCAACTGCTGCTAATGCACAAGTCAATCTCAACTGGAACACGAGCAGCGGCGCGACGGGCTACTACGTGAAGCGCTCCACCAGCAGCGGCACGGAAGTGCAAATTGCCTCAGTCGCGACGAACTCGTACACCGACAACGCTGTCACGAATGGCGGCAAATATTTCTACGAGGTTTCGGCCTACAATTCTTACGGGCAGAGCGCGAATTCTGCGGAAGTCAATGCTACGCCGCTTGCCCCGCCTCCCCCGGCAGTGCCTACCGGACTCGCTGCTACCGCTGGCAACGCTCAAGTCGCTCTGACATGGAACGCCAGTTCCGGTGCCACCAGCTACAATGTCAAGCGTTCCACGACCACGGGCGGTCCTTACACAAAAATCAGCTCGCCAACAGTCACGAATTTCACCGACACTGGTCTCACCAACGGCACA
>Ga0187778_10003222_pt1 | contig 11019 bp, 10 predicted proteins | sample 1015_Q2_SP5_20_M_FD_132418 | JGI IMG/M metagenome (GOLD analysis project Ga0187778, IMG submission 132418) | Tropical peat soil microbial communities from peatlands in Department of Meta, Colombia - 1015_Q2_SP5_20_MG | ecosystem: Environmental > Terrestrial > Soil > Wetlands > Peat | place...
GGGCGCGCCTCCTTGCCGAGCTGGGCGAGGACTACACGCCGTCGGCGAAGCAGATCGCCCGCTTCCAGGAAATGGGCCGCGCCGCCCGCTCGGGGTGGGGCAGCGGCGCAACAGCGAAGGTTTTCTTCCCGTCGGTCCGCTCGATACGCCAGCTCGCCATGGTCGAGCGCATGACCGCCAGCCCGGGCATGCTGCGAGCGACAATGGAATCGAACCTCCGGATCGACGTGCGGCCGATCCTGCCGACGCTCACCGCGCCCACCCTGGTCATCCATGCCCGCGACGACACCGCTCCGGTGCAGTACAGCCGCTACCTCGCCGACCAGATTCCCGGCGCACGGTACCTCGAGGTTGAGGGCGTGGACCACGCACCCTGGTTCACCGAGCCCGACAAGATCCTGGCCGGGATCGAGGAGTTCCTCACCGGCAGCCATGCCGCACCGTCGCAGTCACATCGCGCCCTGCGCACTGTGTTGTTCACCGATATCGTCGCCTCGACGGAACGCGCCGCAGCGACCGGCGACGAGCGGTGGCGGGCGGTCCTGCACCGCTTTGGTGAGATCACCGACGAACTCACGCAACGATTCGGCGGCACGGTCGTGAAGAGCACGGGCGACGGCCACCTCGCCACGTTCGACGGCCCGACGCAAGCCATTCGCTGCGCCGAGGCATTGCGTGCTGACGCCGAGACCCTGGGCATCGAGATCCGCGCTGGCATCCATACCGGCGAATGCGAACTGCTCGACAACGACATCGGGGGCATTGCAGTACACATCACGGCGCGGATCTGCGGCCAAGCCGGCGCCGGGGAAATCCTTGTCTCACGCACCGTGCGTGACCTGGTGGTCGGCTCGGGCACTGGCTTCGAGGACCGCGGCAGCGTCGAGTTGCGTGGCGTGCCCGGCACCTGGCAACTCCTGGCGGTGGATCGCCACGGCCCGCCGGCCGGATCGGCCGAGGCAGAGCTGGCATCAATGCCGACCCCAGACCGTCGGACCGCGATGCGCCGCTCCGATCGCGCCGTCGAGGTGATCGCCAGGCGAACACCATGGATCGTGCGCGGGATGGCCCGCCTCGCCCCGGCCAACGGTCGCAGATGAACACCGCCGATTGGCAACGTATCGGCAACGACGGATTCAGTCCACCCTAAAAACATGCTTTTACCTGCGCTAATAGTGGTGCGCGATACTGGGATTGAACCAGTCGATGCGACCGGTAATGCTTCGCGAGCCGCGTCCACGACCGGCACCGAAGCATCACTCGAGTTCGGTGTCGAAATTGGCGGCACCACGGGGGACTGGCGAAAGCTAAGGGGTCCCTCGACCGCGTGACCGGCCAACCGGCAAACGGTTTTGTCGCGTGATCCCGAGTGCCCTCGGTACCGAGACTTGTCACGACGTTGTCACTAGTCGGGTGAGATATCGGCGGACGGGCTCGGACAAGGGAAAACTCCCGGTACGTAGCTCATAACTTAGAGGTCGCTCAGTGGAATCCTGTCCAGCTACCGGAGGAAACGCTCGCTGCAGTTCAGGGGCGTGCGCCCAAAATTGTCACGGCGTTGTCACAACTGACGCGCGACACGGTGGTACCGATAGGGATGCGCGGAGACCGTTCGCGCAGGTCATTGCGATTGTGGCGTAACGATGAAACGCATAAAAACGGCTTGGGGCTGACTGGGGGTCAAGTGGTCGCAGGTTCAAATCCTGTCAGCCCGACGCAGGTCAGAGGGTGTTTTGCGTCCACTGGTGGGATACCCGGGCGGGGTGGTTACGCCCTTTTCTACACCCATTGCTGATTTGCCGGCGGAAGCTCACAATGTCAGCTTGAACGCTCACAGTCCGAGGCGTGCGCCGAGGTTGGCGATGGCTGCGCGGGCCGCGTCATCGGAGGTGTGCCCGTAGGTGTCGCCGGTGACGCTGACCGAGGAATGGCCGAGCAGATCCGCCACGGCTTTGATGTGCACCCCGGACTCTAGCCACGCCACGGCCGCGGAGTGGCGCAGTGTGTGCACGCCGATGCCGTCGACACCGGCGGTGCGGGCTGCGGTTTCGATGACGCGCAGCACGTTGCGCGGCTCAACCGGGCGCCCGAGCTCGGTGCAGAACACCAGCCCGTGGTCTTGCCACTGGTTGGCTGCACGCAACCGCTCGCGCAGCTGCTCGGTGTGATGCCGGCGCAGCAGCGCGACGATGGACGGGTGCAGCGGCACCACCCGCCGTGAGCGCACCGACTTCGGCTCGGATATCTCTATCGCGCCGCTGACACGGCTATGCGTTGCTACCACCCGCAAGACGCCAGCGTCCAGGTCGACATCGCACCAGCGCAGCCCGCGCGCCTCGCCGCGGCGAAGCCCGGTCGCGGCGATCAAGAGCAGTATCGAGTGATAGCGCGAGCGCGCCGCGGCTGCCAGGACCGCAGTCACGGTATCGGCGGCCAGGTGGCGGGCTTCGCGGCGCGTCACACCCGGGCGCCGCACCAACGCGACGGGATTCCGCCCGAGTAACCCATCCCTGACCGCGCCGTCCAAACCGGCTCGTGCCACCGTGTTCGTCGACCGGATCGTGGAAGCCGACAGCCCACGTTCGCGCATCGCCAAGATCAGCGCCTCAACATCGGTCGGGCGCAACCGATCCAGGCTGATCACACCGAACGGGGCGGTCTCCAGGTAGCAGCGGCACAGTGTGGCGTAAAGCTCCTTGGTGGATGCTTTGCGATCCGACGCCGCCAGTGTGGTTGCCCGCCAGTGTTTTAGCCAGTCACCCACGGTGCGGGTCGCATCCCTGGGTGGGGCGCCGGCCTCGAGGCGGTCGCGTGCCGCTTTGAGTTTCGCGCGTGCCGCTTTCGGGGTCGGCGCGTACACGCTGATCCGCTTGCGCTTGCCGGTGGCGGGGTCGAGGTAGCGCAGCCGCGCTTCATAGAGTCCGTAGGGGCGTCGATAGACGTTGCCTGCCCCGTTTTCGCGCCGCGTGCCCATGGCCCGCAGTGTCCGTGTCGCCCATCCGATACGCCGCCGATAAACACTCGGCGCGCCACAACCGGCAACGCCGGTTCTTTCCCAGGCGGCGACCAGACGGTGCGGTGCATCCAGGTCTGGACTTTTTGCTCGGTTGGTCGGGTTCGTGGTCGGGTTCGCGGCCGGGCTCAGGCACGGGGGCGGGTTCGTGGTCGGGCTCACGCACGGGCTCGGGGCCGGGTGGACGAACGGGCTCGTGGCCGTGCTCGCGGCCCGGCTAGCTGCGAACGTAACCGCTCCTCAACGGTTTGCTTGGCGTGTACCCGGTCGATCAAGATGGCGCAGAGCGCTCAGAGTCGGGCTCGGGGTCGGGCTGACGGTCGGGCTCACGGTCGGGCTCACGCACGGGCTCGTGGCCTGGCTTTGCGACGCGATCACCCGCAATCCGGCCACGATTTCGGTCGACCTCGCATTCGGGCTCGCATTCGGGCTCGCGTCCGGGCTCGTGACCGCGTTTAGCACAAACTCTGACGAGCGGCTCGCACTTGGACAAGACGCCCGGCGAGTGATCCACGATGACCTCGTGGCCGGGCTCGCGTACGGGCTCGGGGCCGGGCTCGCATTCGTGTTTGCCGAAGTGCTCCAGCTCTGGCTCAACAACGACCTGTACCCGCCCAGGGACGTGCTCGTATTCGGGCTCACGTACGGGCTCTGGGTCGGGCTCTGGGTCGGGCTCATGACCGGGCTCGCGGCCGGGAGGCATGCGACTGCCTCGCTCCTGTTCGCTTTCACCGAGATCTTTCCAGCCCGACCTGTTCAATTCCTGGAGTGGGCCCGCAACGCCGGGCTTCTGCGCGTCACCGGCATCGCCTACCAGTGCCGACACGACACCTACCAGCAATGGCTCGCCGTAGGCGCTGTTGATCGAGGTATCAAGACGACACTTGACGCGCACGCCGGCTGGAAACCTGGAGGAATGCCGGGGTACCAGTTGCACGAACCTTGCACGAAGTTATATCTGCTCTGTTGAAATGGTTGCCCCCGGCTGGATTCGAAATAGTGTCTGCCCCGGCATTGTGAGGTTCCGATAAGGGTGTCAAAACAAAACATTCTTTGAGACGAAACGGGCCGCCCCCGAGAGAGCAGGGGCGGCCCGATCAACTAGTCAGACGCGGACTAGGGCGATCCGGTTCCGGTCCACCCATCCAGCTCGGCGGCTACCGCTGCGGCCCACGCCGTGTCCAGCAGCGCGGCGGCTAGCTGCTCGGCCTGGCGAATGGTGATCGGATCGTCGGCGTGCGTCTGGTTTACGACGATTCTGAGTGTTCCCAGTTAGTAATTGACGATGCAGTTCCTCCTGCGCCGCGGTGACGGCCTCGCGGGCGGCCCGCCGGGCGGCCTTTGTCGTTGCACCATTCGCCATAGCCGCACAGTAAATCCCCCTAATCCCCTACGCCACAACCGAGCCCAACGTCTTTCCAGCCGTTATTCGACCTGCCTCAGCACCCGCCCCGGCCTCGCCTTGCACGCGCCGCCCAGCACCGCCTCCACCAACTTAGGTCACCCTAACCACCGCCCGTCACCGCCCCACGCCCCCGACCAAACCTGGTGGGATCCAGGCGGCCTGAGTGTCAGCCACAGAACCTTGTCATCCCTGAAGGGGCGGGGCGTTGACGTTTTGAGCTGTTTCAACCTCGGTGTGGACAGCGCTGAACCGACCCCGGTGTCAAGGTGGAGCGCCCGCAGCGCAGCGAGGACGAACGACCTTGACGACGGGCCCAGAGGTTCAGCGCATGCTCGGTTGGAGTCGAAGCCGGCGAGCATCAGGTTGCTATGTGGTTGTGGTGCAACGTCTCCACAGTTGATGCGTATGGGTTGGGGCAGGGCCGAAACCTCGGCTGCGGTCATCCCTTCGCCCGCGCAACGGGGGCATGGAGCGGTGTGCGTGCAACACGCGGGGTCAATCACAACGGCGACCGCGCCGAGATCGGGGGGTCAGACAATTGGGCGGCCGCGCGCGTGTTGCCTCCGAGATGCTCACGCCGCCACGTGTTGACCGTCGCTCCAAATGACGCCCATTTTAGGGCGATTCGTCATCGAGGCTGACGACTAACCCTGACTGTTCGTGGCGGTCGTGTGCGCCATCAGTGTGCCGATTATCCGGGGCATTCAGCTGCGCGGCCAGTTGCCGGATCACCACCTTGGAATCAGGCTCCCGATACAACGGCACCACGCAGGCTGTAGCTTCTAACAAACCGGCTCGATGGCGCTCGAGCAGCGCCACCGCCCCGTCGGCGGTGGAAGGTCAGCGACGAACTCCCGGGTCGGCACGCCGACCGCCAAATGACAGGTAAAGGAGTTCGACATGTCGACGATCAGCGTCGATCGTGACGCCCGGGTGCTGACCGTGACAATCAACAACCCACCCCACAACTTTCTGACGACCGCGATGATGGCCGAGCTGCGCGAGGCGCTGACCTCAGTCGAACACGACCCGACGATCGGCGCCGTGGTGCTTACCAGCGCGTTGGACGGCGTGTTCATCACCCACGCCGACGTCAGCGAGATCCTGGGCGCCTCCGATGATTTCAGCGTCGCCGTATCGCCCGCGGTGGCCCGCGGCCTGCTGCGCACCCAGGGGGCAATCGAGCACATTCCGGGTGTCCGCTCGGCGCTCGCGCAGTCCCCGGCCGCCGGCCTCTCGCTGCTGCTGCAGTTCCACCAGACCTGCGCACTGATTCAGCGGCTCGACAAGGTGGTCATCGCCGCGATGAACGGCACCGCGATGGGCGGCGGCTCGGAGCTGGCGTTGTGCTGTGACATCCGGATCATGGCCGACGGCGACTTCGCGCTTGGCCAGCCCGAGATATGTCTCGGCATCATCCCCGGCGGCGGCGGCACCCAACGCCTGCCACGCGCGGTCGGCCACGCACGGGCACTGGAGTTGATGCTCGACGGGCGTCCGGTGTATCCCGCCGAGGCGAAGGCAATCGGCTACGTGCACCACGTCGTCGCCCCCGACGACTTCAGCTCGTTTGTCAGCGAAACCGCCCACCGGCTCGCCCGCCGCCCGGCCGCCGCGGTGGCCGCGATCAAGCGCACTGTCAACGGCGACGCCGCGCTGGCACGCGGGCTGGCCAACGAGCGGGCGGCGTTCATCGCGTCGGTCTCGACAAAGCAGGCACGAGCAGCGATGCGGGCATACCTGGATCGCCTCGACGAATTGGACGCGCGCGGCGAGGCATTAGACGCCGACGCGTTGCAGCCATGGCTGCAGGGAACCGCATACCAATTCCACCCCTAGACCGGGGCTAATCCGCAGCTCCAACCAGCCCGTCATCACTGCGACCACGCTGTCATCATGCCGACGAACCACGTCGCTGCTCATGTGCATCGAAAGCGACGGCGTCGTCGCCAATTTCAGTGCGCGGCAACACCACGTGCCGGTGGGCCACCGCGCGGATGTGTCTGTCACGCAGCCCGTAGTAGACGAGGGTGAGCAGCTTGCGGGCCGCGGCGATCTTGGCGATATTGCGGCGCGATCATTTTGGCGGTGGTGGTTGGATTGGTGGTCGGCTACCGTCGCGGACAATCTCATCAAGTAAACGACCGCCCACAGTTAGCGGTGTCGTCATTAGCCGACTCCCCATCGTGAACTACCGTGAGCATGGGCGTACCTTCCCGAACCAGCGCGCCAACGCCGGTCCTAGATCGAAACCACGTGAACTTTCAGATCATCCTCGGGAAGGTGCGCCCGCCTGCGCCGCCTCGCCGAGGCTCATCCACAAGTTCTGATCATTGCTCAGCAGAACGTCCACACGACCTCAAGTTGACAGTGCCCGACACACTGCGTGACGCACTCTCTGCGCTGATTCCTGGGTAATGCCGTACTACCTGCCTGGTCCTGGCCCAGAGCCTCAGGATCGAGAAGCCTTGCTGGACACGGCCTTCATGTCTATGTCGAACGGACGGGAACGGACTACGAACAACAGTTCGGGCCCGTGGATGACGCGAGACGCATGAGGCACTAGCCTAGCGCGGCGAGTGTTACCAGCTACATCCACCCTTTGGTGAAACGGCAGTAGTTGTACTCGTCTAATGCCTTTAAGACGTTGGTGCCCGAGGGAAGCGGACCGACTCGGGCAGTCTGGTCCTTGGCGTTCTTCGCAAAGCGCACATACCGTCCGCCGTTGGTGCCGGCGTTGCCGAGTTGGCACCCGTAGGCGACGGCGATAGCGCGATCCCACAGAGGTAGAAGGCGTGGGGCCAGGAGGTGGAGCGCCTTGGCTGCGCCCACCGGTACGAGCACGCCTTCGAAACTCGTGAAGATCCGGTTGATCTCCGCCTCGTCAGAGGACGACAAGGTCTCGATTCTCCGTCCCCGGACGGAGGCAAGCCAGTGCTCGTGCGCTATCAGGAGAGCCTCGATTTCCTCGTAGTGGTTGGACGGGAGGCCGTGGTACTGGTAGTAGGCGCGGTTCCAAGTCTGCAGGAGCACGACGAGTGCCTCGGCGACCGTGAGCGGGGCCTGTCCCTGGAGCGCCTGGTCGACCAGATATGTAGCTGCCCGGTAGAAGACGTCCCGAGGCTCATGAGTCCCGAAAGCTGACGGGCCGTGGCGAGGTCATCTACCGTCGGCCAGATCCCGTTGGCCTGGTACGCGGTCACAATGGGGACGACCACGGGAGCTTCAGGGCTCTCGGGCCGCACCCCTGCAGTCGAGACCTGGGAGGCAGGCTGGGCCGACGAGACTCCACCTTGCCGAAAGGTACTGCTGCGAAAAGGGATTCACCTTACACGCAATCCACCAAACTCATTGGTGCAACGCATGATTTAAAGATAGTGCAGCACAACATAATCCAGAGTTTGCTAGCAACCGCCGAAGTTCTGGATGAAGACGTACCCGTCGTGGTCGGCCGGCGCACCGCTAACGGGTACGCCTTGAAGCACCGCGATCCCGGACTCGCGGTAAGCGGGGTTCAAGATGTTGGCTCGGTGCCCCGGGCTGTTCATCCACCCGTTCACCGCCGCCTCTGGAGACGTCGTCTTGGCCATTACGTCGGAAGTCGGGCTGCCCCAGTATTGCCCCACATATGCGTTCTCGCCGCGCGGAACGTTGTCGCGATTCACCGGGCAGTACCCCGCCTCGCGGATCCTCGCTGCTGCGTCCATCCCGGTCTGCGGGTTGACGTGAACGGAGGGGCCTCCGCCGGCCGGCCACCACTTCAGCGTCACCGACGCGGTTGCATGGGCAGCCGCGACTTGGCCCAATATTGGGTTAGCGGTGAGCGCATTCAGACCGTGGTTCGCACGTTGTTGGTTGATCAGACAGAGCACCGCATCTTCGGCGTCGGCCGGGGAAAGAGTTGCTGCTGCGCGGTCCGCATTTATGCAGATCGTCGGTTGCAATGTGGACGTCACCGTGGCCACTGTCTGGCTTGGCCCCCCGCAACCCGCGACAACGATCACTGTGGCGGCGACAACAGCGATTTTCCTCGCCTGCATAGGAAGGCAGCGTACCCACAGGGCTGTCGGCATCGAACCGTTTTCCGTATCGGCGGAACGAACGGCGTCGGCAACGACTCGATTCGTACTTCGGGTTGTGCGAGTTGGATAAGGGTGTAGCTATCAGGCAATTCTTCGGAGGCCCAACAACAAACCCGTTCAACGTGCAAACACCTGCGTGACCTGCAAGGATGGGGGGTAGGAGAATCGTTAACAAACTGGCCTCGGACCAGCCTTCGGCCTTGGCGACTCTTCGCGCATGCATGCACGCACCGTTTTTTATTGCGGCGCAATAGGATTCGCGCGCGTTGCGCACATCGTAATGCGTTGCGGCGCACTGGAATCAGAAGGGTTGACGGATGACAGCAAGGCCGCGCATAACAGCGCCGAGTGACCTCAAGGCGCGTGCTCGGGGGTCAGCACGTCCTCCTCAACGGCGGCTTCGACCCAGAAGAAGGAATCGTCGTCGGGGGGAAGGCGCTGTGGCGCAACGTCACGGGCACGTATGTGCTGGACCCGGCCGAGACGGCGCTGCTCCATGAGCTGTGGCGAACCGCTGACGAGCTGGATGCGCTGACCACGGCGATGGCCGGCCAGTCGCCGCTGGTGGAGGGCTCGCAGGGTCAGCCGCGGGCCAACCCCTTGTTGGCGGAGATTCGCCAGCACCGCAAGCTCGCGGAGACGTTGGCGGTGTCGTTGGCGTTGCCGGTCGACGGTGAGACCATCGGCACCCGGCGCAGCTCGAACGCTAGGAAGGCCGCGCACGCGCGGTGGCGTCACGGGAAGGGTGCCTGATGGCGCAGTTACGTGATCAGCGGGACGAACCGCAGTGGCCAGGCCGACCTGGCGACGTTCACCCCCGAACGGCACGGTTCGCGATCGTCGTGGCATCTGGAGCGGGCACGCGCGGCACGGTTTTACTTCTCACCGCACCAGGCGATCGCCTTGGACGAGATCCGGGCGAGTTTGGGTCGTCCCAGCGGCGGCGGTGGTGTCGTGTTCGTCGAGGCGCCGAAAAAGCAGGGCTGAGCGGCCCGTACAGACACGATCACCGGGGTGGTGTGATTACCTAGGGTTCCAAATGAGGGTGCTCCCCGTCGCCGGTTTGCTCGGCCGTTATCGCACTGCGCGGTGCAGGGTGAAGCAATCCGGCCTCCTCGGCCGCGAGCGCGGTCCGGACCGCGGCTTCGTTGAGCCGTATCTCAATATTTTCTAGACGGTGTCGAGGTGCCGTGGAGCCCGCGCCCGACGGACGCGGCACCCGCGGGTCAGGCTATGGGTTCCGAGCCGACAAGATTCGACGTCATCTGTGCCAAGGACTGGCAAAAGGGTACGCACAGTGCTTGCACACATTGGCGTCAGCGAGGACGGTTTCCTCACAGTAGGGGCACTTCTTCGTTTTCGCCTGCCTACTTCGAAGCAGCATCACCGAGCCAATGAAAGCTGCGGCGACGCCCGCCCCCAAAACGTAGAGGGCGATGCCAGGGCTCGCAACAATCCCTGGCTGGGTGGTGATGGGATTCCCGTCGGAGCTGACTGGGTAAAGAGTGCGCAAGAGCTTGGCATTGAGGACGATTAATCCTGCTGCGCTGACGCACAGGACGATGGGTACCCACCGGGCCGTCCACCTGCCCTGACTAACCCGATAGCCGCTGGCGGCTATCCCTAAGGCAAGCGCGATGAGCATCCAGCCGCCGCGCTGGATAAGGGTGTTGTGTTGGATTATGCGGAATGTGCCCGTAGGTTCGACAAGCGGCAAGAACGCCGAGATAGCCATAGCGACGGCGCCCACGAGGACTAGTCCCAGCGCGAGAGGATTGTCAGACGACGCTGCTCTGCTCACCGCACCTACGCTATTCCGGGACTGCGGAGTAACGCGGCCTTCTTGACGGAAATGGTGAGTCCTGGCAGAAAGACCGTCAGCTCCGGTAGCTTCCTGCCAAGCTCGCGGCGTTCGTCCAGCAGTTCGTCTACCGGTGCAGAGCAAGATCTGCTTCCGGTTAGCTTGCCGCGTTCGTCGAGCAGTTCGTCGACCTGGCGACTCGACGGCTCGCCGCCGTGCTCGCGGATCGAACGGCGAACGGCGGCCAGTAGCCGGAGTTCGGAGTCGATAGTCTCCCGGTCGCGCACGCTAGCAACCCCTGGGGATCGCGCTGCGATACGTCATGGCCGTTCGACCATTGAATCGCTAACTCTGGCGGGTGCCCTTATATCCGTTGGAGCGAGACCTATGCTCAGCGAGCTGCAACCGGGGCCCCCAATTTGTTCGTCACAACACCCACACGTCGAGCATTCAACACCCCTGAAAACCAAGTGCTGGCCTTCGCGTTATTCTCCATCGCTGAGTTTGGCAAGCCCACAGGCTGGCATCAGGTAGCGACGGCTGGGCAAGCGAGGGATATACACGATCGCGTCGCCGAATCTACGCGATGGCTACAAGCGCGCCAGTTCGTGACGTGCCGCAAGTCCCACCGGCCCCTACGACACAGACCCCAAGACGAAGCGATCGGCGCGCACACTGCCGTTGACGCCGGCGCTGGCGAAGGCGCTCAAGCGCGCGA
>Ga0187778_10003224_pt1 | contig 11010 bp, 12 predicted proteins | sample 1015_Q2_SP5_20_M_FD_132418 | JGI IMG/M metagenome (GOLD analysis project Ga0187778, IMG submission 132418) | Tropical peat soil microbial communities from peatlands in Department of Meta, Colombia - 1015_Q2_SP5_20_MG | ecosystem: Environmental > Terrestrial > Soil > Wetlands > Peat | place...
CAGCTACTTCAACGTGACCGTGAAGGACCCCTACCGCTGGCTCGAGGATGCGGGCGATCCGCGCGTAATCGCCTGGAGCGCCTCACAGAACGAGCGCACGCGCCGCTATCTTGACGGACTGGCCGCGCGGCAGCCCATCTACGATCGCCTGTACGCGCAGATCGCCTCGAGCTCGCCGTCCTACTACGGCTTGCAGCTGGCAGGCGGCCGGCTGTTTGCGTTTTTCAATCAGCCGCCGAAACAGCAGCCCATGATTGCGGTGATGGGACCGGAGGCCGACCCGGCGCATGCGCGCATCGTGCTCGACCCGAACACCGTTAATCCGTCCGGTACGACCGCGATCGACTGGTACGTCGCTTCGCCCGACGGCTCGTTGCTCGCGGTCTCGCTGTCGGAGAACGGCAGCGAGGACGGGACGTTGCATCTGTTCGATGTGGCGACCGGGAAGGAGCTGCCCGACGTCATCACGCGCGTCAACTATCCGACCGGCGGCGGAGCACTCGCGTGGCGCCCGGACAGCAAAGGCTTCTGGTATACGCGCTACCCGGGCCCGGATCGGCCCGCGGAAGAACAGCACTTCTACCAGCGATTGTACCTCCATGTGCTGGGACAGGACCCCTCGACGGACCGGCTGGTGCTGGGCGAGGGCCTGCCGAAGATCGCGGAAATCGCGCTCGGCAACCAGCACCGCAGCGACGTGGTCGTGGTGACGGTGGCGAATGGTGATGGCGGTGAGTTCGCGCACTATCTGATCGACGGCTCCGGCCGACCCCGGCAAGTGACGCACTTCGAAGATGGGGTCATGTTCGCTACCGTAGCCGGGGACTCGCTGTATCTGGTCTCGTACCGCGGCGCGCCGCGCGGACGGGTTCTGAGACTCCCGGTGACCGATCCCGTGCTCGCGCGCGCGCGCGAGCTCGTGCCCCAGTCGAAGGCTGTCATCGTTCCCGGCGGGGAGTTCGGCGGCGAGCCGGTCGTAGCCACCCATCACGCGCTTTATGTCCGCGAGATCGTCGGCGGACCGTCCCGCGTTGCGGTGTTCGATCTCGACGGGCATCCGCGCGGCGAGTTGCCGCTGCCGGGCCCGGCCACGGTGGCCGAGGTCGTGCCACTGCAGGACGACTCGGTGCTGTACGACGTCAGCACCTACCTCAGGCCGCGTTACTTCGCGCGCTACGACGAGGCCCGCGGCACGAGCACGGAGACGGCGTTGGCCCAGACGAGCCCCGTCTCGTTCCAGGACGCGGAGGTGCTGCGGAAGCGTGCAACATCCAAGGATGGCACGCATGTGCCGCTGAACATCATTCGTCGCAAGGGAACCGTTCTCGACGGTCACAATCCGGTGCTGCTGACGGGATACGGCGGCTACGCGGTGAGCCTGACGCCGGAATTTGTCGGTCCGCGGGCGCGGCTCTGGCTCGATGCCGGCGGGGTGTTCGTGATCGCCAACCTCCGCGGCGGCGGCGAATACGGCGAGCGGTGGCACTTCGGAGGCAACCTCACCCACAAGCAGAACGTCTTCGACGACTTCGCCGCCGCGGCGCGCTACCTGATCGCCGCCAAGTACACGACCCCCAACAAGCTCGCCATCATGGGAGGGAGCAACGGTGGACTGCTCATGGGGGCGAGCTTCACGCAGCACCCGGAGCTTTACCGGGCCGTCGTCTCGCTGGTCGGCATCTACGACATGCTGCGAGTCGAGCTGGACCCGAATGGCGCCTTCAACACCACCGAGTTTGGCAGCGTGCGCGACCGGGCACAGTTCGAGGCGCTGTACGCCTACTCGCCGTACCATCACGTGGTCGATGGCACCAAGTATCCGGCCATCTTCATGGCGACCGGCGAGACGGACGGCCGCGTCAATCCGGCGCACTCCCGTAAGATGATTGCACGACTGCAGGCGGCCACCCGCGGCGGGCCGGTTTACCTCAGCACGAACGCGCACGCCGGCCACGGCATCGGCAGCGCCTTATCGATTCGCGTCGGCCAGTGGGCCGACCAGTACGCGTTTCTCTTCGATCAGCTGGGACTCACCGTGCCGATGCAGCGCGAGGCTAACGCGACTGCCATTGCAGCTCATTAGGGGGTTCGCGGCCGGCACCTGGAGCCTTCTCATGATCCCCACCATTACCGCCTTTGAGCGGTCCCCCGATCGTGGCATGGGACTGTCGCGTGACATGCGCGTTCGCTGGGCGCTCGAGGAAGTGGGCCAGCCTTACAACGTGCGTCTGCTTTCCTTCCAGGCGATGAAGGAACCCGCGCATCTCGCGCTGCATCCTTTCGGGCAGATTCCGACCTATGAAGAAGGCGATCTCGCCCTGTTCGAGTCGGGGGCGATCGTGCTCCACATCGCCGAGCGCCACGCGGGCCTGCTGCCGGATGATGCGCATGCCCGGGCGCGCGCGATCGCCTGGATGTTCGCCGCCCTCAGCACGGTGGAGCCGCCGATCCTCGATCTCGCGAACGCCCGGCTCGTGGAGCGGGATCAGAGCTGGTACCAGCAGCGCCTGCCGCTCGTCGAGCAACGCCTTCGCCAACGCCTGGGTGAGCTTTCCGCTCGCCTTGGGCCTCGCGACTGGCTCGACGGTGAGTTCACTGCCGGCGACCTGCTGATGGTGGCGGTCCTGCTCAGACTAAAGCCGTCAGGAATGCTGCAGGAATATCCAAACCTGTCCGCCTACGTGGCCCGCGGCGAAGCGCGGCCCGCCTATCAGCGGGCTTTCGCCGCCCAACTGGCGGTTTTCACTGGCCGGAACGCCAGCTGATAACGTCCGCCAGCGGCTCGCCAGACCGCCGCTCACGCCCCGCCCGCCGTGCACAGGAACAGCTGCGCCGGTGGAAAGTTGCGCCGCTGGACGCTGCGCCGCACCTCGCCAAAGGTGCGCTCGAGCGTCGGCAGAGCCCGGGCGGTGAACTGGTAGACCAGAAACGCGCCGCCCGGCTCGAGCGCCGCGCGGCTCTTTAGCGCGATGTCGCTGCGCACCGCGTCCGGCATGCTGCCGAGCGGAATGCCGGAGATGATGTAGCTCGGCGCCGGGAGTGCGAGCCGCTCGAGCACCGGCTGCACCTCCGCGGCGGAATCGTGCACCACGTGCAGCCGCGGATCCGGCCAGGTCCTTTGCAGGAAGCGCACGAAGTCACGATTCGTCTCGATGGCCACGAGCTGCGCGTCGCTGCGCATGCGGCGCAGGATCTCGGCGGTGAACGTGCCGACACCCGGCCCGTACTCGACGATCACCCGGGCGCGGCCCCACTCGATCGGCTCGAGCACCTGGTCCACGAGGAAGCGCGAGCTCGGGATGATCGAGCCGAGCATGTTCGGATGTCGCAGAAAGTTGCTCGCGAACAGCAGCGTCTCGCTGAGCGGCTTGAGAGTCGATAGCGGTGATCGGGCATTTTCCTGCATGACGGGCCTCCGGGTCTGGATTGCAGCTTTGCGTTGGTGGGTCACTGCGGCGCTCCGGTCCACTCTGCGCTCATCTTCCATAGCGACTCCTGCAGCTCGACGTCGTTCGCGAGCGCGGAAGCGGCGCGCGGCAGCTGATACTCATCGAAATAGCAGCCGGTCTTGCCGGCGACGCCCGGATCGAGCGCGAGGTAGAGGCTGGTGCGCGCGCCGCGCTCGGCGTCGAACATGACCCGGGTGATCAGCGGCTTGATGACACGCAGCCAGCGTGGCAGCAGATTCGTGGCCACGACGCCCGGGTGCAGGCAGTTGACGCTGATGCCGCTGCCAGCCATGCGGCGCGCGAGCGCGAAAGTATGCATGACGTTGGCGAGCTTCGACCGGGCATAGGCGGCCGTGGCCCCGTAGCGGGCGTGCGGGTCCGTGACCGCGGCAAGATCCAGGCGGCCGCGGTAGTGGATGCGGGAGGCGACCATGACGATACGCGCCGCCTCGTCGAGATGATCCGACAGCAGGGCGGTGAGCAGGAATGGACCCAGGTGGTTGGTCGCGAACGTGAGCTCGAAGCCGTCGACCGACGTGCGGTGCCGGGTGCTCACCATGCCGGCGTTGTTGACGAGGAGGCCGAGCCGCGGGTAGTCGCGCCGGACCTTAGCCGCCGCCTCCCGCACGGAGCCGAGCGAGGCGAGGTCGCAGTGGACCACCTCGACCCTGGCACCGGGCACGTGGCGCCTCATCTCATCGCGCACCACGCCTGCGGCCCTGAGGTCGCGGCAGAGCATCACCACGGTTCTTCCGGCACGCGCGAGCTCGCGGCAGGTCACGCGGCCGATGCCGTGCGTGGTGCCGGTGATGACCGCGAGCTGGCTCACGATTCCCGGCCCGCGATGCTGAGCAGCGGCTGACCCATGCGGATGAGGCTGCCGTGGCGCAGTCCCGGCGCAAGCGCCACGCCCGGCGGGGCGAAGGCGATCATGGTGGACCCATGCTGGAACCAGCCCATCTCTTCGCCTTTGCGGAGGCTCGCATCGCACGGGATTTCGTTGGGTCCGCGGTACTTGAGATGCAGCAGCACATCCGCGCAGTGCAGCCGGATGCTCGCCACCAGGATGGCCGCGACCGGCACCAGTGTGATGAGGTAGTCGGATGCGCTCAGGCGGCAGCGGATGATGGCGCGCTCGTTCTTGCAGAAGAGGTTCTCGACCCGCCGGAGCGCAATCGGATTGACGTTCCAGGTGTCGCCGGACACGTAGGTCACCCCCTCCACGCGGCAGTCGTACGGCGCATGGAAGCGGTGATACATGTTGGAGGCAAGGCGCAGCGTGACGAAGGAGCCGTCGAGGTAGTTGCTCACCAGCTCCTCATCCTCGAGAAGATCCATGAGCGTGTAAGGGAAGCCCTTGGCCTGCAGCACCGACCCTTCCCGCACCTGGCCCACTTCGCCCACGATGCCGTCGCAGGGGCTCACGACGATGTCAGGACTGGGATCGACGCTGCGTGCCCCCTCCTTCAGTTGCCGGGTGAAGAACTCCTGGAGACTGCCGAAGCGGGTCTGCTGCGCCTCGCTCAAGTCGAGCTCCGTGAACAGCCCCCAGATCGCGATGCAGACGCGGGCCAGCCAGGGCCGCTCGATGCGGCTGAGCCAACCCATGAAGAGCGTCAGCCAGCGACGCGGCAGCCGGTTGGTGAGGAGAAAATTCAGCTGCTCCTGCTGAGTGATGCGGGTGATGGCCTTGCGGACTGTCATCGTCTTGTCACGCAACTGAAATAGTTTGCCGCCCGGGCGATCGGCCCTGGGGCTCGGAGGACCTGAGTCTGAACATCATGCTGTTGTGGTACATCGCCGGCGCGCTGGCGGCGCTGCTCGCACTGCGGAGCCTGTGGCTGCGGCTGCTGCTCTCGCGTGCCAAGCACCCCTCGCTGGCCGGTCACTCGCGTCTCGCCCGGCGTATGGTGCGGTTCATTCGCTACTACGAGTACGACGAGACGCGGTTCTTCAACGCCGACGATGCGCCCGCGGAGGTGGCCGCTGCACGGCGTGCGGGCTTTACGCAGCTGTCGCAGCTGTTCGCGCAGCGCTGCGCGAAGGCGAGCGCAGTGGCGCGCGAGGTGGCGCGCTCGGTGTCGGACCTGCAGTTCACGATGCGCTACCGGGTGCCCTTCCAATTCGGCCGCCTGGTGCGGGAGTACCTGCCGGGCGGGACGTTCCTCGAGTCCTCTTCCGGGGTCACCGTGACCGACATCGACGGCAACCGCCTGTTCGACGTGAGCGGCTCGTACGGAGTGAACCTCTTCGGCTACGACTTCTACAAGGAGTGCATCGAGCGCGGCACCGAGAAGGTGCGTGCGCTCGGACCGGTGCTCGGCGCCTACCATCCGCTCGTGGCCGACAACGTCCGCCGGCTGCGCGAGATCTCCGGGCTCGACGAAGTCTCGTTCCACATGTCGGGCACCGAGGCCGTGATGCAGGCCGTGCGCCTGGCGCGCTATCACACCCGCCGCCGCTACCTGGTGCGCTTCTGCGGTGCCTACCACGGCTGGTGGGGGGACGTGCAGCCCGGTGTCGGCAATCCGCTGTCCCCCGACGCCACCTACACGCTGAAGGACATGGATGCGGCGTCGCTCCGGGTGCTGCGCACGCGGCGGGATATCGCCTGCGTGCTGGTGAATCCCGTGCAGTCGATGCACCCCAACGCAGGCGCGCCGGCCGATTCGGCCCTGATCGACAGCGGACGCAGTGCTCATTTCGACCGCGCGGCCTACGCCGCGTGGCTGAGGGAGCTGCGCGCGGTGTGCTCCGAGCGCGGTATCGTTCTCATCTTCGACGAGGTGTTCGTCGGCTTTCGTCTCGCCCGCGGGGGAGCGCAGGAGTACTTCGGCGTGCGCGCCGACCTCGTGACCTATGGCAAGAGTCTCGGCGGGGGGCTGCCGGTCGGAGTCGTCTGCGGACCGCACGATCTCATGAAGCGCTACGATGAGGAGCATCCGGCGGATGTGTGTCTGGCGCGCGGCACGTTCAATGCGCACCCGTACGTGATGGGCGCGATGCACGAGTTCCTCACGCGCCTGGAGAGTGAGCCCGTCCGCGCGCTCTATCGCGACCTCGATGTCTGGGAGCGCCGTGCGGCCGAGCTCAATGCACGGCTCGAGGCCGCGGAGCTCCCGGTTCAAGTGGCAAATCTCTCGTCCATCTGGACCTTCAACTACCTCAAGCCTTCGCGCTACAACTGGATGTTCCAGTACTACCTGCGCGCACAGGGCCTTTCCTTGAGCTGGATTGGCACTGCACGGCTCATCTTCAGCCTCAACTACTCGGGTGCCGACTTCGCCGCGGTCGCGGACCGGGTGGTGGCGGCAGCCGAGGCGATGCGGCGCGATGGCTGGTGGTGGCAGAATCCGGCGCTCACCAACAAGGCGATCCGTCGACGCGTCCTGCGTGAGCTTCTTCAGGCGTGGTGGACCACGTCCTCCATCGGATCGACCAGCTCCCCGCGCAGCAAGTACAGCGGTGCCCGGCAGTAGAGTTTGACGTCGTGAAATGGGTCGGTGAGGATCTTCGTGGCCCACACGGCGCCGGTTAACACGCTCTGCGTGAGACACAGCTGCACCACGCGGAACAGCAGCGCGCCCACACCCAGGGCGAGCCAGATCTGACAGACGTGGCGTACGAAGTCGGCCTTGCCCTGCGCCTGGGGAAAGACGCCGAACAGCGTCGGATCGAGCCACAGCACGAGCGGTGAGGCAGCCCAGATCGACAGCAGCACCACCTTGCGCCTCAGGTTGTAGCCAACCTTGATGTTTTCCTTGTGCGCATGGGTGGCGTGGTTCACCTCGTCGTAGTCCTTCGGCTCAAAGAAGAAGTGGCCCACCTGGCGCGTCACCATGGCCACCAGCCAGCCGATGAGGGCGGCGGCGACCGGGTTAGTCCAGATGAAGACGTAGGCCGTGAGGAAGCTGAGCGCGCTCACGAGATGCAGGGTCTGGTTGATGCGGCTGTGGTGGTAGTAGCGATGGTCATCCCAGCGTTGCTGCCTGAGTTCCGCAAGAAAGGCGTGCATTCACTCCTCCACTCGATGCGATAGCGCGGCTGCGCCGGCATGAACGAATTATAGGAAGAATGTTAAGAACAAATGACAAGCCGCTGTGCGGCCAGCTGTTTTCGTAGGGAGCGTTCACACCTTTGTCACGATCCTGCCTGAGCATGTGCGCCGCACCATGAAAATCATGATCGTGACAGACGCCTGGTTCCCGCAGACCAACGGCGTCGTCAACACCCTGGCACAGACTGCCGCGTGGCTCGTCAGATTCGGCCATGAGGTGATGATCACCGCGCCGCGCGACTTCCGGACCATCCCGTGCCCGAGCTACCCGGAGATCCGCGTGGCCATGAGGCCGATGGCGGCGCTGGCGCGCAAGTTCGCGTTCTTCCGGCCGCAGGCGGTGCACATTGCGACCGAGGGCCCGCTCGGATTCGCCGCGCGGCGCTATTGCCTCAAGCGCGGCTGGCGCTTCACCACCTCGTATCACACGCAGTTTCCGCAGTACCTCAAGTCGCGCTGGCCGATACCGCTGTGGCTCTCGTATGCAGCCCTGCGCCGCTTTCACGCCGCCGCGCAGCGCTGCATGGTGAGCACGCCTTCGGTCGAGAACGAGCTCCATGAGCGCGGCTTCCGCAATCTCGTGCGCTGGCGGCGCGGCGTGGACACGGAGCTGTTCCGGCCGCGGAGCAAGGAGTTCCTGCAATTGCCGCGTCCCATCGCCGCGTACGTGGGGCGGCTGGCGGTCGAGAAGAACGTCGATGCGTTCCTCGGGATGCCGTGGCGGGGCTCGAAGATCGTCATCGGCGACGGGCCCGAGCGCGCACGTCTCGAGGCGCAATACCCCGAGGCCGTGTACGCAGGCTTTCGCCACGGCGAGGATCTCGCCGCCCACCTCGCCGCAGCCGACGTGATGGTCTTCCCGAGTCTCACCGATACCTTCGGCCTGGTGAATCTCGAGGCGATGGCCTGCGGCGTGCCGGTGGCGGCCTTCCCCGTCACCGGCCCGATCGACGTGCTCGAGGATGGCGTGACCGGAGCGCTCGATCAGGATCTCGGCAAGGCAGCCGAGCGGGCACTGCTGCTCGACCCGCGCGCCTGCCGCGCCCGCGCAATGCAGTCGGGCTGGACCGCGTGCACGCGCGAATTCGAGGCGAACCTGATCACCTGCCGCCCCGGGCCGCTGCCGCGCAGCACTGCGGAGCGTCCGGTCATCGAGCGGGCCGCCTGAAGGATCCGCGGACGTCCCACGCCGTCGCCCGGTGGCACAGGTCGCTGCGTGCGATCGCTGTGCTGAATGTCGCTCTTTGGTCGCTATCAGCCGTCGCAGTCACGCGCGAACACGCGCGCGCTTCGATCCATGCCGGAACCGACGCCGCCGGGTATACGCAGTTGCTGCTGTCCGCCGTTTACGTGGCGGGATGCGCGTTCCGCTCCTTTCTGCCCGTGATCGACATCCCGCGCGCCGTTCTGATCGACTCCCGGCTGTCGAGCGTGCTCGTCGGCCGGTCGATCGCGACCGTGGCTGAATTGTGCTTCGCCGCCCAATGGGCCCTCATCCTGCATCGGGCCGCACTGTTGGGCCACAGCTCATTCGCGCAAGCGGCGTCATTGGCGATAGTGCCGCTCATCGTGCTCGCCGAAGCATGCTCGTGGTACGCGGTGCTGACCACCGAGCAGCGCGCTCATGCGGTGGAGAATTCGTTGTGGGGACTATCGGCAGCGCTCGTGGTTGCCGGCATGTTGGTGATCGGGCCGAATCGGTTCGTGGCCCTGTCTGCGCTGATCATCGCCGGGGGCGTCGTCTACGTCGCGTTCATCGTCGTCTACGACGTCCCGATGTACTGGTCGCGATGGCGTGCCGACCAGGCCAGGGGACATGAGTACCTGAGCCTCGTCGATGGGATCGCCGACGTCTCCAGACGCTGGAGGGTGTCTTACCGCTGGGAGGACTGGGGAAGCGAGATCGCGTGGATGTCGCTCTATTTCACCTTCGGAGTGTGGAGCAGCATCTGGCTGGTCCATGCATCGCTCGCCCTTGGGCACAGCCAGTGAGAGCCTGCCGTCGGCAACGCTTCAGGCATCGTCGGCATAAGCACGTCTGAGCTCCTCCCGCTCCTCTCCGCTCAGGTCCGGGCTGAAATGCAGGATCTGCTCCAGGACCTCGCTGCTCTCGAAGTAGGCGTTGCGGCAGGCGAGGTGCAGGTAGCCGCCCGGCGAGAAGCGCCCGCCTTCGAAAAACACCAGGCGGATGCGCCAGCTCCCGCGCGCGATCGTCTCGCGACAGCTGCGGCACCTGGCTTGCCCGCTCGGCGAGCGCTCGGCGCCGTCGATGCGCGGGATGCGCCGGTGCGCGAGACTGCTGTGCGCCGCGCGCTCGAGAGCCTCCCGCTGCGGCAGCTGCGCGGGCGTTTCCCCGAGCGCCTGCAGGAGCGGCTCGGGCCGCTTGTAGGCCGCGCACGCCGGATGGAACCACAGCGTCATCTCGCCCTCGCCATAAGGATTGGGCAGGAGCTCGCCGAAGCGCAGCTCCCCACGGCCGATCGGTCGCGCACAGCCGCGGCACAGGGAGCGGCCGCTGGTGGCGGGTACGAGAAGATGGGACACGCCTCAAGCATATGCCGGCGATGGGCGCCCGGGGACGCCGCCCGCGTCGGGACTCGCCCGTGGGCTAGAATCCACACCGGCGCCACGTCCCGAGCGAGAGAACACGCGTGCGCCTGAAAGGGTCTTCATGCTGGTCGTCACGACCGAGAACGTTCCGGGTTACCGGGTGCGCGAGGTCAAGGGTCAGGTATTTGGCGTCGTGGTGCGAAGCCGCGGCCTCGGCGGCAACATCATGGCGGGACTGCGCTCCATCGTAGGAGGCGAGATCACCGAGTACACGCAGCTGCTCGAGGAGGCGCGCCGCCACGCGGTGGATCGCCTGGTGAAGAACGCGAGCCTCATGCAGGCGAACGCCGTCGTGATGATGCGCTTCGATTCCGCCGAGATCGGTCAGACGATGAGCGAGATCGTGGCCTATGGCACGGCGGTCGTGCTCGACAAGGCGGGCTGAGTGCTGCGCACCTGGCTGCTCGCTTTCGCGGGCGTGGCGGCGCTCAGCGGCGTGATCCTCGTCCTCCGCGGTCAGCTCGGCGCCGGAGCGTACGCCCTCGGGCTCGGAGGGCTCATCGTGCTCGGAACGGTGTTCGAGGGGCGTTATCGCTCGGGCCGTGCCCGAGCGGGAGCAGACTGGCAGCCGACCGGCGAACGCTTCGAGGATCCGCAAACGGGTCAGACCGTGCGGGTGTTCTACGATGCGGCAAGCGGCGAGCGCCGCTACGTGAGCGACTCGGAGCCGCCGCGCGCCTAAGCGCGTGGGATGAGCGCCTGCACCTCGAGCGCGTACGCCCGGTGAGCGGTCCCCGGCGCAGCACAGGTGAGTCCCGCGCCGAGCGGCTGCACCGGCAGCGAAGGCAGCTGCTTCATGTGAGCCCCGCCCGCGGATCCTCAGCCGTTGCGGCGCCCGCGCGCGGACGCTGCGTGCCGATCTGCGGCGCGCGTCCGAGCTCCTCCAGCACGCGG
>Ga0187778_10003225_pt1 | contig 11009 bp, 9 predicted proteins | sample 1015_Q2_SP5_20_M_FD_132418 | JGI IMG/M metagenome (GOLD analysis project Ga0187778, IMG submission 132418) | Tropical peat soil microbial communities from peatlands in Department of Meta, Colombia - 1015_Q2_SP5_20_MG | ecosystem: Environmental > Terrestrial > Soil > Wetlands > Peat | place...
CGCGCGCGATGCGCACAATGGTCGCCTGATCGAAGCCGAGCTGCGCCACCACCCGGCAGGCCACCAGGGCGATCTGCTCGCGCCGCTCCTGATGATCGACGATCTTCGGCATGGTCAGCGCGTCGCGGCCTGAAGCTCTTGCAGGCGCGCGCGTACTGCGGTGTCGAGCGGTGCGGCGCGGCCCTCGTCCGTCCTCACGTGCACATAGAGCTGCTCGGCGCTCGCGACCAGCGCCTCGTCGCGCGCGCGATGCAGCGCGTGCTGCAGGCGCACCCGCTTGTCGTCCACCTCCAGCACCCGGGTCATGACGTAAAGTGGCTCCGACAGGCGCGCCGCGGCCTTGTGGGTCACGCGGGTCTCCACGGTGTAGAGGCCGCGGCCCGAGCGGCGGTAGGCGTCATCGATGCCCGCGTAGCGAAACAGCGCGTCGGTCGCGTCGCCGAACACCTGCAGGTAGCGCGCGTCGGTCATATGGCCGTGGTAGTCGATCCACTCCGGCCGCACGCGCGTCTCGAGGAGGCGCAACGGCCCCGTGGGCCGTTCGCCCGCGGCCGCCGCGGCCAGCGGCGCACGGGCGGCGGCGGCGGAGCTCTCGTAGAGCCGCTCCTCGAGCGCGCGCAGCGTCGCCCCGGCGCCGATGTTGTATTCGCGCAGCACCTGCTGAATGGCAACCAGGTAGTCGTCACGCAGTCGCTCGAGCTCGCGGATCGAGCGGCCGGCCGCCTGCGCCTGCGTGCCGGCGACCATCTTGTCGATCAGCGCGTCGCTCAACTCGGGTGCTTCGAGCTTGGTCCACGGCCACTTCAGGCACGGTCCGAACTGGCGCAGCATGTGCCGCATGCCGGTCTCGCCGCCGGCCAGGTGATAGATGAGGTTGGTGCCCATGCCGGCCCAGCGCAGTCCCGGGCCGTACACGATGGAGTCGTCGAGCTCGCCGGTGGTAGCGACATCCTCGTTGACCATGTGCAGGATCTCGCGCCACAGCGCCTCCTGCAGCCGGTCGGTCAGGTGTCCCGGTACCTCGCGGCGTACGCGCAGCGGGTGCATGCCGATGTAGGTGTAGAAGCGTGCCGCCGCCGCCACCGTATCCTCCGCAGTCTGCCGGCCGCCCACCAGCTCGACCAGCGGCAGCAGGTACACGGGGTTGAAGGGATGCGCGACCAGCAGCCGCTCGGGGGCCACCATGTCGCGTTGCAAGTCCGAAGGCATGAGGCCGGACGTGCTCGAGGCGATCACCACGTCGGGCGGGGCGTGGCGGCTCACGTCCGCCAGCACCCGCTGTTTGAGCTCGAGCTGCTCGGGGATGTTCTCCTGGATGAAATCCGCCTGGCGCGCCATGGCGGCCAGGTCGGTGGTGAATGACAGCTTCCCTGGCGGCGGCAGCGGCGCGAACGTGAGGCGCGCCAGTGCACCCTCGGCGTTGGCGACCGCGCCGCGGATCCATTCCTCCATCTGCGGCTTAACGTCGGCGGCGATGACGTCGATGCCGAAGTGCAGGGCCCGCGCCGCCCAGCCGCCGCCGATGACTCCGGTACCGAGAAGACCGAGCGTCCGCACCTGTCGCATGATCACATCCACCCATCGTGGCACGCGCGGTGCGGCCGCGAGCGGCGTCCCGGGCGTGAGTTTTTTTTAATGTCGCCGTAATAATATAATAAATCAACGCGTTTGTGCAGCGCCCGCGGCGCTGCGGCGCAGCGCGCCACTCACGTCACCCTTGAGGCTCGTGCCGCCCTTGCGGGAGAATGGGGCGAGGCGAAGCTCGGAACGCGAACAGCAACGGGAGGACAGCATGAGCTTGTTAGATGGACTGCTGGGCGGCGCCGTCGGAGCCGAGATGGCGACGGTGGTGAATTCCTTCATTGAGCAGCACGGCGGTGTCCAGGGCATCGTCGCGCAGCTCGAGAGGCAGGGGCTCGGCGCAACCGCGCGCTCGTGGGTCTCGAACGCAGCCAATCAGCCGATCTCGGCCGACCAGCTGCATCAGGTGTTCGGCAGCGGCGTGATCGGCCAGCTGGCCGCCAAGGCCGGTATGAATCCGCAGGAGCTGGCGACCAAACTCTCGCAGGTGCTGCCGGCGGCGATCGACAAGCTGACTCCGGGCGGAACGATTCCGGCCAAGAGCGCGTAGCGAGGCGAGGCAAGTGCGCGGCACGCGCAACGGCGTGCCGCTCTCTCCGTGCCTAAACGCCGCGCACGCTGGCCCTCGTCAATCCCCGCGTCGCGGTGACGGTGGCGCTGAAGCTGTCATGCCCCCCTTGCGGTCGCCATCGCCGGCGGAGGCTGCGCGCAGAAGCGTCGCAGCCGCGCACACGCCGCATCGAGCGTCGCCTCGTCGGCGGCGAAGCACACGCGCACGCAGCGCGCCGCGCCTGGTCCGAACGCCGCGCCGTCCATCACCGAGACGCGTTGCGCGGCATAGAGCGCGCGCATGAATTGTCCGCCGCTCAAGCCGGTGTCGCTCACGTCGATCAGCATGAACATGCCCGCTTCCGGGATGATCGGCCGCAGCGCGCTGATGCCGCGGATGCCCTCCGCGAAGCGCTGCTGGCGCGCCGCGCAGTACTCGCGCACGCGCCCCTCGGCTTGCCCCGCCAGGGCGAGCGCCGTGACGGCGGCCTCCTGGATGAAGCCCGGCAGCCCGAAGAGCATGCACATCGCCAGGTGCTCGGCGTGCACCGCGAGTGCACGCGGACCCACGAGCCACCCCGCGCGCCAGCCGGTCATGGCGTGTGACTTGGAGAGACTGCCGAGTGTCACGACCCGCTGCGGAAGCCGCGCTGCAAGTCCCGGCACGCGTCCGCCCGGCGCCAGGCCCGCATAGACCTCATCCGCCACGAGCCACAGATCGTGGCGGCGCGCAAGCTCGCCGAGGAACGCGAGCTCGCCTTCGTTCAGCACCACCCCGCTCGGGTTATTGGGGCTCGCCCAGAGAATCGCGCGCGTGCGCGGCGTCACCAGCGCCGCGAGCGCCGCGAGGTCCGGACGCCACGCGGCATTCACCGGCGCGCGCACCAGGCGTGCCCCCGACACCTCGATGGTGGCGGGGTAAGTCGGATACATCGGCTCGAAGGTGATGACCTCGTCGCCGGGGCCTGCCAGGCACAGTGAAGCGACGAACAGTGCATTCTGTGCCCCGGCGAAATACACGACGTTGTCGGCGTCCACCGCCTGACCGCAGCGCGCGCGGTGCGCGCGTGCGATGGCTTCGCGCAGCGCGCGCCGTCCGGCGGCCGGCGTGTAGTGCGTGTCGCCGGCGCGCAGCGCGCTGATGGCGTGCTCGATGACCGGCGCGGGCGTCTCCAGGTCCGGATCACCCACGCTGAGAATGATCACGTCCTCGCCGCGCTCGCGCGCAGCCACCGCCTCGTAGTGCGTGAGCCACGCGGCCGCCCCGTCACCGCCGATGCGTTCGACCAGTTGGGAGAACCTCACATACTTACTGTGCGTGGGCGGTGTTAACATTTCAAGCGCATGAACGCGGCCCCCTGGACTGTCGGACGCTACGTGGTCGAGACGCTCGCCGCCAACGGCATCGACACCGTGTTCGGCATTCCGGGAGTGCATAACATCGAGCTCTATCGCGGCCTCGAGCTCTCACGCGTGCGGCACGTACTGGTGCACCATGAGCAGAGCGCCGGCTTCGCCGCCGACGGTTATGCACGCGCCAGCGGACACCCGGCCGCGGCTTTCGTCATCTCCGGCCCCGGCGTCACCAACGCGCTCACGGCGCTGGCGCAGGCCTGGTCCGATTCCGTGCCGCTGCTGCTCATCGCGAGCGCGCCGCTACGCGCCACGCTCGGCCAGCACTGGGGCGTGCTGCACGAGCTGAAGGATCAGCGCGCGCTGGTCGCCGACGTCACCGCCTTTGCCGGCAGTGCGCGCAGCGACACCGAAGTGCGCGATCATCTGCGCGCCGCCTTCGCCGCGCTGCGCGCCGCGCGGCCACGGCCCGCCTATGTCGACATTCCACTCGATCTGCTTGCCGAGCAGACCGCGCTGCGGCCGGAGGTGTTCGCGCGCCCTCCCCCCGTGGCTGCACCGCCGCGTGCCGCCGTTGATGCCGCGCTTGCGCTCCTCGCCACGGCCGGGCGACCGCTGTTCATCGCCGGTGGCGGCGCGCGCGCCGCCGGAGGCGCACTGCGGAAGCTGCTCGAAGCACTGGACGGCTACCTGGTCACGACGGTGGGCGGCAAAGGCGTGGTCGCGGAGAGCCACCCCGCAAGCCTCGGAGCGAGTCTGCCTTTCCAGCCGACCCTGGAGCGAGTGGCGCAGGCCGATGTGGTGGTGGCGGCCGGGACCGAGCTGTCCGAGACCGACGTCTACAGCACCACGCGGATCAGGATCGACGGTCAGCTGATCCGCATCGACGTCGACGAGGGCAAGCTCTTCGATCACTATGGCGCAGCGGTCAAGGTGCCGGGCGACGCCGCGGCGGCGTTAGGCCTGCTCGCCCGCGAGGTGCGCACGCGCAGCGGCTGGCGCAGCGCCTGCGGCGATGGGGCCGCGCATCGTGCGCGCATCGACGAACAGCTCGAGGCCGCGGCACGGCGCGCCCTGCCGGCGGTGCGTGCGCTGCGTGCCGCGCTGCCCGCCGACGGCGTCGTCTTCAGCGACATGACACAGATCGCCTACCTCGGCAATTATGCGTTTGCCGCCGAGCGGCCGGGGCTGTGGTTTCACCCCTCCGGGTACGGGGCGCTCGGCTACGCGCTGCCCGCGGCGCTCGGTGCGAAGATCGCGCAGGCACAGCGCCCGATCGTCGCACTCGCCGGTGACTTCGGCGTGCAGTTCACGCTGCAGGAGCTGATGACCGCGGTCGAGCTCGACCTGACACTACCAGTGGTCGTGTGGAACAACGAGGCGCTCGGCCAGATCCGCGATGACATGCGCACCGCCGGCATCGCCCCGATCGGTGTCGTGGCGCGCACTCCGGACTTCGTCGCGCTCGCCGGCGCCTGCGGAGCCGCGGGCGTGCGGGTCGATGGCGCGACGGCGCTCACCGAGGCATTGCGCGAGGCGCTGCGCCGTCCGGGACCTACGCTGCTCGAAGTGGTCGCCGCCGACTTCCGCGACGCCTGAGCGCGGGGTGCGGGCTCACTCCTCGAGCAGGCTCTGCAGCCGCGCGAGCGCTGCCTTCCAGCTGCGGCGTACCGGCTCAACGTCGTCTTTCTTTGCCAGACGGCTCACCTGTACGGCGATCTGACTCTTGGCGCGTCCCCTGGCGTAAAAACCGATGTCGACCCGCGTGCCCTGCTTCCAGCGGCCGCGGAAGTACTTGTCCTTGGTGTGTGCCGAGGGCTCGAAGGCACCGGCGGGGAACCATTTGCGCCGCTCGCCGGCCCGTGCCGTCACCTCGTAGAGATGCGGCAGGCGTGTCGACAAGGTCCGGGAAATCGCCACCGAGAAGCCATCGGCGCCCTGGTGCCGCACGCGCAGTCCGCGCGCGCGCTCGTACTCGACCGCCACCATCTGACTCCACCAGCTCGGCACGCGGTGCCGCGCGGCGAGCAGCTGGGCAATCTCGCGGTGCGGGAGCTTCTGTGCACCGGCGCGATCGAGCGTGGCGAACCAGGCCGCCCAGTCCCTGCCCGTGCGCGCCTTGACGACCGCATCGCTCATCGACGGGACAGAGGTGCGCGCAGCAGCGCTCATGAGTCATCCTCCGCTTCAATGCGGCAGCAACCGGGGCCGCACCCAGGGCTCCCGCCTGGCGCGCGCGCACTACGTGGTGCGCGACTGCGCACTCGTGCGCTCCGGCAATCCGCACGGGGTCGCGGATCTGCGAAGAGATCCCCGACGCTCCTCGAGCGTCAAGGTAAGCGAAGGCGTGCGTCACAATCAACCGCTACGGCGGGCCGACGCGCAAGCTCCGCCCGCAGCGCTGCAGCGGGCACGCTGAGCCGTCAGCGCAATCCGCGCCAGTCACGCAGTATCTCGCGCGCCGCGTTGTGGCCGGGGATTCCTGATACCCCGCCTCCAGGATGAGTCGAGGATCCGCACTGGAACAGTCCACGGACCGGAGTGCGGTAGTCGGCCCAGTGCGCCGCCGGGCGTTGCCAGAAGAGCTGATCGACCGTGAGCTCGCCGTGGAAGATGTGTCCTTGCGGCAGTCCCACGATGCGCTCGAGGTCCGGCGGCACCAGTACCTCGAGATCAATGATCTGCCCGGAGAAGCCGGGTGCCATCTCATCGAGAACGGCGAGCGCCGCGCGGGTTAGATTCTGCTTCTCGTTCCCCCAGTCGCCGCCCTTGAGCGTGTAGGGCGCATGGCCGCCAAAAACGTTGACGACATGCCGTCCGGGCGGCGCCAGCGAGTCGTCGACGATGGTCGGCACGACCGGAGTCAGAAACGGCCGCTGCGAATACCAGCCGTACTTGGCGTCGTCGTAGGCACGCTCCAGGTAATCGATCCCCGGTGCGAGGTGCACGTAGGTCGGATAGTCAAAGCCGGTCCGGTGCGGATCGAAGGCGCGGTAGTGCGGCGGGCTCTCCGCAGCGATATTCATCTTGAATGCGGCGGAGAAGGTGCGAAACGCATCGATCTCGGCGAGCAGCTCCGCCGGCAGATGTTCAGCCTTCAGCAGCTGGCGGAACAGGACTCGGGCGCTGGCATTGGAGGCGACCACCTTGGCACGGAATTCGCGCCCATCGGTGGTGCGCACGCCGCTGACGCGGCCGTTGCGCACCAGTACCTCCGCCACCGCAGCGTCGGTGAGGATCTGCATACCAAAGCGCTGCGCGGAGTGCGCGATGGCCTGGGTGATGGCGCCCATGCCGCCGCGTATGAATCCCCAGCCCCCGGCGCCGGCGTGCTCGCCGATCAAGTGATGCAGGATCACGTAGGCCGTGCCCGGCGAGCGCGGACCGGCGAAGGTGCCGATGCACGCGTAATAGGCGAGCACCGCCTTGATCACATCGCTCTCGAACCATACCGACAGATAGTCGTAGGCGCTTTGCGTGAGCAGATCGATCAGCCGGTACATGCGCCCGCCGATCACGCGATGCCGCCAGAGGAGTGCTGCGGTGTCGCGGAAATTCCTCCAGCGACGTCGCGTCGGATCGATGGGGGTCTCGAACAACAGGCTGCGGACGAGGCGTGCCGCCTCTTCGAGATGCCGGGAGAACTCCGGGTAGATAGCGGCGTCGTGCCGCGAGAAGCGCGCGAATTCCGCCTGCGTCTTGGCGGCATCGTCGCTGTACACGATGTAGTCGTCAGCGCCGAGCGGGCAGAACAGGTCGTTGGCCGGCAGGACCTCGAGCCCGTGCGCACGCAGCTCGAGATCGCGGATCACCCGCGGGTGCAGCAGGCTCATGACGTACGAGAACCGCGAGGCGCGGAAACCGGGGGCAAACTCCTCCGTCACGGCGGCCCCGCCGACGATCGTCCGCCGCTCGAGGACCAGCGTACGCAATCCGGCCTTCGAGAGATACGCGCCACAGACGAGCCCGTTGTGCCCGGAGCCGATTACTATGACGTCGTAGTCAGCCGGCATTCCGCCTCAACACAAGAAAAAAGGAGACCCCGCCTTGCCGAGCGGGGCCTCCTTTGGTTTCACGGACGCGGGTCAAAGCGCTACGGTCACCGCCTTGGTCGCCAGGTAGTTCTCGAGCACCGCCTCGCCCATCTCGCGGCCCCAACCGGACTGCTTGTAGCCGCCAAACGGCAGCGCAGCGTCGAAGATGTTATAGCAGTTGATCCACACGGTTCCCGACTTCAACCGCGCGGCCAGCGAGTGTGCCTTGCTGACATCCCGGGTCCAGATTCCCGCCGCCAGGCCGTAGATCGTGTCGTTGGCCCGATGCACCAGCGTGTCGTCGACCTGGGCGAAGGGCTCTACCGTCACCACCGGGCCGAAGATCTCCTCCTTGACGATCTTCATGTCAGGCTTGGTGCCGACGAACACCGTCGGCTCGACGAAGTATCCGGCGCCCTCGCGCGCCTTGCCGCCGGTGACCGCCTTGGCTCCCTCGAGCTGCCCGACTTCGAGGTAGCTGCAGACACGATCGCGCTGGGTCTGCGAGACCATCGGACCCATCTGCGTGGCCGGATCGAGCCCGGAACCGAGCTTGATGGCCTTGGCCTGATCGGAGACCCCGGCGACCACCTTGTCGAAGAGCTTCTCTTGCACGAAGAGCCGTGAGCCTGCGCAGCAGCACTGGCCGTGGTTGAAGAATATGGCGTTCGCAGCACCCGGAACCGCCACATCGAGATCGGCGTCCTCGAGAACGATGTTGGGTGATTTGCCGCCGAGCTCGAGCGACACGTGCTTGAGGTCCCGCGCCGCCGCCTGCACGATGAGGCGCCCCACTTCGGTGGACCCGGTGAAGGCAACCTTGTCGACGCCGGGGTGCGCGGCGAGCGCGGCGCCGGCCGTCTCGCCGAAGCCGGTGACGATGTTCACCACCCCCGGCGGCAGCCCGGCCTCCTGCAGGATCTCCCCGAGGCGCAGCGCCGTGAGCGGCGTCTCCTCGGCCACCTTCAGCACCACCGTGCAGCCGGTGGCAAGCGCCGGGGCCAGCTTCCACGCAGCCATCAGCAGCGGGAAGTTCCAGGGGATGATCTGGCCGACGACGCCGATCGGCTCGGGACGGGTGTACGAGTGGTATTGCACGCCCGGCGTGTAGAGCACTGAGAGCGGGATGGTTTTCCCCTCGATCTTGGTGCACCAGCCGGCCATGTACTGGAAGATGTCCGCTGCCAGCGGGACATCTGCCACGCGCGCAACCGCCATCGGCTTGCCGTTGTCGAGGGATTCGAGCTCGGCCAGCTCGTCGTTGTATTTGGCGATGAGATCGCCGATCCGCCACACCAGCTTCGAGCGCTCCGAGGGCGTCATCGCCGGCCACGGGCCGGATTCGAGCGCACGGCGCGCGGCGCGCACCGCGGCGTCGATGTCGGCTTTGTCACCCTCGGCGGCGTGCGCAATGGTCGTCGCGGTCGCCGGATTCTTGACCTCGAAGCTCTTGCCGGACGCCGCCGGCACCCACTTGCCGTCGATCAGCAGTTTCTTGGTGGAGGCCAGGAACTGCGCGACGGGCCTGGAAGTCTGGGGTTCTTTCATGACTGCACTCATCATGTATTCTCCTTGCGATGATTCGCTGTTCGTTTCAGCGCAGTGGCCTTGAATCGCACAAGCCGCAAGACTATAGCCCCCGGGTGCGGGGATCCGCCATCCGCTCGCGCCGCCCACATCCCGTTTAATCTTCGGTATCGGTGCTGCGGCGGCCGCGTCGCCTGCGGCGCTCCTCGCCACCGGGGAGCGCACGGTGCAGTCCGGTTTTTTCCACCTCGCGGCGGGGTCCGGCGCGGCGGTCGGGGTACTTCTTATAGACGCACCGGCACTCTGCGGGTGCCGAGCACTTTGCCAACGGCAGGCGCGGCGCCTCGGCACTGAGAAAGCGCTTGCCCTTCAGCGCCCGCGCCGCCTCGCAACCGCCGGTCGCAGCGATGATCGCCACAGCGTTCCAGCGTGATCCAGGGCGCCCGACCATGTCGCAGAAACCTACCGTCGGTGCGTCTTAGGTGCAAGAGCGATCGCGCCCGTTCGCCTGCCGATCAACATGCAGTTTGCCGCATTGCAGCACCTCGGCGGCGGCGCGTACTCAAGTCGGCGGCACGGCCCTTAAAGCCCCCGAAGCACCCGCTGCGCCGCGCCGTAACGTGTGTTCAGGCACGGCCAAGTCCACGCTACAGACCGTCACGATTGAAGGGCGCCGGATCCGCCGGCAAACCGTCCCCGGGCTGAACCCTCCCGGGTCAGCCGCGCTAACGCGCTTTCCCGGCCTGCTTGCGCTACAGGATAATGCGGCCGGGCTCGGCGGCGCTCGTTACGACGTGATGTGTCGCTCCGCGCCGCACCGGCGTGCGAAATCCCGGGCCTTTGACGATCATCACATCACAGTCCAGGGTATCGAGGACGCGCTCGGCAGTATGCCCGATCAGTGCACGCCCAAAACGCGACCGCGGTGCGAGCCCCAGCACGACGACGTCAGCCGCCCCGCCGCTCGTAATGCGCGGCAGCAGATCGGCCGCATCACCCTCGATGACTTGCACGCAGTCAGCGGCGATCTCGTGCCGTCGCGCGAGCTCGAGCACCACCGCATCCACGCGCTTGCGATATGCCGCCTGCGCGTCGCCGAGCTCAACCGCCGGGACCTCCCGCAGCTGCGGATAGGTGCGCACCGCGTGCTCCCAGGAGCTGCGGGCGTGAAACACGCGCAGCCGCCCGTGCAATGCCCGACTCAGCCCCGTCGCGGCCGCGAGGATCTGATCATCGAGCGCGGCGGCCTTACGGTGTGACCGCTCCGGGTCGACGCCTGCGACGATGGTCGGGTCCGACCAGGGGCGCCCGCTGTTGAGAAACAGAACCGGGCACGGGCAGGTCTCGATCAGCCGGAAGTCGGTTTGCCTTCGCAGCAGACGCTCCATGCGTCCACGACGATTCGATTGCACAATGAGCAAGCGCGGCTTGTGTCGCAACACTTGCCGGACAATGCCTTGATAGACGGGACTGTCCCAGCGAACACTCGTCTGCAGGCGCACGCCCCGAGTGCGCAGCCGCATGGCGTTGTACTCGAGTTGCTGCCGCCGCAGCACGGCGACCTGGTGGATGTCCTCCTGGGCTCCCCGCGTTCCATAGCGCCCCGGACGGGCGACCTGCGGGTCGAACATGCAGTGAAAGAGCTCCAGCTCGCACTCGAGTGCCGCTGCCAGTCGCGCAGCCTTGTCCATTTCCATCGCTCCGACTCCGCCCGGAGAGGCAACGGCAAACATGATCCGAGACCAGCTCATCTGCGCTCCCGGCTCAATTCCACAAGCGCTGTTTGCACATGCTTGATATGTGGAAAAGTCCTCATTCCTGCCTACCAGCGCCTCCCGCCCCACTAGACATCATGGCCTGACTCGTGGGAGTCAGGGTCATGCGCAGAAAGAAGGGTAAGAGGTCTGCCTCCAGTATCGTGGGTTGCGCACCGAGATGCGCCGAGCCACATGCAGAGCGCCCGAG
>Ga0187778_10003227_pt1 | contig 11006 bp, 7 predicted proteins | sample 1015_Q2_SP5_20_M_FD_132418 | JGI IMG/M metagenome (GOLD analysis project Ga0187778, IMG submission 132418) | Tropical peat soil microbial communities from peatlands in Department of Meta, Colombia - 1015_Q2_SP5_20_MG | ecosystem: Environmental > Terrestrial > Soil > Wetlands > Peat | place...
ACCGCTCCACACAGAGCCATGCCGGCATACAGCAGCGCGTAGAGCGTATTGGAGACGATGAGTTGCGCCGCCACCGGCTGCTCATGCGCGACCGAGCTGATGATGTTCAGCGAAGAAAGGTTGGGGACCAGGTAGGCGGCTGCCGTCGCCAGCCAGCGCGTCGCACCTTGTGCCATGGCGGCGAAACCCCGCAAGTCTTCGGCGAAGCTTCCGATTACAAACAAGGAGAAGGCAAAAACCGCCGACAGCAGCGGAGAAGAGAACGAGGAAAACAACAGCGCCAGAGCGGTGATGATCAGAAACTCCAAAACGATGAAGTAGAGCGCCACCAGGATCCAGCTATCCACAGTCTGAAAGCGCCGCGAGACATAAAACAACGCGGCGAATACCCCGATGGCCATGAAAAACGTATTGACCACCAGCGTTCCCGCCAGGCCAAAGAACTTGCCCACGATAAATTCCCAGCGTTGTACCGGCCGCGACAGCACGGTGTAGAGTGTACGCTTGTCGATCTCTTTCGAGACCAGACCGATGCCGATGAAAATGGCAATGACCACGCCAAACAGCGAGACCGCTGTAAGGCCGAGGTTGATGACCACCAGGCGCTCGATTCCGATGGAAATTTGCCCCACCAGAATAGCCGCCCCCGAGATCAACACGGCAAATGCGATCAGGTTGTAAAGCACGCGATCGCGCACGGCTTCGCGGAAGGTATTGGAGGCGATGTGCAGAATGCGCGTACTCATGAACGCACCCCCGCAGCGGCTTCGGAAGGTTTCAGTTTTCGTATGTAGTATTCCTCAAGCGAAGTGCGCACAGGCGTGAGGGAGATGATGCGGAGCCGCTCCCGCCGAAGCGCATCGACCACCGCATCTTCGTTTCCCTCGAGAACCATGGCCCGGACGGTATCGCTGGTGAGGCGATATTCCGAAGTCAAGGCTTTCACCGGGGCCGGCACGAAGTTCCCCTGCCACACGATTTCCACCTTGCTCTCCACGCTCGAGGTGAGATCGGCCACGGCGCCTATGCCGCGAAGCTCGCCGTGATGGATGATCGCCACGCGGTCGCAGAGGGATTCTGCATCGGAAAGAATGTGAGTAGAGAAAAAAACTGTCTTCCCTTTCTGTTTCAGCTGCTCCATGAGATCGCGCACTTCACGGCGGCCCATGGGGTCCAGCCCGGACATTGGTTCATCAAAGAAGAGGACCCTAGGATCGTGCAGAACGGCTTGTGCGATGCCGACGCGCTGCAGCATGCCCTTGGAGAACTTTCGCAACTGCACACCGCCGGCGTTGGGAAGGCCGACCTGCGCCAGCACCTCACTCACGCGGCTGCGACGTTCCTTGGCGGCCACTCCGGAGAGCTGCGCATAGTATTCGAGCAGCTCTCCTGCAGTCAGATAGTCGTAAAAATAAGGCTGTTCCGGGAGAAAACCGATCTGCGCTTTCACCCGGGGATCGTTGACTTCCATTCCCAGGATTCGCGCCGAACCGCCGGTGGGGTAGACCAGCCCCATCAGCAGTTTCAAAGTGGTAGTTTTTCCAGCACCGTTGGGACCAAGGAATCCGAAAATCTCTCCTTCGCTCACGGTCAAGTGCAGTGGCCGCAAGGCACATTTTGGCCGCTTGCGCCAGAAGCCCACGCTGTAAGTTTTTTCCAAACCGAGGATTTCTATGGCCGCCATGGCAACGGAAACAGGCTCAAACCAGGTTTCTTTGCTAAACAAGAATTATATGAAAGTCTGCCAAATCATAAGATGGGCGAGCTGGGTCCGAGAAGTTACCAAGGTAAAGACGATGAAGTGGGGAGATAGGTAGTGTCCTCGCCCGTAGCATTGAGGTCTCCTATGAGGAAGGCAGGGCAAGAAACCGAGGCGAAAAACAAAAGGGAGCAGCGGATTTCTCCGTTGCTCCCTGGCTTGTACCCTCCCCCAGGTACTTTGCCAAACCGACAACTACTGCAGAGCTGTGTAGGCTGCGCAGGCCGACTCGCTGCCCGAAGCCGCACTACCCACAGCCGTGTAGCGGATGACCGCGTCTTCGTTAGAGCAGAAGCCGCGCACGCCCGTCTGGTTCACCGAGGACGGCAGACCGTCGATGGTGTAGCCCGGGATGATGTTGCCGCCGGGAAGTGCTGCCACCGGCGCCAGGTCGAAATAGTAGCCGCTCTTGGCGGAGCCAGCAGCCGTCGCTGTGGACAGGACCCAGTCAAGCAAGCAAGCGTGGGTCGAAGACGGGGTGGTGCAGCCGGTCGCCGCGCTCGGTCCGAGAACCGTGATCGCGGTAGCATAGCCCAACGTCGGGAACGTGGACTGATAAGTGACTTCCGAGGTATTCATGGTACGTATGGAGCTGACCGCAGAAGACTCGTTGGCCGCAATACGTGCCCGCAACAGGTTCGGAATGGCAATGGCAGCGATGATCAGGATGATCGCTACCACAATCAGCAGCTCAATCAGTGAAAAACCCTTTTGTTTCCGCATTATCGTTTTCCCTTCTTCTCCTATCGAGTGTGGTCGCAATCGACCCTATTGGGGATTATGTTGGCACTTTAGCGGCCAGAACCGTAGGTTACGAACGGACTGTATCTGCCGCCTCGACGTGCTTTATTTTCAGGCTGGGACCACCCTTTAGTAACCGGACAGGTTTGGCAAGAAGCTTTCAATCAGGCGATGCCCCCTATCAGATTTTGCCCACCCTGCGACAAAATATGTCAACTTGAAACGGGGATGAGATCGGTCTTCAAGCTCCAGCCATGGCACTGCGAGCCATCGCTTCGGCTGGCCCTGGCTTACTCGCCCAATTCAAGGACATGACTTGTCTCATCCACAAGCTGGCCAGGACGGTCGATGCGATCAAACAGGTCCAGGGAACAATGGGCGTCAGCAGAAACAGGCTGGTGGCATAACGCAGCAGGATGAGCCAAACCGCTACCACCGTGGCTCCGCCCGCGAGCGGGACCAAGCGAAGTTTTGAGCGCAGGGGGACCCAGCGGGTGCACAGCGCTTGTATCGCTACCGCGAAAGGGAAGGCAACGACCAGATCAACCAGGTAATGCTCACCGGTCCCGAGGGTGTCGAAAATAGTAACTAAGACGAACCCAAAGGCCAGGGCGCGAACCGAACCCGGAAATACCCTTTTACAGTTGAACCAGATCAGCAGCACCCAGGCCATGTGCAGTGAGGGCATCGCATTCCGCGCGAATATCGGATTCACCGGGATCGGCCGCACGTTCAGATGCTGCAGAGCGGAAAGTGAGAGTGCCGAGCCAGGAAACGACGGGCCCGCGACATAGGCCGGCCCAGTGGCCGGAAATGCCGGATAGAGAAAATAACCCAGCAGCCCCGCAGCCATAAAAACTTCCAGCATGAACAGCGGGGGAGTGCTCCTCCGCCGCAAATGGCCCGCATAGACCAGTGACATGGGAATGGGAATGGCAAAATACGTGAATTGGCCTATAGCCCTGACCAACGCGAAGTGACGAAACATCCGCCCTATCAGGAAACTCGGCTGAAAGCCCAGGCTGCCGTCGAAAGCGTAAGCGTACAGGTCCAGAGTGTCGGTAAAGAGCAGACCGGCAATGGCCAGCAATCGTTGTGAGCCGATGGTGAAGAACGCCAGAGCCGCGGCCGGGAGCAGAATCGATTTGAGCTGTTGCTGCTCCGCGCCCTCAGCCCAGACTGCCTTGAACCCGAGCACTAGAAAACTGACCAACCCAAGCATTCCCAAACAAGTGCTGATCGCGAGGTCCTGCATTCTTCCCTGGTGAATGATGAGTCGGTCGAACAAGATCAACGGGCAGGCGGCGGCTATGACCGAAAGGATTTCCCATCGTCGCGGCCTGACGGCAATTTGAAAGATAAAAGCGCTGCCCAGTCCGTAGCCAATGTAGGGAATTTCAAAGGGCAATCCCACCCAGGCGACGAGGACGAGCAAACCCAAGAGGGTGGCCATCAGCAGTCTGCGCAGGACGGCTGCCGACCGGACGGTGGAATCGCCGGTAGGACTGGCTGACGAGCGCGTGCTTGGCTGGGTGGTGGTGACTCCGATTGCGCCCCTCTTTTCCGACACACCGACACCTGGTGGTCCGCTTGGAAGAGGGTATTGAATCAGCGAGTCCACTCGCAACCGTCCAGAGGAGCGGAGTGGTACGAAAGTAATTCTCAGCGGATCTGCAAGCGGCGAGGGCTTGCCAGGTTTTGCCTGAGGACTGACAAATTGTGTCATCCAGCTGGGAGCGATCGGAGGCTGCCAATTAGTACTGCTCCTGGGATGCAGTGTTAGTCACGTCCTGCCACCGGCCGGAATCCGACCACTGCAACTCCGTTGAAGTCTCCCATCAGTTGAGCACTGAACGCGCCGCGTGAGTAGTTGGTGAGCCACGTCAAAGTCGGATAGCACGCGGGACTCCCGACCGCAAGGAACCTCTGGTGCCGCTGTGTGGCAGCCAAAATGGCTTGGCTGCCAAGCCGCACTGCTTCATCGTTCAGAGAATACGGAAGGAGGACCACCGGGGCATCGACCGGGTAATAGCTCAGTTGCGACACCAGCGCATTTTCGCTGTTGCGTTCCGTCGGGATGGGCTCGAAGTTCGACTCTATGAATGCGCTGCAAATCAAGACGGGGGCTTTGTCGTTGGCAACATTCGCATTCACGAACGCATGCGCCTGCTTGAAGTTCATTTCTTGCCGGCGAGCGACCGGCAAGGTGAAGTATTGGAACACCGTGATTGCCACCAAGCTCACACAGCAGGTCCTCCTCAACCAGCGCAAATCGATCCAACTAATCAGGAAGCTCCATGTAAGAGCGCTGCCGGGCACGGCAACCAGGCAATAGCGCGGGATGAACACGCGCATGGGAGTGGCCACGCTCAGCAAGTACAGGACCGCTGCCGGAACCAGGGCCAACAGCGGACACAGCAGGACCGCGCGGGAGCAATCGCGTCCCGGAAGCTTTACTTTTTTAAGCAGGGCGGCCAGCAACAGCGTCCCGAGAAAAATGACCAGCAGATTCAGGGGTGCCAGCGTCCGCAGTGTCAAGAGCGTTTTCGGCACGGCCGCGAGTATATGGGGTTGTTTTGTTCGCAACAGCTCCAGGAAGCGCGGGACCAGCGGCGCAGAGACCAGCGTAAACGAAGACAGCATGGCTGTTAGTTGGGCGGCATTGTCCCTGATCGAGCGCCATCGCATCGCCAGGTAATAAATCGCGAATGCAGGCAGGATGGCGCCGAACAAGTAATGAAAGTAAAGTATTCCGGCGGCAGTTGCACCAGTCAGGATCGCATAACGCATCTCGTTCCGTGCGTTCCACCGTAGGAGAGCAAAGATCGCAAGGTTCGTCATCAGCAAGGCGAACGCATAAGGACGCGCGTTGCCGGCGGCCAGCACAACGTCGGTATAAAGACAAAAGAGAATGCAGCTGATCAGCGCGATCTCTCTGTCGAAGAGCTCTTGCGCAGCCCGAAAAAGCCAGTAGGCAGCGGCGAGCATGGCCAGCAGAGACGGAATTCTGAGCGCAAACTCTCGGCTGCCAAGCACTGACTTCACAAACCAAAGGATGTAAAGGTAAGCGAATGAGGAAGGCATTGCTGCCGATCGGCTCCAAATTTTCCAGAAGCCGCCACTGATCTGCCAATAGACAAGAGTCTCGTCGACCCAGAGAGGAGCCTGCGCCGCCACCAGCCACATCGACACTGAAGCCAGAAAAGCCGCGGGATAGAGCAACTTTGCGAAATTGGAGGCTGGTTTCTCGAAACCGGTTGCCACCGCGGTTGCCGTCGCCACCTTCAGGCCCTCACTTCTTCAGCACGCCACCCGCGTTCGGGAGGGAAATGCCACCCTTGAACTGAAACGATGTAATCCGCAGTTGCAAAATAGCACAATTTTTCATTCCGCGGCTCGTGAGGTTGTGTCCTCAACAACTGTTTGCTTGGTAAACAATCACTGCAGAGCTGAGTAGGCCGCGCAGGCCGATTCGCTGCCAGAAGGGGCAGAACCAGTTGCCGTATAGCGAATGACGGCATCTTCATTGGCGCAAAAGCCGCGCACGCCGGTAACGCTGAGCGAAGCCGGTAAACCATCAACAGTGTAGCCCAGAAGGATGCCACCCACAGCGGTTCCCGCAGTGTCCACGAAATAGTAGCCGCTCTTGGCCGATCCGGCAGCCGTGGCCTGGGCCACTACCCAGTCCAGCAGGCAGGCGTTGGTCGAAGATGGAGTGGTGCAGCCGGCCGCGGCACTCGGCCCCAGCGCAGTGAGGGTGGCGGAAAATCCTAACAACGGATAGGCGGACTGAAACGATGTTTGAGCGGTATTTATCGTGCGAAGTGAACTGACCGCGGAGGACTCGTTGGCGGCAATGCGTGACCGCAGTAAGTTTGGAATTGCGATGGCGGCAATGATCAAAATAATCGCCACGACGATCAGCAATTCGATGAGCGAAAAACCTCGTTTATTCCGCATTTCGCTTGTACCTATCTTCTGACGAGTGCGAGAAGGATGCTCCCGCCAGGTTTTGTGTGGCAATTCAATGGCCGCAGAGAACAGTACGGTAACTAAAGATTAGAGTTGCCTAATTGACCTATTTTCCACAATCTCCGGCTCCACGGCCGCAACAACACAGGAATTTGACCGCTGGCGTGGCGTGCAGAGGTCACTAGAAGTGACAAATTTTGTCAGCGAATCGCCCTACTTCAGCTGGCTTTACAAATCCACCGCACGTCAAGAGCGAAATCGTCACATTTGGTACCTCTGTCACTTGTGATCCGCCTTAGACCGCACATAGATTGGAAGTTCTCCCCTCGCGCAGCTGCTAAGTGGGCATTTCTCTTACCCATGTCGGAATCGCCGCTGACGGCCTCGGTTCAGCCGCCACCCAGACATCACTCTTGCGTCGGCGCTCCGGGCTGAGTGCCGTCGATTTGGTTTGCTTCCTGACGACGCGGCTTGCATTCGGTGTGTTCTTTCTGGTCACGTCAGTTTATTGCCTGCTGGTGTACGTTCCCTTTACCTACTTCGGTTTTATTCACAACGCGCTGCTCGGCTGGCTGCCGGGATTCGTGCGCTTCCACGCTCTCATTTACGCGGCGTTGCTATGCGCCGTGGCGACGACTTTGGTTCCCGATCTTCGTCAGGCCAAGACGCGGAGAGCAGCCGCGGCTTTCATCGTGCTCAATTTCGCTATTTGTTTCTACCTGTGGCGTCGTCCTGCTCTGGCGGACCTCACTCCCGATCTTGCCAGCTACTTTTGGAGTCTCGTCGCTCTCCTTCCATTGATATTGCTGGCCGCCATTGATCTCGCCGGATCGGCGGCCGAGAATGTCTTCTCCCGTTCAGAGCATGGAGACCTGGACCTGGCGACGACCACCGTGGCCGCTCTATTGATTCCCATTTCCTTTGCGGCAGAGGCTACGGTGAATGCAGCCCTGCACAAAACTGCGCTGCCTGCACTTACGACACTTCGCGGCTTGGGTGCCAGTGTGTGCTTTCATCTGGTGATCTTCACCGCGGTTGGGTTGGCCTTGCAGTTCCTCAAGGTTATGGCCGGCAAAACGCCATGGCCGCGGCAGGCATACTTCATAGGAGCTTGCGTCTTTGCCTGGCTGCTCTGCCTGCTGGGCTTACGCACGATGGTATTGCCGACAATTTCCTTCGAAGGTCGCGGGGCAAATATTCTCGCCACCGTAGTTGCCTTTGCAGTTGTGTTCTACGCCGTGGCGGTTTCTTTGAGAATACGCGCCGCGTGTGCGGGAGCGGGTTCCTGGGGCACGAAAGCGAAATGGCTGTGGCCGCCCTTAGTGCTCGGCTTGTTCATCGCGGCATATACGATCCCGGCGCTGATTGGCCGTACTGATTGGGATTTTGTGCTGCAGAGAATCGCCGTCACGGCAGTATGGATTTTCGCCCTTCTGGTCATTCGTCGGATTGGGGTTCCTATGCGCGGCAAGACCTTGCCCTTGGCTGTAACCCTGGTAGTGGTCTGCGGCTTCGTCGGGTTTGCCCGCTACGCGCAGTTGACCCTCTACAATCCCGATCCGCAACCCACATTGACCGACGCGCTGGACGCCTACGCGGGAGCGGACATTTCTTTCAAGACTGCCTACAGCATCCTCTCGCATTCTGTAAACAACGATGCTTACAGCCAGTTCTATGATTTTCTCAAGCAGAATACCAACCTCGGTCGAAACGTGGCCGTCGGCCCCCCGGATGTGCGTCTCGTTGCCGATCTGCAGCCGTCTCCCGGCAGAAAGCCGAACATCTTTCTGTTTGTGATCGACAGCTTGCGCCGCGACTACACTTCACCCTACAACTCCGCCGTCGATTACACGCCTGAAATTGGACGCTTTGCCCAGGACAGTGTGGTGCTGCAGAATGCTTTCACGCGATACGGAGGAACTGCGCTCTCCGAGCCTGCCATCTGGGTTGGGGCCATGCAGCTGCACAAGCAGTACATCGAGCCCTTTTATCCCATGAATAATCTGCAGAAGCTGCTCGATGCGGACGGCTACCACAGCTACATCAGCGTTGATCCCATTCTCCGGGCGATTCTTCGGCCCGCTTCGTCAATTACCGAACTTGAGAACGACACCACTTCCTGGGGCGAGCTGGATTTTGTTTCTACGCTCAAGAAACTCGAAGCCAGGCTCGCTGAGCGCCAGGACCCGAACCAGCCGATCTTCGCTTACAGCCAGCCGCAGAATGTTCACACGCTCACGCTGGAGCGGTCGCGGATGAAGGGCGGCCGCAAAGAAATCAGCATTTATGAACTACGCCGGATGGATGCGGCTTTCGGCGAGTTTGTACGCTTCCTGCAACAACACGGTTTATACGACAACAGCATTATTATTCTGACCGCAGATCACGGCGATTCTTACGGCGAATTCGGCCGCTACGGCCATTCTGACTTCCTCTTTCCAGAAATCATCCGTATCCCTTTGATCGTTCACTTGCCGCCGCAAATGCGTCAACATCTGGTCTGGAACACCCAGCAAGCTGCCTTCACCACGGACATCACTCCGAGCCTGTACTATCTGCTCGGCCATCGCCCGATCCTGAACAATGAACTCTTCGGGCGGCCCATTTTTACCCAAACCCAACCAGAACGATCCGAGTACCTGCGTTCCAGCTATTTGATCGTCTCCAGTTATGCGCCCGTTTATGCGGTTCTGGGCAACAACGGAAAGTCGCTCTTCATTGTGGACGCGGTCAATCGCAAGAATTATTTTTACGATCTGGCGAAGGATCCCCTGGGAACGCGCAATCACGTGACCATTCCGTTGCGCAATGAGAATGAAGCGCTGATTCGCCGCGAGGTAGGACGGATCGATGACTTCTACGGGTGGAAGCCCGAAATGTAAGCTTGTTCTACAATGTTTGAGAATCCGATGGGTTCTCTCTTGGACAGTCTCCTCATTGATCCGGATATTGCCTGCGCCTGGTCGGTTCCTGCCGAGTTCTACACGGACCCCGCCGTATTTGCTCTCGAACAAGCAAAGATCTTCGCACGCAGTTGGCAGCTCGTGGGTCATCGCGATCAGTTGAAGAATGCTGGTGATTTCTTCACGACGGAGCTACACGGCGAGCCTTTGCTGTTGGTGCGCGGAGCCAGGGGAGAGTTGCGCAGTTTCTACAATGTCTGCCGCCATCGCGCTGGCCCTCCGGCGGAAGGTTGCGGATCACGCAAGGTATTCCGTTGTGGCTACCACGGCTGGACCTATGGTCTGGACGGTGCGCTGATCAGCGCTCCCGAAGTCGAAGGTTTGCAGGACTTCAAGCCGGAACAATTCGGGCTGACGCCGGTACGGGCCGAAGAGTGGTTCAATCTGGTCTTCGTGAATTTCGACTCGAATGCCGAGCCTCTGCAGCAGAGTTTAGGGGAACTTCCCAAGCAGGCGGAGCGGTTCGCCTTCCAAGAGATGAAGCTCTTCGAGCGGCGCACTTACGACATGAAGTGCAATTGGAAGACCTATATCGATAACTATCTCGAGGGTTATCACTTGCCCAGCGTGCATCCGGGCTTGAATCGCGAACTGGATTATGAGGCTTACACTGTCGAACCACACCCACGATACGTGCGGCAATTCAGCCCAATCCGCGGTGCGCAGCCAGGAGATGCGATCTCCCGGCGCTATCAGGAGGCTCGCGAGGATCTGACCACCGACTATTTCTGGGTCTTTCCCAACTGGATGCTGAACTGCTATCCGGATAATGTTCAGCTAAACATCATCGTGCCACTGGAGACGGAGCGCACCCTGGCGGTGTTTGAATGGTATTTACCCGAAAGGGAGTTGGGCAGTCAGGCGGCGAGAGACTCGGTCCGTTTCGGCGATGAGGTGCAGGGGGAAGATATGGCCATCTGTGAAACCGTACAGAAAAACTTGCATTCCCGAAGTTACGAGCGCGGCCGCTACAGCGTAAAGCAGGAGAAGGGGGTGCACGCGTTTCATCGGATGTATGCGGAAGTGATGAAGGAATAGACCGCGCGGCGCGGGGCACCAGCGCGGCAGCCGCTTATTCAGCTTTGATCAGCAAGCAGGTGATGTCATCGTGCTGCGGCGTTTCGCCGACGAAAGTGTCAACATCGGCGATGATGCGGCGCAAGAGCTCTTCCGGAGTCGCCCCAACTCCCGCCTGAAGCATGTTCAGAAGTCGCTGCTCGCCGTACTCGACGTCGCTTTTATTGACCGCTTCGATCACACCGTCGGTGAAAATCACCAGCCAGTCGCCGGGGTGCAGATTCACGATGTCTGACTCGTAACTTGCCTGGGCGTCGATCCCCAGCGGCAGCCCGCCCTTTTCCAGGCGTTCGATCAAACCTGAATTGCGTCGCACAATGGGAGCATTGTGTCCCGCATTGATGTAACTGAGCCGCTTAGCAGCCGCCTCATACTCCGCCAAAAACGCGGTGGTGAATCGGCGCCCGAACTGGCTGTTGGAACAGGCATAACGGTTCATTCCGGTGATGAGTTCGGTCAACGAGCAGGGAACCGAAGAGAGCGTCTTGAGGCTG
>Ga0187778_10003228_pt1 | contig 11004 bp, 9 predicted proteins | sample 1015_Q2_SP5_20_M_FD_132418 | JGI IMG/M metagenome (GOLD analysis project Ga0187778, IMG submission 132418) | Tropical peat soil microbial communities from peatlands in Department of Meta, Colombia - 1015_Q2_SP5_20_MG | ecosystem: Environmental > Terrestrial > Soil > Wetlands > Peat | place...
ATTCAGGGGGTTGAACTGCAATATAAATAACATAGCTTGGTGCTGGATTGTCGGTGACGGGGATCACTGCTGTCTGTCCGGTACCGTACCAACCGGCGCTATGTCGAAACCGGGAAATCGGTTGGTTCGGTCAGATCAGAGAAAGCCTTCTCATTACCGCGTAGCATTCACACGCTCGCCTCTCCAACTGTGGCCGGTCCAGAATGCGGACCCAACCGCGTCCAGGACGAATCGCGCCAGCCTTCTGCAGGCAGCCGACTGCCGAGGTGATGGATGAGCGACGGCAGCCTAGCATCTGGGCAAGAAAGTCTTGCGTGAGAGGCAAAAAGTCAGATCCCGTGCGGTCACAGATCATTGCCAGCCAGCGGGCCAGGCGTTCAGGAACCTGATGCAGGCAATTGCAAGCAGCAGCCTGCGCCACCTGCATCGCCTGGGCGTAGGCATAGCGACGCAGCCTTTGTTCGAGCTCCGGCATTTGAGGCAGTATCTGTCGCAACAACCCTGACTCAATCCTGAATCCGCTCCCCCCGCTCTGCACGATGGCACGAACCGGGGCATCGCGAGCACCCAGAACTATCGCTGTGCCAACGAATCCCTCCCGCCCCGTAATGCCTACTTCGGCGGTTCCTCCAGTACGCATCACGGCAATGAAGGACACGACCCCGGAGGCGGGAAAGCATCCGGAGTCGATCGGTTGGTTCGGTTCCCAAAGCACCTCTCCAGATCTCAATGGAACAAACTCCAGGCACTGTCGCAACTTTCTGCTTTCTTCTCGGGGGAGCGCCGCAAGAATCATGTTTCCAAGCTCCCGCGGGTTGGTCGGATTGGAGAGGCCTGCCTCCCTCCCCCTTGCAATCCTTCCTCCGATCGGTCCACGCTGCTCATACTTCTCGGCCATTCGAGTTCGGCCGCTTTGTGGGATCCGGCGGGTCACCGGCATGACTTTCCGCTTTCATTATCCCTCCTTGGCAGGTGCCTTGTATGTGATGTGACACAGGTGGGACAAGCTTGACTTTGCGGGCGGTTACGCAATGACCTCCAAGATGGCAAGTGATGCAAACCTTTGCCCTTCGCGCTCTCGAGCTTCGCGGCATCGCAAACGGTGTACCCGGCGCGGGCTTCGTCGTAAGCGACTGGGTCGTATGCCACGGATCACTTTGAGGCGTGATTAAGGACACCGCACAGCTCCCGTAAGGGCGGGATGATGATTTGGAAAGTGGAAGGATGCTTCCGATCGTTCAAGATCGGGGTCATTGCGGGAGGTGAAGCATGACAACGCCAATCCTTCTAGGTAGTGCCGCACTAGTTGTGATCATCGGCCTTCTTCTGTTCCGAGCCATTCCGGCGATACAAGCGTATTCCACCTACCGAGGCAGACGCCTGGTGAAGTGCCCGGAGACGCAACAGACAGCCGCCGTAGATGTGGCTACCAGAAAGGCGGCGTCCACGGCTTTTTGGGGCAACTCAACGCTGCAGCTGGACCAATGCTCACGCTGGCCAGAGCGACAGAACTGCGGTCAGGAGTGTCTGCAACAAATTGAGACCGATCCCGACAATTGTTTGGTTTGGAATATCGTTTCGCGCTGGTATGAAGGACAGGGCTGTGCGCTCTGTCACAAGCACTTTGGCCGGTTGAAGCATTTGGACCACCCGCCAGCCTTGATGGATGCGGATCACAGAACCACCGAATGGAAGGATTTTCGGTCCGAAGAGCTTCCCGGGGTTTTCGCCACATACCAGCCCGTTTGTTGGGACTGTCACGTTACGGAAACCTTCCGGCGGGAACATCCAGAGTTGGTTGTTTATCGGGACCGGGGCTCTCAGAGCCACGTTTGACGTCCGGGACAAGATTAGGCGAAAGGAAAGGGGGGCATCGTGAAAACCAAATCCATTGTCCGCGTTGCTGCCGTTGTTTTGATCGTGCTCTGGTTCGGCGCTGTAAGCGCGCGTGCTCAGGAAAAGGAGCCGATTACAGTAAAAAGCGCCGAGGAAAATAACGGTGTTGTCCTGATCACTGCTCGGAGTGAGAAGGCTCAGATTGAGCTGCAATGCAATAAGGACTTACTTGGCTGCACCGTATTGAAGCCTGGAACCTATGTCATGGTCCGCCTGCCCAAGAATCACGGCCTCTATGACTGCTCCAACGTCACGGTCTATGCAAAAGGTCAAAGTCCTGACAAGGTTGGCGAAGAATTGGGCAGTTACTGCCTCGCGGAAAAGTGAAGCCGTCGGAGAAGCCCGCACGTCAATCGGTAGAGCTCAACACTGCCCGAATTTCACCTAGGTCGCTTTCGCAGACTTATCCAGAAGTCATTCACGCAAGATCTGATCTTCAGAAAAAGCAGAATAGTCTGGAAAGGTTGAGTGCAGCACGACGAGGCTACTGGTTTGAGGCCTGGCTGTGCTGATTGCCCGACGGCCTCCGCATCCTGAGGAGCAGCCTCCCGTCCCCCATCGGCGAACCCATCGGTCTCTGTTTGACACTTCTCCCCACCGAGTGTGAGCTCTACCACTGCCTTAGGTGAGTCAAATCACATCCTATTTGCGCGTACCTGGTACAAGATTTTGACAGGTTGGCCTGCAGGTAGGCTTCACCTAGGAGGTCGGCCATGGCTGTTATGTTTGAACAAGAACTTGAGCTGGAAAAGAAACAATCGTCTGCCGTACCACTCCTTCTGATCGTGGTCATGATAGTAGCCCTGGTTGGAATTGCGGGGTATTACATCCGGGAGAGCCAGAAGGTCCTGGGGATGTACGATGCCTCAAGTTTGGCAATGGCAGCGCTGCATGTCCAAGGCCCGGCGGTGATTCGCTTCCACACTGGATTCCTCACCCCCGGCATGAAACCCTACGATCCAAACTATCGTCTGCTGGAAAAGGCCGGGCTGCTTAAACTGGGCAAAGAGAAGGGAAGGACAACCCCGGTAGCGCTTACTTCTGAGGGCGAGAAGCAGTTGGGGGAAATCGCAGGCGTCGAGAAGACTACCGAAAAGGACGGCACTGTCTCATACGTTGTGCCCATCGCAGAACGCCGGTTGCTGGCAGTTGACAGAATCACGATGGTCGGCTTGGGTCAAGCCACCGTTGAGTTCACCTGGAAATGGGAGCCCAACCGTTTGGGCGAATTTTTTGATGTGTCAGGCCCACTGGTCAAGAGCTTCAATACCTGGGAACGCGCAACCTTGATTAGCGACTATTCCGCCAACTTCTACCACGGTGAAGCGAAACAAGCTGTGATCAGAGTGGTGAAGTCTGACCATGTCTGGAGAATTCCGGAAGAGTAAGCGAGCCGGCATTCTTGGTCGCCGACGGGCCTGGGGGCGAGCCAAGTGCCTGAATTCTTTGCTGCATGGCACGGGTTAGGCAATCCCGTCGGCTCTTGAGCAGCCTCCCTGCGTGAGGACACTCCGCAAGCCTCTTATCCGCGAAACCGCAATTGGTTGTTTCCCCTTGGTTGGATCTCCCAACTAGGAGACGGCCGCGACGGGCGCGGTTACTTCGAACACCGATGGCTTAGTCTCCTGCGCCTCGACAACCGCAATGGCCGCGACGTTCACAATTTCTTCGACCTCTGCGCCGCGAGCTAGCAGATGCACCGGCTTGCTCATTCCCATGAGCACGGGACCAATGGTCTCGGCATCACCGAGTTTTGCCAGCAACTTGCAGGCGATGTTGGCAGAGCTGAGATCGGGGCAGATCAGAACGTTGGCGCCCCCTTGTAGCGGACTGAAAGGATAGGTCTCCCGCAGCATGTCCGGGGAAACTGCGACATCGGCCATGATCTCTCCATCGATGATGAGACTAGGATCAGCATGGTGCAAAAGCTCCACGGCTTTGCGAACCTTGTCGGACAGCGGATGTTTCACGCTCCCGAAGCTGGAGAACGAAAGCATGGCCACTCGCGGAACCACATTGAAGCGCCGGGCTGCATCTGCAGTACACAGCGCGATTTCCACCAGATCTTCGGCGGTGGGTTCAATGTTGACGCTGGTGTCAGCGATGAAGTACACGTCCCCCTTGCGGGTGATGATGGCGTAGCTGCCAGAGACTCTATGCAGGCCCTCGCGCATGCGCACAATTTGTAGCGCGGGGCGAATGACATCGGGAAAGTGCTGGGTTACGCCGGAGACCAACGCGTCAGCGTCTCCCATGTGCACCATCATCGAACCAAAGATATTGCGATCGTTGATGAGCACGCGAGCCTCGCTCAGGGTTACTCCACGACGTTGCCGCAAGCGGAATAACTCTTCAATGTAGGGTTCGCGCAGCTCTGACACCGTAGGATCGATGGTGCGGAAGGTCTCGATGTCGATACCGAGGTCCGCAGCCTTAGCCCGGATCGACGCGGTGTTGCCCAAAAGGATCGGGGCCGCAATATTTTCCTCTACTAGCACGTGGCAGGCTCGCAGGATTTTCTCGTTCTCACCCTCGGGGAAAACCACATGCTTGGGGTTGGATTGCGCCTTGTGGATCATGATTCGTGCGATCTCGTGGGCCTTGCCGAGGCGGCGTTCCAATTGCTCCCTGTAACTGTCCAGGTCCACCGGTTCCTGGGCGACTCCGGTTTCCATGGCGGCTTGCGCCACGGCCGAGGCCTCCCATACCAGGACTCGCGGGTCGAAGGGCTTGGGAATCAAATAATCCGGTCCAAACTCGAGATGCTCCACACCATACGCGCGACAGACCGAATCCGGAACGTCCTCCTTGGCTAACGCCGCCAGAGCACGGGTGGCAGCCAGCTTCATCTCTTCGTTGATGGCGGTCGCATGCACGTCCAAGGCGCCGCGGAAAATGAAGGGAAAGCCCAACACATTGTTCACCATGTTGGGATAGTCAGAGCGCCCGGTACACATAATGACGTCTGGGCGGCTAGCCCGGGCATCCTCATAGGTGATTTCCGGGTCAGGATTAGCCATGGCGATGACGATGGGCCGGGCCGCCATCGATCGCACCATTTCTTGGGTGACTGCGCCTTTTACCGAGAGGCCAACGAACAGATCCGCGCCCTCCATGGCCTCGGCCAGTGTCCGCAGCGTTGTTTTCTGCGCGAACCGCTCTTTATAGGGATTCATCCCCGCAGCACGGCCCTGGTACACGACTCCCTTGGTGTCACAGAGAATGATGTTTTCGCGTTTTACGCCCAGACGAACATAGTGCTCGGCCGTGGCAATGCCTGAAGCTCCGGCCCCGTTGAAGACCACGCGGATCTTGCTGATGTCCTTTCCTACCAGTTCGAGCGCATTGAGAAGCGCAGCGCCGGTGATGATGGCGGTGCCGTGTTGGTCATCGTGGAAAACCGGGATTTTCATGGTTTTCTTGAGCGTCTCCTCGATGTAGAAGCACTCCGGCGCTTTGATGTCTTCGAGATTAATTCCGCCAAAGGTGGGCTCCAGCAATTGGCAAACTCTGATGACTTCGTCGGGTTCGTGACTATCGACTTCAATATCGAACACATCCACATCAGCGAAGCGCTTAAAGAGCACGGCCTTGCCCTCCATCACCGGCTTACCGGCGAGGGCACCGATGTCTCCTAGGCCCAGAACCGCGGTTCCATTGGTCACCACGGCCACCAAATTGGCGCGCGCCGTGTAGCGGAAGGCGTCATGCGGGTTCCCGCGAATTGCAAGGCAGGGCTCGGCCACGCCCGGCGTGTACGCAAGACTTAAATCGCGCTGCGTACGGCAAGGTTTTGTGGGTGTGACTTCAAGTTTTCCGGGCCGCATACCCTGGTGGTAGTCAAGGGCTTGTTGCTTGGTGATTGCCATAAGATGCCTCCTGCGGCGACACACAACCGGCGGACGGGAGCCGCCTTCCTCATCTTGTTGAATCTTCTTCTTCTGAGCCGCCTGCTGGCTGTGAGGGCTGCTGCCGCCGTATGTGAGACAAGTCACATCTTCTGTTCTCATCTGTTCTCATCTTGCCCAAGCTTCGTGTCCTCGCTCGGGCGCGTCGGCAAACGAGAGGGCGCCTTCTTGCTTCGGGCGAGTTCGCATCATGCTTTGGTAGAGGCTCACATAGGGCAGTGATAAGCCGCACAGCGGTTCCCTCGGAGCCGGGCAGAGAATAACGGCGTAGGCGAACATCTCTGACGGGGGGGCTGGACGATGAAGCGACTTCTGATTTTGGGTGCGGCAGGCCGAGATTTTCATAACTTCAACGTCGTCTTTCGGAACAATCCCGAATATGAGGTGGTCGCCTTCACCGCCACACAAATACCCAATATTGCGAATCGCCGATATCCACCCTCCCTGGCCGGAACTCTGCTCTATCCCGCCGGTATTCCTATTCTTGAAGAGAAGGATCTGGAAGCACTGATTGCCAGCGAGAAAATCGATGCGGTAGTGTTCTCCTATAGCGACATTTCCCACCAAAACCTGATGCACTTAGCCTCGCGTACGGTAGCGGCGGGTGCAGATTTCTGGCTTCTGGGGACAGAGCATACGCAGCTTAAGTCCTCGGTCCCGGTAGTTTCGGTGTGCGCAGTACGTACCGGCTGCGGCAAGAGCCCGGTTTCGAAGCTGCTGGCAACAGAGTTAGCAAGGCTGGGCCTGAAACCTGTGGTCATTCGCCATCCCATGCCGTATGGTGACCTTGCCGCACAGGCGGTGCAGCGCTTTGCAACCTTGGAAGACTTGGACCTGCAGCAATGCACGATCGAAGAGCGTGAGGAGTACGAGCCGCACCTCCGCCAGGGAACCGTGGTCTATGCAGGCGTGGACTATGAGCGCATCCTGCGCCAGGCGGAACAAGAGGCGGACGTCATTCTATGGGATGGCGGAAACAACGACACGCCCTTTTATATTTCCGATTTGGAGATCGTTGTAGCCGACCCTCATCGCCCCGGCCACGAGTTGGCGTACTTTCCAGGGGAAGTAAACCTGCGGCGTGCTGATGTCGTGGTGATCAACAAGGTAGACACCGCCGCACAGCAGGACATCGAAGCCGTACGGAACAACATTCGCCAAGCGAATCCCCAAGCAACCATTGTGGAAACTGCCTGCCGTATCTCCGTCGCCCAGCCCGAATCAGTGAAAGGACGCCGAGTGCTGGTCGTAGAAGACGGTCCAACCCTGACCCATGGCGAGATGCCTTATGGTGCCGGAGTCGTAGCCGCGCGGCATTTCGGGGCTGCAGAGTTGGTCTATCCGAAGCCCTTCGCCGTTGGCTCGATTCGCAGCACGTACGACCGATATCCGCACCTTACCAATCTTCTCCCCGCAATGGGTTATAGCTCAATGCAGCGGCATGAACTGGAAGAAACGATCAACCGGGTGCCCTGCGATCTCGTCCTGATCGCCACGCCGATTGACCTGGCGCGAGTCATCAACGTCCGGAAGCCGAATCTGCGCGTCACCTATGAAGTCGAGGAGCTTTCTCATCCGGGTTTGACGGACATCCTCTCGCGAGTTCTCGCGCCAAAGGAGGTGGAACGATGAGCGTCCGAGGCTTCGTTTCGATCCGAGACTTTGCTCCCTCCGAGATTGAGTACCTCCTCATCTTGGGCCGCCAAATCAAAGCCCGCCCCGATCGCTATGTCCAGGCACTCAGAGGCAAAACGCTGGCCATGATTTTTGAAAAGCCTTCTTTGCGTACAAGGGTGACCTTCGATGTCGGCGTTCAGCAGCTGGGCGGCTTTTCGCTGTACCTCTCTCCTGCGGAGATTAACCTGGGCAAGCGCGAATCGGTGTATGACGTTGCCAAGAATCTGGAGCGAATGGTGCAAGGCATCATGATTCGCACCTTCGCCCACCAAATCGTGGAAGAAATGGCAGGGTACGCCTCCGTTCCGGTGATTAACGGGTTGACGGACTTCAGTCATCCCTGTCAGGCCTTGGCCGACTACATGACGATGTGGGAGATCAAGGGCAGGCTGGAGAAACTGAAAATTGCCTTTGTCGGCGATGGTAACAATGTCGCGCACTCGCTCATGTTTGCCGGTGCGCAACTCGGCGCAGAGCTACGCGTCGCGACCCCCCGCCACTACGAACCCAGGGCGGATGCCATCAGCTTTGCTCAGCAGCGCGCCAGCGAGACCGGCGGCAGTTGCCGGGTCACGCATGAGGTGACGGAGGCAGTCGCGGACGCAGATGTGGTTTATACCGACGTGTGGACCAGCATGGGCCAGGAAGACGAGGCAGAACAGCGGCGGGAAGCATTCCGCGGTTTCCAAGTGAATTCCGAACTCTTTCGGCATGCCAAGCATGATGCCATCTTCATGCATTGTCTTCCGGCGCATCGTGGTGAGGAAGTGACGAACGATGTGATTGATTCACCCTGGTCTGTGGTCTTCCAGCAGGCTGAGAACCGCTTGCATGTACAAAAAGCGATCCTGCTAGAGCTGATGAAGGACGTGCCGGTAGGGCTGATGCGTCCGATGGCCACGCCCGAACTGGTACACGCGTGAGCGGGAGCAGTCATGAAAACCATGCTGCTAGCTGTGGGGGGTAATTCCCTGATCCGTGCCGGCGAGAAAGGCACGATCGCCGAGCAGCGGGCCAACGCCCGGCGTACCGCGGCAGCAATCGCCAAGCTGGTGAGCGACAGCTATCGCATCGTTATCACTCATGGTAATGGGCCTCAAGTGGGAGCGGCCCTGCTTCGCTCCGAGCGCGGCGCCAGCCAAGTGCCCGGACAGCCGCTCGATGTCTGTGACGCTTGCACCCAAGGCGAAATTGGGTACCTGCTGCAGCAGGCGCTCGACACGGAACTTCACCTCGCCGGCCTACACATGCCGGTCGTGACCGTACTCACGCAGGTGGTGGTGTCGCTCGATGATCCTGCGATGCGCTGCCCGACAAAGCCGATCGGACCTTTTCAGTCGCGGGCCGAGGCCGAGGAGCGGCGCGCTTCACTCGGTTGGCAGATTGTCGAGGATGCGGCGCGCGGCTATCGTCGGGTCGTGCCCTCGCCCGAACCGATGAGAATCGTGGAACTAGAAATCATCCGTGAACTGGTCGAGCAGGGCGCTCTGGTGATTGCTTGTGGCGGCGGCGGCATTCCGGTGGCCTGGAAAGACGGGCATCTGCAAGGGGTAGAGGCAGTCATTGATAAAGACCGTGCCTCCGCGCTGTTGGCGTCACACCTAGGCGTTGATTTGTTTGTCATCTCCACCGACATAGATTATGTGTACCTCAACTACAGACAGCCGGAGCAGCGGCCGCTCTATACCGTAACCTCGCGGGAACTGCAGAAATACGCCGAGGCCGGGCACTTTCCACCAGGCAACATGGGGCCCAAGGTCGAATCGGTCTTGCGGTTTCTGAACCAAGGCGGAGGCGAGGCGATCATCACCTCGGATGTGAGCCTGTGCCAAGCCGTTGCGGGATCGGCGGGCACTCATGTGGTGTCGGATAGGAAGGCTTCGGCCGCGGTCGAGAGCCATGAGCGGTGCGAGCTGCTAGCCGAGAGCAGGTGATTTATGGAACGGCAGATTCTGGCTCCGGTCATTCCGTTCGCAGGTGGCCGGGTACCACCCAGGCCAAACCATGAGAAGCTGACGCACGTCGTCGAGTCGCAACAATTCACCGTGCCGCTATTGATGGAGTTGTTCGAACGCTCGCGCGGTATGGAACGGGTGGTGGCGCGTGGCGGTTCGCTCGAATACCAGAATCGCATCATGGCGACCCTTTTTTATGCGCCGTCGACCCGAACCAGACTCTGCTTTGAAGCCGCTATGCAACGGTTGGGAGGCAGGGTTCTTTCTACCGAACAAGCCCGGGCATTTTCTTCCGAGATCGAGGGAGAGCAACTCGAGGACACCATTCGCATCATTGGCAGCTACTGCGATGTGATCGTGATTCGGCACACTAATGAAGGCGGCGCCAAGCAGGCGTCGCAAGTTTCGCCCGTCCCGCTGATCAATGCCGGAGACGGCGATGGAGGCCAGCATCCCACGCAGGCCTTGCTCGATTTGTACACCATATTTCGGGAACGGCCGCTGGACGGCTTAAGTGTAGCCATCGTCGGTGAACTTGACAAAGGGCGCACGGCGCGATCCCTTGCCTATCTTCTGGCAAAGTTCGACCGCGTGAAGATTTTCTTCGTCGGTCCGCCGGAGCAGCAGATGAGGCCGGACATTTTGGAGTACTTGAACGAGCACGGAGTGCGTTATGAAATGGAATCTCAGATCGAGCGAGTGATCGGAGAAGTGGATGCTGTTTATCAGACTCGAATCCGGTCCGAACCTCCCGACAGTCGTAGCAACCCACTGCAATTTGCCATTAATTCGTCCATTCTGCAGAAGATGAGACCGGGTGCTCTTATTCTGCATCCCCTGCCGCGGACCGTCGAACTGGACAGGTCCGTGGACCAAGATCCGCGCGCACTGTACTTCCGGCAGGCTGTAAACGGACTGTACGTGCGGATGGCGCTGCTGACCATGTTGCTGGAACAGGATTAAGGAAAGCGAGAGAGATTATGAATAGGGAACTCACAACCGAAATGGGTTTGCACGCGCGCGAATTCATCGAACTGGAAAACCAATTCGGCGCCCACAATTATCGTCCTCTTGACGTGGTCATCGAGCGTGCCGAAGGTGTCTGGCTGTATGACATCGAAGGCAAACGCTATCTCGACTGCCTGGCTGCCTATTCCGCCGTGAATCAAGGCCACCGCCACCCGACAATTCTGAAGGCTCTGATTGAACAAGCCCACAAACTGACTCTGACCTCCCGCGCCTTTCGCAACGACCAACTGCCGTTGCTTTACAAGGAACTTCACGAGCTCACCGGCTACGACATGGCATTGCCCATGAACACGGGAGCCGAAGCCGTTGAGACCGCCATCAAGACTGCGCGCAAGTGGGGATATAAGGTCAAAGGTACGCCGCAGGACCAAGCGGAAGTAATCGTCTGCGCCAACAATTTTCATGGACGAACGGTAACGCTCGTAAGCTTTTCCACCGATTCCCAGTATCGCGAAGGTTTCGGGCCGTTCACCCCGGGTTTCAAAATCATTCCTTTCGGTGACGTGCAGGCTCTCGAGGATGCCATTACTCCGAATACC
>Ga0187778_10003230_pt1 | contig 10998 bp, 14 predicted proteins | sample 1015_Q2_SP5_20_M_FD_132418 | JGI IMG/M metagenome (GOLD analysis project Ga0187778, IMG submission 132418) | Tropical peat soil microbial communities from peatlands in Department of Meta, Colombia - 1015_Q2_SP5_20_MG | ecosystem: Environmental > Terrestrial > Soil > Wetlands > Peat | place...
CGCCGACGCGGCCGTTCTCGCGCCGGTAACCCATGAATCGGCTTTGCATGCTTACCACCGCTTGGTCTTGATGTTGTGGACGTGGGCGTGTTGCCCGACCTTGATCGGAGCGACCACCTTGCCGATGTCCACGCCGTACTTGATCACGGTGTCGCCAATGTTCATGTCCTTGAGGGCCACCTTGTGGCCGAGCGGGATGTCCTGGATGCAGGGCAAGCTGATGGTGCGGTCCTCATCGAGAATCAGCCCGGTGAGAGTCTGACCGGCCTTGACCCCCTCGACCACGACGACGGCCACCGAATCCTTGGGGTCGTGCAGCACGCAATGGATCATCCGGAAGCTCCTGGGAATCGTTTCTGGGGAGGGTTGCCAGCTTACGCGGCTCCGCGGCGGCAGTCACGTGCCGCGCGACGCGCCAAGGAGCGTAAGCCCACGCCTCCTACTTCCCGGACGACCACGAGACCATCGCTGCGCCAATCGTAATCAAGGCAATCCCCGCTTGGCTTCGAGGCGCCAGCGTTTCGCCGAGGAACGCCCGACCTGCCAGGGCAACGCCGCAGTAACTGAGGCTGAGCATGGGGAAGACCGCGCTCAGAGGTGCAAGGGTCAGAGCGGTCACCGCGCAAAGAATCTCCAGCGCATAGGCTAATATACCGACCCGAATCCAGATGCTGTCGGCAATGCAGCGCAGGTAGCCCCAGGTGGATTGCCGTCGCGAGTTTTTCGTGACCGATAAAGTCCCCAGCTTGAAGCTCGTTTGCCCGAACACTTCGAGACCAACTGCCATGAAGATGAATACAATGGCCTGGACTTCCATGGGGAGCCACCACCAGTGATCAACACCGCTTCGGGCGACGCTCGCACACGATCGTGACGCAACCCGAGGATGCGGTGAGCGGGCGCCGGAACGCCGCACTTCTGTGGACCGCGTTTATCGCGTTGGATACGATCGCCCAGCTCCTGTTCAAGGTCGCCGCGCAGGGCTTGGGACCACCGCGCCCTTCCTGGCAATGGCTCGTGATTGTCTCACAGTCGATCTCCCTCTGGGCGGGGGCACTCGCTCTTGTGCTGAGCTTTCCGATATGGATGTTGATACTTCGGGGCTCGCAGTTGAATCTTGCCTTTCCGGCGACCGCATTGACCTACATCGGGGTGATCGGGGGCTCGCGGTTGCTCTTCGGCGAGTCGATCGAACCCATGCAGTTCGTGGGAATCGTGCTGATCGTCGTCGGGGTGTCGCTACTGCGAGCACCGAATGACAGTGCGTGAGCATGGCGCCAGTCGCATTCCGTGCCTGAGCCAGCGGTTCGAGCTGAAGTGGTGCGCACGGACGGCCGAGATCCCGGAAGATCTGTGGCGCGCCTGCTTCAGCCCACCGCGGGAGGGGCTCTTCTGGTATCGCGCCCTCGAATGCGGAAACCTGGCGGATCAATTCACCTTTGCGTTCGGACTGCTCCAAGTCAATGGCGCTCCGGTCGGCATTGTCCCGACCTTTCTCTTCGATCTTCCGCTTGACCTCGTCATCCCGCCGGCGATTGCACGATTCGTGCTTCCGATTGCGCGGGGACCGCTGCGTGGGCTCGCGTTTCAGAAGACATTCTTCATCGGCAACGTCGCCGGAGAGGAAGGTCGGATCGGGCTCGTTCCCGGCACCTCCCTGCGCGATTTCGTGCCGTTCATCCACGACGCCGCGCGCGTCAGGGCGAGGACGCTCGGTGCAAGCATGATCGTCTGGAAAGACTTTGCCGCCGGCGACCGCGCGGCACTCGATGAGCTCGTCGAATCGGGGCGCGCGTTTCGGACAGTATCCTATCCCGGCACCACCATCCCCCTGGTGAGCGGCGGATACGGTGCGTTCGTTGCGACGCTGCGCTCGGAGCGCCGCTGGAAGATCAACAACAAGCTGCGCCGAGGGGCGAAGAAGGTCGCTTTGGCAACGAGCATCGTGACGTCTCCCAGTCAGGACGAGCTCAAAGAGATGTTCTCCCTGTTCTGGCAGACTTATGCGCGCGGCACGACCAAGTTCGAGCGCTTGACGCCAGAGTTCTTTGCGGCGATCGCCGAGAGTGACAAATCCACCTTCATTGTCCAGCGCGAAGCGAGCACGGGCAGGATGCTCGCCTTCATGTTGATGCTCGATCTCGGCGAGCGAGTTATCAACCAGTTCATCGGGATCGATTATGCGGCCGCCGATGGCGGATTCGTTTATTTCCGCCTGTTTGCCGCGGCGTACGACTGGGCGTGCACAACTGGCGCCAGGTTCATGCAGTCTGGCCAAACCGGATACATGGCGAAGCTCGACCTCGGCCACTGCCTGGTTCCCTTGTGGAACTACTGCCAACACAGAAGCCCGGTGCTGCAGCGCGTCTACCGGCGTGTGGGCGCGAGGATCACATGGGACACTCTCGATGGCCAGTTGCACGGGTACCTCTCGGCGCACCCGGACGCGCGAGCGGCTGCGTGAAATGGCGTGGGTGGCGGCAGCCAGCCGAACGCGGCGTAGCATCCTGGCTGCGATCGGCGCCTTTCATCTGGCGACCGCCGCCGCGGACCCCGCAACGATCGCTGGCCGTTGGATCACGTTCGATTCGGATTCCGGTCAAGGGCGCGCCGTGGTGGAGATCGTCCGCGAGGGTCCTCGTGCGACGGGACGCATCACGGAGCTCTTCCTTCGGCAGGGCGAGGATCCGGCGCCGAACTGCGAGCGCTGCACGGGCGCGGATCAGGGTCGTCCGATCGTAGGGCTCACGATCCTCGTGCTCGAAGCCGAGGCGGACGGGCGCGGCTTCCACGGTACCGTGCTCGATCCGGAGGAAGGTCGAACCTACAGGTGCAAGGTTACGCTGACGCCCGACGGCAGGGAATTGCGACTTCGCGGATTCGCGGGATTCGAGATTTTCGGTCGCACCGAAACTTGGCTCCGGGCGGACTGACGACGGGTCATGCTGTTGGTTGCTGCTTCGCGCGCCGAAGCAGCGCGTCGAGCGCCGAGAGGCCGAGGTCGATCTCCTCGTGAGTGATCTCGAGCGAGGGGGCGAGCGTGATCACATTCTTGTAGTAGCCACCGATGTCGAGGATAAGGCCAAGCGAACGTCCCATGACATCAAGACCGCCCTCGAGCCCCAACTGAAACATGCGGTCGGCCAGACGGCGGTTCGGAGTCCGCCCGTCGGCCTCGCACATTTCCATGCGCAGCGCGAGCCCGATGCCGTCCACGTCGCCGATTTCCGGGTGTCGTGATTTGAGCTGTTTCAGCCCGGCGAGAAAGTAGGCGCCGCTCGTCGCGACCTTCTTCTCGTAGCTCCCGTCTGCAAGAATCTTCATCACCGCGAGTCCGACTGCGGTGCCCAGCGTGTTCGACGAGAATGTGGAGTGCGTCGAACCCGGTCCGAACTGCGCCGGAGAGATGAGGTCCTCGCGGGCCCATATGCCCGACAGTGGATTCATTCCGTTGGTCAGAGCCTTGCCGAACACGATGATGTCGGGCTGGATTCCGAAATGCTCGAGCGCCCACATCTTGCCCGTGCGAAAAAAGCCCATCTGGATCTCGTCGTCGACGATCAGGATGCTGTGCTTCCGGCAGATCGCCGCCATGCGCTTGAAGTAGCCGGGAGGAGGCACGATATAGCCTCCTGTCCCCTGCACCGCTTCGATGAACAGCGCCCCGAACTCGCTGCGGCCGGTCTTCGGGTTCCAGGCACCGGTGTATTCGTGGTCGAACAGGCGTTCGAACTCCCGCACGCAGTGACCCTCGGTTAGAACCGCGTCGCCCGGGAACGGCGAGCGAAAGGTGTAGGGAAACGGCAGGAACTCGGCGCGGTCGGCGAACTCGCCGAATGCCTCGCGGTATCGATAGGAAGAGGTGATGGCCGAGGCCGCCAGCGTGCGGCCGTGGTAGCCTCCCTGGAAAGCCAACATGTGCTGCTTCCCTGTATGCTTGCGGACGAGCTTCAGGGCGTCCTCGATGGCTTGAGAACCACCGACGTTGAATTGAACCCGACCCTTCATGCCAAAGGCACGCTCGACGCTGTCGCAGATCATCCCAGCAAGCTCGATCTTCTCGCGGTGCAGATACTGGCACGCAAGCTGGGGGAGGCGGGCGATCTGAGCCTGAAGCGCAGCAGTTACGATCGGATTGGCGTACCCAAGGTTCACGGCCGAGTACCACATCTGCAGGTCGAGGTATTCGCGGTCGTACAGGTCATAGAGGTAGCTGCCGTAGCAACGCTCGAAGATCTTCGGCGGCTCGGCGTAGTGAACCGTATCGCCATGCGAGCAGACGCGGCTCTCCAACGCGAGCAGAGCAGCCTCGCGGGCGGCAATGGACGAATGGGAGGGCTCATGCGGTGCGTTCATCTGTCGTGTCCTAGATTCCTGTGTGGAGGGTCTTCACTGCGAATGTCGAGTTCCCTTGATTCCGGGCGGTGCGTGGGCTGGCATGCACGAATGCCAGGCGGGTTGCGGACGCGATGAGGATCGAGTGGGCCTGGCTCAGGAGCCGCCCGCGGGTCGCCGAGCCTGCAAACGAAATCGTGCTCGACGGCGAGACGCGATGTCGAGTCCTGCTGCTGCACGGCCTTACAGGCACTCCGACCGAGTTTGCTTTCATCGCGCACTTCCTGCACCGCAGAGGCAGGCTTAGCGTCGAATGTCCCCGTCTCGTGAACCACGGCCAGCCGCTCGCCGTGCTTGCGCGGACCCGCTGGCAGGAACTCCTGTCCAGTGCTCGTGACCATCTGCTCGAAGCGAGCACCCGCGCCAAGCGGGATGGAGCCCGCCTCGTTGTCGGCGGCTTGTCGCTCGGCGCAGTGCTCTCCCTCATTCTGGCAGCGGAAAGCCCCGACCGTGTGGCGGGGGTGATGGCGTTGTCGCCCACGCTTTTCTACGACGGCTGGAACGTGCCATGGTCGCAAGGCCTGATCGGCCTCGCGGACTACCTTCCGGTCAAGCATTTCATTTACTTGCGCGAGCAACCACCTTATGGACTCAAGGACGAGTCGCTGCGACGAAAAGTTGCGGCGACCTACGAGCAGGCGAAGCTCGGCGAGGACAGCCGAGCGGCCGAACTCGGTTATGCGCACTTCCCCCTGCGCCTGTTCTGTGAAATGCGGCACCTGATCGCTCTGTGCAAGCGCGTGCTCCCCCGCGTGCAGGCGCCGCTCCTCGTGTTGCAAGCCGCGGACGACGACGCAACGAGTCCACGCAATGCGCACTACATCCTCAGGCACGTCGGCTCGCGAAGCACGCAGCTCGTTCTTCTGGCCAACTCCTACCACGTCATCACCGCCGATCTCGATCGGACCGAGGTGGCGCACACGATGACGGGATTCTGCCTGTCGCTGCTGGACGCGGAACCAGGTACCGCGGGCGCCGACCATGCCTAGGCTCGCGCCCCGCCCCATTCTGTTCTTCGACTTCGACAACACGATCACGTTGGGCGACGTGCTGGACCGGGTCATCGAGCGCTTCTCGATAAACGAAGCCTGGCGACTCTGGGAATCGGAGTGGCAGGCAGGACGCATCAGCACCGAGGAATGCCTGCGCCGCCAGATCGGCAACCTGCGTGCTTCACGGGAAGAGCTCCTGCAATTCGTGTCCTCCACGGATATCGATCCGGCGTTTACGCGGATCGCCGCATGGGCGCGGTCGGCGAACATCGGTCTTTGCGTCGTTAGCGACAATTTCCGGATCCTCGTCGAGGCCATTCTGACCCACCACGGCATGACGCAGGTTGCGCTTCGGGCAAACGAACTCGACTTCCACGACGGCCGTGTCGAAGCCCGGTTTCCGTTTCGCGTACCCAATTGCCCGCGCTGCGCTCATTGCAAGGCGCAGCATCTGAGCACGACAAAGATGCGCCCGCGCATCTACGTTGGGGACGGGCTGTCGGACATTTGCCCGGCCCGAATCGCGGATATAGTGTTCGCCAAGGATTCCCTCGCATCCTGCCTCAGGCGGGAAGGTGTTCCATTCCGACCCTATGGCGACCTCGGCGAAGTCCTTCGCTATCTGCAGGAGCATTACGGCAGGCCGCTACGCCATTGATGCGCTGCGCGCGATCAGAACGGCGTTGGTTCCGCCAAACGCGAACGAATTTGACATCACGGCCTGCAGACGGACCCCGTGGCGCGCGGCGTTCGGCACGAAATCCAGGTTGCAGCGGGGATCCGCCACCGCCAGATGGCACGTGGGAGGGATGGTGCCGGTGCGCAAAGCCATAACTGCAGCGATCAGTTCCACGGCTCCGGATGCGCCCAATAGATGCCCATGCAAGGCCTTGGTCGAAGACACGGCGATCTGATCGGACGCAGCGCCAAACGCCTCGCGTATCGATTCTGTTTCCACGATGTCCCCAGCGGGTGTGCCTGTGCCATGGGCGTTTATGTAGCCAACCGCGGACGACTCCATGCTCGCATCGGCGAGCGCCGAGCGCATCGCGGCCGCCTGGCCCTGCGCGTCGGGTTTCACGAGATTGGTAGCGTCGGCAGCGACACCGTAACCCGCGATCTCGGCGAGTGGCGTCTTGCCGCGCCGCTTTGCATGGTCGCCAGACTCGAGCACTAGAACCCCGGCTCCCTCGCCAAGCACGAGGCCGCTGCGATCGGCAGCAAACGGGCGACACGTCTGCTCCGGATGCGCGGAATCCGTGGTCGCGAGCACGTGCATTGCACTCCATCCTGCGAGATTGCCCGGGGTGAGCATAGCCTCTGCGCCACCCGCGATGGCGATATCGAGGTACCCGTCGCGGATTGCCCGGAAGGCTTCCCCAATCGCGACGGCAGCCGAGGCGCAGGCAATCGAGTAGGTCAGCGAGGGCCCTTGAATTCGGTAGCGAATCGAGACGTGTGCCGCAGCGGCGTTCGACATCGTGAGGGGAATAGTCATCGGGCTCACGCGGCCTTGCGGGTCGAGAAAGCCGCGATATCCAGCCTCGATCGCCAAAGCGCCTCCGCTGCCAGTGCCGAAATAGACTCCTGCGCGCGGGCCGACCAGGTCCGCATTCGTGAGCGCTGCGTCCTTCACCGCCTGCTCGGCAGCAACCAGGGCGAACTGAGCAAACCGGTCGAGCGTGATGAGCTGCAATCGCGGGAAATGCGTCTCTGCGGCAAAGTCGACGTAGGCCGCAACAGTGTCCGAGCGCCAGGGCAATCGGCGCACCCCGGAACGCCCGGCTACGAGATTGTCGAAGAAGTCAGGAACGGATGACCCGACAGCCGAAACCACGCCCATGCCCGTAATAGCAACCGGGCCGCAGCTATCGGTCACCGGGGTCCCGCGGAAGCGCGCTGGCGGAGCACCTCGCCGTGGACGAAGCCGATCAGATCGCCCACTGTTGCGAAATCTCGAGGCAGGTCGGAGAACTTGAGCTGCAGCGCTTCTTCGAGCTCGAAGGTGTACTCGAAAAAACCAAGGGAATCGAGTCCCAGCGAGGAAATCTCGCTACTTTCCGACAGATTCGGGCTCTCGATCCCGAAGCGTTCGGACAATACTCGGCGCATTGTTGAGACGGTCCCTGCCAACGAGGGTGCCATGGAATCCTGAGACTGTTCCTCAGTCGCACCTTCAGTGGAATTCGCAGTCAACTCTCCCCTCCCTCGAAGTTAGTTTGCTAAGGCACTTGGCCAGCGTGATCGTCATCAGGCGGAATGTGTTGCCTTTCTTTCCCGTGGCGACATTGTAGATGGTACGGGTCCAAGCTGTCGTGAACCTTGCCGCGGCCTTGCCATTTTTCGCTGATCGCACCTGTCCGAAGACCGGCACTCCGAGTGCAGTGACATGACCCGTGACACCGACGTCGAGCGCAGCCCCTACATTCGGAACTCCGCGCAGGCGAGTGCTTCCGTCGTCGGCGCTTGTGAAGCCAGGATTGTTGTCTGTACGCCCCGTTCGGTACCCGGCAAGCACCCCGATACCAGCGTCCGGCGAGTCGATGAAATCCCACCGTGCTTCGGGTGGGATCGTCAGGGATCCACTATCCAAAGCGAAGGTGCCGTAACCGTCTGTTCGGTAGGCACCGTCTGCCATATTCGCAGGCGAGGACTCATGGTAGTTGACCCTTCGTGGTCGGGCACGCAGGCAACGCCCGCGCCGAGTTCGAGGTCCCACCTTTTCGGTTCGTCTGCAGCCGCAGCCGGAACGGAGATGAGCGCAAGGGCGAGCACAAACCCGGCGCGGGCACCGCACAGCCTAGCGTACGAAACATCGCCTCTTGGATCGACCCGGGGTGCGACGCCGAACAGGCATGTTCTTCTCATGCGCCAAGCTTCCGGGCGAGATCGATGAAGTCGTCGGCGTTCACCATCGAGCGGGGATCGTCGGACAGATCGAGCCTGCCTGCCGGGCCGTGCTCCAGCGGTCGGCGTACGAAAGCGGTCTTCAAACCGCAGCGCCGCGCAGCGGCCAGGTCATCCTTGTGCGCCGCCACCAGCATGACGTCGCGCGGCGGGAGCCCCAGCAGTTCCGCAGCGCCGAGATACACCTCCGAGTCGGGCTTGTAGCGCCGGAACAGCTCGGCGGAGAACACGCAGTCCCAAGGCAGCCGTTCATGGCGCGCCATGTCGACGAGCAGGGCTACGTTGCCGTTGGACAGCGTGCCGATGCAGTAGCGCCGCTTGAGTCGCTCCAGGCCGCGGACCACGTCCGGCCATGGTGAAAGGCGATGCCACGCGGCGTTGAGCTCGCGCTTCTCGCGTTCGGAGAAACGCAGCCCGAAGCGCTCGATCAGCTCGTCCAGAATCATTCGATGCAGGTGGTCGAGCTTGACCCACGGCAGCTCTCCGCGCCGCACCCGGTCCATGGCGGGGCGGTAGCCTGCTCGCCAGGCATCCGCAAAGGCTTCCCAGTCGGTGGACTGCCCTTTGCGGCGCCCGGCGCGCCGCGCCTCGCGAATGATGCTCCCGCGCCAATCGACGACGGTGCCGAAGACGTCGAACAGCAGCGCAATGGGCGCTCTCGCGTCTGTAAGCATGCTCTAGAAATCGAACCGTGGCTGGATCACCGGGGCATAGTAACGGCGGTGAGCCGGACACGGCCCGTGCGCCGCCAGCGCCGCCAGATGCTCGCGCGTCGAGTAGCCCTTGTGCTTGGCGAAGCCATAGGCCGGGTACACGCGATCGAGCTCGACCAGCACGGCGTCGCGCGTGGTCTTGGCGAGGATCGACGCGGCGGCGATTTCGGCAATGAGACGATCGCCGTCGACGATAGCCCGCACGGGATAGTCGAGAACCGGGCAGCGCAGGCCATCGATCCACACGACTTCGGGCGTCGTGGTGAGGCGCTCCACCGCCCGTCGCATCGCCAGCAGCGTGGCCTGGAGAATGTTCAGGCTGTCGATTTCGCCCACGTCGCTCTCGGCGACTGACCAAGCGAGCGCCCGGCCGCGGATTTCCACGGCCAGCTCTTCGCGCGCCGCTGCGGGAAGCAGCTTGGAATCGCGCAAGCCCTTGATGCGCCGCCCGGGATCGAGGATCACCGCGGCGGCGACCACCGGTCCCGCCAGGGGACCCACGCCTGCTTCATCGACTCCAGCAATGCGCATCGGTCGGCCTAGGTTTCGCTCACGCCTGCCTCGCGCAGCTCCGCGGCGACCGCGTCGGCGGCCAGCTTCGGGGTGTCGGCGGAAAGGCTGCGCGCCATTCCTGCGAACAGCGCTTCGAGCCGGCGCCGAGTGACACTATCGTCGTAGAGGTTGAGCGCCGCGCGCGCGAGATTGGCCACACTGGCTTCCTCCTGCAGGAATTCCGGAACTACGAAGCGGCCCGCCAGGATGTTTGGAAGTCCGACATAAGGCAGCAGGAGCTTGCGTTTGACGATCCCCGCCGTCAACGGGTTGACGCGATAGAAGATGACGTGAGCACAGCGCGCCATCGCGGCCTCCAAGGTCGCGGTGCCCGATGCCACGATGCCCACGTCGGCCGCCCTCAGAGCGTGGTCGGCGTGGCCGTAGAGCAGCTTCAGCGGCAGCGCCTCAAGCTTGAGCCGGTAGCACGTCGTCTCGAAATACTCGCGAGTCTCCCTGCTGACCAAGGGCACGACGAAGCGCGCTTCGGGTTGAGCCTCGAGAATCTCGGCTGCGGTGCGAAGCAGGAGCTCGCTGTGCATCTCGAGCTCGCCCATGCGGCTCCCGGGCAACAACGCGAACACCGGTCGACTCGTCTCCAGTTTCAACAGCTCCCGCGTCTCGCGCCGGGTCGACGCGGTCGCGGCCTCGGCCGACAGCGGATGCCCGACAAAAGTCACTGTAAGCTTCGCACCTTCGTAGAGCGACGGCTCGAACGGAAACAGCACCAGCAGGCGATGGGCCGCATCGGCGATGGTGTGGATGCGCTCCCGCCTCCAGGCCCACACCGACGGGCTCACGTAATGAACCGTACGCACCCGGCGGCGCTTGAGCCGCGCCTCGAGGCCGAGGTTGAAGTCCGGAGAATCGATGCCGATGAACAACGGAGCCTTGGCCGCGCGCAATTTCCGGTAGACGTCACGGCGGATTCGCACGAGCTCGGGCACGTGGCTCAACACCTCGACGATGCCGCGCAGCGCGAGCTTTTCCAGGGGGTACCACAGCTCGCACCCTGCGGCCTCCATCTTCGGGCCTCCGATGCCTGCGAAGCGAACTCCCCGCATCCGCTCCACGACCGCGCGTATGAGCTGCGCGCCGAGGGCATCGCCCGACGCCTCGCCCGCCACGATGCCTATGGTGACCGCGGGGTCGGCCGACGACATCGGCTAGCGCACCAGGCCGCGCCCCGGCTTCTCCAGGAAAGCAGCCAGAGGCTTGAGAATGGGGGCGGCCCTCGCGTCCTCGTCGATCCTGGCGCGCGCGGCATCCAGAGGCAGGCCGGCACGGTAGAGCGTCTTGTAGGCGCGCTTGACGGTGGCGAGATCTTCCGCCGCGAATCCGCGCCGGCGCAGGCCCTCGGAATTGATCCCGTGCGGCTTGGCCGGGTAGCCGGAGACTGTTACGAAAGGCGGGACGTCCTGCAGCACGATCGATCCCGC